>Ga0335077_10001164_pt1 | contig 30861 bp, 28 predicted proteins | sample Lox_Sample_31_FD_207151 | JGI IMG/M metagenome (GOLD analysis project Ga0335077, IMG submission 207151) | Soil microbial communities from Loxahatchee National Wildlife Refuge, Florida, United States - Lox_Sample_3.1 | ecosystem: Environmental > Terrestrial > Soil > Wetlands | place: USA... | reverse complement strand
CGGCGGCGATTCTGTTCCTGTTCGGAACCGGGCCGGTGAAAGGATTTGCCACTACGCTGACATTCGGTCTGCTCGCGAATCTGTTCACTGCGGTGTTCGTCTCTCGCGTGATCTTCGACGCGCACTTGAACAAGATGAAACCCGGCGAAATGGTCTCGATCTAGACGCAGGGATCAGGGAACAGGGATCAGGAAAAGCATCAGGGAACACGGGGGGTGAGGGCTTCAGGTACCAGGAATCAGGAAATCGACAAAAGCGCTCCGGCGGTTTTCTGATCCCTGAACCCTGATCCCTGACCCCTGATTCAGGAAGGGAAACAAGTGGAATTCTTTCGTGGCGTAAACATCGACTGGCTGGGCAAAAAATGGTACTTCCTGGCCTTCTCTCTTATCTTCAGCGTCGCGGGCGTCATTTCGATGGCTTGGCATTGGAAAACCATCGGCAGTCCGGTTCCGCTGGGGGTCGATTTTCGCGGCGGCACCGAAGTGCAGATCCAGTTCAAGCAGCGGCCTGACATCGGCGCCATTCGCCAGGCGGTGGACGCCGCGGGCTTCAAGGACGCCAAGATCCAGAACTACGGCGGGACCGCAGAGCGCAATGAGGTACTGATTAGTCTTCCCGAGGAGCACAACGAGAGCTCGCTCGATATCGGCCGGCAAAGAATCGTGAGCGCGCTGCACGAGCGTTATGCCAGCAATCCGTTCAACGATTCATCGGTCCAGACGGCGGTTGTCGGGCCGACAGTCGGGCGCCAGCTTGAGAAGCAGGCCGGCCTGGCCACGCTCTATTCGCTGGCGGGAATGCTGGTCTATCTCTGGTTCCGGTTTCAGCTGATTTACGGCGTCGCCGCGGTGGTGGCCTGTTTCCACGACACGCTGATCACGGTCGGGTTTTTCTCCCTCACCAATCAGGAAATCAGCCTGACGGTCATCGCCGCCATCCTGACGCTGGTCGGCTACTCGATGAACGACACCATCGTCGTGTTCGACCGCATCCGCGAAAATCTGCGGTTGAGCCGGCGCGAAGCCCTTCCGGACGTGGTGAACCGCAGCATCAACCAGACCCTGAGCCGGACCGTGCTCACCTCGGGTCTGACTTTCCTGACCGTCCTTTCGCTTTACATCTTCGGCGGCCAGGTTCTGCGCGGTTTTTCGTTTGCATTGGTGGTAGGCATTCTGATAGGAACTTATTCGTCGATTGCGATCGCAGCTCCCATGCTGGTTGCGTGGCAGGAGTGGCGCGGCGGCAAGGGGGGCAAGGCAGTTGCGCTGCCGGCGGCGAAGCGAGCGCGCGTTTAACGAGCGCATCTGAAGGGACCACTGGATGCCCCGTCCTGCCGGGCCAACATTCCTGGCAGGACAGAGGATCCGAGGCTGAATACATTCGGTGCGGGGGCGAAGGCCTTTCCGGTCGGAAACAAATCAGGCGTGACAGGGCGGCCTCCGTACGCGAGTCAAATTGCAATTCCGGTTCAGGCATCCTTTGCAAGTTCGGGTCATGTTTGGTATAGGTGTTGAGCACGTTGTTTTGGCGCAGTTTTGATGCTCTGGGAACATTCGTGGTTCCCGCGGTGTCTAAGAGAAAGTAACCAACACCCGATTCGAGGCTGGCCATGTTTGAAGATTCCACATTTGAATCCGGAGGCAAGATCAAGAGCAAGAGCGGCCGTTGGATGCTCGTTACCGGCATCATCAACGGCTCGATCCTCGTGCTCCTGATCCTCATTCCTCTGATCTACCCTGAAGCCCTTCCCAAGGCCGCCATGCAGACCCTGCTGGTGGCGCCGCCTCCGCCCCCGCCGCCCCCCCCGCCTCCGCCTCCGCCCGAGGTCATCAAAGTAGTCCACGTGCAGTCGGAGATGATGAACAACCAGCTCACCGCGCCGACGAAGATTCCGCATGACATCAAGATGGTCGCCGAGAAGGAAGCTCCGCCGAGTAGTAACTTTGGCGTAGCCGGCATGGAAGGCCTCGGCGGCAGCTCCGGCGGCGTGCTCGGTAGCGTGTTCGGTCAGGGCAGCGGACCCAAGGTCAAGGCCGAGGCTCCCAAGAAGGTGAACATCTCCGCCGGTGTCGCCGTCGGTATGTTGCTGCAGAAGACCCAGCCGGTGTATCCGCCTATCGCCAAGGCGGCTCGTGTTTCCGGCACCGTCGTCCTGCAGGCCACCATTTCCAAGACCGGGACAATCGAAAACCTGCGCGTCATCAGCGGTCCTGCCATGTTGCAGCAGGCCGCCCTCGATGCCGTCAAAACCTGGCGCTACAGACCCTACCTGCTCAATAACGAGCCGGTCGAGGTTGAAACCACGGTCAACGTGATTTTCAGCCTCGGTGGATAGAACCTTTTCGGGCCCTTTCCCGCATCGCGGAAAAGGGCCTGGCTTTTCTTGACCCGAATGCGAATCCGGAAAGAGCCGCATTCTAACCTTCGCCTGCTCCCATGCGGGCATGAAGCAGCGCCCGCCACATGCCGGGGTCCCCAGTGACAGGTTTTTGTCGCTGGGGTGACAACGGCGGGCCAACATCGGGGCCCCCACGAACAGGTCTTCGTTCGTGGGGTGATCTCAACATAGACCACAATAAAAACTCCGCAGGAGGAACGATTCAGTGATTCTCGCTCAGCTCGCACATTTCGCTTCGCATACGGTCAGCAGCCTGGCGCTTTTCCAGGAGGAGCAGACGGTCAGCTTCAGCCCCATGGGGCTGTGGAACCACATGGGATGGCTTGCCCGCTGCGTGGCTATCATTCTCTTCATCGAGTCGATCTGGTCGCTCGCCGTCATGATCGATCGCTACCTGTATTTCTCCGCCGCCCGCAAGCAGTCGCGTGAATTCGCGCCCAAGGTTGCCGGCGCGCTGAAGGACAGCAAGCTCGAAGAAGCGATCAAGATCGCCGATCGCAACAAGAAGTCCCACCTTGCCGAAGTCGTCACCGCCGGCCTGCAGGAGTTCCGTGTTTCCGGCGGCTTGGCCAGCGAGGAGACGATCGAGAGCTCGCAGCGCGCCCTGGAGCGGGCCGAAGCCATCGTCCACGCCAAGCTGAAGAGAGGCCTCAGCGTGCTCGCCACCATCGGTGCAACCGCTCCCTTCGTCGGCCTGTTCGGAACCGTTGTCGGCATTCTGAACGCCTTCCAGCAGATCGCCACCCAGAAGACCTCCGGTATCGGCGCCGTGGCCGGCGGTATCTCTGAGGCCCTGGTTACCACGGCGTTCGGTCTGCTCGTGGCCATCCCCGCGGTTATGGCCTTCAACTACTTCACCGGTCGTGTCGAGGCGTTCGACGTCGAGATGGACAACTCCTCGAGCGAACTCATCGACTACTTCATCAAGCAGAGCCACAAGCGCTAGGCGCAGTCACCTTCAGCTCGAGCGAGATCTTGCGCGGGCGGGAGCCAGAACTCCCGCCCGCATGATCGGGTCTCGGGCCGGCACGTGAACTTGAAACAGTCCGGATGCCTTCCGGAATACAAAATCCTCAAGGCATGGAGCTCCAAAATGGGAGTTGCAGTTCGTAACGAAGGCAGTAAAGTCAACGCCAATATCAATGTCACCCCCATGGTGGACGTGATGCTGGTGCTGCTGATTATTTTCATGGTCATCACGCCCATGCTCCAGAACAAGGTGAACGTCGACCTGGCGAAGGTGGACAATCCCACTTCGATGCCGGATGCGGACAAGGAAGACGCCATCGTGGTCGCCATTACCCGCGACGGCGGCGTGTTCCTCGGGCAGGACAAGATTGCCACCAGCGAGTTGGGGACGCGCGTACGTGACAAACTCGCCGATAAGCCCGGCAAGACGATCTTCGTTCGTGCCGATGCGCGCGCACAGTTCCGCGCCGTCGAGGATGCCATCGACGCGGTTCGCACCGCGGGCGTGGATGAAGTCGGATTGCTGACCAACAAGCGCGAGGCGCCTGGAGCCGCTGGCGGCCAGTAAAGCTGGCGCCGGCCAGGAGTTGGCAGCGACCAATTGTTTCTAACCAAGCAGAGCCAACCGAGGAGTTTGAAGCCATGGCATTTTCAATGGGTAGCAGTGGTGGCGCGATGGGCGACATCAACATGACCCCAATGATCGATATCCTGCTGGTGTTGCTGATTATCTTCATGGTCATCGTGCCGGTCACGCCCAAGGGCCTGGACGCGCTCGTGCCGCAGCCGCCCAAGAACCCCCAGCAGCAGCAGCAACCCAATGACCGCACCATCGTGGTTCAGGTCATCAACAACCCCGGACATCCGCCGAGCTACAAGATCAACGAAACGGACGTCAACAAGGTTGAGCTGCTTCCGCGCCTGACCGACATTTATTCCAACCGTGCCGAGCGCATCATGTTCGTCCGCGGTGACGACAACGTCAACTTTGCCTTTGTTGCCGAAGTGATCGATATCGGCAAGGCCGCCGGCGTCGACCATATCGGCTTGATGACGCCCAAGATCATGGCCGGGCAATAGAGAGGCTGCCCCCGGGCAGTAAGCTGGTCCTCATCGAAGGCGCCGCTCCGCAGCACGAATGAAGGAGGTTTCGCCATGTCGATGAATGATGCAGTTGGTCGGGGTATGAAATGCGAGATCAACGTCACTCCTCTGATTGACGTGCTGCTCGTGCTGTTGATCATTTTCATGGTAATAGTCCCTGCTATTCCCAGAGGGGAATCCGCCTTGGTTCCCAAACCTTCGGCGGGCGACGGCCGGCAGGATGCGGTGGTCCTGGAAGTTCTGAAGGGCGCCGCAGGGGAAGTCAGTTTCAGGATCAACCAGCAGGCGGTTTCCCGGGACGATTTGCCGGACTGCCTCGCCCGGATCTACGCGAATCGCGCACAGCGCGTGCTGTTCGTGAAGGGCGACGATCAGTTGAAGTTCACACAGATCGCCGAGGTCATCGACATCAGCCGCGCGGCGGGTGTGGATCGCGTCGGACTGCTCACGCCGAAGCTGGCGGCATCGCTCTAAGGCAGGCCGGAAGCTCGCTTCCGGCCCGGGTCATGTTCCCCGGAGGCCGTGCGGAAGGGGGATTTATGCAAATCCAGAGGACGTATTCTTTGGAATTGCCCGGACAGGAGTACAATTCATTTTCGTCCTGGTTTCGGCCTCTCCCGCCCGATGTCAGGTCTATCAAGATTCTAGGCGCGCGAACGATCGCGTCGACCTGAAGGAGAAGGATACAAACATGAATGGACCCGCACGTATTACGGCGCTCGCGGTTGCCTTATCCGGCATGGTGCTCTCCTTGAGCGGGTGCAACCGCCTCGCCGCTCGCGACCAGTTGAACAAGGGAGTGGATGCCTACAAGAGCGCCCGCTACGAAGAGGCTATCGGGCACTTCCAGAAGGCCACGGAACTCGACCCCAGCCTGCCTATGGCCAAGAGCTATCTCGCCACGGCGCTCGCGCAGAACGTGGTGCCCGGCCTGGATACGCCCGACAATCTGAAGACGGCCCAGCAGGCCATCAGCATGTTCCAGGAGGTCTTGGCCAAGGACCCCAGTGATGTGAACAGCATGAAGCAGATTGCGGGCATTTATTTCAGCATCAAGAAATTCCCGGAAGCAAAGGAATGGCAGAAGAAGGTTCTCGGCGTGGACCCCAAGGATCCTGAGGCTGCGTACACCATCGGCGTCATCAACTGGACCCTGGCTCACGAGAACGCGTTGAAGGCCCTAGTGCCGGCGGGCGTTAACGACGACGGCGAGGGCAACCTGAAGGCGCCCAAGAAAATCATGCAGGACCTGGCGGACCAGAACAGACCGCTGGTCGAGGAGGGACTGCAGTATCTCAACCAGGCCATCCAGAACCGGCCGAACTACGACGATGCCATGGCGTACCTGAACCTGATCTATCGGCGGAAGGCCGACGTCGATTATGGCAACGCTGCGGCCGTACAGGAAGACGTTGCCCAGGCAAAGGCCTGGAGCGCTAAGGCCATGGGAACCCGCAAGGAGAACGAGGCCAAGAAGGAAAAGGGCCCCGGCGGCATCACGATGGATTCCAGCGGCAACCTGAAGTAGTCCGCGCCTGATTTCTAAACTGCCCGAAACGGCCTCCGTGATCTGCGGAGGCCGTTTTGCGGTACGCCTGGCCGCTTCGCCCTTCTTTTCTCATTCCTTTCCCCACGGGACCGTGGGTTCCTGTTTGCGTAATGTCCTGGCGGCGAAACGACCACAAGCCGAGGCGGTGCTCCTGATGGCACGAAACCGCAAATTCATTGTTTATGTCGCCACCAGTGTAGATGGCTTTATCGCGCGGTCGGATGGTTCCGTCGATTGGCTTGACTCTCCCCGGCTCAAGGGCAATCACGGCATTCGTACGTTCTACCGTTCTATCGACACCTGTGTCCTCGGGCGAAAGACGTATGAACAGTCGGTGAAGTTTGGCATGGCCGACGGTTACTCGGGCAAAAAGAATTACGTCCTTTCGCGGACGCTGACGAGAGCAGAGAGTCCAAAGGTCTCAGTTATCAACGATGACCTGACGGTCTTTGCAAAGCGTCTGCGAGCCGAGGAGGGAAGGCACATCTGGCTGGTCGGGGGAGCGGAACTTATCGCCGGCTTTGTCGACGCTGATGAAGTGGACGAATTCATCATCCATGTGATCCCACAAATCATCGGAGACGGCATCCCGTTGCTCTCGCCGCGGCACCGCGACTTGCCGTTAAAGCTTTTGTCTTGCCGAATGTTTGCTGACGGTGTCGTCAGGCTGCGCTACAGGGTCGAATCAGCGTTAATCGCGCGGTGATACGCCCTACTGCGCCCCCATCTTCAATATCTGCTCAGCGAAGTAATTGCGGACCGTGGCCTGGTTATGCAGCATTTCGAAGTAGGCATTCTGCAGCAACTGGGCTTTGCGCTCGCGCAAGTCCTGGCGGATCTGTTGCTGTACGCGCGGATCGTTCAGTTCGCGCTGGCCGGCGGTCTCGCGGCTGATGAGCTTGTAGATGGCGAAGCCAACGATCTTGTGACTCGGACCGGGACTGTCGTACATGGGGAGGATGTCCGTGATCTGGCTGGGCCTCAGCTTGGTGATCGCGTTGTAGACTTCCGGATCGCTACGAAGCTGCGTCTCGGTCCAGAAGCCCATGTCGCCTCCGTTGGGAGCCGAATTGGGGTTCTCGGAGAACTGCGAAGCCAGCGCTCCGAAATCATCGCCGCTCTCCAGACGGTTGTGTATCGTCTGGACTTCCTTGCGGGCTTCCGCTTCGTTCGGAGCCCGGTGTGACGGCGCATTGCTGCCCTGCACGGGGGGCGTCCCGGTTACGATTATCTGTGCTAGCCGGTACCGCGGCTCGATCAGGTTGAACTCCGACTTATTGGAGTTGTAGTAGTTGGAAATCTCCGCGTCGGTAATATTGATCTTGGATTCGATTTCCTTGTTGAGGAGCTTGGTGCGGGTGAGCGAGCGCCGGATATCGCGCTTGAGATCGTCAAGCGTCAGGTTGCGCTGCTTGAGCTGCTTGTCGAATTCTTCCTGGGTGTAGGGCGCTTTCCATTCAGTGAGCTTGGCGTTCACATCCTCGTCGCTGGCCGCCAGGTTCAGCTTCGCGGCCCGCTGCTGGACGATTTCATCGTCAATCAACTGGCGGAGAATATTCAGGCGAACGATGTCGGCCTGCTCGGCGGAGGGCTCCTGCGGCGCGTCTCCAACCGTGCTCTTGTAGTACTTCTCCAATTCCGCCCGGGTGATTTCCTTGCCGTTGACGGTGGCCATCACGTCCGGAGAGGGTGGGCGATGACAACTGCTTGCGGTCAGCAGCAGGATTCCAGTCCCCAAAAGAAAAATGCGCAAAGGCGTGCGGGAAAAACCTTCCACTTGCAACCTGATCTCTCCTCGGGAACTGAAAGCGTTCCCGGCACTACAGAATAACGCGTGGCCCGTGCGCAGCGATGTGTTGCCGCTCCCACGGAATCCAACCGCGGAGTTATTCAATCTCCACTACTCTGTCCCTTCAGCTACTCTCCCGAGCCCGCCGACTTCTGCGCAGGGGCGGGTGATTCCGGCTGGGCCGGCGGAGGCTGCACACCCGCGGCCCGGAGCGCGCGGTCAATTACGATCCAGAGCTGATCCTCGGGCAAGGCCCCGGGAATCCGCTCGCCATTGATGAACATGGCCGGAGTCCCTTCGAGTCCCAGCCGCTCGGCTTCGCGGGCCGAGGTGCGCACCTGGGTTTCGTCCTGCTTGGCGATACAGGCGTCCAGCTTCGCCGAATCCAACTTGCCCAGAGTGCCTTCCTGACGGGCAGTGCGGTCCAGGGCCTCAAAGCTCTTTTTCAGGTCGCGATCCGCCCCGTTGATCTCCTCGCCATGCGAATGCAGGTAGTCCACATAGGTCCAATAGACACTGCCGTTCTGTGCGGCCAGGCAATTGGCATCCACCGCCGCACGCACCGCCCAGGGGTGGATCTCTTCGAGCGGGAAATCTTTGTACACGAACTTCAACAGCCCCTTGTAGTGGTCAACTGTCGAGGGAAAGAACGTCTGGTGCATGCGGGCGCAATAACCGCACTCCAGGTCGTCGAAGTTGATGATCGTTACCTTGGCGTCGGGGTTTCCGCGTACGGGCCTGTTCGCCACGTCGATGTTGAACGACGGGTCCTTAACCAGGTCGAAGATCTCCAACTTCGCCAGCTTGTTGTTATCTGTCGAAATCAGGAAGTCGATATTCGTTGTCTTCCCGTTGCGCGTCAGCATCACGTCCAAGCTGTCGTAGCCGGGAATCTGGCTGGGCTTTCGGGCGCCGACGAGCACGTTGTAGTCGGACGGGATGTTGAACTTGGAGCGAACCATAACTTCGATTCGCCGGGTCAGCGCCGCATCGGTTGGAGCCGGGGTTGTCTGGGCCCTGCAGCCCGCGGCCAGCGCCAGGATGACAAGGCTGGCCAGAAATTGAACTCGTGACAAATCAGAATCCTCTGAAGAAAGGATACTCCAGTCGAGGCCCAGCACCTTGACGTATTGAGTTGACGTGGGGGGCGAAAGGAATCGGAAGGCAGGGAAAAGGGAATAGGAATAACGCAGTCTCGCAGGTCACCGGGGCAATTCTCTGCTCCCTGCTCCCTGTTCCCTCCTCCCTGCCTTTTAGTACCGCGGAGGGGCGCTCGAGTCGCGAAACACGCTGTTGGAGCGGCGGATATCGCCGACGGAGCCGAAGTTGGCCAGGGTAAAGCTATACAGGTATTGGGTCTCGTCCCTAAGGGAACCGAGGGCAAATCGGCGGTAACCGACCGTCAGGCCGCAGCAGTTCCAGTTGTAAACGGCCTGGATGCCTGCATACTGCAGGGCACCGTGCACAAAGTCGTATCCCCCGTTGGCTGCGAGGTTGAACCCCACCCTGCTTTGTTTGCCGATCTCCAGAAAAGGTTCCAGTTGCTGGCTCTGAATGAGGGAGGCGGAACTGCCCATTTCGTCCACTGCGTTCAGCAGCGAGTGGCCGATGCCGATGGTAGTCTCGCCCCAGCTGTACCCGGCGTAGACGTTGTCGGCTCCCAGCCGGCCCGCTTTGGGATCGTAGTCGAGATCCCACTGCAGTCGCAGGTTGTGAATGGCCTCAAACCGCACGCGGGAAATGACCGGGGAGAGATTGCGCGGCTGTGTCAGGAACGAGACACCGGTCAAATCGAGCGTGGTTTCAAACACGTTGCGGCGGTCAGGGATGAGCGCTCCGCCGAAATTCGCGTTGATAAAAAACTTCTGGGCAACCTGCCAACTGGCCCACTCACGAGGACGAGGCCGGCAAGGATGCTCCACCTCGACCGGGTCGCAGGACTCGGGCCGGTCAACGGTCGGGCGCAAATAAAAGCGCTGGGTCAGGGAGTAACCCACTTCATCGGTGTCGGTCGCGATGTCGGTTGTGTCGACCAGCAGCACATCCTGCGCTTTGCTGCCGATGCCACCGGCAAATCGGTAAATGAGTTCTGGCTCGATCACGTGGCGCACCGTGCGATTCCAGCGGCCGAGCGTGAAATCGCGCGCAAGGACAGGCGGCCGAATATCGATGGACGCTTCCCCGTAGGTACGGAGCAGCGGATCATGGCTGACGCTGGGGACACCGGCATTCAAGCCGGTCACGTCAGGCGTCTGGCTGCCCGAGTAAAAGGTCACGCGAAGCGCGCCCTCGGGAACGATGCTCCATCCTCCGGCAACGATCGGCACGGAGACATGCGGGTAGAGATCGAAGCGGCCGAGGTTATGTGCGTGGAACCCAGGCTCGGAGCGACCAAGGTGCGCAATCGATGATCCCAGACCCCAATACAGCGGTAACGTCCACATCGGCCGGTCGAGCACATCGAAACGGACACTGGGCAGATGAAGAATGCGGGCTTCGTCACCCGGCGTCGACCCGGCGAACGCTTGCACGCGTCCCGCGCGCACCGACGGTATGAATCCGTTGTCATTGTGGGAGTAAAACGCTGTGCTCTTCACCTCGGAACTGACGGCCTGCCAGTAGTTGTCGTTGAAGACCAGGCGGTATACGTAATTGGAGAGATATTCTACGTTTCCGGCGATGCGCGTGTCGGGAGAAAAGTCTTTGCGGCCGATGGCTAAGATGTCAACGCCGCCCTGGTTCACGTGAACGGTCTGTCCCGCCTGCGGTCCTTCTTCTACCTCCTCGTTATAGCCGCGATCGAACAATGCATTCCACCGCACGGTCAGGTGGTCAAGGCCGGGACCCTTATATCGGAAGTCGCCATTGGGCGCCCATCCGCGCCGGCTGTAATACTCGGTGCCCAGCACCATGTCCATGCTGCGGTTGATGACGAGGTAAGCCTGTTCGCCGAAGGTGAATCCTCGGATAGAGGAGCCAACGCTGATGACCGGGATCAGCAGGCCGCTTTCGCGGCCGCCTTCCTCGACGGGGTGACGCAGATAGGGCAGATCGAAGATGGGCACGCCGAAGAGCTTGAAGATGGTGTTGGTGGAAGACGCGTGTCCCTCCGCAACGTCGATATGGCGCGCCAGCAATTGCCAATCGGGCTTGGGGAGGCGGCAGTTCGTCATGGTGCCGTCGATGATCTTGTACTTGCCCTCGGCGGTCTGCAGCACCACCCGGGCAGAAAAGACAAATGGATTGGGAGTGGAGTACACGAGTGCGCGTCCGGCGCGGCGTACCCCGGCAGTGCCGATGACGTCGTAGAAGCGCGCGGTGTGCATGTTCAGGCGCATGTCCCCGCGCGATGCCGTGAGCGTGACGTCCGCAGGTCCGCCCGACATCTGCAGGTGACCCTCGGCCTCGAGTTCTGACGTTTCCTGGTTGTAGACCACCTTGTCGGCGCGCAGCACGTAGTCGCGGTAATGAAAATCCTCCACCCCGTAGAGAGTGGCCGTGTGGCCCACCCAGGTTTCCCGGTCGGCTTTCCAGCTTACCGGCACGCCGGTTTGAGGCAGGGGCTCGGGCTGCGCAACCGGCAGTGCTTCCTGGCCTGGATCGTCGGGAAGGAAAACGGAGGAGGAGGATGCGCTCTGCTCGTTTTGTGCCTGCGTCTCGCTCTGCGAAGGAGGTAACGCATTGGTCAACACCTGCCCTCGAACGGGCGAGTGACAGAGGACCACCATCGTGATAAACACAAGAGTGCGAGGACGCATCCGGACCAAGGCCCAGAATAGCAAAGAGGGGCTGAGGGGGAATGACGATGTGCTCGTCGCAGCTCTGGCAGCAGGACAACCCGGTTTTCCCTCTCGTCGCGCGGATCTGGAATCCGGGGCGAGCCCTGCTACTCATTCTCCGCGGCCTCCAATCCATCGAGAGTAACGTCTGCCGAGCCGGGGAAACCCGGATCGGCGGAACAAAAACCGGCCCGCAACGACCACCCAGCGATGAAGACCAGTCGCCAGGGGTCTCGGTGAGAGGGTCGCACCGAAGGGACTTTTGGAGCTTTGAGTACACAACCTACGCTTACGCCCCAGTGGAAAGAAGAAGTCAATCGACGCCTCGCCGCGCATAAGAGCCGCAGAGGCCAGTCAACTGCACAGGAAACCAGCCAGGAAGTAAACCTGGGATCGAGCCGCGCGGCAGAGGCCGCCGCTCGCGTAGCCGCGCGCTATGCCAAGGCGCCGAGCTATAGCCAGATGCAGGCCGAAGAGGCGCGCGTGGCGGTGCGCGCTGCGGAGATTGCAACCAAAGTAGCGCTTGAGGCGCAGGCAGCCGCGGAAACCGCTCTCGCCGAAATGCACGCGGCCACGCAGGAGGCGCGTGGGCCGGCAGTGGTACAGCCAATCGTCGCGCCGCGTACCGCGCAACCGGTAGGCACTGCGGAGATCGAGTCAGCAGCCGAGCGTTTGCCCAGAGTGGCGCCGCTTCCCGTGCGGGACAGCGTGTCCGCGGAACCGGCAGCGAGTCCATCGGTGCGCGAGAAGGACGCCACGGTCGAGGTCGCGGAGAAACAACCGGAACCGCGCGGCATTTTCGGCATTCGCTGGGATCCTGATCTGCCGAAGCGCCCCGCGGAGCGGAATCCGGAGCTGCGCCGCTCCCGTGAAGACTTTGAACTCTCCGTGGAGGACTGGTGGAGTCCGGCCGAAATCGCCGAGACTCTGCGCAACAATCCCATCGCGGTGGGCGAGGGCGATCAGCAACAGGCTAACCTGATCCAGTTTCCGCGGGAACTGGTGGCCACGCGCAAGGTGCGTCCGGGTGCGCCGAGGGATGCTGAAGGGCAGCTCAGCATTTTCGAGGTCGATCCGGCGACGATTTCAACGGAGCCGGGGACACTCGCAGTCGATCAGGGCCCCGGTTCCATCTGGAACCGTCCGGAGTGGTCGGACATAAAACTCGATACGCAACCGGTGGAGGCCCGTGCCTCCGCGCGAGAAGCGGATCAGGAGTTGGCCGCCCTGCCGGTGGCCTCACTTGGCACGCGACTGATGGCTGCGGTCGTCGATTGTGCGTCGATCCTCGCCTGTTTTGTGACTGTGGGATTCGTTTTTGCGCACAACGTGCAACATCCTCCCACAGGAAAAGGGGCGGAACTGCTCGCCGCAGCCTGTCTGCCGCTGATCGGGATGTTGTATTACGCGTTCTTCTTTACGCTGCCAGCCTCGACACCGGGCATGATGTACGCCGGCATCGGCCTGTGTACCTTCGACGAACAGATTCCGACGCGGGCGCAGTTGCGGCGCAGGCTGGCGGCGATGCTGCTGTCGATCCTGCCGGTAGGGCTGGGGCTGGTGTGGTCCCTGTTCGACGAAGATCGCCTGAGCTGGCACGACCGGTTCTCGAAGACCTATCCGCGGAAACTGTAACCCGCTCGCGAAAACCGTTGCACCTGTTCGTGAAACGCAGCCACTATAACCCAAATGGCGGGATCTGCGTTTGACCGGATCCCTCCAGTCGTCAATCCGGTCCTTACGAAAAACCACGCGAGGAGAGAGCCATGGACAATATGTACATCGGGACCATCCTGCTTGTGGGCTTCAATTTCGCCCCCGTCAATTTTGAGTTTTGCAATGGCCAGCTATTGCAGATAAATCAAAATACGGCTCTGTATTCCCTGTTGGGCACAACTTATGGCGGCGATGGACTAACCACTTTCGGTCTGCCCAACTTGAACGCCGGCGCGCTGCAATCCGGACTCAACTACATAATTTGCCTGAATGGTATCTATCCAAGCCGAAATTGATTCACCGTGGGTGAGAAATCAGAGAAGGGAATTCACTTAACGCACGGCGGTCTCCCGCTCCGAGGATCGTTTCGTCAGCAAAAGCTTTGCCGCATCCCTGACCGGTCCTATCTGTGCTGACCAGATTGACCGTGGCGCGCGGTACTCATCGCCGAGGCCGGTGGTGGGGAACTCCTCCGGCGCGGGCCGGTGGTAGGTCCCGAAGATGATGTCAAAAATCGGCAGCGCATCGGCGAAATTGCGATTGTGATGCACAGGGTCGACCGAGTGGTGGATGCGATGCACCTGGGGAGTGACCAGGATGCGATCGAGCCAGGGCAATCGCACGCGTATCGCGGAGTGATAAAACAGCGACAGGCCGGCGAGGAACATGAAAGAAAAGAGCGCGGCCTTTCCGGCATCGGTGAAGTCCAGGTCAAAAAACAAGCCCAGCGTGAAGATAGAAAAGAACGCTCGCCACGAGTTCTGGAGAAAGTGGTCGCGCGCCCACGTCGAGGTGTTCATCAACTCATCGCTGTGATGAAGCTTGTGGAAGGACCACAGGACCGGTACCGCGTGTTCGAGCCGGTGACTCCAGTAAAACCAGAAATCGTGTGCCAACAGAGGAACAAAGATCATGGCCACGATTTCAAGCGGACGGCCGGCAACAGGGACCGCGGCAATATCGTGGAACGAAAGAGAGATCGCCTTCCAGGGGAGATGGGGGCGGAGAGCGGCGCTCCATATTCCGGCCAGGATTCCGAGTGGCAATGCTAGGTACGACGTGGTGAGAGCGATGACAATATTCATGCCGTAGTCGCGCCATTTCGGCCTCGCATGCACCGGCCAGATCTGTTCGGCAATGATGAATGGGACCAGCGGCGGGATGGTCCAGTAGAGCAAATCGGGGAACATGCCTTTGACGGAACTGAGCAGGATCTGCAGAAAACCCATGAGCGGCGAGCCTCCAGCGGGGATGCCCGTACATTATCGCGGGGAGGGCGGCGACCGCCACAGGTTTGTCTCAGGACGCGCACGTTTTCTCACCAGGTCAGGGCGCGCAGCGCGCTGACCCCGGCGCCTAGCAGTGCCGTTTCGTCGTCGGGCGGCAGCACTTCCAGCGAGAAACTCTGCAGGGGACTCATCTTCACCATGCTCTCGATGTGCGCGCGCAGATGCTGCACGTCGAGGAAATGCACGTTGTGGCCGGTGAAGTAGAAGCGCCCCGGCCCGGCCAGATGGATGAAGGATGCGGTGCCTGCCGCGAGCGCGCGATGCCACAAGTCGACGAACTCGCGGCATTTCGGATCGCCCTCTTTAGCATGGGCAAACACCTCCTCAGGCTCGCGGTCGAGGAAGCGCAGCCGCATGGCGCGGTAGCCCATGATACCTTCGAGGTGCCCGACGCCACCGCACCCGCAGAACCGTTCCTTCGGGTCGAGGCTCACGGTGATGTGGCCGCCTTCCCACACCCCTTCCACGTACGGCCAGCGACCGTAACCGATCCCGTTGCCAATGGTCCACACGCGCGTCAGGCGGTCAAGCTGACCGTGTTTGGCCGCCACTCCCGCGGCAATGGCGTCGGCGTCATTGGCGATGTGCACGGGTGCCTTGATACCTCGTCCCAGGAGCACGCGCGCCAGTTCCTCCGCCATGCGCATGCCCTTGATCTGGGCCAGGTTGGGCGCGTCTTCGACAACTCCATGCCGGACCACGCCGGGCACCGCCACCCCAATCGCCTCGACAGGCTTGTCGCCGTTTCCCGCCAGCTCCGTGATCTGGTTCGCCAGGATCTCGAGTAACTCCCCGCCCGGGAGCACGGTCAGCGCGTCCACTTCCTTTTCATCGCCGGGATAGCGCACCGGCTCGCCCACCAGCTTGTGATTCTCCATCCGCCCGAACACGATGTGCTCGGTCATTACGACGCCGATGGCAGTTGTCATTATTTCCCTCCTGGGGAACGCTTTCCGCGGGAACTTTGCCCTCCCGGGGCCGTAGAGCAGACTGCAAACTCAGCCCTGGTACCGAAGCAGACGCCCGAGACCGTTGAAGGCCGCCGTCTTGTAACACTCGGCCAGCGTGGGGTAGTTGAAGACCGTTTGGACAAAGTAGTCGATCGTGCCTCCCAGGGTCATGACCGCCTGGCCGATGTGCACCAGTTCGCTGGCTCCTTCGCCGATGATGTGTACGCCCAGAACCTTGCGCGTGTCGCGGTGGAAGATGAGCTTCAATCGACCCGTTGTGTCGCCGCGAATCTGTCCCCGCGCGACCTCGCGATAATACGCCATCCCCACTTCGTAAGGCACATCCTCGTCGGTCAGCTGCTCTTCGGTTTTGCCGATGAAGCTGATCTCGGGAATGGTGTAGATGCCGTAGGGATAAAAGCTGGGGTTCGAGGCGGTGGTCTTGTCGTTGAAGGCGCGCGCGGCCGCGATGCGGCCCTGTTCCATGGAGACCGACGCCAGGGCGGGGAAGCCGACCACATCGCCGACCGCATAAATATGCTCGACGTTGGTCTGGTAGTTCTCGTCGACGATGATGCGCCCGCGCGCGTCGGCCTGGATTCCGGCGGCGGCAAGGTTGAGGTCGTCAATGGCCCCCTGGCGGCCAACGGCGTACAAGAGCGCGTCGCCGGAGATGCGTTTCTTGCTCTCGAGATTGGCGACCACCGTGCCGTCGGGCAACTCTTCCACGCTTTGCACTTCTTCGCCCAGGCGCATGGTCACGCGGCTGTCGCGCAGGTGATAGCTGAGCGCCTCCACGATTTCCTGGTCTGCGAACTCGAGAAGCTTGTTGCGTTTTTCCACGATGGTGACGCGCACGCCGAGAATGGCGAACATGCACGCGTATTCGACGCCGATCACGCCGCCGCCAACCACGATGAGCGATCGAGGCAGGGTGGGCAAGTCAAGGACCTGGTCGCTGTTGACAATCGTGCGGCCGTTGATCGGCACCTTCGGGGACGAGGCGGGCCGGGTGCCCACCGCGATGATAACCCGGTCTGCCTCGAGAGTGGTTTCGCCCTGGAACCCTTCAACGCGCACATGGCTCGGGTCGAGGAAGTGCCCTATTCCGTGGACGATGTCGATCGCGTTGCGGGAGAGCTGGGCTTCGGTGACGTCCACCTCGGTCTTGATTACAGCCTGGACGCGGAAGGCAAGATCGGCCATGGTGATCTTTTCCTTCACGCGGTAGTTCATGCCGTAGACCGAGCGGTAGTTATAGCCGGACAGGTGGAGAACGGCCTCGCGCATGGTCTTGGAAGGAATGGTGCCCGTATTGATGCACACGCCTCCGACGAAGGCGCGGGACTCGACCACCGCAACGCGCTTCTTCATCTTGGATGCGGCAACGCCGGCGCGCTGCCCGGATGGTCCGGAGCCGATGACGACCAGGTCATATTTGACGGCGCTCATGCGAGTCTGTTCCTCCGGAACAAATGATCCGCTCTATCCGTGGCGGGTGAAAGCCCGGCCTTGATTCTACAGCGACGGCTAGCGCCCGCGCTTCGCGGCCAGGGTAAATACGCGATTCTCTGTCTTACGGCGGCCGACTATGCGATGACGGCATCAGCGAACGTTGCACACAGGGGCCAATATGACTGCCTTGTTTATCCGAAAGGATTCTCATCCGCGCTGGGCCCGTAAATCGAGGGAAGCGGAACGTCCAGCAGCCGCAGATATACCGTGAGCTGGCCGCGGTGATGGTACCAGTGGTTCAGCATAATCGATCGCCATGCCACCACGCGCGGGACCGCCATTAGCAGGGAGTCTCCTCGCGTCAATCGCCATTGCGCGTACGATGTTTCCTCGTTGGCTGCTTTCAGCGTTTTTTCGACTACTTCGGCGCTGTGATTCAGCGCGGATTGAAGTTCGTCCGTGCTCTGCGGCGACGGCGGTGCGAAGTTTCCCTTCTGAATGTCGAAGCTGTCTCCCGCGGTCATGCCTGCGATGGCGCCGGGCACTCCCGCGATATGCATGGCGAGCTGGCCCAGCGTCATGGATTTGTTATGAGGCTTCCATGCCAACTTATCGGCCGGGATTCGCTCGAATACCCGCCGGGTTGCCTTCAGTTCCTCGCGAAACTCCATAAGCAGATCGTCGGTGACACTCATAACCTTCTCCTGAGCGCACATTTTCGCACAGGGACCCCGGAGGCAGTGTCAATCCCCAGTTGAGTTCTGGCACTGCTCAGGCATGCGCCGAACGCAGGACTGGCTTGAACGCGGGCTGGCTTGATCCGCTAATGGTTTCCGACGGCCCGCGCTCGTCGCCGAGATTGAACTGGCGCATCATGCCGTCCAACTCGCCGGCCAGGGAAGCGAGGTTCTTCAGCGCCTCCACGGCTTCCTGCGCGCCCTGCGAATTCTCCACCGCCAGTTGCGAAATCTGGCCGGCCGATTCGGAGATCTCGCCGGCTGCCGACGTCTGTTGCGTCGCAGCCGTGGCGATGAGTTGGATTTGATGCTCAACCTGCCGCGAGGATTCGATGATGGCCTCCAGGCTGGTGCGCGCGCGCGCGGTTTCTCCCATGCCGGTTTCCACCGCTGTGCGGCTGTCCTCCATTACCTGCAGGGTGGCCCGTGTCTCATCCTGGATGCTGCGGATGGTGGCGGCGATCTCTTCGGTGGCTCCCTTGGTGCGCTCCGCCAGGCGACGAACCTCGCCGGCCACCACCGCAAACCCCCGGCCGTGCTCGCCGGCGCGTGCCGCCTCGATGGCTGCATTCAGAGCCAGCAGGTTGGTCTGCTCGCTGATCTCCTGAATCACGTTGACCACCTTGCCAATTTCCTCCGAGCGGGCCGCGAGGGAAGTCATCTTCTGCGACACCAACCCCGTGGCCGTGGCGATCTTCTCCATGGTCGCGGCAGCGCTCTCCATCACCGTACCGCCCTGCACGGCAGTATCGGCAGACCCGCGGCTGGCTCCGGCGGCGCTGGCGGCGTTCTGGCTGATCTCGGCGATGGTTGCAGTCATCTCCTGGGCTGCGGCCGCGATCTGGTTGGTGCGGTTGGACTGCGTATTCGCGTTGCCCGCGGTCTGCACCGAGCGCGCGCTCATCTCGGTAGTCGCGGCGGAAAGCGTTTCTGCGCTCCGGGCTACTGACTTTACAAGATCGCGCAGCGCGCCGACGGAGTTATTGAGCGCCTCGCCCAGCTGCCCGATCTCGTCCTCGCCGCTCACGTTGAGATGGGCAGTCAGATCCTTGGCCGCCAGCTTTTGCAGGGCGCCCATGGCGCGGGCGATGCGGGGGGCGATCACCTTGGTGAGCCCGGCGCCGATAAGAGCCGACAAAACTACAATGAGAAGCGTCACGGCGAGGTTGATCCAGATCGCGCGACGGCTGGTGGTGGTTGTATTCTTCGCGCTGTCCATCCCCAGCTTTACGTTCAGGCTCATGGCGTCGGTGATGCCGGCCACGCTCTCCTCAAATGCGCCCTTGGCAGCTACTGACGTAAGAATGTCCAGAGCATCCCCGGTTTTCCCGGCGGCCAACAGAGCCACAGCCCCGTCGCTGGACTGCCGGTATCGGTTGCAGGCGAGAGTGAACTTTTCAAAGGCTTCCCGTTCTCCTGCGTATGAAATGGTTGGCTCGTACACTCTAATCGCCGCCTGGTATTGGCTGATTGCCTTCTCCCGCGCCGAACTCTGCTCGGCGGAGCAAGCCGGATTCAGGCACAGGAGCAGGTTCAGGTCGGCTCTCCCCAATTGATCGACTGCGCTTCGTATGTTGGCGAGCGCGATCACCGAAGGGAACCCGTGTTCACTCACGTCCGCACTCGCCGTCTTGATGGTGTTGAACGTGAAGTATGAGTATGTACCGAGAACCACGCAAAGGAGGCAGACAAGTCCAAACGCCAGCGTGAATTTGCGTGCAATGGGAATGTTGCGATACACGGACATGGAAGGAACCCTTTCTCGGCCGATGAGAATGCCAGACACATTGGCCCGCATGGGCCTTCAGGCTATGAAGGCCGGACACCTCCGTCATCGGCAAATTACGGCCAAGCTTGAAGGGTCCCTTCGCGAAGGAAGGCCCGATGCAATTGCCTGGCTGGCCGCCTCCCCTTGCTCACCGCGCCGCCTCTCCGCTTGCGATCGGGAACGCTAAATCGATATTCTTCCTGCACAATTCAAGCAACGAACGGCAGGGTGGTCTATGTCCGCACTCATTCCGTCGCCGCGGCGTTTTTTCTCGGCATCCGTGTTTCTTGCGGCTGTACTTGCTTCCGGGCAGGCGCCCGCTCCGGCTGCACCCCAGCAGCCTCCGTCTCCGCGCCCGGCCTTTACGCCAACTCCGGAGATGCTGGCGATCCAGGCGGCCAGCGAAAAGGATCACCAGCGGGTGATGGACGAACTCGGGATCAAGCAGCTTCGCCCCGGCGTTGACGCCGATCCCAAGTCGGCGCACGCCGCCAACTACGACGAGTCCAAAGCCAATGTCTATCCCAACCTGCCGGATCCGCTCGTGCTGGAAGACGGCAAGCGCGTCACCACCGCCGACATCTGGTGGAAGGATCGCCGGCCTGAAATCGTCGAGATGTTCGATCGCGAAATCCTCGGGCGCACGCCCGCGCATCTCCCTAGGGTCACCTGGGAACTGAAGAGCCTCGTTCACGAAAAGAACGGCGATGTGCCGGTGGTGACCAAGACACTCGTCGGCCACGTGGACAACTCAGCAGATCCCGCGATCACGGTCAACATCGATCTCACGCTCAGCACTCCGGAGAATGCCAAAGGCCCCGTGCCTGTGATCATGGAGTACGGCCTTAGCAAGGAATTCCTGGCCATGCTGGCGAAGCGATTTCCCCAGTTCGCGCAGCAGAACCAGAAGGGGCCCACGTGGCAGCAGCAGGTTCTGGGGAAAGGCTGGGGCTATGCCGAATACATCCCGACCAGCGTCCAGGAGGACAACGGCGCCGGCCTGACGAAGGGCATCATCGGCCTGGTGAACAAAGGCCAGCCGCGCAAGCTGGACGATTGGGGCACGCTCAAGGCCTGGGGCTGGGGCGCAAGCCGCTGCCTCGACTACTTCGAAACCGACAAAGACGTGGACGCCAGGCAAGTCGGGCTCGAGGGGCATTCACGCTATGGCAAGTCGGTGCTGGTGACTATGGCGTACGATCCGCGCTTTGCCATTGCCTATGTGAGCTCGTCGGGCGAGGGGGGCGCCAAGCTCTACCGGCACATCTTCGGCGAGCAGGTGGGCAACGTCGCCGCTACCAGCGAGTATCACTGGATGGCCGGCAATTTCCTCAAGTACGCCGGCCCGAAAAATCCCGGCGACATGCCCGTGGACAACCACGAACTGATCGCCTTGTGCGCCCCGCGCCCTATGTTCATCTCGGTAGGATCTCTTGACAGCGAAGAGCGGTGGATCGATCCGAGGGGCATGTTCCTGGCTGCGGTGGCGGCCGGGCCGGTGTATCGTCTGCTGGGCAAAAGGGATCTGGGCACCACCGAATTTCCGCCCATGGAGACCGGCCTCCTCGATGGCGACCTCGCCTGGCGGCAGCATTCGGGCGGGCACACACCGGGGCCGAACTGGCCCACGTTTCTCACCTTCGCGGGCCGGTACCTGCATGGCCCGGCCGGTGTGGCTACGGACGATTCTGCGCCGGTGCGCCTCTCCGCGGCGCAGGACCGCGAGCGCCTGCTCGCCCTGCTCGGCCTGAAAGACTCCGATATGCGCCACGCGCCCTCGCCCGACGCCAGGGCTGCCGACGCGACCAACTACGACGAGGCAAAGGCCAACCTCTACCCGAACCTGCCCGACCCTCTGCTGCTGAAGAATGGCCAGCGCGTGACTACGCCCGAAATGTGGTTCGACCAGCGCCGCCCCGAGATCGTGGCCGACTTCGAGCGCGAAATCCTGGGCCGCGCGCCGGCCAATCTGCCCGCCGTGCAATGGAAAGTCGCCAACATCAGGTCCGAACGATGCGGCAGCGTCGACGTGGTCATGAAGCGTCTTTCCGGCCGGGTCGATAATTCGTCCTATCCGCAAATCGGGGTCAACATCGATCTGGTGCTGATCACGCCGGAGAACGCTCCGGGCCCCGTTCCCGTGATCATGGAACTCGCGTTCGACAAGGAGTTCCAGCGCATCGCCGCAGGACAGATCTCTGAGACCGTGACCGGTGCTGCGCCGGGGTACGGGATCAACTGGCAGGCCGTCCTCGACAAAGGCTGGGGGTTCGCTGTACTGTCGCCCACCAGCTTCCAGGCCGACGACGGATCGGGGTTGACGGAAGGCATCATCGGGCTGATGAACAAGGGGCAGCCGCGATCGGCCGACGACTGGGGCGCGCTGCGGGCGTGGGCCTGGGGCGCAAGCCGGGCGATGGACTACTTCGAAACTGACCGGGCCGTCGATGCTCGGCAGGTCGGGCTCGCGGGACACTCGCGATTCGGCAAGACCGTGCTGGTAGCCATGGCATACGATCCGCGCTGTGCCATCGCCTACTCGAGTTCCTCCGGCGAAGGCGGCGCCAAGCTCTACCGGCACATCTTCGGCGAGCAGATGCCGAACCTTGCGAACACGCCCCTCTATCACTGGTTCGACGGAAACTTCCTGCGCTACGGCGGCCCGCGCACGCCCGCCGACCTGCCGGTGGACAATCACGAACTGATAGCGCTTGCGGCGCCGCGTCCGCTGTTCATCGGCGGCGGAGCCAGCGTCGGCGATGGCTATGCGGATCCGCGCGGGGACGCGTGGGCCGATCCGCGCGGCATGTTCCTGGCCGAAGTGGCTGCCGGGTCCGTGTATCGCCTGCTGGGCAAAGAAGACCTGGGCACGACCGAGTTTCCGGCCATGGGAACGGCGTTGATGAACGGGGATCTCGCTTTCCGCCAGCATCCTGGCGGCCACACGCCGGTGCCCAACTGGCCCGCGTTCCTGGAGTTCGCGAGCCGGTATCTGCATGCGCCGCAATCGGCGCCGGTGCTGGCCAAATCACAGTGATGCTGACGCACCGATGGCTCAAGCGGGAAGGCAGCGAAAAGCTCACCCTGCCCGCAGGGTCAAAGACGTCGCGAACGGTTGGTCGTCTCGAAACCCGCGTAGCGCGCACCCGATGTTCCCGGATCGCTTTTTGGCTGACAGCCTTGCAGATAATTACGGTGCATTTTGCCACAATGGATTCGGAAGATTGCTATGGGTTACTCCGCTTGGATAATTGACGGCAACTGCGACTGCTCGGGCATGTCCTTCCACCAACCTCAATCTGCCAAGAATTTTTGCTCCAAGCTCCTGTGTGGTGAAACTGTGAGATCAGTACTAAGCGCCCTGCAATGAGCAATGTGCCGGCAACCTGTGTTTCACAGGTTCACAGTTCGGACCGGCATGGCCGGTAATCTCTCACCCCTTCGCGAATTCCAGGCTTCTCCACTTTGTGAGAGATCCCCGCTAGTTAGAGCTCCGTTAGAGCGCCTTCTGCATCACGATGCAGTGGCACTCCAGGCCGGGGGCGAGCGGATGCGGATAATGAAACGGTTCTGTGCCGGTTTCGACGAATCCGAAGCGGCGATAGATGGGGAGCAGTTCGGGCCGCAGGCTGAGAACCGTTATCTCGACCGCATCGCAGCCATGGGCGCGGAAGCGCTCCTCGACAGCCTCCATCAGGCGGCGCCCCAGACCGCCGCCCTGGTGAACGGGATCGACCGCCAGCATGCCCGCGTATCCGTGCTTGCCGCGCAGTTCCGTGTAGATGGATGCAAGCAGCCGGCCCTCGGCATCTTCGGCCACCAGGATCGTGCCTTTCTCCATGGCGGCGCTGAGGCGTTCCTCATCGGTGCGGGGGCCTTGCAGAAACGTCTCCACCGAAAAGGCGGAGTTGACGAGCGGAATCAGCCTCGAGCGGTCGGCCGCCGTTGCCGGCCGGATTCGAAGTTCCTTCACACGATCTGGTGCAGGCATGGTTTCCTTGAAGTCGGTTGAAACGGATTTTACATGGGAGGCTCGCTCGCAAATCCCCAGTCCGGCGAGGGCCGGTCCTTCGCCCATAAGATGAAATCCGTTGGCGGAGGTGTGACCCCCAGGGTGCGCAGCCGGCTCGCGGATTGCGCGCGGTGACCGTGGCTGTGCAGGCAGACCTGCATGACTGCCTGGGCCACGGAGAAGCTTGTGCCCGGGAGGCGTGGCGTTGCCAGTTGACGAGCCAATTCAGTGTCGTTGCACCGGCTCAGCCACTCCATTTCGAGGGACTCGGTTTCCTGGAAGTTGTTAATGAGAGCGTTGATCGTGTCAGGCGGGTGTGCCTCCTTCTCGCGATCGAACTCTCTTCCCAGGGTCAGAAACAGCCAGAAGCGGTTGGCGACCACGATGTGATGGAACAGCTTCCGCAATTCCTCATCCCGGCGGGCAGATTCGTTTTGAGAAATAGCCGCGAGGTATGCCGCATTAGCGTGCCACTTATGCCGGACCAGCTCTTCCACGATTGCAGCGGACATGGCAGTACTCTATCAAAGGCGACAATTGACGCTCACGCCGGGAGAAGGCCGCGATCTCTGACAATTTGCATAAGGTCCTGGTTGGCGAGATAGAAGACGATCTTCGGCGATTCGGCCGAGGCCGCTTCGGCCGTAGCTGCATCCGCCGCAGCTCGATCGCCTCCGGTATCCACGATGTACATGGATTCGACGACGACGTCCTGCGGCGCGATGTCCGGCCGCTCGAACGTCATCCTCCACTGGGTCCGGGCCAGGACGTAGCGGGCATCGAGCCTCTCCTCGCTCAACGAGACCAGTTCGCTGGAGCGGCATCCCATGCGATTGAACAGCTGTTTCTTTTTCGGCAGCACGAGGGCAAAGTCCGCGGCGCGCACGGCCTGAGCTCCCTGCGGACTGGCCGCCATGAAAACATCGGCAAACTGGGAAACCTGGGCCTCGACGTCGTGGCCCAAGGCGTTTGCCTCGAAGGTGCGAAAGAAGCGCTCGATCGCTTCGCTGGGCTGGTGCATGAATCCTCCTCGTCGTGGCCGCACATTGTGAAGTCTGGAACGGCCCGACCTTTAGTATTATATCAGGTATTCGCAGCAAAGTCAATAGAATCTTAAGGTTGGCACATGAAAGAGGCGGATAAAAAGGAAATTCAAAGCGCTCTTCAGGATGGAATGAACGCGCTCGCGGAGGCTTTGCGCGGCGTGGGCGAGGACACCGCCAGGCTCAGGCCACAGCGCGATTCATGGTCTGTGCTGGAGTGCGTGGAGCACGTCGCTCTCACCGAAACGGCGCTGCTGTCCCGCCTGAGAGAAGCGAAACCCGCTGAGGCATCCCACGAAGACCGCGCCCGCGAGGCCCGTTTCCAGGAGTTGGCACTGAATCGCCTGCGACGCATTGAGGCGCCGGAACTCGTGATTCCGACCGCGCAATCTCAAAGCCTGGCGGGTGCATGCGAGACCTTCCGGAACATCCGCGCTGAGACGATTCGCTTCATCGATGACTTCGAGGGCGATCTCAAATCGTGGCTCACCACGCATCCGCTCATCACCCGCCCGGTGAACTGCTACGAGATGCTTTTGCTGATAGCCCTCCACCCCAAACGCCACGCGCAACAAATTGCCGGTATCCGGGAACAGCTTTCGCGCCCCCGGAGTCAAATGGAATAAGCGGCCGTCGCCGCCGCGAACGAATCTGAAATACAGAGCCGGGTGCCCCAGGTCTCCTGATTTTGGAGACCTGGGAGAACGGCGGAAATCTGCGCCCCAGTCTTCAGCTCGCCGCAGCTCCCACCGCGGCCTCCGCACCCGCTTCCAGCTTCGCCGCCCGGCGCCGGCGTCCACTCAGAAGGTAGATCGCGGCCCTCAACTCCAGCAGCGGATCGGCCGACGGCTCAATGCCATCCACGCGCGGGATAGGATCGAAGATGATGTGCTTTTGCTGGGCGACGGAATCCGGCAGAACGCGGTTCAACTCGAGCGTTCCCAGTTCCACCTGCTCGCGTGATTCCGGCCAGTGCACGGTGGCGTCGTCTGTGACGTCCCCATCTTCGGCCACCTGGACCACGATCCGGAATCGGACCGGCCCCTTCGCCACCCGCTCCGCGATCTCGTCGAAGTGGTAATTCGGCGAAAGCGCGGCTACCTGCTCGTTCGAGAGGTAGCTGTTGCCTGACTCAGGAATAATCCGGTAGCGGCCGAACCTCTGCTGTCCGGCTTCGTTGGTGAAGGCAAATGCCGTCACGCCGTAGTAGGTGTCAGTGGCGAAGCTGGCGGGGAAAGGCTTGGGCGCTTGCACAAAAGCCAGCGCCGACGGATGGGAGCCAAGGAATCTTTCTACGGGTTTGGGCGATGGCACGTCCGGACCACTGGCCGCCGCGGCGCGCAGGAACTCGAGGAACTGGTAACCGTCGCGAGTGGGAAAGCCATCGGTCGAGTGGCTCACGATGTCCGTGTGCACGTGTTCGGCGAGGTTGAAGCGGACGCCGAGCCCGCGCGGGTTGGCGTCGCCCACGTTGTCCGGCAGATCGGGCAGGCCGGTCGAGTTGGAGAAGCGGACCGTCACGGGGGTCGAGGGGCGGGTGACGTGGGGGGCCCGGCTGAGCGCCCTTGCGCCGGACGCCGGCGCAAACGTCCCGGCCAGCATCAGGCCCTTGGCGTGCGCGGCACGGAAACCGGGGTGAAGACCGAATATCTGGTCGAAGACCTGGAGGAGGTCATTGGCGAGTGCGACCACTCGTTCGTCATTTGGCAGAGGCATGGGGGAAGTCTCCTTTGGATGGGAGTATACGGCTGCTCTCCAGATGATGCCATTAGGGCGAGGACGCCAATCAATGTGGTGACTAGCACAGGATAGTCAACCAAACCGCACGGAATGCAGTCAGCGCCATTCCGGAGAGCGGCCTCAAGATGGTGGGTGCCGACCCCTGAACGCCGGTACACAGCAGGCTTTCGGCAACTCAGTACGCCCAGGCTGCACGCGTCGCCCTCCCAGGCGCGAGGCGCACGCCAATTTCGCGCCGCCGAGCGGTTGACCACGCCAGCATCAGGCTGGCGATATTCAATTCCCCTCTTTGGGCACCATGGGTAACGCCCGCATCGGCATTTTGCGCCCTTTTCCCGGAAACAACGGCGGCGATGAGTGAAGGCGGAAGAATCGGCTTTGACTCAGCCGAGGCGGGTCGCACCCTGTCCCGCCTCGCGGGCGATGTCCTGGACCAGAAGCGCCAGGGCATATTGGCCGAAGGCGTCCGCATTCACGAGCGGGTAGTTCTGATATGCAGCCTGTTGGTGCGCGGTTGGCGCAGGGGGAGCGGCTCCGCCCCCGGGCCATGGTCGATTAAAGATCCAGGCAACAAGCTGCTCATCGTGTTGCGCTACGACGCAGGTGGCTACACCGCCGGGCGGCATGCCCCCCGCATCCAGTACCTGGCCGGCCTGTAACTGCGCGGCAACAGGCACGTCGGAAGCATCGATACACGCGTGCGCGAATTCGTGGATCAGCGTTCCGATCGTGTTATCGTTCGCCTGGAACACTTGCCCGATCGCGGGTCCGAAGAAGCCGCTTCCCACAATCAGCACGATATGTCCGCTCGCCGGGCGCCAAATGCTGCGGCGGAAAGTTTCAGCCATATTATTATTGCCTGTCGCCGATTCATTAAGCACGGCGAGCCCGGTTGCGTTTTGACCGCGAGCGCCAAAGAGCATCGCGGACATCGTCGTGAATCCGTCGAGCACTGTATTAACGCGCGCCTGAGTGCACGGACCAAAAAAGCGGAGGAACAGCAGGGTTCTTGGGTCAAGACGCGGTGGCGGTGGCGGCGCAGGCCCTCCAGGCCTGCCGGGGGTGGGGGGTGGAGGGTAGCCTGGTCCACCAATGACCGGCGTGGCTCGCAAAGTGGCGATGGCCAAATTGATCGCTCGCTGCACGGTATGAAGCATATGAGTCACGATCGGGATTTGTATGAGGGTGAACGGACCAGCCGCTCGTGGGCGAGCCGGGCCTCCCAGCATGGCGATATTGCCAATCTCGGTCCAGCCATGAAACGGGCCGTTTGCGTCGTGGATGGTTCCACCGGCAATCACCGGACCGGCGGCGGGAAGCGCCCGCTGCTGAGGCGTAACGTGGGCCAGGGCGGCTCTGGACGGCACGGCGCCAGCCGGAAGCACCGCAACTCCTCCCCGCGGTGGAGGTTGCGCCGCCCTTTGCGCGCCGGGACAGCGAGGGTGTGGCAGAGACACAACCATTTGATGGCACGCAGGACACAGTGGCATGATTTCTCCTTCTCATTGCGGCGTAAGGCTGCCGGCGCTCAGGAAAATCGACGTGATGAGTCTCGTGAAAGGGCCCAATACTGCCGTCAATTCATCTGCTTGGCTGATCGGAACATCTCGGGATCCATGGGAAAAGAGACGCTCGCAAACTGCAGAACGAGTGTGGCAGCTATTGTACGTCGATTGTCCACTTTCCCTTTCATCATTTACCTGGTAATTCGGCATTCAGTCTTTCGGAGTCAGACCCGCGCTCTTTGACCTGACTGCAATCATGCTGGCAACGGCTTTATCCCGGATGCCGGCGCCTTGATCGTCTGCCGCCCCTTTCCATTGACGCCTGCCCCCCATCGTCTTACGCTCATACCTATGGAATTCAAAATCAGTGAGCTGGAGCAGGAACCGATCGATTTCGACCTCCGGTTCAAGGCTGGGGCGATCGACTTCGGGGATGAGGCGGAGCAAAGCAGTCCGCTCGAGACTTCAGGCCGGGCGGAGGTCCTCCACGAACACCGGGGCCCCAAGGAAATCATCCCGGACATTCGCCTCAGGGGGCAATTCGCCGGGAACTTCGAGGTGCCCTGCGCCCGCTGCATCGAGCCGGTGACGGTTTCGCTGGCGTCGGACTTCGACCTGATCTTCCGGCCGGTCGGAGCCGATGCGGGTCCGCAGGAGCGGTCCATAACGGCAGGCGAGACCGAAATCGGTTATTATCAAGGAGACAGTCTGTTGCTTGAGGATGTGCTGCGGGAGCAGGTGCTTTTGTCCCTGCCGGTCAGGACGCTGTGCAAGCCCGACTGCAAGGGACTTTGTCCGCACTGCGGCCAGAATCGCAACAGCCAGGCTTGTTCCTGCGAAGAGGGTCAGACGGACCCCCGCTGGGACGCGCTGGCTGATCTCCGCAGCCGGATCAAGTCCTGAAGAATCAACCCCTTGAGATCTATGGTGATTCTGCCCAAAGCCGCAAGGCTGAAACAGCCGGTTGCGGTTTGAAAATGCCTGATCGGGCAGAAGCACGAAAGGAATTGCACCATGCCGAATCCGAAAAGGCGCCATTCGTCGCGCCGCACCGCCAACCGCCGCGCCCACGATTTCCTCACGGCCAGCGGCCTTTCCGAGTGCCCGAATTGCCACGAGAAGAAGCTTCCCCACCGCGCCTGCCCCAAGTGCGGCGCCTACAAGGGACGCGCTGTTCTGGACATCAAGGAAGCCGCCAAGTAGGCTGAGCCCCCATGCTCATCGATATAGCGCTGGACGCTGTAGGTTCCGACAAAGCACCTGAGCCCGAAATTCGCGGGGCCATCCTCGCTTGCCGGGCTCTGCCGGTACGTGTGCACCTGATCGGACCCGAGCCGGACCTGCGCGACCTGCTCGACGAGCACCTCGAAGACGAGGATCTGCCCATCGTCATTCACCATGCCTCGGAACGCATCGGCATGGACGAGAAGGCGGCGCATGCTGTCCGCACCAAGCGCGACAGTTCCATGCGCGTCGGCCTCAAGCTGGTCCGCGAGCGCAAGGCCGCCGGCTTCGTTACGGCCGGCAATACCGGCGCCGCGATGGCCACCGCCAAAATGGTTCTGGGCGCTCTGCCTGGAGTCGACCGGCCGGCATTGGCCACTCCCATGCCCCAGGCAAACCGCACCCCCTGCGTGCTGCTCGATGTCGGCGCCAACGTCGACTGTAAGGCCCATAACCTGGAGCAGTTCGCCGTCATGGGCGAGATCTATGCGCGCACCGTGCTCAAGATCGATTCGCCCCGCGTGGGCCTGCTTTCCATCGGCGAAGAAGAGACCAAGGGCAACGACCTCACCCGCGAAGCCTTTCCGCTTCTCAAGGCTCTTCCCATCAAGTTCATCGGCAACGTTGAGGGCCGCGACATCTTCAGCGGCCAGGCGGACGTAATCGTTTGCGACGGCTTTGTCGGCAATGTGGCTTTGAAGACCAGCGAAGGCGTGGGCCGGTTCGTGCGCGACGTGCTGCGCGAGTCGCTCACGAAGACCGTGACGGCAAAGGTGGGCGCACTTCTTTCGCGCCAGGCCTTCAACGCCTTCCGCCGTCGCCTCGACTACACCGAGTACGGAGGCGCCCCGCTGCTGGGCGTGCGCGGCATCTGCATCATCGGGCACGGCTCCTCGAACGACAACGCCATCTACAACGGCGTCCGCGTGGCCTATGAGTTTGCCAAGGCCGGGACCAATGAGCGAATCGAGCACGAGTTCGCCTCCAACTCGCATCGCCGCAGCGAAGACTCCTCCTCCGATCAGAATGCCAGCATTCACTAGTCCTGCGATGCCCGGCGACTCCACGCAACCCGAATCTCCCGATCGCACCCAGCTCCTGGCTGCGGCATTGGATCAACTGGCGTGCCCGGAGTGTTTTGCGGGCCTGCGGATGGAAGCGGCCGCGCTCCTCTGTTGCGAGTGCGGACGTCGTTACCCGATTGTCGACAGCATCCCAGTGTTGATCGCCAAACCGGCCGGGCAGGAGTAAGCTTTCCCCCAAAGCGCTCGCATCGGTCGCCCACCGGGTTTCCGTAGCTCGCCAAGATCTCTCATTGAGAGCGATCAACCCTGCTGTATCACTGTGTGGCTGTACGGCGATTTTACGCAAGTAAATGGGAATCAGAGGTTTGGCGTGCTCGTACAGCGAGACAGCCGGGGGGGAGGGGCTTCTTCTTCCCGCGCTGATGGCTCGGACGCAACTAGGCCTGTTAACAGGCCCTAGCCAAAGGCGCCGCAAACGGGATTGAATGCGGTTCGATCGGCGGGTTTAGATTTTAGCTCACGTCGCGTCCTCCGGTGATCACAATTCATTCTGGTCCAGGAGCCTCGATTTTTCTGCAGCGAAGATGGCGGCTAAATGCTGTCAATTCAGCTAAAGTGAATGAGCGCTCTTGACAGGTTGAGGGTTCGACTCCAGATGATCGCGATTCTTTCGGGGGGGGAGTTTCGATTGGATCGATCACCGGAATTTCGACCCAACGGATGAACCGATTTTTCGCTTTCTTCGCGAGTTAACGTCGCTTTCGCGACATGGCAAGTTAGCGAGTTCTCGTGATGGCGTTTGCAAT
>Ga0335077_10001163_pt1 | contig 30862 bp, 29 predicted proteins | sample Lox_Sample_31_FD_207151 | JGI IMG/M metagenome (GOLD analysis project Ga0335077, IMG submission 207151) | Soil microbial communities from Loxahatchee National Wildlife Refuge, Florida, United States - Lox_Sample_3.1 | ecosystem: Environmental > Terrestrial > Soil > Wetlands | place: USA... | reverse complement strand
TGAACGACACGCTGGATGCGGCCCTTGCCCCGATCAACGAGGCCTCCCTAGTCCTCGACTCGCTGTCCAGACGCGACCTCACGGTCCGAGTGACCGGCGACTACAAGGGCGATCACGCGAGGATGAAGGAGTCCGTTAACTCGACGGCAGAAGAACTGGCGCGCTCCCTCGCTCGCGTCGCCACGTCGGTGAACCAAGTCTCGAACGCGGCTGGCGAGATCGCTACCTCGAGCCAGGCGGTGGCCAGCGGCGCCTCCGAGCAGGCGAGCGCCATCGAGGAGACGAGCGCCCAACTCGAGTCGATGCAGTCGACAACCAGGCAGTCTGCCGACAACGCCCAGCAGGCCGACACGATGGCTCAGTTGGCAAGGGGCGCCGCGGCGGAGGGCACGGCGGCCATGCATGGGATGCAGGAGGCCATGACCCGAATCCGTGCCTCGGCGGAGAGCACTTCACAGATCATCAAAGACATCAACGAGATAGCGTTCCAGACGAACCTGCTCGCCCTCAACGCCGCAGTCGAGGCGGCCCGAGCCGGCGAAGCGGGACGCGGCTTCGCCGTCGTGGCCGAGGAGGTGCGTTCGCTCGCGCTGCGCGCGAAGGACGCCTCTGCGAAGACCGAGGAGCGGATCCTGCAGGCGGTCGGCGAGGCAGCCCACGGCGAAGAGAAGAGCAAGCTCGTGAACGCGAAGCTCGCGGACATCTCGAGCGCAGTGGAGAAGGTAACGGGCATCGTCGCCGAGATCGCGGCCACCTCGAAGGAGCAGGCCGCAGGGATCGGCCAGATGACGACCGCGGTCGGGGAGATGGACAAGGTGACGCAGCAGAACGCGGACAGCGCCGAGAGATCGTCCTCGGCGGCCCGGGAGTTGTCGAGCCAAGCCGAGGCGCTTGCCGCGATGGTGGGTTCCTTCCAGTTCACCCGAGAGGACGCCGCCCGCGACCGCCCGCCGTCGCCCACCGGATCGGATCGCGCCCGGCCACCACGGGAGTCTTCGAGAGCTGGCGACCGAGAGGTGCGCAGGTGACGGTCCGCTCGCGCCCACCACGTGAAGAGGATCGGATGCGATGGGATTCCTGATCTCCTACGAGTTGAGGAAGCCGCACGCGTTCGCCGACCCCGACCACAGGTTCAGCGACGCGAGCTTCCTGTGCCCGGTCTGCGCCCACCCTCTCCTGGGCGAGGCTGGGGCGAGCGCAGCTCTCTGCGGTCACGTCCTCTTGGCCGTGGACCGTTCCGGAGCCATCCGGTGTAGAGACCCCAGGGTCCGGGACCTGCTGCTGGACGCGCAGAATACCGCACAGCAGCAAGGCGGCGATCCCATGGAAGGTCTCCGGAAGCGCCTCGGGTCGAACGTGGTCTTCTTCGAGCTCCAGGACCGGCGCCCGGGGTCGATGGAGCCGGAGGTCTTCACGTTCGTGGTGGACATCGCCACATCGATTCGGCGTGCCGACTCTGCCCTCGATTTGCAGTGAGGCGACTGCTCCGACGGAGGCCTGGCAAGCAGCCACGGCACATCGCGGGCGGGCCCCTTCTTCGAGAGTGCTGCTCCGCCCCGGGCTGCACCCGCGTCTCAGACGATCGCTATGAATCCGCCGAGGCTATCCAGCCGCACCGACTGTGCTCTCCTCCAGTCCGGCAGCACTCGCCGGCGGCACCTCACTCCTGTCGTCTTGTCGGGCCACCCGCCGCCGTCGCCAGGTCGCCGGTGGCACCCCCACCAGCTTCTTAAATGCGCGGCTAAACGCCGCCTCGGATGCATACCCGACGTGCGCACCGATGGCCGCGATGCCCTCGTGGCTGCTGGCGAGCAGGCCCGCCGCGATCTGCATCCGCCAACGACCGAGGTACTGGAAGGGCGGCTCGCCGACGAGGGCAGTAAAGCGCTCCGCCAGGGCCGAGCGGGAGAGGCCCACTTCGCGCCCCAGAGCCTCGATCGTCCAGGCGGCGGCTGGCCGCCCGTGCAAGGCAGCGAGCGCCTTACCGACGTGCGGATCGCGCAAGCCCGCCAGCCAACCGGTGCGATCCGACGGCAGTGACTCGAGATGGCGACGGACGATCTCGACGAACATGAGCTCGGCAAGCCGCGCCAACACGCCCTCTCCTCCCGGCCGTGAACTCTGCGCCTCCGACTCCGCAACCTCCACGAACCGCGAGAGCCACCCCCCCCGAGCTCTATCGCGATCGCTCGCCCTCAACACACGCGGCAGCGAGGCGAGGAGGGGGTTAAAGGGGCGCGCATCGCACCCGAGAAACCCGCAAACGAGGTGAGCTTCCGCCGGACCCTCGCCAAGCTTCACGGCGAAGGGGAGCCGGCATCCCGCGCGCCGCTGGTAGAGGGAGAGATCGCTCGGAGGTGCCCGCAGTCCGCGCGCGCTCGACATTACATGCGCGTCACCGTGGGGGAAGCAGATCACGTCGCCCGACTCGAGGCGCACGGGCTCCTCGCCCACGATGCCGGCCAGGCAATGTCCACGCGTGACGGCGTGGAACTCGATGACGTGGTCGGCTTCCGGCATGACGCCGGCCGCGATCGTGGAGGCCGTAGGCGCCTCGGCAACCCAGGGGGGGGTGCCCTCTACCGCGAAGAACACCGCGCCACTTAGTCGCACCGAGGAGAGGACGTCCGTGAGCGGATCCGAGCTCATAGGTTCGTCCGCTGGCCGAAGACGATCGGACAACCGCGACGGACGCCCTGCAAGTCCGCTCGCGGACGCTCGGGCAAATCACTCGGCGAGTCGGTCATGGTCGCGCCGCCCGGCCTGTCTTAGCTTCCTGCCGGCGATCGCGCCACCCCAACCGCAAGGAGCCCTCCATGAACCCCAACGCAACCGCCACCGCGCCCCGCCAAACCCGCCCCGACCGGGCGCGCTCGCTCGACCTAGAGGCCGTCAAGGCGAAGCAACGGGCGGTCTGGAGTTCGGGCGAATACTCGGTCCTGGGCACCACGCTCCAGATCGTGGGCGAAATGTTATGCGAGGCCGTCGACCTCCGGTCAGGCGAGCGCGTGCTGGACGTAGCGTGCGGGAACGGGAATGCCGCGCTCGCCGCGGCTCGCCGCTTCGCAGAGGTAACCGGCGTTCGCCCCGGATCAGGAGCAGGGGGCGAGCGAACTCTTGCGCGTTTGCAGGCACGGCGGCCGGATAGGTCTCGCCAACTGGACCCCAGCGGGCTTCGTCGGCGAAGCGTTCAAGGTCGTCGCCTCCCACGTGCCACCGCCGTCCGGTCTGCTGGCGCCGTCCCTTTGGGGCACCGAGGCGCGCCTGGTGGATTTGCTCGGTGCCGAGGCGCACGAGATCCACTCCCGGCAGCTCCATTTCACATTTCGTTATCGATCGGCATCGCACTGGCTCGAGGGCTTTCGAACCTGGTACGGCCCCTTTCACCGCGCCTTCGCGACTCTCGGTCCTGCTGGGCAGGCTGCACTGGAGGCCGAGCTGACAGCGCTAGTGGAACGGTTCAACGTCTCCCGCGGCCGGACGATGGTGGTGCCGGCCGCCTACCTGGAGACGGTCGTCGTCGCCTGAAGCGAGCCCTCAAGAAAGGAATGAGGAGTCATGGGAGAGAGACCGGTCATTCTCATTGTGGACGACGAGCCCGCTGAGCTCGCCGCCCTCTTGGAGACGCTCACTCGGCGGTTCGGAGCCGACTACCGCGTCGTTCCCCAGCTTTCGGCCCGCGCCGCCCTCGACACCGTCACGCAGTTCAAGGCCGATGGGGACGAACTGGCACTCGTCGTGGCCGATCAGTGGATGCGCGAGATGAACGGCAACGAGCTCCTCGCGCACGTCGGCCGCGCGTGGCCCTCTGCCATGCGCGCCTTGCTGGTCGCCTGGGGAGACAAGACGGCTTCCCCGGCCATCCTGCAAGGTTGCGCGTTTGGAGAGATCGACAACTACCTCTACAAGCCATGGGCTCCGGCCGAGGTGCACCTCTATCCGCTCGTGGGCGAGTTCCTCGCCGAATGGACGCAGGCGCACCGCCCGAGCATGGAACTCGTGCGGGTCATCGGCCAGCCGCTCTCGCCGAGATCGCATGAGATTCGGGAGCTCCTGGCGCGAAACGGAATCCCGCACGGGTTCTACGTGGACGGATCGCCCGAAGCCGCCCGCCTCACCGCGGAGCTGGGGTTGCGAGCCTCGGGCCTGCCCGTGGTGATCTTGGTCGACGGCACGGCTCTGTCCGCGCCAAGCGACGCCGAGGTCATGGACGCCGTCGGGGAAACCAACGAAGACCTCTCGGGCGACTTGGTCGTGGTGGGGGCAGGTCCGGCCGGGCTCGCCGCGGCCGTGAACGCAGCCTCCGAGGGGCTGCGGACGCTGGTTGTCGAGCGGTACGTCGTAGGGGGTCAGGCTGGCTCCAGTGCACTCATCCGCAACTACCTTGGCTTCCCCCGCGGTGTATCCGGTCTCGCGTTGACCCAGAGGGCCTACCAGCAGGCCTGGCTCTTTGGAGCCAAGTACGTCTTCGCCCGGGACGTCGTTCGTCTGGAAGCGCGCGGGGACGAGCGACTCTTGACGCTTTCGGACGGGCGAGTTCTCAACGCACGCGCCGCGCTGATCGCCACGGGAGCACGTTACCGACGACTCAACGTGCCGGAGGTCGAGCGCTTCGTGGGGGCCGGCGTCTTCTACACGGCATTCGGCGACCCCCGGCTCTTGTCGGGCCACGACGTCGTCGTCGCCGGTGGCGGTAATTCCGCCGGCCAGATGGCGCTTCACCTCGCGAAGCACGCCCGCCACGTCACCCTGGTGGCGCGCGGGCACACCTTGGAGAACGGGATGTCCGACTACCTGGTGCAGCAGATCCGCCGAGCCGGCGGAGTCGAGGTCCAACTCGGTGCGGAGATCGCGGGCGCCAGCGGTGGCAAGCGTTTGGAGCAAGTCGTCATCCGCAATCAGTCGGGCGTCACCGAGACCCGTCCCGCCCACGCGCTCTTCGTCGCCATCGGAGCGCTTCCCCAGACGGGCTGGCTCGCCGGCACGCTGGAGCGCGATCAAGCGGGCTTCATCGTGACGGGACCCGACGCAGCCGTAGACCCCTCCCGGAGCTCCCGGCAGCCACTCACCCTCGAGACCAGCATGCCCGGGGTGTTCGCCGCCGGAGACGTGCGGTACGGATCCGTCAAGCGCGTCGCCTCGGCTGTCGGCGAGGGCTCAGTCGCGGTGGAGCAGGTGCACCAGTTCCTCGCCGACGCGGCATCCCGCAAGGGGACCGTCCACTCCCCGAGCGCAGCTGCGGCATAGGAGCCCGGGGCAGCGATCCGGTCGGCGTTAGGTGTGCGCCCCTTTCTCGCTCGAACAGCGGCGACGCCTCCCGGATCCAACACGGGGCTCGGAAGGAGAGCGTGCCCCCGTGATGACGCTTCCTCTTCGACGCGTCGCCCGGCCTCGCACCCCCATTCGAGGGGTGCGTCACGCACGATCGCTTCCCGCACTTCCCGTCTCAGAAGTTAGCAATCATTTGCGACCCTTCTGAATCTTGTCTCCGCTTGCGCGCGCTATTAACCGCGCGAAATGCATCGGGCGATCGCCATGGCACTCGCGGCCGTCCTGGCCTCGACGCCCTCGACGATACGCGAGGCGACGGCCTCCGAGCTCAAGAGCGCACTCTCGCCGTCCGAGCGCGGCCGGCCGAAGGTCGTGCACCTGTGGGCGAGCTGGTGTAGGCCGTGCGTCGCGGAGATGCCACGACTTCTTCGCGAGCTCCGAAGGCGCGGCGATCTCCTCGACGCGGTGCTCGTCTCGCTCGATGACGCCGGCGCCGCGAAAGCCGCCGCCAACCTCCTAGACCGTTGGGGGGGGGCGCCGGGAGAGAGCCTTCGCGCCAGTGCGTCCGACCTCGCTCCAGTCATACGAACCCTCTACGGAGCCTGGGACGGAAGCCTGCCTGCGACGTACCTCGTCTCCGGCGACGGCACCTTGCTCGTCTCCCAACAGGGGATCACCGACTTCGACTTGCTGCTGTCCGAGACGGATCGAGCGACGTCGACGATGAAGCGAACCATCGACAGGAGAACGAAGACATGACGACGACGAAGGCTCTGGCTGCCCTGCTGCTCTACGCCCTGCCCTTGACGGGACTCGCCGGAGGGCCCGCATTCGACGCAAAGGGGAAGTACTACGAGACGTGCGCCTGCGCGGTGAGTTGCCCGTGCGGCACAAACGAGTTCCTGCCCACCGAGGGGCATTGTGACGCGGTGATGATGTTCCACCTTGTCCACGCGACGGTCGGAAAGACGAAGATGGACGGCCTGAACTTCGCCGTCGTCCTGAAGTCGCCGAACAACCAGAAGGTCATGGAGGCGATGAACAAGGGGGACATGGATCACTTCGCCATCTACTTGGACGACAAAGCCACCAAGGAGCAGCAAGCTGCGTTCCCGCACCTTCTCGCGGGCATGTTTGGAAAGATGGATGTGAAGAACGCGAAGGCGCCCGCCTTTGCACCCATCGCGCTCACGACCGATGCCGACTCCGCCAAGTTCAACATCGGCAACGGCAAGTTGGTCGCGGACCTCGTGAACATCAAGGTCGGCGAGAGCAAGCAAGGAGGCAAGACCGTCGCGAAGCGGATCACCCTCGACGGCGTCACGCCGTTCCCTTGGATCTCGCACGTGACCCAGGGCAAGTCGGTCATGTTCCACTATGCGGACGGCTCGACGCAGTGGGACTACAAGGACCGCAACGCCTTCTTTGGCGACTTCGCCACGAAGGGGACGGTCGTGGTCGCGGCCAACGAACCGCACTAGCGTACCGCGCGGAGGAGCCGACCTCGAAGCGGACCGTCCCTCCGCAACCATCTAGGGGCGCGGAATTCGAGAACGCTCTACCGGACCAGGCTTCCTCGCGATCTATCGACCGCACGAGGCCTGGACGGCACGATGGCGGCCAGACCTGCCCTCGCTGCGAGCCGCCAACCGGCCGGCGGCGGTTCATCTCGCCCGCATTTCGCGTCGAGGCCTATCCCACAGGCCGGGGCGAGGATGTGGCCCGCGCCGACCGGTCAGAAAGAACGCCGGTCGCCTGCCCCTCGGTTTGCGTAGCCACCTTGGAAAGTCATCGCAGGTCCGCGGCTACGCCCCAGCACCGACCAAAGCCCCATGCCTAGCGTTCCGCAACTCATACCTCCGGTCGACAGCTCGTCACCCGGCGGTGGGGGGACGGTTCGTTTGAAGCGCAAGCATTCATGGACCAAGTACGACGGATCTGCCTGGGGAGCCCCATGATCGTCGAACGAGTCGCTGCGTCACGCGCAAGCGAGGAGAAGACTCTCTGGAGCGGCTCTTGCCAGGCGCTAAGGAGCGCCGCGGGGGGGGCCTGACGTTTGCGGGTGAGAAGTGCACTCTCGACGATCGGATCGACCCATCCCACGGAGCGCGGCTTCTGTCACCGCCGCGCCCGGGTCCGGAGCACGACGACGTTCCCCGCGAGAACCATCGCCATGCCTAACGTCGCGGTGAGTGACCAGCGATACCCCTCGAATATCGTCGATGCCAACATGGCTACCACCGGGATGACCGCCGCCGTGTACCCCGCACGCCCAGAGCCCGCTCGCTGCACCAGGGTCAGATACGTGACGAACGCAACGATTGATCCAAAGACTGCCAAGTACACGAGTGACAGCAGGTACGCAGGTCGGGGGTCAAACGCTACGGGGACGCCTCGCAAGAGGCACCAGCCGAGGAGCGCCACAGCGCTATATCCCATGGCATAGGCCGTACCGGGCATGACCGCGATCCGCTCTGAAAAGATCCTTTGCGACAAGAGGTTGCCAGCAGAGGATGCGAGCGAGCCCGAAAGGGCGAATGCGACTCCAGCGAGCGCGCGAGGGTCGCCGCGAATCCCCGTCACCTCCGGCCAGAAGAGCAGCGTCACGCCGAGGACTCCCACCCCTGCGGCCACGATCACTGCGCCCGGGATGCGCGTCCGGAAGAACAAACGTTCCCCCGCGAGATTCCAAAAGACGATGAAGGCGAAGAGCACCGCGACGAGCCCCGAGGTGAGGATCGTTTCGGCTCTGTAGACGAGCACGTAGTTGACTCCGAAGAGAACAACCCCGAGCGCGACCAGCGCGGCGTGCTCGGCGAGCCCGAAGCGCAGTGAAACGCGCCTCAAGCCACACCCTCCCAGTAGAAGAAGCGATGCCAGCGCGAATCGCCATGCGACCGAAACCTCCGGCGCCACGGTTCCAAGCTGGAACTTGATGACCAGCCACGTCGTGCCCCAGATCGCGGTGGGCACGAAGAAGAGGAGTGCGTTCGTCGCCCGCTGAACGGTCTCCGGTACTCGACCGCGAACATGACGCTCGGAGTCGATCATCGTGTTGCCCATCGCGTTCCATACAGCACACCGGTGACAGCCGACCGGCCCACCCGAACCAGGGTCGGCTCCGCGACCCTGCAGCCAGCTAGGCTGGAAAAGCAAAGCCCCGCCTGCATGTTACCCCCAGGGCGAGCCGCGGGGGCTGCTCGTCACCATAGAGCGGACTCGCGCGGTCCTTGGTGCTCTGACGGTGCGAGTGCGACTCCGGCCGAACTGTACCGGGCCTGGCAACGCCGTTGTCCTGCCTCGCCCGAAGCTTGGTGGTGACCGCCATTGCGCCATTTGGCTTTCGAGCGCTACGGCTTCCGGCCCTCCTGGGCACGGGTGGCGTCCAAGACGAGGAGGCCGACTTTTCGCCGACGACCTGGTACGACTGTTGCTGTACGAGCGGCTTCTCGACGGTCGGCGGCCCCGCCGACGAGGTCGCCCAAGGAGCATTCGGGCATGTTCCCTTGCTTCGGTGCGACCGAACAAGAACTCCGGTCATCACTTCCGGGGGACGACATCGTCGCGTCACCGGTTCTCGAGACCACACACGGGATCACGATCGACGCACCGCCCGAGCAGGTCTGGCCTTGGCTCGTACAGATCGGACAAGGGCGGGCGGGATTCTACTCCGACTCCGCGTGGTGGGATGCGTGCGTCGATCTCTATTACAGGTGGCTCGCGCGCGAAACCCACGGACCGCCTGTCCGGTACCGTCGCGCCGGCGATCACATCGCGGCGGAGTGGCAGGCGCTGAACGCCGGCGATGCCATTCTGGACGGGCCTCCCGGAACAGCGTCTTACATCGTACGGAAGATTGACCCGCGCCGGTGTCTCGTGCTCTTCACGGACACCCACCTGCCGTTCCTGCTGCCCGCTCCTCTGCGCCACACCGTCTCCGGCGAGTTGAGCGACGCATTCGTCCTCGCGCCCGTTGGCGGTGGCAAGACCCGTCTCGTCCGCCGCATGCGGGTGACGTGTGCGCCGATGCCCTTCCGGATCGTCGCTCTCCCCGTAGTGCTCATCTGGGGAGAGCTCATCACCGCGCGCAACTTCCTGCGCGGACTGAAGCGTCGAGCGGAGGTCTCGGCGAGGACCGCCGGATGAGGTGGCAGCGAGGTCTCGCCCCACGGCGTGAAGCGCATGCCTGGCGCGCAGTGGAGTCGCGGCGGCTCCACAGGGGTATGCGCCAGCGAGAAAGCGCGGTGGCGGCCCAACCCGTAGTGATCACAAGTTGACGCCAGTTTCCCCTTCTTGCGTCCAACTACCGTCACCGTTTCATCGGGTTTCTAGCCCGTCGTCTTGGCATGCGCTTTGCCAAGTCATCGATGGCCCTCTCTCCTATCCGCCGCCTCCGTGGAGAGCGGGGAGGCTCGACCGATCGAACTACGCTCAACGGAGATTCATGCGCACTCCCCTTACTGATGCCGGTCTGGTGTCATCCTTCACTCCGATAACAGTACGCCGTGCACCTCCGTGGCCGTCGGGCAGCGGTGTCAGCCGCTGATGGGCTCCGTGGGCGACGCCCGCGACAACGCCCTCTGGGGATCCTTCCTCGCAAGCCTCGAGTGCGAAATCCTCGACCGCTACGGCTTCAAGTCCCAGACGGAGGCCCGTCTCGCCGTCTTCCGTTATGTCGAAGGCTGGCACAACCCGCACCGGCGCCGTTCCGCTCTCGACTATCAGTCACTGGTGAACTACGAAGGATGCATATGGCTGCGAGTTGACCTGCGGAGCCGCGCGGGTTCCTCGGAACGGGATCAACTCCACCACCGAAACAGGAGGCGACCTTGAATTCGCGATATCTCGACGATCTTATTCCTGGGGAGCGCTTCACCACCCGAGGCGTAACGCTTACCGAGGGCTCGATCGTCGATTTCGCCTGGCGCTACGATCCGCAGCCCTTCCATCTCGATAAGGAGGCAGCCGCCGGTTCACATTACGGCGGCCTGATCGCCAGCGGCCTCCAGACGCTAGCGGTTTGCTTCAGGCTTCTCCTTGAGACGGGCGTTTTCCACGAAGCGTCGATAGGGTCGCCCGGCTTCGACGAGTTGCGCTGGCTTGCGCCGGTCCGGCCCGGCGACACCATTCACACAGAGGCGGAGGTAGTGGACATTCGCCCTTCGGCGTCCAAGCCAGATCGCGGGATCGCGCGGCTCCGCTATCGGGCGTTGAACCAGCACGGCCACGCGGTACTGAGCTTCACGATGATGCATCTACTCCTAAGGCGAACCGCCCCCGGATCCCGCTGAGAGCGCTTCCCGAGTCCGCCTGATCCGGCGCCTGTGCGTCCCCAATACGGCGAACCGAGAAAAAGGCCGTGCCCCCCTTATCCGGCCTGCGGCCCCAGGCGCCGTGTCCAGATCGGGATGTCGTAGAGGGCGGTCGCCGCCGGCGAGAGCGCGGCCCGCTCCTCGGCCTCGAAGTGCTCCTACTCACTCCGAACGCGGGCCACAGGCGTCGGGCCGCCAACCTGGCACCCCTCCCCTGACGTGGCGCTGGCCCCAGACTGGCCCCAAAATGGGAAAACGCCGGGTCGGCAGGCAAGCCAACCCGGCGTACTTGTTGTGGTTGCGGGGCCGGGATTTGAACCCGGGACCTTCGGGTTATGAGCCCGACGAGCTACCTGGCTGCTCCACCCCGCGGCAAATCTGAGGACCGCGGTTGTAGTCCTCAAGTACCCTCCGGTCAAGGGCTTTTTCCGGGGTCAGTCCCGCCCTGCGTTGGGCCTCTCCCGACTATCTCTTGGTCGCCCTAAGCAGGGTCGCCGCGGCAAACAGTAGCCCGGCCATGGTCACCATTGTCGCCCCGGTGGGAATCTGCAGAGTCCACGAGGCCAGGTACCCGGCGCTGGGCGGCAACGGCGCCGAGCACGGTCGAGACGACGAAGGCCACGTTGAGCCGGTTCGATGCCGTGAGCGCGGCAGCTGCCGGAACCGTCAAGAACGCGAAGACGGGCAGCGCTCCCACCGCGCGCGCCGCCACCGGGATGGAGAGGCCGATCGTGAAGTAGAGGACCCCGCTCCACAACCGGGCGTTCACCCCCATGGCCTCCGCCGTTTCCCGATCGAAGGATACGAACACGACCTCCTTCTGGAACACCGTGTGAACCACTCCGACGACCAGCGCCACCGCGGCCAGGATGAACACGTCTTGCAGAGGCACCGCCACCGCATTGCCGAAGATCATGGAGTTGAGATCGTGCGCGACGTGGATGAGCTTGTTCGCGCCGAGGATTACCAGGGCCCCGCGAGGACGTAGGCCATGCCGACTCCGGCCTCGGCCGGGAGCCGGCGCCCGCTGCCGAGGGTGGCGAGCAGGAGCGCTCCCCCCACCGAGAAGAGGAGCGCGATGAGGATCTGGACGCCGGTGTGCTCCGCTTCGACCCCGAGGCGCTCCTCCGCCAGGAGCGCGACGATGATCCCCAGCGTCGAGAGCTGGGTGAGGGCCGCGGACACGAAGACCACGCGCTGTCGAGCGAGAAAGTGATGAAGACGTCGCCGCGGGCGTAGGGATCGATGACCGCCTGCACGGCGAGTTCCACCTCCTGCAGGAGGGGCTGCACGAGGTGCTGGGGCAGCGCGTCGGCGGTGAGCCCTTGCTGCGCGGGAGAGAGGTTGGTGTAACCGAGCGCGCCGTCCACGATTGCCGAGAAATCCGGCAGCTGCAGGAGGCGGCCGAACGGGCTCCCGCTCTTGGCCGTCTCGGCGGAGGGGCTCGGTGCGGTCGCCAACGGGCGGGGTTCGCGACGCCCGGAACCGGCTGAGCCTACGTGCCGAGTTCCTTCGCGATCTGCTCCTCGAGCCTCTTGCGCTCCTCGTCCGCCGAGGGGGCGGGCGCCGCAGCCGCCGGGGCAGGAGGCGCGGCGCCGGCGCTCGCCTGCGCCGCGAGGATGGAGAGGATGACGTAGTGCAGCATCGGGTGCGAGCCTCCGCGCGCCAGGCGCGCCACGGCGTTTCCGGGGAACGGAACGGCGGCGTTTCTAGGCGCGGGGCGGAGACTGACCCGCGACGGCGCCCAGCGGGGCGCCGCCGACCGGGGGAAGCGACGGCGGGAGCGCGACCGGTTCGCCCGGCACCTCGCTGCGATCGAGGACGGGCGTCTCGCACTGCGCCACCGCACCCGAGCCGACCACGCAGGCCGCGCAGGCGTGGTCTCCCAGCCGATCGTCGGGGTGATGGGGCGAGACGAGCCCCGCCACGAGCAGGAGCGACATCAGGAGGGCGAGTGCGACGCGCAAGCCCTTCTCCCGTAGTCGCAAGCCCCGTGGCCGTCAAGGACGCCCCTCTAGCCGAGGGCGCCGGCCCTCCGCAGGTCGTCCACCTCGGCCGCGCTGAAACCGGCCTCGGCGAGCACCGCGCCGGTGTCGGCACCGAGGGCCGGCGCCGGCCGCCGCGGGGCCGCGACCCCGAGGATGCGGGCCGGCGAGGCGATGCTCGGCATGGGGCGGCCCTCCCACGGCGTCTCGATCTCGAGGAAGCTGCCGCGGGCGACGAAGTGTGGGTCGAGGCGCGGCTCGTCGCCCTCGAGGACCGGCATGAGACAGACGTCGTGCTCCGCCGCGAACGCCGCCCACTCGTCGCGGGTCCTCGACCTGAAGACGGCCTCGAGCTCCTGGCGCGGGCCGGCCCCGTGGCGATCGAACTCGGGCGAGGCGAGCTCGGGGCGCCCCACCCCCTCGCAGAAGGCCCGCAGGAACTTGTCCTCGTACGCGGCCAGCGCCACGAAGCGGCCGTCGCGGGTGCGGTAGACGCCGTAGCGGGCCCAGCCGCCGTTCAGCATCTCGGTGCCGCGGCGGAGCGGAGAGCCCCGGGCGTCCGCGCCGCCCTGCCCGAGCGCGAGCATCGCCAGGGCGCCCTCCGACATGGCGACGTCGACGTGGGCCCCCTCCCCGGTGGCGTTCCTCCGCAGCAGCGCCGCCAGGATCCCGGCCACGGCCGGCCAGCCGCCGCCGGCGACGTCGGCCACCGGGACCCCGAGCGGCAGGGGCCCGTCCGGCGGCCCGTTCACCGCCAGGACTCCGGCGACGGCGACGTAGTCGAGGTCGTGGCCGGCGCGGTCGCGGTAGGGCCCGTCCTGGCCGTACCCGCTGATGGAGCAGAGAATGACGCGCGGATTCTCGCGCGACAGCACCTCGAAGCCGACGCCGAGCCGCTCCATCACCCCCGGGCGGAAGGACTCCACCACCACGTCGCACCCCCGCACCAGGCGCAACATCGCCCCCACGCCCTCGGGGAGGCGCAGGTCGAGCGTCATCGAGCGCTTGTTGCGGTTGAGCGCGTGGAAGGCCCCCGACTGCTCGCCGGCCATGGGCGGCATCCAGCGCGCGTAATCGCCGCCACGCGGGTCCTCGAGCTTCACCACGTCCGCGCCGAGGTCGGCGAGCACCATGGTGGCGTATGGCCCGGGGAGGAGCCGCGACAGATCGAGGATGCGGACGCCGGAGAGCGGAAGACCGCCCACGCTGCCCTCCCCGCCAGAGCGATCTAGAGGATCTGCTGGAGCTTCATGGCCATGCCCATGTCCCCCTGGATCTTGAGCTTCCCGGACATGAAGGCCATCTGCGGGTTCATCTTCCCGTTCACAATGTTGAGGAAGTCGTCGTCCTTCGCCACCACCGTGCAGCGGGCGTTGGCGGCCGTCCCGGCCGTCACCATCCCGCCGGGCTGGGTGCAATCCACCGCCCACTGCCCACCGCTCGGACCGCTGATGTTGAACTGGTAGACGGCATTGATCTTGGAGACGACGTCCGGCTTCGCCTTCAGCTTCTCCGGCATGTGCCGCTCGAACACGTCCTTGATGCTCTGCGCTGCCATCGGTCGCCGTCCTCCTCGGTTGACTCCGGAATCGGTGACCAATTAGCGGCCGGGACGCACCCTGTCAAGGCGCCTCGCTCCGGGGGGCGGCCCCCGGTCCCTAGTCCTCGTAGAAGCCGTCTAGGATCTTCTGGTACCGGGCGGCGACCACCTTCCGCTTCACCTTCAAGGTCGGGGTGAGCTCGCCCGTCTCCTGGGTGAAGTCCTTCTCCAGGATGGCGAACTTCTTGATGGTCGCATAGCTCGCCTGCTTCGCGTTCACGGCGTCGACGGTGTGCTGGATGCGCAGCCGCAGCTTGGGGCTCGTCTGCAGGGGCTCCTCCGGTGGCACCCCGTTCTCGTCGGCCCACTTCCTCGCGGCCTCGACGTTCAGGGTGATGAGCGCCGAGCAGAACTTGCGCTGGTCGCCGTGCACCATCGCCTGCGAGACGAGGGGATCGGTCTTGAGCTCGTTCTCCAGGTTCTGGGGGGCAACGTACTTGCCCCCGGAGGTCTTGATGAGGTCCTTCTTGCGATCGGTGATCCGCAGGTACCCGTCGGAGTCGAGCTCGCCGATGTCGCCGGTGGCGAGCCAGCCGTCCTTCAGGACCTCGGCGGTGGCCTCGGGCTTGTTGTAGTACCCCTTCATCACCCCCCCACCCTTCACCAGGATCTCGCCGTCCTCGGCGATGCGGATCTCGGTCCCGGGCACCGGGGGGCCGACGGTGTCCACCTTGCTCTTGCCGATGCGGTTCACGCAGGTGGCGGCGGAGGTCTCGGTGAGCCCCCAGCCCTCGAGCACGGTGAACCCGAGCAACCCGAAGAAGCGCTCGATCTTGTTGGAGAGCGGGGCGCCGCCGGAGACGAAGAGACGCATGCGCCCGCCGAAGCGCTCCTTCAGGGCCACGCGCAGCTTCGGGAAGACCAGCCTCTCCCCCACCCGGAAGCCCAGCGTCCGCACCTCGACGCCCCGGTCCTGCCCGTCGGACCAGGCCTCGAAGCCGCTCATCGCCACCCCGAAGAGCCACCCCTTCAGCCCCTGGGTGGCGAGCCCCTTCGCCACCACCGCGTTGAAGGCCTTCTCGAAGATGCGCGGGACCGAGGGCATCACCGTCGGCCGCACCTCCCCGGCGTTGTCGACGATCTTGTCGATCGACTCGACGAAGGCGACAGTGCAACCCACCTCGAACCAGACCGCCTCGATCACCTTCGCGAACGAGTGGGCCATGGGCAGGAACATGAGCACCAAGTCGTCGGGGACGACGATCTGGATCTCCGAGACCGCGGCGGCCTCATAGGTCCAGTTGCCCTGGGTAAGGATGACGCCCTTGGGGTTTCCCGTCGTCCCCGAGGTGTAGAGGTAGGAGGCGGGGTCGTCGTGCCCGATGGCGGCGAGCCGTGCGGCGTGGGCGTCGGGGTGGGCCTTGCGCCACTCCGCCCCGGCGCGCTCGAGATCCGCGATCCCCCTCTCCTGCTCCGACAGCGGCGACCCGAAGAAGCGGATGACGCCGCCCAGGCGGTCGAGCTGACCGCGGATCTCCCGCATCTTCGCCGCCTGGTGCTCGTGATCGACGAAGATCCAGGAGACCCCAGCGTCATCGAGGATGTACTGGACCTCGTGCGCCGGGTTCGACTGGTAGACGGGGACGGTGATGGCGCCCGCCCCCATGATGCCCAGGTCGGCGATGATCCACTCCGCGCAGGTGTCCGCCATGATGGAGACGCGATCGCCGGGCTTCACGCCCAGGGCGGCCAGTCCGTCGGCCACGTCGCGGACGCGCCGGGCCATCTCCTTCCAGGACAGGTCCTGCCAACGACCGTCTCTCTTGGTGAGCGTGGCGGCCTTCTCGCCCTGCTTCGCCGCCTGCGCCTCGAACATCTGCAGCAGGTTCTGCGCCTGGGCTGCCATCACCGGACCCCCCTCCCGTGGTCAGCTCTTCGACTTCGCCAGAAGCTGTCGAGCCATCTCCTGCACCCGCCGCTCCTCGGGAGGATCGTAGGCCCCGGGGGTCGCGGCGAGGACGTCCCCGAGGAGCTTGCTCGCCTCGGCGGGGTGGTCCTCCTTCAGGTAGAGCTCCGCCAGGAAGACCTTGGCCCGCAGGTTCTTCGGGTTGAGCCGCAAGGCCTCGCGCAGGGCCTCCTCGCTCTTCTCCGCGTCGTACTTGGGCCAGGGGAGCTCGTAGTAGTAGCGCCCCCAGGCCACCTCCGCTCCGTAGCCGTAATAGGAGGGGTCGATCGACTGCGCCTTCTTCAGCCGGTCCAGGTACTTGCTCTCCATGCCGTCAAGGAGCGCCTTCACCACGCTGATGCCGATGGAGTACATGCCCACGCCGGTGGACGCGTAGAACCAGCCCTCGACGCGGTTCGGATCCGCCCTGGTGGCTCGGTCCCCGTAGTCCCAGGCGATCTTTCCCAGGCGCGCCTTCTCCGGGTCGGGGATTCCGGGAGCGTCCGCCATCCAGTAGTACCAGCGCGCGGTGCGCCAGAGCACCCCGTAGTCGTTGGGCGCGAGCGCCTCCGCCTTCTTCAGGTCCGCGAGGATGGGGTCGAGGCGCCCCGGCTCGTCGCGTTTCGGCCAGGCGGCGTCCACCGACGCGATGAGGGCGGCGACCTCCTGGGGCGCGGCCGCCGCGGGCGCGGCCGAGGGGGTCGGCGCCGGCTGCGCCTGCTCGGCGCCGGCACTTCCGACGAGGGCGAGGGAGGCCGCGGCGAATAGCCCCAGGCGGGTGAGGAGAGGGTGTGCTCGCATGCCCCCTATTTGCCCCTTTTGCGCTGGCCGGGCAAGCGGTTGCGTGGGGGAGTCACCCAACGTGGACGGCCAGCGAGCCGTCAGCCCACGCAGAGGAGCTTCACGTCGAGCTGGTCCCCGACCTCGAGGGCGCAGGCCCCACCAAACAGGAGGGCCGGAGGCCGGCTCCCGGAGGGGGGCAGGTAGCTCACGTCGGCCGTCCCCGGGTCCCCCTCCTGCTTCACGCTGCAAGGGGTCCGGCTGCCGTCGGGGTGCACCACCCCCACCGCGAGCAGCCGGGGATCGGCGGGAGCCCCGGAGAGCGGGATCACCTGCGAGATCTGGGCCGCGACCGCGACCAGGGTCTTCTCGAAGCTCGCATTGCAGACGCTGTCGACGAGGCCGCGCGAGCCGAGCGCATCGATGAAGGCCTTGTAGCGGTAGGCCGGGTGCTCGGCCTGCGCGCCGGTGCCGGCCTCGACGCAGGCGGCGGGCGCGAGCGTCTCGGGATCCACCGCGATGATCCCCGCCACGAAGACGTCCTTCGTCTCCCCGCCGATGGGCTTCGCGAAGAAGTCCAGGTACTGCGACACCGGATAGGAGGTGCAATCCGGCGGCTCCTCGCTCGTGCCGGTGTTCTCGGGGTCGGAGCAGTCGTCGTCGTCGCTCACGAGGATCACCACCAGCCGGGCCCCGCTTCGGAGGAAGCCGGCGTTCGGCCCGGAGAGCGCCGGCTCGGAGAGTGCCAGGCGAGCGGCCTCGAGCCCCTGCTCCCGCCCCGAGCCGCAGATCCCCACCGCCACGTTGCTCGTGAAGTCCGCCACCAAGGTCGGCGAGTCGGCGGGCAGGATGCGGGGCGGCAGGGTGGTGCTCTGGACCCGCGCCGCGGGGATGTCGGGGCCGGAGCAGGACACGAGCGCTCCCCGCGGGTAGGGCCCCCCCAGCGAGGGAGGGTTGGGACAGGCGCCGGTGGCCGCGAAGGTGTCGGAGAACATCCCCTGGGCGTAGCGGTCCACCGAGGTGGTGGTGATCCCGATCTGGTAGGCGTTCCGGGCCGGCGAGGCCGCCAGACGAGCGATGAAGGCGCCGAAGTTCTGGGCCAGGTCCTGCTGCTTGTCGTACATCGAGCCCGAGTCGTCCACGACGAAGAGGATGTCGGTCGCGTCCTCGGCGACGCCCAAGTTCTGGCAGGCGGTGACCGCGTCCTGCGGAGCCGGCCCGCAGCCGGCGAGAGCGAGCCCGGCGAGGGCCGCGCGCCATGGCCGTCGACTACTGCTGGGCGCTGCAGACACAGGTCCCCACCGTCCCCGTACCATAGCACCACCAGTCGCTGGCGAGCTGGTTCGATCCTGAGCCGCCGAGCGCGGTGGCGCAGGCCTGGGAAGGGTGCGGCGTCGCGGTGGGGTTGGCGCAGCCACCCGGCGGCACCTGGCCCAGGTACTCGGCAGAGTAGGTCTCGCCCGGGTTCGCCTCGCAATCCTGCGTGGAGCTCTGGTGGTTGATGTAGACGCAGCTCGTCGGGGCCGGGGCCACGGCCGGGGGGCTGGTCGTGTCCTGGCAGTTCACGAACCACCAGCCGGGGGCCTCGCAGCAATAGCTCGACGACCCGGCGACGCAGGTGCTCTTGCAGGCGGCCGCACAGGTCCCCCCGTCGCAGACGGGGGTGGAGCCGCCGCAGACCTTGCCGCAGGCCCCACAGTTGGTGGGGTCGGTGAGCGTGTTCACGCAGGCCGAGCCACACTGCAGGCAGGGTGGAGCCTGGGTGCACAGCTTGCGCTGCCGTCCGGAGGAGTCGAGGATGCGCATGAGCGCGATCTCGTTGGCGGCGGGCACGCTCGGGAGCCGGAGCGCGCTCGGCGCCTTCACCAGGTCGGCGAGCTCGCCCAGGATGGGCCCGAAGTCTTCGCACACCGACCCTTCCACGATGCCGTAGCCGTTGTCCCGCAGGGACTCGGCGAGCTGCAGGAACCGGACGCCGCCGGCGAAGGCCACCGAGCAGGCGTACTGCGGCGTGCCGGTGCACACCGCCGGCGACTGCAGGTAGCTGCTGTCCGCGGGCGCGTAGGGGGTGGGCGAGCCCGCCTGGGTGCACTTGTTGCTGGAGACCACGAAGGCGGCGCCCAGGCTCGACCACGGGTGCTGCGCGTCGGTGCTCGCGCCCGGCGCCGGCAGGAGTCCGGTGAAGAAGGAGTAGAAGTCGCTCACCGCATAGGCGCGGTGGGGGATGGGGCTCCCGGCCGGCAGGTTCTTGTCGGCGACGCACTCGTCGGCGCCCGTCAGGTAGCCGTGGGAGAGAACGACGGATTGCGACGGATCCTGCGGGCTCGAGCAGTCGTCCTCGTCGCCGATCCACAGCACGATGAGCTTCGCGCCCGGGTGGGGGAAGTCGGAGCCGTAGGTGCCGGCCAGGACCTTCTGGAGCGAGAGGCGCCCGGCCTGCAGGTGCTGCTCCTCGCCCGACCCGCAGCTGCCCACCTGGATGTTCTGCTGGAACTGCTGGGAGAGAGCGTTGATGGCGGTGGTGTTGGGCGGCTTCCCGGTGGTCGGGTCCGGCGACGTGTAGAGCTCCTTCGTGAAGTGGAGCACCTTGGGGTTGCCGCTGGCGCTCACGAAGGAGCCGTCCGGGTAGTTTCCGCTCGGCACCGCCACGCCCTGATCGCAGCTGCCGCCCACCGGCATGCTGCTCGGGTACTGGGTGGTGTAGAGGGGGCAGGCGTCCCCCGGGAAGCAGGAGGCGTCGCTGCAGTTCCCGCTCGTGGTGCAACACTGGAACGCGAAGCTCGAGGGGTTGGTGGCGGGATTGCTCGCGAGCGCGAAGACGCACTTGCCACCGCTGCCGCAGGCCTCCCCCGGCGTGCAGCTCGAGATCGCGCTGCAGGAGCCGACCGCGCAGCACTGCGTCTTCTGGGTGGAGCTGTTGACGAGGCACATGCTCCCGTTGGGGTTGGGATCGGCCTCGAAGATGGAGGAGGTGGTCACCGCGATGTGGAAGTCGAAGGGCTGGAGCCCCTGGCTGACGCGCTGCTCGTTGGTGGCGTTCAGGCTGCTGATGAAGGTGTTGAAGTTGTTGGCGAGCGCCACCTGCTTCGAGGTCATCGAGCCCGAGTCGTCGACGACGAAGAGCATGTCGGCCGTGGTCACGTCGGCGAGCTTGAGCTCGGTCGCGCCCGGCTGGATGACGCACGAGCCCACCGGGTTGAAGTTGTAGTTCTGGCATCCGCCCACCACGGCGACGGCGACCACCACGATGGCGACGAGCGACAGGGTACGGCCGATCCTCATTCCAGCCTCCGGATGCGCCGATGATAGCCCCGACTCCGCGCCGCGGCGAACACCGCGCCCGGCCCACAGGTCGGCGCCCGGAGGAGCGCGCCCTACCCCTCCCTACACGGGTCCGTTCCCACGGGAGCGGGATTGACGAAACGTGAATGAGGGGCCCGGCCTACTCCCACTCGATGGTGGCGGGGGGCTTCGACGAGATGTCGTAGACGACGCGGTTGATGCCGCGCACCTCGTTGATGATCCGCGAGGAGAGGCGCGCCAGCAGGTCGTAGGGGAGCCGCGACCAGTCGCCCGTCATCCCGTCGGTCGAGTCCACCGCCCGGATGGCGCAGGTCGACTCGTAGGTGCGCTCGTCCCCCATCACCCCGACGCTTCGGACCGGCAGGAGCACCGCGAAGGACTGCCAGAGCCTCTCATAGAGACCGGCCTTGCGGACCTCCTCCTGCACGATGGAGTCGGCGCGGCGGAGGATGGCGAGCCGCTCCTCGGTCACCTCGCCCAGCACCCGGATGGCGAGCCCGGGCCCGGGGAAGGGCTGCCGCTGCACCGCGTAGGGGGGCAGCCCGAGCTCCAGCCCCAGGCGTCGCACCTCGTCCTTGAAGAGCTCCCGCAAGGGCTCCACCAGCCCGAGCCTCATGACCTCCGGAAGCCCGCCGACGTTGTGGTGGCTCTTGATGGTCGCCGACGGCCCCCGGAAGGAGACGCTCTCGATCACGTCGGGATAGAGGGTGCCCTGGACGAGGAAGGCCGCGCGCTCGCCGCCCTCGGCCAGGCGCTCCACCTCCTCCTCGAAGACGGCGATGAACTCCCGGCCGATAATCTTGCGCTTCTGCTCGGGATCGGTGACCCCGGCGAGCTTCGCCAGGAACCGGTAGCGCGCGTCCACGGTGACGAGCGGGAGGTGAAACATCTGCCCGAACACCTCCTCCACCTGTTCGCGCTCGCCGGCGCGCAGCACGCCGTTGTCGACGAAGATGCAACGCAGTCGGTCGCCGATGGCGCGGTGCACGAGCAGCGCCGCCACGGCCGAATCGACGCCGCCGGAGAGGGCGCAGATGGCGCTGCCCGCCCCCACCTGGGCGCGGATCGCCTCCACCGCCACCTCCGCGTAGGCGCGCATCGACCAGGAGCCGGACAGGCCGCACACCCCGAGCGCGAAGTTCTTGAGCAGCTCGCTTCCCCGCGGCGTGTGCACCACCTCGGGGTGGAACTGGACCCCGTAGATGCGGCGGCGCCGGTCCTCCACCGCAGCGTAGGGCGAGCTCGAGGTCGAGGCCACCGGCTCGAAGCCCGCCGGGAGCGCCTCGACCCGGTCCCCGTGGCTCATCCACACGTCGAGCTTCGCCGGCAGCCCGCGGAAGAGCTCAGAGCTCGAGCGCACGTCGATGGAGGCGGGGCCGAACTCCCGGTGTGCCGCCTTGTCCACCTTGCCGCCGAGCTCGTGGGCGATGAGCTGCAGCCCGTAGCAGATGCCGAGCACCGGCACCCCGAGCGTCCACACCGCCTTGTCGGCGACCGGGCTGCCTTCCCCGAGCACGCTCGCCGGCCCGCCCGAGAGCACGATCCCCCGCGGCCGGAAGGCCGCGATGGCCTCGGCCTTGGCGGTACAGGGCTGGATCTCGCAGTAGACCCCGAGCTCCCGCAGCCTCCTGGCGATGAGCTGGGTGTACTGGGACCCGAAGTCGAGGATGAGGATCTTTTCGCTGTGGATGTCCATGGGCGGCGGCGCTCGCGGACTACTCGACGCGGTAGTTGGGTGCCTCCTGAACGATGATGACATCGTGGACGTGGCTCTCCTTCAGGCCAGCGGAGGTGATGCGCACGAAGCGCGCCTTCTGGCGGAGCTCGGGGATGGTCCGGGATCCCAGGTAGCCCATGCCGCTCTTCAGGCCGCCCACGAGCTGGAACACGTTCATGGCCACCGGTCCCTTGTAGGGAACCCGGCCCTCGATGCCCTCCGGGACGAGCTTCTCGGCGTCGGCCACCTCGCCCTGGAAGTAGCGGTCCTTCGAACCCTCCTTCATGGCGCTGATGGAGCCCATGCCGCGGTAGCTCTTGTAGCTGCGCCCCTGGTAGAGGATGACCTCTCCGGGCGCCTCCTCGGTACCGGCCAGCAACGAGCCGATCATCACGCTGGCGGCGCCCGCCGCCAGCGCCTTCACCACGTCGCCCGAGTACTTCACCCCGCCGTCGGAGATGATGGGGATGCCGTGGCGGTCGGCGGCCCGGGCGCACTCGTCGACGGCGGTCACCTGCGGGACCCCCACGCCGGCGACGACGCGGGTGGTGCAGATCGAGCCCGGGCCGACCCCGACCTTCACCGCGTCCACGCCCGCGCGGCAGAGGGCGTCGCAGGCCTCGGCGGTGGCCACGTTCCCCGCCACCAGCTCGATGCCCTTGAACTGGGCCTTGGTGTCGCGCACCGCGTCGAGCACTCCCCGGGAGTGGCCGTGGGCGGTGTCGATGGCGACGACGTCGGCGCCGGCCTTGAGGAGCGCCGCGATGCGCGCCTCGCGATCCGGCCCCACCCCCACCGCCGCCCCGCACAGCAGGCGCCCCTGCCGGTCCTTCGCCGCGTGGGGGTGCTTCTGGATCTTCTCGATGTCCTTGATGGTGATGAGGCCCCGCAGCTCGAACTGCTCGTTCACCACCGGCAGCTTCTCGATGCGGTGGCGGTGCAAGAGCTCCTTCGCCCCCTCGATGGTGACCCCCTCCCGCGCGGTGACGAGCTTGGTCGTCATCACCTGCTCCACGGTCTGCTCCAGGTTCCGCTCGAATCGCAGGTCGCGGTTGGTCAGGATGCCCACCAGCCGGCCGCCGCGCGTCACCGGGATCCCGCTGATCCCGTTCTCCCGCATCAGAGCCACGGCCGCCGCCAGCCTGGCCTCCGGCCCGATGGTCACCGGCTCGGCGACCATCGCCGACTCGTACTTCTTCACCTTGGTCACCTCGGCCGCCTGCCGCTCCACCGACATGTTCTTGTGGATGAAGCCGATCCCCCCTTCGGCGGCCATGGCGATGGCCATCCGCGCCTCGGTGACCGTGTCCATGGCGGCCGAGAGGATGGGGATGTGCAGGTGGAGGTTGCGGGTGAGGCGGGTCGCCGTCTCGACCTGCCTCGGAAGGACGTCGCTCTCCGCCGGCAGAAGCAGGACGTCGTCGAAGGTGAGCGCTTCCGGAAGGTCGTCGCGGTTGAGCATGCCGCGATATACAGAGTCGGGCGGACAGGGTCAAGGCGGACGAAAGGCCCGACACCGGCCCACCTTTCCGCCCAATCCCGCGTTCGCGGCACGCTCTTTCGCCGCTCACAAGCTTGCCCGGTGGCGCTCAAGGCCCGGATAATCACTGGGTGGATCAGAAGCGCGAGCCGCGCACTTCGATAGGCCTGCGGGTCAAGCTTTCCTACGGCTCGGTGGACGAGTTCGTGGAGCACTTCGCCACGAACATCTCGCGCGGCGGCGTGTTCATCCGCACGCGCGATCCCAAGCCGGTCGGCACCCAGCTCGACCTCGAGCTCAAGCTCGCGAACGGCGAGACGGTGGTGCGCGCCCGCGGCGTGGTCCGCTGGGTGGCCGACGAGAACCCGACGGCGCGCCCTCCGGTGGCCCCCGGCATGGGGATCCAGTTCCTCGCCTTGGACGACGCCTCCCGCCAGGTGGTGGAGCGGATGGTCACGCACCGGGAGCAGCGCGGGCTCGCGCCCGGCCTCGCCTCGGCGGCCCCGGCTGCGGACCGCCCGACGTCCACTCCTGCCCCCACCCGGGCTCCCCCCGTGGCGGCGCCCGCGCCGGGTCCGCCCAGCGCCGTTCCGCCCGCCCCTGCCGGGCCGCCGGCGCCGCCGCCCGAGTCCGCGAGCCGCCCGGGGCCCGCCCAGGCCGACCTCGCCGGCCCGCACCGGGTGGAGCAGGTGGAGCGCGGTCCCATGAAGGTCGACCTGGCCCTCTTCAGCGAGCCGGTGGCGGAGTCGAAGAAGTCCCGCGCCGTCATCGGCATCGACCTCGGCACCTCGAACTCCTGCGCGGCCGTAGTCCGCAACGGCAAGCCCTACGTCATCCCCTCGCGGGAGGGATACAACGTCGTGCCCTCCATGGTGGCGCTCAACCAGCGCAACCGCATCGTGGTGGGGCAGAATGCGAAGGGGCAGCTCCTCTTCAACCCCCAGCACACCGTGTACGGGGCGAAGCGGCTCGTGGGCCGGGCCTTCGACTCGCCGCAGGTGAAGGGGATGCTCGACAAGTTCCAGTACCAGGTGGTGTGCGGCGAGGACGGACTGTGCGCCGTGCGGCTCGGGCCGGTGACGCTCTCCATGGAGCAGGTCCAGGCGCTCGTCCTCAAGGAAGTGAAGGAGGTGGCCCAGGTCCACCTGGGCGAGCCGGTGAACCGCGCCGTCGTTACCGTCCCCGCCTTCTACAGCGAGCGCCAGCGCGAGGCGGTCCGGCGCGCCGGAAGCCTCGCCGGGCTCCACGTGGAGCGCATCCTCAACGAGCCCACCGCCGCCGCCCTGGCCTACGCCTACGGGCGCGAGGTGCGGGAGCGGGTGATGGTGTACGACCTCGGCGGCGGCACCTTCGACGCCTCGGTCCTGGAGCTCGAGGGCAACGTCTACGAGGTCGTGTCGACCGGGGGCGACACCTTCCTCGGGGGCGCCGACTTCGACGCCCTCATCGTCGAGCGGTTCCTCTCCGACTTCGAGGCCAAGTTCGGCCGGTTTTCGGGTGACCTGGTGGCGATGTCGCGCCTCGCCGACGCGGCCGAGCGAGCCAAGTGCGCCCTCTCCGAGCGCGCCGAGTTCCCCATCCAGCTGCCCTACCTCGCCACCGTCGACGGCCACCCGGTCGCGCTCGAGACCCGCCTCACCCGGGCGGACCTGGAAGCCCTCGTGGCGCCGCTCGTCGAGCGCACCATCCGCACCTGCGAGCGGGTGCTGAAGGAGAAGGGGCTCGGCCCGCAGGACGTGGACGAGGTGCTTCTCGTGGGCGGGCAGTCTCGCATGCCCCTGGTGCGCGAGAAGGTGCGGAGCTTCTTTGGGAAGCCTCCCAGCAAGGCAGTGCATCCGGACGAGGCCGTGGCCATCGGGGCCGCGCTCCTCGCCCATTCGCTAGGAAGCGCGGAGGGTGTCGTGCTCATCGACGTCGTTCCCATGAGCATCGGGATTGGGTTGCCGGGCGGCGGCGGCGGCCGCGTGAAGACCATCATCGAGAAGAACACGCCCTTGCCGGCCCGCAAGGAGTACACGCTGTCGACGACCAAGGACAACCAGAAGACCTTCGATCTCTGGGTGTTCGAGGGCGACGGCCGCACGGCGGAGGAGTGCCAGTACCTCGGCACCATCCAGCTCACCGGGCTCCCGCGCGGCGCCAAGGGGTCGGTGCGGATCGCGGTCACCTTCGAGCTCGGCGAGGAGTGCCTGCTCACGCTGCGCGCCCGCGAGCTCGAGAGCGGCCGGGAGGTGGAGGCGGTCTTCACCACCAAGGGCACGCCCGACGAGGTGAAGGCGCGCGTCGAGCGCGAGTCCAAGTACCAGGCCTCGGGCATGCCGCCCCCCGCGCCGGATCTCCCCTCCATGGCGCCTCCGCCGCCGGAGGCCGGCGCGGCGGCGATGCCCGCCGACCGCCCCGGGGGGCTGAAGGGGCTCTGGAGCCGGATCACCGGACGATAGGGGGCTTTCCCGGGTCGTCGCCGACCGCCGGGCTCGGATTTCCCCCGCCGCCGGGCGACGCCTTCCTCCTCCGCAGGGAGCGGAACCCCAGGACGACGGCCACGGTCAGCGCGGCCGCCAGGATGTAGTGGCCGAAGCGGGAGGCCTCCCGCGCCGCCCGCTCGATGTCGTCCCCGAACCAGAACCCCAGGAAGACCCAGAGCGGAGCGGACACCAGTGCCGCCATGCCGTCGAAGAGCAGGAACTCCCAGAACGGCAGGCGCGAGTGGCCCACCGTGAAGTAGGTGGGTGCCCGCAGGCCGGGCAGGAAGCGCGCGATCATCACCACCACGTTCCCGCGCCGCCGCAGCAGGCGCTCCACGCGCTCGAGCTTCCCGGGGGTGATGAGCCGCCGGAAGGGCCACACCTCGGCCACGCGCCGCCCGAAGCGGCGCCCGGCCCAGTAGATGATGGAGTCGCCGCCCAGGATCCCGCTCAGCCCGACGAGGACCATGACCTGGAGCCCGAGGTCCTGGAACATGCCGGCGACGGACGGCTGGTCGAGCGGCGAGGCGATCCAGGCGAGCACGCCCCCGGTGACGAGGATGATGTCCTCGGGTAGGGGGAACCCGAACCCGCACAGGATGAGCACCCCGAAGGTGAAGGCGTAGCCGAGCCCCAGGGACTGATTTTGCAGGTGCTCGACGAGCCGCTCCAGCATCGCCTGTCCTCGCCTCCGACGCTAGACGCGAGGGGGGACCCCGAGAGCGCGCAGCGCCTCGCGGTTTTCCGACATCCTCTGCGCCAGGTCGGCGGCGATGGCGAGCGCCAGCTTCAGACACGCCTGCGGCTTCTGGGGCTGGAGCCGATAGAAGTCGCGCTGCGAGATCTCCACCACCTCGCAGGGCGTCACCGCCACCGCCGACACCAGGCGCGCGCTCTTCGCGAGGAGGGCGAGCGCGCCCAGGTGCTCGCCCGGCCCGAGCGTGGCGAGCTCGTGCTCGCTCGCCCCCTCGCGGCGGGTGATCCGTACCGTCCCCGACTTCAGGATGAAGAGGGACTCGCCCACCATGTTCTCGGCGAAGAGCGGGGTCCCGGCCGGAACCGCCTTCTCGGTGGCGATGGCGGCGAAGATCTTGAGGCCGGTCTCGCTGAAGTCCTTGAACAGGGTGGAACGCTGGAGCACCGCCAGGACGGTCATCGGGAGAGCCACCCTTCGCGACGGTACTGTTCCGCGTAGGCGGCGTAGTTGGCGGCGGAGGCGCGGAAGTAGTCCACCTCCTTCTGCGTGAGCTCGCGCTTCAGCCTGGCGGGGGACCCGAGTGCCAAGGTCCGGGGCGGGACCACCATCCCCGGGGGAACGAGCGAGCCCGCCCCCACCATGGCGTCCTCGCCGATCTGGGCCCCATCCATCACCACCGCGCCGATGCCGATGAGGCAGCGGTCCTTGACGGTGCAACCGTGGAGCGTGACCCGGTGACCGAGGGTGACGTCGTCTCCCACCAGCGTCGGGTGCGTGTGGCTCGTCACGTGCACGACCGTGTAGTCCTGCAGGTTGGTGCGGGCGCCGATGCGGATGTGGTTCACGTCGCCGCGCAGCACCGCGCCGAACCACACCGAGGAGCGGGGCCCGATCTCCACGTCCCCCAGCACCACGGCCCCCTCCGCGACCCAGACGCTGTCGTCGAGGCGCGGTGCCTTTCCTCCCCACGGACGGATGAGCGCCATCAGCCGCCGATGCTAGCCCGCGCCTCCCGTCGCTGCAAGGCAACCAAGGTGACGGCCGCTCCCAGGGCCGCCCCCAGAGTGTCGGCCATCCAGTCGTAGACGTCGCACTCCCGGTTGGGCACGAAGTACTGGTGGAACTCGTCGCTCGCCCCGTAGGCGCTGCCGATCGCCAGGGCGAGGAAGAAGGCGCGCCAGGGCGCCACCCGCAGGCTCCACAGGCCCCAGGCGAGCAGGGTGGCGAAGCCGCCGTACTCGCCGAGGTGAAGGAGCTTATCGTGCGAGAAGACGGAGCGCGGCAGGAACGGCAAGGGGTTCGGCTGGGCGGAGAGGTAGAAGATCACCCCCGCGTAGAGGAGCGCCGGCGAGAAGGCGATGATCGCCCTCCTCACGGCAGCGGCTCGGCCCCGAGCGAGCTGTGCCCCGACCGGACCACCCGCGCGCGGACGAGCGCGCCCACCGCGAGCGTCCTGCCCGTGGCGGCGAGGTGGACGACGCGGTTCTCCGGGGACCTCCCCCGGGCCCCCCCCTCCTCCGACGGCCCCTCGACGAGCACCTCCACCTCGCGCCCGACCTGGGAGCGAAGGGCCTCCGCGGCGACCTCCCGCTGCAGGGCCTGCAGCCGCTCCAGGCGCGCCACCGCCACCTCGCGGGGCACCTCCTGCCATTCGGGCGAGTCCCCGAGCCGGAGGGCGGCCCCGGTGTGGGGCCTCGGGCTGAAGAGGAAGCTGAAGGAGTTCTCGAACCGGGCCAGGGAGAGGAGCCGGAGCGAGGCCTCGAAATCGGAGTCGCTCTCCCCCGGGAAGCCGACGATGAAGTCGGTGGTGATGGCGATGCCCGGGCGCGCCAGGCCGAGCTGCCGGTGGCGCTCCAGGTACTCCTCCACCGTGTAATCCCGGCGCATGCGACGCAGCACCGGGTCGGAGCCGGACTGAACCGGCAGGTGGAAGTGCGGCATCACCTTCGGCTCGTCGCGGAAGGCGAGCACGAGATCCGGGGACAGGTCGTGCGGGTGGCTGGTGGTGAAGCGCACCCGCTCGATGCCCGGCACCGCCGCCACCCGTCGGAGCAGGGACGGGAAGGAGCAGCCTCCGCGGTATGAGTTCACGTTCTGCCCGACGAGGGTGACCTCGCGCACGCCCACCGACGCGACCGCTGCCACCTCGGCGAGCAGGTCCGGGAAGGGCCGGGACACCTCGCGCCCGCGGGTGCGGGGCACGATGCAGAAGGAGCAGACGTTGTCGCAGCCCTTCATGGCGGTGACGAAGGCGGTGGCCCGCCCCCGCGCCGCCTCCGGGTCCGCCTGGGGGAAGACGTACTCCTCGGAACTCATCCAACCCGTCTCGGCGAACCGCTCGCGGCGGCGTGCGCGCTCGACCATCTCCGGGAGGCGGCCGATGTTGTCGGGGCCGAAGACGAAGTCCACGTAGGGAACGCGCCGGAGGAGACCTTCCTTCTCCTGCTGCGCCACGCATCCCCCGACGGCGATGAGCGCCCCCCGGCGCGCCTTGTGCTCCCGGTAGCGGCCAAGCGCCGAGAGCAGCTTCTGCTCCGCCTTCTCCCGCACCGAGCAGGTGTTGAGGAGGATGAGCTCCGCGTCCTCGGGAGAGGAGGCCCGGGCCCAAGACCGCCCGGCCAGGATCTCCACCATCCGGTCGCTGTCCGACTCGTTCATCTGGCAACCGAAGGTGTGCACGTACACCTTGGGCCGCGGCGCCCGTTCGGGCTCGCGATCGGCGGGCGGGGGCGGGCCCCGGCGGAGCGGTACCAGGTCCGGCATCGGGCGAGCGAACCTAGGTCGAAGCGCGCCTCGCCGTCAACCCCGCCGCCCGGGCCGGGGCAGGAGCGCGTCGGCCACCTCCTCCAAGTCGGAGAGCCGGGTGACGGTGGCAACGCGATCGACCTGAGCGGCGTAGAGGAGCATCTCGCTGTCCCCGCTCCCCCAGGCCCAGCGCTCCTCCGGGCAGATCCAGAGGAGGCGCCGCGCCTTTCGTTTCAGGTCCCGCAGCACCCAGGATTCGGGCGGCAGATAGTTCGTCCGCCCGTCCCCGATGACGAGCACAGTGGTGCGGGAGGTGACGGCACCCAGGTGGCGCTGGTGGAAGGTGCGGAGCGCCCGGCCGTAGTTCGAGTTCCCGGCCAGGCTCACCACCTTGCCGGCGGTGGCCAGGTCGGCCGCCCGGGCCACGTCCTTCTCCTCGCGAAACGCCTCGGTCACCTCCCCCAGGTCGGAGACGAACACGAAGCTCCGCACCCGGGTGAAGAGCGATTGCAGCGTGTAGAGGAAGAGGAGCATGAGTCGCGACACGTGCCGGACGGAGTCCGAGACGTCGCAGAGGACGACCAGGTCGGGCCGGTCCCGGCGCTTCGCGCGGAAGGCGAGCCGCATGGGCAGGCCGCCGTGGGAGAGGTTCGCCCGCAGCGTCCGGCGCACGTCGAGCGCCCCCCTCCGCCTCGACCTCTCCCGGCGCGCCAGGCGGTCCTCGAGCCGGTCGGCGAGCCGCCGCACCGCCGCCTCGGCGCGCGCGATCTCCTGCCGGGAGAGCGCCGCCAGGCTCTGGCGCCCGAAGGCCTCCTCGCGGCGCCGCTCGGCCCGCGCCTGGCGCTCGATCTCGGCGTAGCTGCGCGCAGCCTCCTCCACCGCCGAGAGCGCCTGGCGCAGGCGAGCGGAGACGAGCTCCATCCGGGCGGCGTCGATGCCGGCCTCGCGCAGCGCCCGTTCCACCGCCTCGAGCTCCCCGGCGAGCCCCCCCCCGCCAGAGGCGGCGAGCAGGCGCCGGCCGTAGAACCCGAGCTGGGTCGCCGCCTCGAGCGCCGAGAAGTCGAGAGTCAGTGCCGCGCCCCGCAGCAGTCGCGCCAGGAGCGCGGGGTCGCCCGAGAGCGCCGCCCGGGCGAGCGGGGAGAGCCCGGCGGCGAGCCGGGAGAGAGTTCTCGCCGCCATCTCCAGGTCGTCGCCCTCGAGCACGCCGCTCTCCGCCAGGTCTCCTAGCAGCGAGCGCTCGAGCCCCTCCACCACCCTCCCGATCCTCGAGAAGTACAGCTCGAAGAGGCGGTCGAACACGGGGGCGTCGGCGCCTCGCTTCACGAGCGTCGCCCGCAGCGAGGCTCGGAACGACGCGCGCTCGCCCGCTCCCGCCAGCGCCGCCGCGCCGACGGCGTCGGCCGTCTCCGAAGGGGAGACCCGCACGCCGGCCTGCCGCAGCAGCCGGGCGAACTCGACGATGCGCTCCTCCACCGGGCTCATTGTAGCCGGCCCTCCTCCCTGGCGCCCCGGACGGATCCGTCCTCCTTGCGTGCGGGCGTCCGCTGGGGCATGAAGGCCGCCTTGGCCCTCGTCACCCTGGAAGACGTCGACGTGAAGCTCTGGGGGCGCACGCTCCTCTC
>Ga0335077_10001162_pt1 | contig 30885 bp, 27 predicted proteins | sample Lox_Sample_31_FD_207151 | JGI IMG/M metagenome (GOLD analysis project Ga0335077, IMG submission 207151) | Soil microbial communities from Loxahatchee National Wildlife Refuge, Florida, United States - Lox_Sample_3.1 | ecosystem: Environmental > Terrestrial > Soil > Wetlands | place: USA... | reverse complement strand
GCACCGCCATGAAGAAAGCGCAGCGCAAGGCCACGCATGGCTAGACCGCTCGCGCTCCACGGCGGCCCGAGAGCCGTGAGCGCGGACGCGCACGTTCGCTGGCCGGTCCTGGGACCCGAGGAGCGCGAGGCGGTGCTGCGCGTGCTCGACCGCGGCGTCCTCTCCGGGCCCTTCGCGCCCGAGGTGCGCGCGCTCGAGTCGGAGTGGGCCACCTACCTCGGCTCCCGGCGCTGCCTCGCCACCAACAGCGGCACCGCGGCGCTGCACCTCGCCCTGGCCGCCGTCGGCGTCGGACCGGGCGACGAGGTGATCGTCCCCGCCTTCACCTTCGTGGCCTCCGCCCTCGCCGTCTTGCACCAGGGGGCCGTGCCGGTGTTCGCGGACATCGAGCCACGCACCCTGGGGCTCGACCCCGCGCGAGTGGAGGCCGCGATCACCCCGCGGACGCGCGCCGTCGTCGCCGTGCACATCCACGGCACCCCCTGCGAGGTGGACGCCCTCGCCGCGATCTGCCGCCGGCACCAGCTGGTGCTCATCGAGGACGCTGCCCAGGCGCACGGCAGCACCCACGGGGGGCGCAAGGTGGGCACCTTCGGTTCCCTCGGCTGCTTCAGCCTCCAGTCGTCGAAGAGCCTGGCGGCCGGCGAGGGCGGGCTCTTGGTCACCGACGACGACGCGCTCTGGGCCCGCGCAGCCCGCCCCCGGGCGTTCGGCGAGGACGTGCGCGCCGAGGACGAGGCCTGCTACCGGATCGAGCGCGCCCTGGACGGGAATCGCGCCTACGAGTCGCTGGAGATGGGCTGGATGTACCGCACCACGGAGCTGACGGCGGCAGTGGCCCGCGCCCAGCTGAGGAAGCTCGACGCCTGGAACGCAGCGGCGGCGCGAAACGCCGCCCTCCTGGGCGAGCGCCTCGCCCAGCTGCCCGGGGTGACCCCTCCTGTGGTCGCAGAAGGCGACACGAGTGGCTTCCACAAGTACCGAGTGCGCATCGACGGTCGCGCCGCGGGGGTGGATGCCCCCGCGGCGCGCGTGCGCGACGCGCTCGTCGACGCGCTCGTCGCCGAGGGCCTGGAGGCGGTCCTGTGGCAGACGAAGCCCGTCCCCGGCCAGAGGCTGTTCCGCGAGCGCGTTGGCCTGGCCGGCAGGGCCTGTCCCTGGGTCCATGGCTCGGACGTGGACTACGACCTGTCGCAGTACCCGGAGTCCACCCGGCTCCTGGAGGGATCCCTCTGCCTCTTCTCGCACACCTGTCCCATTGCCCCGCAGCCGCGAGAGCTGGTGGAGGCGTACGCGGATACCTTCGCGCGCCTGTGGGCGAGGCTCGACGAAGTAGTGGCCCCCAAGGCTCCGTGCTCGCGCGCCTGATTGCCGCCGTGCGCTCACCGGCCGGGCGGTTGGTGGCCGGCGCCCTCGGCCTCGCCGGCGTCGCCCTCATCGTGCGAGGGATCGGCCTCGGGGTCGTCGCCGACAGCCTGGCGGGGGCCGTGCGCCTCTTCCCTGCGGTCGTTGCCCTGGAAGGGGTGCGCCTCGCCTGCACCGTGCTCGCGCTCCGGGCGCTCTACGACCGCCCGGTTCCCATTGCGCCGCTCGCCCGAGCGGGGCTCATCGGCTACGCGGTCATGGGCCTCGTCCCCGCCGGCCGCGCCGTCGCCGAGGTCGCCCGCGCGACTATGCTGGCGCGCTACGTAGGAGCGACCCGCGCCGCGGTGGCAGCAGTCCGGATCCAGGGCGCATCGCTCGTCGCCAACGCCCTCATCTCTCTGCTCGCGGCCGCGGCCGTCTGGCTCTCCCTTCGCGCCGGCGCCCCGGCCTGGCTCTCGCTCGCCATCCTGGGGAACGCAGCGGTGACGCTCGTCCCCGGCATCGTCCTCCTGTCGGTGTCGGCGCGCACCCGGCTCGGGGCCTGGGTGGCGCGGCTTTCGCGCCGCCGCCCCTTCGGCGCCGGGGTCGCGGAGGCACTCGAGGAGGGTCCGAGGGGAGCCCTCTCCGCGGTCGGCTGGGAGTTCCTGGGACGCGTCCTCGAGGTGGCCCAGTACGCCATCCTCCTCGCCTGCGTGGGCGGCGCCCCCACGCCGCGCCTGGCGTTCACGGCGGAGGGCATTCACCTCGTGGGAGCGGCGGTGGGCGACCTCCTGCCCGCGCACCTCGGCACCACCGAGGGCAACTTCACTCTGGCGGCGAGCGCCCTGGCGCTCCCGGTAGCGAGTGCCGTCTCCATCGCGCTCTTGGCCCACCTGGCGCAACTGCTGTGGGTTCTCGCGGGCTCCGGGGCGTCCCTCTTCTGGTCGGCGCCCACCCCGGATCCGATGGCCGCGCCTCATCCGCAAGCGGTGAAGGTCGCGGAAGGCGACCCCGTACCGTGAGGATGGCCGGCGATCCGCTCCCCGGCGCCGGGAGGAGGCGCCGGCGACCATCGGTCGCACCCATCCCCTCCTGAGACCCTCCTCCCACGACCCTTCTCCCTCGCCATGCCCCTCCGTCGCAGCCCCCTCGCCTTCGTCGCCGACCGCTACCGTCTTTTCGTCGAGAAGGTCTGTGCCCGCCCTGCCGCGGCCATGCTCATCCTCGGCCTCGCCTGCGTGCCCGCGCTGGCGCTGACCGCGGCCTACTTCTCCGACGTGCGCGCCGGCCTGCAGGAGCTCCTGCCCGCCAGCGCTCCGAGCGTCCGCGCGCTTGACCAGATCCACGCGCGCTTGGGAGGGCAGTCGCACCTGGCGGTGGTCGCCCAGTCCGACGACCCGGCCGCGAACCGCCGCTTCATCGACGAGCTCTACGCCCGAATCGCGGCTGCGCACCTTCCCGAGGTGCGATCGATCCAGGCCCACGCCAACAAGGAGCGCAAGTGGGCGGAGGCGCGCGCTCCCCTGCTCATGCCCCGGGATCGCTTCGACTCGCTGATGGACGAGCTCGACCACGCCATCCGTGCGGCGAAGGCACGCGCCAACCCTTTCGACCTCGGCCTCGACGACGAGGACCCGGACGAGGCGCTCCGGCGCTTCGAGCGCCGGCTCGACGGCGAGCTGAAGGGCAGCGACCGGTTCGCAAGCGGCTACCTCGAGTCGCCCGACGGGCACACGGTGGTGATGCTCATCTGGCTGCAGGGATCGGAGGTGGACATGGGGCCCTCGGAGCGGCTCTTCGCCGCTACGAGCCGCGAGGTGGCCGCGATCCGGCCGCGCTACCCGGGCCTGCTCGTCGCCTACAACGGCGAGGTGCCGAACCTGCTCGAGGAGCACGCGGCCATCCTCGCCGACCTCTCCCTGTCCTCGCTGCTCGTGTTCATCCTGGTGAGCGCCCTCATCGCCCTGTACTTTCGCTCGGCGACGAGCGTCCTCACGGTGGGGCTGAGCCTCCTGCCGGGCCTGCTCTTCACCTTCGCCGCCGGCCGCCTCTTCGCCGGGAGCCTCAACTCCAACACCGCCTTCCTCGGGTCGATCATCGCCGGCAACGGGATCAACTACCCCCTCATCTTCCTCGCCTACTATCGCGCTTGCGACCCGTCCTGGCCGACGGCCAGGGCGGTGCTGGAGGCCGCACGGCGCGCCTTGCCGGGGACGCTCGGGGCGGCAGCCACCGCCTCGGCCGCCTATGGCGGGCTGGGCGCCTCCAGCTTCAAGGGGTTCTCGCAGTTCGGGTGGTTAGGCGCGTTCGGCATGCTCATGACGTGGCTCTTGAGCTTCGTCTGCATGCCGATCGCGATCGCGCTCCTGCGCCCCCCGCGACAGCAGAAGGCGCAGACCACGGCGCAGAGGATCCTCTCCCGGTACTTCGAGCTCCCCCGTGCAGCCCGGCTCGTGGCCGCGGCGGTGGTGGCGCTGGAACTGGCCGGCGCCGCGGCCGGGGTGGCCCGGGCCCGGCGGATCGGCCTGTGGGAGATGGACCTGAAGGCGCTGCGCAACCGCGACTCCCTGGCCCACGGTGCCGCTTCCTGGGACCGGAAGCTGAACGACATCTTCGGCGTGTGGCTCAACCCGGTGGTGTCGCTCACGGCGGACGCCGGAAGTACCGCCGCGGCAGCACAGGAGCTCCGGCGGGCCCTGGTGGAGGGGCGAGACCCGGTCGCGGAGCGGATCGAGACCCTCGCCACCTTCGTGCCCCCGCTCGACGACCAGGAGGCTCGCCTGGCGCGCCTGAGGAAGATGGGGCGCCTGCGGAAGGTCGGGGACAAGCTTCCCGAGCGCTTCCGGAACCTCATCGACCTGTGGCTTGCGCCGGAGCAGATGCGCCCCATCACTGCGAGCGAGGTGCCGCCCACCCTGCGGCAGGGCCTCACCGAGGTGTCGGGACGGGAGGACCGGGTGGTGCTCATCTTCCCTTCCCTGAAGATCGACTTCGACGACGGCAGGAACATCATTCGCTTCGCCGATCGACTGGGGAACGCGCACCTCCCGGAAGGATCGGTCACCGGCGGCGGCTTCCTCTTCCTCGCGGAGCTCATCCGCCTGGTGGCGAACGAGTCCGGCTTTGTGGTGCTGGTGGTGTGCGTGCTGGTGGCGCTGGTGCTCGTCCCCATCTACCTGGGCAGGCCGCGGCGCATCGCGGTGACAGTTGTCACGGTGGCTGCGGTGGCCCTCTTCGCACAGTCCCTCATGGTGGCGCTCGGCGTGCGCGTCAACATGCTGAACTTCGCCGCGGTGCCCATCACCATCGGGGTCGGCGCCGACTACGTGGTAAACCTCTACGGCGCGATGGACGCCTACGCCATCGACGCCCGGCGCGCGTGTGCGCGAATGGGCGGAGCGATCCTGCTGTGCTCGCTCACCACCGTCGTCGGCTACCTTTCGCTGGTGGTGGCACAGTCGGGCGCCCTGCGCAGCTTCGGCTGGGCGGCAGTTCTCGGCGAGGCGATGGCGGTCACGAACGTCCTCTTGGTGCTTCCCGCCATCCTGCCCGCGCGGGCCTCGGAGGGCGGGGAAGGAGCTCGTCCGGCATAGGATTAGAGGGCCTTGGCACTTGAAAGCCCCAGGGTTGAAGGCTAGGGTCGCAAGGCCGCGACCGGGTGCGACATTGCTGACCGCCATCGCCGCCTTCGCCCTCGCCGCGCTTCCCGCCTGCGGAGCCCTCGACCTCGAGGACGCCCTCTCGCTCGCCGCCGCTCGCAGCGACGAGGTGGCCATCCGCCGAGCGGAGGTGGCGGCCGCGAAGGCCGACGTCGCCCTGGCGGCGGCGCTCCGGATCGTCCCGGAGGCGAACGTGACCCTGCTACTCGGCCCGGCCCCCGCCGCTCACGGGAACGTGCTGCAGTCCCCGGACTCGAACCGCAACCCGCTTCACCAGCTGGCGCCCTTCGAGCGCGTCGAGGTGAGCGTGGTCCAGCCGGTGTTCACCTGGGGTCGTCTGGATGCCGTGTCGGAGGCGGCCGAGGCCGGCACCCGGGCCCGGTCGCAGCTGCTGGAAGACCAACTCGCGCGCGTGCAGGAGCGGATCGTTCAGCTCTTCTGGGGGAACGCGTTGGCGCGGCGTTTGCTCGCCATCGCCGCGGACGTGGACCGGGCCATGACGGACGTCGATCGGCGCGTCGCCGAGTCACTGCAGCGGGCGGACGGCAGCATCACCCAGACCGACCGCTACCGCATCGATCACTTTCACGGCCTGGTGAGGCAGCGGACGGTGGACGCCGAGCGCGGGCGCGAGCTGGCCCGCGCCGCTCTCGCCGCCACGCTGGCCCTTCCGCCCGAGCGCCTGGCACTGAAGGAGCCGTCTCTCGACGCCCGGGAAGAGCCCATCCCCTCGGCGGAGGAGGCCCGGCGCGGCGCCGAGGTCCGTCGCGCCGACCTGAAGGCGCTCGGCAACGCCATCACCGCCCAGGAGGCGAAGATCCGCGCCGAGGAGGCGGCGGCCCTCCCGCAGATCTTCGTGGCCGGGGTCTTCGCCTACTCCTTCGCCCCGAACCGCGACATCCAGACGAACCCCTGGGTGCACGACTACTTCAACGAGCTCGTGCTGGGAGCGGCCGTGGGCGCACGGCAGGACCTCGCCTTCCCGCTCCTCTCCGCCAAGGCGTCCAAGGCGCGCGCCGAGAAGGCGACGCTGGAGAGGCAGAGGGACGCCCTGCGGGACCTGGTGGGCGCGGAGGTGGACGCGGCCCTCGCCGACCTCCGCGCCGCGGGCGACCGCCTGGCCGCCGCCCGGGCTACCCTGTCCTCCGGGAAGTCCTGGTTTCGCGCTGCCGGCCTCGACTTCTCGGCCGGCCTCATCGAGCCGCGCGAGCTCATCGACGCCTACACCGGGTACGTGGAGAGCCAGGTCTGGTACGCCCAGGCCGCCTACGACGTGCTCGTGGCCCGGGGGCGCCTCTCGTTGGCGACGGCCGAGCTCCCCCGGCAAGGAGAACCGACGTGCGATCTGCAGTGATCCTCCTCTTCCTCCTCGCCGGGGGCTCGGGCGCCACGCAGGCGCTGCGCGAGCGCGACGCCGAGATCCGTGCCGCCCTGCCGCCGAGCGGGCAGGTCCTCTCCGAATCGGGCCAGCACCGGTTCGAGGCGATCGTCGCGCGCATCGTGGACACGCGGCAGATGCTGGAGTCGGCACTCGGCCCGCGCTGGGCGAAGCTGACCCCGAAGGAGCGGCAGCGCCTCCTCGAGGCGTTCGAGCACCGCTTCCGGGTGTCCGGCGGCTCCCAGATCGACACCCTGCGAGAGGCGCACATCGAATACCTGAACGAGAGCCAGCAGGGCGAGCGGGTGGTGGTGGCCACGCGCCTGGCGGTGAAGGATGAGACGAGCGAGGTGAAGTACGTGATGCGCGAGACGAGCGCTGGCTGGCGGATCGTCGACGTGGTCATCGACGACGTCTCGACCGTGGAGAACTACCGGGCGAGCTTTGCGCGCATCATCGGTCGGGAGGGCGTGGAAGGCCTCATTCGCCGGCTGGAGCGAGGCGGGGACGCGAAGGGGTAGGGGCGCCGCGAGCGCCCCGGGCGGTCCCGGGCGCGCCCTTCCCGCGACCCGCCGCGCGCGGCATATCATCGGGCCATGCAGAGGCTCCCGGGAGCTCGCCACCTCGAGGCCAGGGCCGCGGCCCGGGCGGCGCCGGTCGGCCGGCCGCGCGCGCCGGCCTCCGAACCCCTCGCCATGCTGGTGCGGCGCGGGCTCGAGCCGCGCCTCTCCCGACCCGACCTGCCCTTCGATCTCAGGCTGCCGGAGGAGTCCCTCGACGCCATCGCCTCCCGGCTCGGGCACTACGCCTTCCGCCTCTTTTTGCGAGGCGCCATCCTCGCCGCCGCGGACTTCCTCCCCGCTGAGACATCCCGGTACCTCGGGGCCCTGCAGGCGGAGGCCATGGCCGAGGACTGCGTCGCCCTGGGGCTCGCGGAGCGGCGTCTCCGCGGACGCTACCGGCTCCGCAAGCGGGCGCGCTCGTTCGGGGGAACGCTGGAGTGGTGGGTGGCACGCGAGCTCTCGGCCCGCCTCGGCCTCGAGGCGGAGATCGGCGTGCGCAGCGGGGCCCGGGGCGTGGGTGGCGACCTCGACCTCGTCGCCGCTGCCGAGGGAAAGCTCCTGTACGTCGAGCTCAAGTCCGGGCCGCCCAAGCACCTCACCGACGCCGAGGTCGGGGCCTTCCTCCTGCGGCTGCGGGCCGTCCGCCCCGACGTTGCGCTCCTCGCCATCGACACGTCGTTGCGCCTCTCCGACAAGGTGCTGCCCATGATCGAGCGGGCCCTGGAGCGGAGCGGGGGCGTCGAGGCGAGTCCGCGCCGCCTCCTTCGGGAGACCTGGGCGGTCACGCCCCACCTCTACCTGGTGAGCGCGAAGGAGAGCCTCATCGACAACGCCTGCCGCGCCCTGGCGGAGGGCCTGCGCGCGCTCGCCCCTCCGGGGCCCTGATCGAAGGCGCTCGCCCGCCGATCGGCGCCGAGGGTGCGGAGACGAAAAGAGACGCCACCCCGGGCGGGGCGGCGTCTCCGCTCTAGGTCGTCTTCGGCGTCGAGTCTCGCGGCCCCGAAGGCGGAACTCGTTCGCCTACAGCTTCACGATGCAGTCGGTGGGGCAGACCGACATGCAGCTCGGCTCGCCACCGTTGGAGGCGCACTCGTCGCACTTCGCGGCGTCGATGAGATAGGTGTCGTCGCCGGACGAGATGGCCTGGCTCGGGCACTCGGCCTCACAGGCCCCGCAGTTGGTGCAGTCTTCGGTGATCTTGTTCGCCATGTGTTCGACTCCCGGAAGAAGAGGAATGGGTAAGCGCCGCCCTGCGGAGACGCCTCGCCCAGAGACACTGAGGTCGACCGAGCCCATGCAGGATCTGCGCCATCGCGCGTCAGGAGGTCCGAGACGGCGCGACCCCCTGTTGTCGGGCGGATAGCGCCGTCCGACTGGCGAATCGCCATCGGTAAACGCGAAAACTCGCCGCCGACGCGCAAGAGTTGCGATTCGCCCGAGGCCGGTCCCTTCGCAGCCCCCTGCGACACCACTTTCCCGCTCGCTCCCGGGCCGCCGCCAGGACCGGGGCTCCATCCTTTGGGCGGGGGCAAGGCGGGCCGAGCCCGTTCGTCGTGGTGTAGGGCGGGAGGCGGAAGGTACACTGCGGCCCCCGCGGGCTCGCGCTTCCGCCGCGGGGTCGCAAGAGCAGGGGCGCGCGGAGACTCATGGCCGGTCAGGAGACCAGGGAGGACGGTCGGGGGGAGCGCAGGACCTCCGGCTTCTCCCACCTCGTCCTCCACCTGCACCCGCGGGTGGTGCCGGTGGCGGCGCTGCGCCTCTCCTGCACCTTCGGCCTGGGAGGGGCGGCCGCGGTCCTGTTCCTCCTCCTCGCGGCGACGGGCGCCTTGCTGCTCGCGACCTACGAGCCCTCCCCGGAGCGGGCCTACACGGCGGTCGTGGCGCTCGCGGACGAGGTGCCGTTCGGAGCATTCGTGCGCAACGCCCACCACTGGGCCGCGAACGGGCTCGTCGTCGTCACCTTCCTGCACCTCTTGCGCGTCTTCTACCGGGGCGGTCACCTGCCGCCCCGTAGGGGAAACTGGCTTCTCGGGGCGGTGCTGTTGCTCATCGTCGTCGCGAGCGCCTTCACCGGCTACCTCCTCCCCTGGGACCAGCTCGCCTACTGGGCCGTCACCATCAGCACCGGGATGCTGGAATACGTGCCTCTCCTGGGCGGGGCTCTCGTCCGCGCCGCCCGTGGGGGAGCCGACATCGGGCCGCCCACGCTGGCGCGGTTCTTCGTGCTCCACGTGGCCGTGCTGCCCATCGCCCTCCTGCTGCTCCTCTCCTTCCACTTCTGGCTGGTGCGCAAGGTGGGAGGGGTGGTCCTTCCCGCGGACGCCGGCGACGCTGCCTCGCCCCGGGGGCCGCTCGTCGCCGTTTCCCCCGGACTGACCCGGCGCGAGGGGGCGGCGGCGCTCGTGGTCTCGGCCGCAGTCCTCCTCCTCGCCGCGGTCGCAGACGCCCCGCTCCTGGCGCAGGCGAACCCGGGGATGAGCCCGAACCCGGCCAAGGCCCCGTGGTACTTCATGGGGGTGCAGGAGTTGCTCGTCCACGTCCATCCGCTCTTCGCGGCGGTGGTGGTGCCGGCGCTCGCCTTCGCGCTCCTCTGCGCCCTTCCGTCCCTGGGCGGCGCGGAACGCCCGAGTGGCCGATGGTTCGAGTCACCCCGGGGGGCGCGCGGCGTCGTCGTCGCCGCCTTGGCCGGAGCGATCCTGGCGGCAGCCGCCGTGGTCGTCGACGAGCCGCTGCGCCGGGCGCCGCCCTGGCTCCCCAAGCTTGCCCCGGCGGTGCGCGGCGGCTTGTTGCCCTTTCTCGGGGTCGCGACCGTCGTCGCCGCCGTCGCGCTCCTCTCCCGGCGCCGGGGGGCGTCGCGGCTCGAGACGGTGCAGGCGGTCTTCACCTTCGTCCTCGCCGCCTTCGCCGTCCTCACCGCAACCGGGGTACTCTTTCGCGGCCAGGCGATGGCCCTCGCCTGGCCGTGGGCGGCGCGCCCCTAGGAGGATCCGTGTCCGCCACCCACGGCCATCCGGGCGAGCCGGTCCCCGCGCGGCGCGCCTTCCTCGATCGCCTCTGGAGGGCACTCGGGGTCCTGGCTCTTCTCGAGGTCGCGGCGGCGACGATCGCCTACCTCGCGCCACGCAAGGAGGGGGGTCGCCGCGGAGGGGGCCCGGTCGCCGCCGGGCCGGTCGCGGAGTTCACTCCCGCCTCGGTTCGGCCGTTCCCGGCGGGGAGATTCTACCTCGTGAGGCTCGCCGACGGCGGGTTCCTCGCCATCTCCTCGAAGTGCACTCACCTCGGGTGCACGGTTCCGTGGAACGACAAGGAGAAGGTCTTCCCGTGCCCCTGCCACGCCTCGACCTTCGACATGCGGGGCGACGTCCTCTCCCCGCCGGCGCCGCGCGCGCTCGACCTTTTTCCGGTGGCCATCGAATCGGGCATCGTCAAGGTGGACACCTCTCGGCGAATCGAGCGGGCGCGCTTCGAGCCGGGCCAGGTCACCTACCTCTAGGACGGACGCGAGGTGCCCTTGACTCCCCAAAGAAGCGCGCCCGTCGAGCGCGATCCGCTCCGCTCTTACCGGCTGGCGGGGATCGCCGCCACCGCCGTCATCGTCCTCTCCTTCCCCCTCTACCTGGCGGTGCGGAACCTGCGAGGCCCGCACTCCGCGGCGGAGTCGGAGGCGCGCTACGTGGGGAGCGAGCGCTGCAAGACCTGCCACCAGAAGGCCTACGACGCCTGGAAGGGCTCGAACCACGCCAAGGCCATGCAGCCCGCGCGCCCCGCGACCGTCCTCGGCGATTTCGGCGGGGCCTCCTTCGCGCACCGGGGCAAGGTCTGGCGCTTCTTCCGGCAAGGCGAGCGGTTCCTGGTCCACGCCGAGGGGTCGGACGGGACCATGCGCGACTACGAGGTGGCCTACACCTTCGGGGTGGAGCCCTTGCAGCAATACCTCGTCGCGTTCCCCGGCGGGCGGCTCCAGGCGCTCTCGGCCGCCTGGGACACGCGGGCCAAGCGCTGGTTCTACGTGAACCCCGGGCCCGACGCCCCGCCCGGCGACTGGCTCCACTGGACCCGCCCTGGCCAGAACTGGAACGCGATGTGCTCCGACTGCCACTCCACCGCGGTCCGCAAGCGCTACGATCCGGAGAGGGACGAGTACCAGACCACCTGGTCGGAGATCATGGTCGGCTGCGAGGCCTGCCACGGACCGGGCTCGCGCCACGTGGCCTGGGCGGAGGAGCCGGCCATGGGGCGCCCGCAGGTGGAGAACTTCGCCCTGGTCACGCGCACCGCGAAGCTCCCGGCCCCCGAGCTGGTGGGGCTGTGCGCCCCCTGCCACTCGCGGCGGGCTCAGTTCGCCGACCAGGGAGTCCCGGGAGGCGAGCTGCTCGATCGCTACCTCCCGGTCCTGCTCGCTCCCGGCACCTTCTACCCCGACGGACAGATCCTCGACGAGGACTTCGAATGGCACGCATTCACCCAGAGCAAGATGTACGCCAACGGGGTTCGCTGCAGCGACTGCCACGACGTCCACTCCGGAAAGCGCCACAAGGAAGGGAACGAGCTCTGCACCCGGTGCCACCGAGCCGACACCTACGACGCTTCCGCGCACCACTTCCACAAGAAGGAGTGGAAGGGCAAGCCCAGCGCCGGCGTGCTCTGCGTCTCGTGCCACATGCCGGGCAGGAACTTCATGGTGGTGCACTTCCGGCGCGACCACTCCATGCGCGTGCCGCGGCCGGACCTCAGCGCCAGCCTGGGCGTTCCCAATGCTTGCAGCGCATCCGGGTGCCACGCCGACCGGTCGCCGGCCTGGGTGCAGGCGAAGTACGACGCCTGGTACGGGAAGATGCGCAAACCGCACTTCGGGACGATCCTGGCGGCCGGGAGGGCCCGGGCACCGGAGGCCGAGGCGGACCTCGTCCAGCTCTCCCAGGATCTGCTCCGGCCGGTGCCCGCCCGGGCCTCGGCGGTCGACCTGGTGGCGGCCTACCCAGGCCCGGCGGCGCGCGCGGCGGTGGAGAGGGCGCTCTTGGACCCCGAGCCCCTGATCCGGGCGACGGCGGTGCAGCGCCTGTCCGCCGACGACCCGGCGGCGCTCGCCCGCCTTCTCGGACCGCTCCTCCAGGATCCGATCCGCTGGGTGCGCGACGAGGCGGCGGCGCGCCTGGCGGGGGCGCCGGCCCTGCGGCTCACCGAGGCGCAGCGCAAGGTGCACGCGGCGGTCCTCGACGAGTACATCGAGGGGCAGCGCTACATGTCGGACCTGCCGTCGGGCCCCTACAACCTGGGCAACCTCTACAGCGCGCTCGGCCGCCGGGCGGACGCCGAGCGACAGTTCCGCCGCGCCGTTGCGATCGACGACCAGCTCTACATGGCAAAGGCGAACCTGGCCATGCTGCTCGCCGAGAGCGGGCACCTCGATGAGGCGGAGAAGCTCTTGCGCGAGGCGCACGCCCTCCAGCCCGCTCTGGCGAGCATCTCCTTCGACCTGGGGCTGCTGCTCGCAGAGGAGGGGAGGCGGGACGAGGCCGAGAGGTGCTTGCGGGACTCGCTGAAGGCGGATCCGCGGATGGCGGCGGCGGCCTTCAACCTGGCGGTGCTCGTCGGGGAGAGGCGGCTGTCGGAGGCGGTGACCCTGGCGAGGCGAGCGGCTCAGCTCCGCCCCGACGTGCCCCGGTACTCCTGGACGCTTGCCTTCTTCGAGGCGCGAGCCGGCGATCTCGATGGCGCGGCCAAGGAGCTGGAGGCGCTGCTCCGGGATCACCCGGAGTACCCGGAAACCTATCGTCTGCTCGCCGAGGTGTACGTGCGCCAGGGTCGGGGCGCAGAGGCCCGGGCGCTCCTGGCGCGCCGACCGCAGTAACGGGCACTAGATGGCAGAGAGCGCCGCTCCGAATCCTCCCCCGGCCCGCCGCAAAGAGTGATACCAGCCGCAGTCAGACCAGCGAGGGGAAATCATGGCCCACGTACATCTCATCGGCGGGGAGAAGGGCGGAGTGGGGAAGTCCGTCGTCGCCCGCCTGCTCGCGCAGTACTTCATCGACCACGGGATCCCCTTCGTCGGGTTCGACTCCGATCGGTCGCACGCCGCACTGCTGCGCTTCTACGCGGGCTACGCCTCCCCGGTGCTCCTCGACCGCTTCGAGAGCCTGGACGCGGTCATGGAGGCCGCGGCCGCCAGCCCCGAAGGCCGCGTTCTGGTGGACCTCGCCTCGCAGACCCATGAGCCGCTCGCGCAGTGGATCGACGACTCGGGGGTGCTCGAGCTCGCCCGGGAAGCGGGAATCTCCATCCGCTACTGGCACGTGATGGATTCGGGCCGCGACTCGGTCGACCTGCTCCGCCGCCTCCTCGACCGGTACGGTGAGCGCCTGAACTACGTGCTCGTGCTCAACCAATTCCGGGGAGACCACTTCGACGCACTGGCGCGATCCGGGGAGATGGAGCGGGCGCGCGCGCTGAAAGCCCATGTCGTCACCCTGGGGCGCCTCCACGAGGCCGCCATGCGCAAGATCGACGCGACCAGCGCCAGCTTCTGGGCGGCGACTCGACGCGAGTCCGAGCCGGGCGGGCTCGGACTGATGGAGCGGCAGCGCGTCCGGGTGTGGCTGAAGCAGGCCTACCAGGAGTTCGACGCCCTCGGCGTCTGAGGGCGGGGCTCCTCGGGGAGCGCTTCCTAGGGCAGGGGTGGGCCCCGTCCTCCCGGGCGAGGCGATGGGTCGCGGCCCCGATCCGTCGGGCAGCGTGCGCAGGGCCTCTTGCCGCCGCGAAGCCCGCTCGCGGCTGCCGCGGCTCGCGCGCATCCCCTCGGGGAGAGGGCTCGGCAAGGCCGCGCCCGCGGCGCCGAGCGAAAGCGGGCGCTCCGCATCGTTCACGGAACGAGAACCCTCGCAAGGGGGACCGTCGGCCGGCGGGTCACGCCCAACAGGGTGTCGACCCTTGCGAGGCTACCCCGAAAACCCGCGCCTGGGCGAAGTTGCCGGGGGGAGCCGATCACCAAGGAGGCAACATGACACGCATGCTGGGCTTGGCCGTCCTCGCGCTGCTCGCGGCGGGGTGCGCCACCGACTCGTCGGTCAAGCAGGAGATCAGCCCGCTCGCCGACCGGATCACGAACATGGAGCGGCAGACGGCGGCGATGGACTCGAAGATCGCCGATTTGAGCAAGAAGGTGGACGCCCAGAACGCGGACATTCAGGCCTTGCGGAACAGCGTTGCGGACTCGAACGCGGCGGCGGCGAAGGCGCAGCAGGCGGCCGCCGACGCCCAGAGCGCCGCGGCCCGGGCCGAGACCGCTGCGGCCAAGGCGGCGAAGGCCTTCGAGCTGAAGCAGATGAAGGGGGCCAAGTAGGGGCCTGCGCAGGGGATCGCGAGCTCGGGCGCGATCCCCGGCGCGGCTCAACCGCCGTCCGCCGAGACGTCCACCGGCACCCCCCGGAGCTCCTTCACGGCGGAGTCGAGCTTCTGGGCGTCGATTCGATCGAGCAGGCCGCGGCGCGCGAGTAGCCGCTTCGCCTCGCTGAGGTAGTCGACGCGGACCTCGTCGTCCCCGTGCACCTCCACGTAGATGCGCGTCCCGCGCTGGCCCACCTTGACCGGTTCCCGGACGATGCTCACCCGGGTCCCTACGGCGACCCGCTCGTAGAGGTGCGGGATGTCCTCGGGGTAGAGCCGCAGACAGCCGTGACTCGCCTTCCGCCCGACGCCGAACGGCTTGTCGGTGCCGTGGATGAGGATGGACCCCTTCGAGAGCCTCAAGGAGTGGGTACCGAGGGGATTGTCCGGGCCCGGGGGCACGACATCCGGAAGCTCCGGGTTCTCCCGGCGGATGGAGGCCGGCGGGTACCAGCTCGGGTTGGTCTGCTTCTGGATCACCTTGAAGGTGCCAAGGGGGGTGGCCCATCCCTCGCTGCCCACGCCCACCGGGAACGTCATGGGGGCGCCGGGGGTGGCGGGCATGAGGTAGAGCCGCATCTCGGAGAGGTTCACGAGCAGGGTGCCGGGCACGGCGGCCCGCGGCACGATCCACGCGGTGGGGATGACCACGGTCGCCCCGGGCGTGGGGACGAAGGGGTCGAGCGCCGGGTTGGCCGCCGCGATCTCGCCGTAGCCGAGGTCGTACTCCCGGGCCATCTCGATGAGCGACTCCCCCTCCAGGACGGTGCGGGAGCAGACCGCACCGATGACCTCCTCGGCGCTGCAGTCGCCGAAGGGGCGGCAATCGGGCGACCTGCTCACCTCGCAGGTCACGGCCGGAGGTGCGCTCTCCGTCAGCACCGGCGCGGGCTCGGGCTCGGGCAGGGGTGGCGCGTGGCCGCACGCCACCGCCAAGGCGATGGCGAGGATCGCGAGAAGGGTCCTCGAGGCGCCGGGGAGGCGGGCCCCGTCGCCGTCGCGCGCGGGCCCAGCCGCGGCGGGCTCGTCGGCCGTTCCCTGGCTCGCTCGGCTGTGCCTTCCCAAGGCCTGCATGTCTCCCGCGATGGGATTCCCGCGCCTCTCGGCAGCTCGCGGCGTCGGGAAGGTACTCGAATGGCCGGCGCCCCGGGTGCGGAGCGGCCTACCTTCCTAGCATCGAAGGGCAGGGCTTGTCGCGCACCGTCGCGGGCAGGCGCGGGGCGCAGGCGACCCGTGCCCACATCCTGCCCCGAGGTGGAGACCGCGGCCGCGTGACAAGGGCCCACGCAGCGGGTAGCTTGATCTCTGGGTGGCCGGGTTCGCCACAGAGACGCTCGCGACGCTCGTGCTGCTGCTCACGGCCGGCGGCGGGATGGCTGGCCGAGGGGTCGAGCCGGGCTCCCTGTGCCCCGCGACCGGGGACGTGGTCGCGGTCATCACCCGCAAGCGGGAGCTCTGGCTGTGCAGCGATGGGGCGCCGGCGGCGCGCATCCAAGTGGCGCTCGGCCAGGGCGGCCTCGACAAGCGTCACCTGGGGGACGGGAGGACGCCGCTCGGGACCTACACCCTCGGGCCTCCCAGGCCCTCCGGGCGCTTCGGGACCTTCATTCCCATCGACTACCCCACGCCTGATCAGGAAGCGCAGGGGCTCACCGGGCGCGCCGTCGGGATCCACGGCCCGCCGCGCGGGAAGACCGAACCCGAGTACCCGACGACTGCCGTCGACTGGACGCTGGGCTGCGTGGCGACGGGAACCGACGCGGACATCGAGGCGGTCGCCGACTTCGTGAGGCAGCGGCAGCCGGTCGTCGTGATCTTCTAGCCGGCAGAAGGCCCGGTCCGGCCCGTTGCGGTCCTGGCCCGCGCCGGGGAGGATGCCCGGGGATGGCCTACCTCGTCGCGGAGCCCTGCATCCGCTGCAAGTACACCGACTGCGTGGAGGTGTGCCCGGTCGACTGCTTCCACGCGGGCCCGAACTTCCTCGTCATCGATCCGGACGAGTGCATCTGCTGCGGGGCGTGCGAGCCCGCCTGCCCGGTCCAGGCCATCTTCTCCGAGGGGGACCTTCCCGAGCCGTGGGGGGAGTACGTCGGCCTCAACGCCGAGCTCTCGCGAAGGTGGCCGAGCATCACCCACAGGAAGCCGCCGCTCCCGGACGCCGACCGGTGGAAAGACGTGAGGGACAAGCGCTCCGAGCTCGATCTCGGCTGAGAGCGACCCCCGGGGGCGGGTAGGCTAGGGGACGAAGGCGTCCGTCACCCGCGGCGCCGCGCGAACCGAGTCGAGGCTCCCGGCATCCCACCCGCCGCCGAGGGCCTTCACCAGGAGCACCGAGGTCACGAGGCGCTGGCCCTGGATGACGGCGGCCTGCTGCTCGTTGGCGAGGAGGTTTTGCTGGGCGATCACGACGTCGAGGTAGCTCACCAGGCCGCCCACGTACCGGGAGGTGGCGAGGTCGAGCTGGCGCCGCGACGAGGCCACCGCCTCGGCCTGCGACTGGCGCGCGGTCTCGAGCACCTCGAGGCCGGTGAGGCTGTCCTGCACCTCGCGGAAGGCGTTCAGCACCGTGGCCCGGTAGCTCGCCAGCGCCGCCTCGTAGCCCGCCCGGGAGTAGTCCACCTGGGCCCCGCGGGCGCCGCCGTCGAAGATGGCCTGGGTGAGCGTCGCCATCACCGCCCAGAACGCGCTGGCGGGGTTGAAGAGCTGCGAGAGCTTCATCGAGTTCCACCCTCCCTGGCCGGTGAGGGCGAGGGAGGGGAAGTAGGCGGCGGTGGCCACCCCGATCTGGGCGTTGGCGGCGGCCATCTGTCGCTCCGCCTCGGCGACGTCCGGGCGGCGCTCCAGGACGTCGGAGGGCAGCCCGCCGTCGATGCGGGGCGGCTCGGCGGCGAGTTCCTGCGCCGGGACGTGGAAGTCCGGTGCCGGCTTGCCGACCAGCACCGCGATGGCGTCCTCGAACTGCTTGCGCTGCAGGAGGAGGAGCGTGGCCTGGGTGCGGGTGGCGTTGAGCAGCGTCTCTTCCTGCGCCACGTCGAGGCTCGAGGCGATGCCGCCGGCGTAGCGCGATTTCATGAGCTCGAGCCCCTTCCTCAGGTTCTCCACGTTCCGGTTGAGGATGGCGATCTCGGTGTCGAGCTGGCGCAAGGTGAAGTAGTCCGCCGCCAGCTCCGCGGTGAGGACGAGGCGCACGTTCTCCAGGTCGGCGGCGCTCGCCTGGTAGGCGGCCTGCGCCGACTCGATCGAGCGCCGGACGGACCCGAAGAGGTCGACCTCGTAACTCAGGGTGAATGGAAGGAGATAGTTCGACTGGGTGACGGGGCTGAAGGTCGCGGTGCTGCCGCTCGGGCGGTTCCCGGAGTAGCGCTCCACGCCGGCGGCCGGGGCGACCGACAGCGACGGGAAGAGCGAGGCATTCTGGACCGCGGCGGAAGCGCGCGCCTGGTCGAGGTGGGCGACCGCCCCCTTGAGGGTCTCGTTGGCCGAGAGCAGGTCGGCCTCCATGGTCTCCAGGTCGCCGTCGCGGAAGAGGGACCACCAGTGGGACTTGGGGACCGCGTCCTTGGGGACGGCCTCGCGCCAGGGCTCCGTCACCTCCCATTTCACGGGCGCGGAGACCGGGGGGCGGTTGTAGTTCGGCCCCACCGAGCAGCCGGCGGCGAGGGCGAGGAGAGCGGCGCCCCAGAGACCGGCGTGGGGGCGCAGGGGAAGAGGTCGAGGGCGCGTCATCGGGGAGACTTCTCCCGGGCGGGAGAGGGCCGGCTTTCCCCCGGGGGGCCAGTCGGGCGCTTCCCCGGCGGGGAGTCCGGCAGGAGGGGGTTCGCGACCTCTCGAGCGCGGACCTCCTGCCCGGCCTCGATGCCGTCGGGGGGATTGAGGACGATGAGGTCGTCCGCCTTGAGCCCGGACACCACCTCCAGCGAAGCGCCGTAGTCGCGGCCGATGGCGAGCGCCTGCAGGCGGACGCGCTGGTTCTGGTCGACCACCACCGCTCGCAGACCCTCCGAGCGGAAGAGGAGCGCGTTCACCGGCACCCGGAGCCGGTCCCCCTCCAGCTGGATGTGGAGATGGACCTGGGCGTACCCGCCCGGCAGGAGCCTTCCCTCCCGGTTCGGGACGTCCACCTCGGTGAGCAGGGCGTGCGTGGCGAGGTCGATCGCCCCGGCAGTGCGAACCACCTCGCCCCGGAATGTCTCGCCGGGGTAGTGGGTCACGGTGAGGTAGGCGGGCAGGCCCGGGCGGATGGAAGGTGCGAAAGCCTCGGGCACGCTCACGTAGACCCGCATGGGATCGGTCTTTGCCAGCACGAAGAGGAGCTGCGAAGCCCCTCCGTTCCCGGCGTTGATGAGGGTGCCGATGTCGACGTTGCGCCGGGTGATGACGCCTTCGAACGGGCTGTAGATCCGCTGGAAGGACTTGGTCTCCTCCAGGCGGCGCACGTTGGCCTCGAGGGAGTGGACGATGGCCCTCTTGGCGGCGAGATCGCCCGCGGCGTTGTCGACCTCCTGGCGGGAGACGCTGTCGGTCTTGAGCAACTCGCGGTAGCGGGCCTCGGTGATCTCGGAGAGGTGCTCGTTGGCCTGCGCCGTGACGAGGTCGGCCCTGGCCGAGAGAAGCTGCTGATCGACCTCCGGCGTGTCGATGTCGGCGAGCGGCTCCCCCTGCACCACCCGGCTTCCGATGTCGTGGTACCACTTTCGCAAGTAGCCGTTGGTGCGCGCGTAGATGGGCGACTCGACGAACGCCTGCAGCGTCCCGGGGAGCACGAGCTCCTCGGAGGCGACCTGGGCGGCCGGGTGGATGACCGCCACGGTGGGGATGGTCTGCGCCTCGGTGTCCTTGGCGAGCGCCTGGAACTGACGGTGTCGCCACACCATGAGGAGCCCGCCGATCACCACCAGCGAGGCGGCCAGTACCGAGAAGACGAGGAAGAGCGCGCTCTTCTGAGCCGGCCGTCGCGCGGGCTCTCCCTCGCGGGCGTCGTCGATCGGGGTGCGTCTCTCGCCGGAAGATGTGTCGCTCATGTCGCCGCCGCCCCTTGTCCGGAAGCCCGAGCGTGCCTGCGCTCGACCCAGCCGTGGATGATGGAGAAGACGCAGGGCACGAAGAAGAGGGTGGCTACGGTGGCGAACAGGAGGCCCCCGATCACGGCGCGCCCGAGCGGGGCGTTCTGCTCGCCGCCCTCGCCCAGGCCGATGGCCATGGGGACCATGCCGATGATCATGGCGAGCGCGGTCATGATGACCGGCCGGATGCGGACGAAGCCGGCCTCGAGTGCCGCCTCGAAAGCGCTCTTCCCCTCCCGCAGCTGCTCGCGCGCGAAGGAGATCATGAGGATGCTGTTGGCCGTCGCCACCCCCATGCACATGATGGCCCCGGTCAACGAGGGCACGCTCAGGGTGGTGTGGGTGAAGAGCAGCATCCAGCAGATCCCGGCGAGCGCCCCGGGGAGCGCGGTGATGATGATGAAGGGGTCGAGCCACGACTGGAAGTTGACGACGATGAGGAGGTAGGCGAGGACGATGGCGGCGACGAGCCCCACCCCGAGGCCGAAGAACGACGAGGCCATGGTCTGCACCTGACCCCGGATGAAGATCCGGCTGCCGCGGGGCAGTTCCTTCCGGATGGCGGCCACCGCCTTGCCCACCTCCTCGGATACCGAACCCAAGTCGCGCCGGGAGACGGAGGCGTACACGTTGACCATGGGTTGGACGTTGTAGTGGGAGACGGAGGCGGGGCGCGCCACGGTGGACATGGAGGTGAGGTTGGCGAGGATCTGGGGCGGCGCCCTGCCACCGCTCGGGGTGACGGGGGTGTTCTGCAGCGCCTGGAAGGTGTCGACCCGGTACTGCGGGGTCTGAACCGCGACGTTGTAGCTCACCCCGTTCTTGGGATCGAGCCAGAAGTTCGGGGCGGTCTGGAAGCTGCCCGAAAGCGAGACGAGCACGTTCTGGGCGATGTCGCGCGCCTCGACGCCCATGTCCTGCGCGCGGGTGCGCTCGATGTTCATGTAGAGGGTGGGGGCGTCGAAGGCCTGCTGGACGTGCACGTCGGCCGTTCCCGGGACATGGCGGATCTGGTTGGCGAGCTTGAGGCCGGCTCGGTAGTTGGTCTCCTGATCCTGCCCCAGGATCTGGATGTCGATGGGGGCCGGGGTGCCGAAGTTCAGGATCTGCGTCACGATGTCCGCCGGCTGGAAGAAGAACTGGACGCCGGGAAACTCCCTCGGCAGGCTGCGGCGCAGTTCGTCCACGTACTCGCTGGTGGGCCGGTTCCGCTCCTCCTTGAGCTGGACCAGGATCTCGGCGTCCGAGGTCCCGATGGTACCCGAGTTGCTGTAGGTGAGGTTGATGCCGGAGTAGGGGAGGCCGATGTTGTCGAGGACGGTGATCAGGTCCTCCTCGGGGATGGTGCGGCGGATGAGCTGGTTCACCTGATCGGTGAGGCGGGCGGTCTCCTCGATGCGCAAGCCGGTGCGCGCGCGCAGGTGGAGCCGGATCTGCCCGGCGTCGACGTTCGGGAAGAAGTCCCGCCCGAGCACGAGGGTGAGCGCGGCGGAGAGCGTGCAGAAGGCGAGGAAGCAGGCGGCGAACGGCCAGGCGTGCTCGAGCGCGGTGGTGAGCGCGCGCCGGTAGGCGGCGCGGAAACGCTCGAAGCCCCGCTCGAACGCCTGCTGGAAGCGGCGGAGAGGGCCCATCCGTTCGCCGACGTGGTCCTCGGCGTGGTACTCGTCCTTGGCGCTCAAGAGGTACTTCGCCAGGGTCGGCACGATGGTGCGCGACCAGCCGTAGGAGGCGAGCATGGCGAAGGTCACCGCCTCCGCCAGGGGGACGAACAGGTAGCGGGCCACTCCCGAGAGCAGGAACATCGGGATGAACACGATGCAGATGCAGATGGTCGACACGAAGGCGGGGACGGCGATCTGCTGCGCCCCGTCCAGGATGGCCTGCACCGTCTCCTTGCCCATGGCGAGGTTGCGGTTGATGTTCTCGATCTCGACGGTGGCGTCGTCGACCAGGATGCCGACGGCGAGGGCCAGGCCGCCGAGTGTCATGATGTTGATGGTCTCGCCGAGCGCGCTCAGGCAGAGGATGCTGACGAGGATGGAGAGCGGGATGGAGATGGCGATGATGAGCGTGCTCTTCCAGTTCCCGAGGAAGAGCAGGATCATGGCCGCGGTCAGGCAGGCGGCGATGAGCGCCTCGCGGAGCACGCCCTGGATGGCGGCGCGGACGAACAGGGACTGGTCGAAGAAGGTGGTGATGTTGAGCCCGTCCGGCAAGGAGGGGCGGTAGTCCTTGAGCGTCTGCTTCACCCGGTCGACGATGGAGAGGGTGGAGGCATTGCCGGTTTTGTAGACGCTCATGAGCACGCCGCGCTGGCCGTTCGCCAGGACGACGTTGGTCTGGGGGACGAAGCCATCGCGGACGTGCGCGACGTCCCGGAGGTAGATGGTGGAGCCGTTCACCGTCTTCACCGGGAGATCGTTCAGGGCCGCCACCGAGCTCGGGCTGCCGTTCATCTCCACGTTGTATTCGAGGGCCCCCAGCTTGGCGGTGCCGGTGGGCAGGATCAGGTTCTGGGCGTTGACGGCGTTCACGATGTCCACCGCCGACAGCCCCTTCGCCTGCAGAGCGGTCGGATCGATGTCGACCGAGATGACGCGCTGCTTGCCGCCGTAGGGGAACGGCATGGAGGCGCCCTGGACGGTGGCGAGCTGCGTGCGGATGAAGTTGTTGCCGTAATCGAAGAGCTGCTGTTCGCTGAGCCGGTCGCTCGTCAGGCCGATCTGCAGGACCGGCACGGTCGAGGCGGAGTAGATCATGACGAGCGGCGGGGTGGTGCCGGGCGGGAGGCTGCGCAGGAAGGTCTGCGAGATGGCCGCGGTCTGCGCCAGGGCCGTCTGCACGTTGGCGTTCGGCTGGAAGAAGACCTTGATGATGGCGATCCCGGTAAGCGACTGCGATTCGATGTGCTCGACGTCGTTCACGAGCGTGGTGACGCCGCGCTCGACGTTGGAGGTGATGCGCCGCTCCATCTCCTGCGGCTGGAGCCCGTTGTAGCTCCAGACGAGGGCGATGACCGGGATGTTGATCTCCGGGAAGATGTCCGTGGGGGTCCGCGAGAGGACGAACGGCGTCGTGAGGAGGATGACGAGCGCCAGCACCACGAAGGTGTACGGCCTCGAGAGGGCCAGTCGGACGATCCACATGAGGGAGCCGAGATACCTTATGCCCGGGACATCCGGAGGGAATCGGGTACCACAGAACGCCGCCGGGGTCTAAGCGCTCTCGCCCGCACCGGCGAGGCTTAACGAAACTTCAACGGACCGCGCCCTCGCCCCCGGGGCACTGCGGCCGGAGCTCACGTCTTCGGGCCCAGGACGGAAGCGCCGCCCGGGGCGGCAGGCTCCAGCTTCCGGAAGCAGCCGACGAGCTCGGCGAGGATGGAGACCGCGATCTCGCCGGGCGTGGCGGCGCCGAGCGGCAGGCCCACCGGTCCGTGGACGCGTTCCAGGGCCGGCTCCTCGAACCCCTGGGCCCGCAGGCGCTCCCTCAGCCCCGCCTGTGTGCTCTTGCCTCCCAGGCACCCGACGTAGAAGGCCCCGGAGCGCAAGGCCGCGCCGATGGCGGGGTCGTCGAGCTGCGGGTCGTGGGCCAGGGAGACGAGCGCCGAGCGGCGGTCGAGGCGGATGCGCGCGAGCGCCGTCTCGGGAGGCTCCGCGGCGACCTCGACGCCGGGGAACCGCTCCGGGGTCGCGAAGCCGGGACGCGGGTCGACCACCACCACGGCGAGGCCGGCGAGCTGGGCCATCGGGGCGAGGGCTTGAGCGATTCGCGCGGCGCCCACGATGACGAGGCGCGGGGGCGGAACGGCAGGGGAGAGGGTTACGGGCGCGCCGGTGGGTTCCATGGCCGGGAGCGTACCCTTTCGGGGTATGGCGCGCACGAGCAAACCGGGCCGCCGCCCGCGCGGCGGCGGGGCCGAAGAAGCGCCGAGGCGCGAGGGGGGGCGCCTCCTCCTCTGCCGCCGGCTCCCCGCTCACGCGGCGTCATAGGCCTCTCGCACGCGATCGGCCCCGCAGTCCCGCTCGAGCCGCCGCACCGTGAAGTGCGAGCGGGCGGTCTCCTGGAAGTGATGGATGAAGAGCGTGTTGATGGCGGCCCCGCCCAGGGCGCCGACGAGCGGCACGAGTTGGGCCGCGACCTTCTCGGTGACGCTCACGCCGAGCCGCTGCGCGATGCGCGCCAGGAGCTGAAGGATCGCTGGGGCGCCCTTGTCCCCGAGTGCCTCGGTCACGCCCCGCCCGGCCACGAATTCCGCGGCCTCGGCGACGGCCCGCGCCAGGACGGCTCGGGTAGCGAAGTAGGAGGCGTCCGAGGCGTCGTCGGTCGCCGAGCGCGAGCCGTACGCGAAGACCGCGAGGCACTCGAGGCGACTCGCCACCTGCGAGAGGTCCTCTCCCTGGGCCCTGGCGTTGTCGGCGATGGAGCGCAGCATGACGGTGAGCGAGACGGGCAGCTCCACGAGGAGCCCGGGGAGGCCAGTCGCCCCCCCGACGGCGCCGGTGACCGCCACCGCCCCGCGGTGGAGCCAGTCGGAGGCCGGCACCGCCCTGCGATCGAGGGTGCGCAGCGCGACCCCGAGGGACGCGGAGAGCGCCCTGCGCGTGCCCGCCTGGATGGCCCGCTGCGCCCCCTCCGGCAGGCTCCTCACGAGCGCCTCGACGGGCCTCCCGGCAGCGTCGGCGATCCGAATCGCGAGCCCCGGGTTCTCCAGGGTCTTCTTCGCCCTTGCGAGCGCCTCGAGGTCGCCTGGGGAGAGGCCTGCCATGGACAGAGGGTACCCGACCTTCGCGCCGGGGCGGCGCCCTCGAGGCACGCCCAGATGCAGAGCTGCGCCCTGTAGGCTGAACTCATGTTCCGTAAGGGTCCGACGGACCTGCGAGGGTGCCGGGTCGGCGCCCCCCGGGGCGCGGTAGACTCTCGCCAAGGCGGGGATCCACACGATGGTTCGATGTCGCATCGCCCCTTCCGCTTCCGCGTGCGCGCTCGCCGTCCTCCTCGGCTGCCCGCAGGCCCCCCGGCCGGCCGGGGCGGGGAAGGGGACGGTGTCCGAGCGTCCGGGCGATTTCGTCTCGCTCGCCGAGATCGATCCGAGCGTGGTGCTCGAGCTGCGCTACTTCGGCTCGCACAATTTCCTCGGCAAGCGCGTGCCGGGCTACCGGGCCGAGAAGTGCCTTCTCACCCGGCCGACGGCCGAGGCTCTGAGGAAGGCGCAGGCCGACCTCAAGCCCTTCGGCCTCTCCCTCAAAGTCTACGACTGCTATCGGCCGCAGCGGGCCGTCGACGCCTTCATCGCCTGGGCCAAGGACCCGGGCGAGACGAGGATGCAGGGCGAGTTCTTCCCGCGGGTTCCGAAGGACCGCATCTTCGCCGAGGGCTATCTGGTGGCGCGCAGCGGCCACAGCCGCGGCAGCACCGTCGACCTGACGGTCATCGCCCTGCCCGCGGCGCCGCAGGAGAGCTACCGGGAGGGCGACGCGCTCCGCGACTGCGGCCTGCCCGCAGGCGAGCGCTTCCGGGACAACAGCCTCGACTTCGGGACAGGCTACGACTGCTTCGACCCCCTCGCCAACGTGGAGAACCCGCGCATCGGCGTCGATCAGAGGACGAAGCGGATCATGCTCCGCGCCCTGCTGGAGAAGCACGGGTTCAAGCCCTACCCGCCGGAGTGGTGGCACTTCACCCTGCGGGACGAGCCCTACCCGGAGACCTGGTTCGACTTCGAGATCGAGTGAGGGGAGGTCGGGCGCGCTCTCGCGCGGGGTGGCTCCGGCGGCGGACGAAGGCGCACCTCCCGTGCGGGGTCGGCCCCCCCCCTTCGCGCACCGGGTATACTCGGGCGCTGCGATGGCCGACCCCCTGCTCAAGACGGAAGAGATCGCCCTGGTCCTGCGCGTGCACCCGAAGCACGTCTACCGCCTCCTCAAGAAAGGGCTCCCCGGGAGGCGCGTCGGGTCGGAGTGGAGGTTCTCGCGAGACGAGGTCCTCGCCTGGTCCGGCGGCAAGGCGTCGAAGCCGGAGGAGGGTCCGGGGCCGGCCCAGCCGGCGTTGGGCCCGGAGGCGCCGCCGGCCCTGGTCGCGGCCAACGGGGACGTGGCCGTCTTGGCGCTCCTCAAGCTCTCCGCCGCCGTCGGCCCCCCGCTGCTCGGCTTCGTCCAGGCGGACATGGGCTCGGCCGCCGAGCTCCTGCGCAGGCGCGCGGTCCTCGCCGCTGGGGCGCATGCGGGGGGGTTCCCGAGCCACGTCGGCGACGAGCGGGTGGCGAGGCTGCACCTCGTGCAGCGGGAGATCGGGCTCCTCTACCCGAAGGGCCCGCGGGCCTTCCGGATCAAGGACCTCGCGAGGAAGCGGCTCGCCTCCCGCCCCCCGAGCGCCGGCGTGCGCACCTACCTCGACGAGGCGCTCACTAGGGCGGGGCTCGACCCCGCCAAGGTCCACCGAAAGGCCGTCATCCTCGACTCGCACCTCGACGTGGTGCTCGCGGTGGCGGCCGGGCGCGCCGACGTCGGGCTCGGATCGCGGGCGTGGGGCGAGCGGGCCGGGCTCGCGTTCTTCCCGCTGGCGAGCGAGGCCTACGGCCTCATCGTCAAGGCGCGCGACCTCGGTGACAGTCGCGTCGTGCGACTCTGCGAGCTGGCACAGGGGAAGCGCTTCCGGGCCGAGGTCGGTGCCGTTGCCGGCTACGACACCTCCGGCGCGGGCGACATCCGCTACGACGCCTAAAGGCCGTTCCGGAGATCGCCCTTCACGACCGCGCGGCGGCCAACTACCTCCCGGAACCGGCGGCAACCCCCCCCATCGCGGCGGATGCGCTCGAGGGCCGCATCAGCAGGTCGAACTCGACGTTCACCTCGTCGTCCACGCCGATGGTCCCGAAGGCCGTGTGGTAGGGCCGGATGCCGAAGTCGCTCTGCGCGAAGGTGGCGCTGCCGGTGGCCCGCAGCCAGGGGCCTTCCGCGCGCACCTTGAGGGTCACCGAGATCGGTCGCGTGGTCCCGTGGAGCGTCAGGCTTCCGCGCATGACGCCCTCCACCTCGCGGTTCCCGACCTCGCCCGTGTCCCGGAACTCGTCGGCCCGGAATCGGATCTCCGGGAACCTCTTCGCGTCGAGGACCTCCGGCCCGAGCGCGGTGCGGCTCACCTCGTCCCGGCTGGCGGCGTTGAGGCGGGGCTCCTGATCGTGCATGGAGCTCGCGTCCACCACCACGAGGACGCTCGTGTCCGGCAGCCTCCCTGGGTCGTAGCGCGCCTCGGCGTGCCAGCGGGAGGGAACGAAGAGGTGGTTGTGGGCGAGGCCGGAGAGAAGCCCCGACTTCGAGACCCGGATGGCGAGGACGCTGGCGGACGGGTCGGCGATGAGCGGTTCCGCCGCGGCGGCTCGCGGTGCGGGCGCCGCTGCGAGCACCGCACACCACCACCAAGCGATCCCGATGCGTCCCGGTCTCGTGCCCATCTGGTCACCTCGCCTCCTGCTCCCATTCCACACCTCGCCCCGGGACGGCGGGACACGGAACTCGGGCGAGAGGCGGTCGGGCGAGGGCGGGATGCCGCGATGGGGCCGGGAGCTCTCGGGACCCTAGAAGCCCCAGAGGAGGAGCGCGAGGGCGCTGGCCCCCGGTTTCACGGTGTTGGCACCGTTGAGCTTGAAGCCCAGGGCGCCCACCGAGGCGTCCAGGCCGATGCGCAGCGGGCCGAGGGGCGCGGTGACCATGCCCACGCCTCCCAGCCAGAGGACCCCGGAGTCGAAGCTGCGGTGGTCGGGCAAGGTCTGGGTGGCGTAGCCGTACCCGATCTCCGGCCCTGCTTCGACCAGGATCGCTCCGCTGTTGATCGGGAAGAGCGCCGCGGCTCCTGCCGAGAGGTAGGAGAAGTCGTAGTGGAGCCCCATGTCGACCACCGACTTCCACGCGTAGTCGATGCGAAGGCGGAGGCCCACCGGGCCGAACTCCTTGCGCAACCCGAGGCGGACCACCGGGGCGACGCCGAAGTTGGGGAGGCCGATCCACTCCACGCCTCCGCCGACGTAGACGAGCCCAGGGCGCGGGCCACCCTTGGCGCGGGAGAGCTCGTAGAGCGTGGGCTGCAGGGGCGGCATGGTCTTCACCGATCCCGGCTCGAGCGTGATCTCACCGGACGCCCTTCCCTCGGGGGCGCGGCGCTCCACGGTGTAGCGACCGGCGGGGAGGGCCAGGGTGATGGGCGAAGGGCCGGCGGCGAGCTCCGCCAGGAGCCCCTTCGGACCGCGGAGGTAGTAGACCGCGCCCACGTCGGGCGGCAGCACGAGCTTCGCCTCGGCCTTGCGCAGGTCGGCGAGCACCACGTCCCCGCGCCCGGACATGCGGAACTCGTAGGTGGGATGCTGCGGGCCCGTGCGCGTCGTCGCCGTCTCCGAGACGGTCTGCGCCGCTGTGTAGCGGAAGGCCTCGCCGAGAGTGACGAGGCCATCGCCGTCGGCGTCGGCTGCGCCCCGCAGCCCCACCTCCAGGTGGTGGGTGAAGAAGCTGCCACCGATGGCCGCCGACTCCTGCGCCGACTCCCCCACCGCGGTGGAGGCGATGAAGGCGGTCCCCTTGACGCTGTCGTCGATGGGGAGCGCGAAGTTGAGGGCGGGTGCGGCGGTGGCCCCCTTCACCTGGGTGAGCAGCCCCGACTCGCAGGCGTCGACGATGGCCACCTTGGCGTCGGCGGAGGAGGCGGCGATGAGCTGGCGGAGCTCGTCGTAGCTCATCGTCTCGTTGCCCATCTCCAGCCCGCCGGGGCCGGCATGGCCGGAGTAGTAGAACACGAGGAGCGCCCTCTCCCCGGAGGCGCGCGAAAGGCGGATCTTCGCCTCGGTGGCCGCGAGCGCCTCTCGAACTTGGCGCGGGGTGCCTCCCCGGATCACCGTCACCCGGTCGTCGCTGAAGTCGCCGAGCTCTCGCAGGGTCTCGTGGAAGCGCTCGGCGTCCTTCTCCGCGAACCAGAGTTTGGGGCGGCCGGTGGCGCCGGAGTTGTTCCCGACGACTACGGCGAACCGCTCTGCTCCCGCGGCAAGGATCGGCGAGCAGAGTGCGACGGCGCAGAGCAGGGCTCTCAAGGTTGCTTCTCGAGAAGCAAGCTTGCCTGAGCGGCGCCGCTTGGCAACCCCGGCAGCCCGCCGGCCCTTCGCACGGCCTCCTCGCCGCCCGCCGCGGCCGCCCGGCAGAGCCCTTCCAGGGCCTGGTAGGAGAGCGGCTGCGGCGAGCACACGGCGTAAATGCGTTCCGGCCCCCGGCGCCCGTCCAGCACGGCACCCCCTGGCAAGGCGCTCGGCCTGTCGACCCGCGCTCCCCCCTCGCCCGTCGCCGGGAAGAGCCTCGAGACCTGCCCGGCGGCGTCCACCGAGACGATCCAGAGGCGGCAGGGGAGGACGGGGTGCACCTGGAATCGCAGGGCCGCAGCCGCCGGCACGCTCTCGCGGTCTCCCACGGGCCTCGCGCCGTCGGGCCCCGCCATGTAGACGACGAGCCCGAGCCCGTCTCCCTTCACCCCGAGGTAGTCGGAGGGGGGAGAGGGCCAGAAAAAGAAGGCCAGGCCGGCGGCTGCGGCGAGGGGGACGAGCGCCGGTAGCCACCGCAGCGTGCCGCGCCGCCGGACCGCCCGGACCACGGCGTCCACCGTGGCCGGGTACACGAAGCGCCGGAACTCCTCGCCCTCGCCCGCCATCCGCTCCAGGCGCTCGCGGCAGCTCGGGCACCCGGCGAGGTGATTGGCGAGGCCCGAGGAGGCGGGGTCGAGCAGGTGGAACTCGAGCTTCAGGTCCGAGGGGCAGGCGCCGGTCATGAGTCCGCCCTCGCCAGGTACTTGCGCGCGTTCTCCAGGAACCGGCCCAGCCGCCGCGAGACGGTGCGGCGCGAGATCCCGAGGACGCTCGCGACCTCCTCGTGCTCCATCCCGTCGACGAAGACCCCGACCGCCACGGCCTGGGTCGTCCGGTCGAAACGCGAGAGCACCTGCTGCGCCAGGCGCCGGTCGGGGAAGGTCGCGGAGGGGGCGGGGGAGTCGAGCTCCAGGTCGGGGGGGAGAGCCTCCTCCCCGTGGCGCGCCGCGTTGCGGCGCAGGTTGAGGCAATGGTTCGTCGCCACCCGGTAGATCCAGGGCAGGACCTGGTCGCGGTCCCCGAGCTTCCCCATGTCCCGCACCAGCCGCACGAACACCTCCTGGGTCGCGTCGCGCGCCATCTCCCGGTCGCGAAGCAAGCGCAAGCACCGCCGGTAGACGGCGGGCCCGTACTCCCGGTAGAGACGGGAGGCCTCCTCGCGATGGTTCACCAACTGCCGCTCTCCTCCGTTCAGACACCCAGCGGGGGCCCCGAGGGCCAGCGCCCGCCTCCGCTCGGGAAGCGCCGGCGCCTCATTGCACCGTGATCATCCCCTTCATGCCCACGGTGCAATGCACATTGCAGTAATAAGGGTAGGTCCCGCCGGCCATGAAGGTGTGGGAATAGGTGCTGCCGGAGGCGTTCGAGAACTGCCCGTCCGGCTCGCCGCAGTTGGCCCCCGAGACGAGCGGGTGCGTCCCGAAGTCGCCCTCCCAGGTGACCGTGTCCCCGACCTTGACGGTCAGGGAGGCGGGGCTGTAGGCGAAGCCCACCGCGCCGCCGAACTGGATCACGTTGGGTCCGCCGTCGCTCCCCCCGCCGCCCGCGGGTGCGTTGCTGGAGCCGCAGGCTGCGAGGAGGACGAGGGCTGCGGCGAAGGGTCCCGTGTGTCTGACCATGGCGTTGTATCCTCTGTGCTCCCCGCATAGATAGACACGGGCAGCCGGGGCCGCGTGCCAGAAAGGTGCCTCGAGTTGCTCGCTGTCCCGTGGAGGCCCTCCCCGGTGTAGACCCGACTGAGCACGTCCGGCGAGGCTCGAGGTTCTGGCTTGGCGGGCAAGGCATGGAGCACCTGACCCCCACTCGACGGCGCGCCCTCGGCGCCGGCCTCGGCGTCCTCCTCCTGGCCGCATCCGGGTGCGGCAACACGCTCCTAGACCACGACGCCGACCCCTCTCTCCTGAAGCTCAACTGCGCGCCCGGGCTCACCGCCTGCGCCGGGCTGTGCCAGTCCTGCTCGGCCCCGGCGAACGCCGTGCCCGCGTGCGTGGCCGGCGCCTGTGGGTTCGAGTGCGACTCGGGCTACAACCGCTGCTCGGCCGACGCCTGCATCGCGGAGAGTGCCACGAGCTGCGGGGCGGCCTGCGCGAACTGCAGCGCCGCCGTACTTCCTCCTGACGCGAGCGCCATCTGCTCCTCGGCGCACGTCTGCGACTTCGTCTGCAGCCCGGGATTCCTCCGCAGCGGGAGCTCGTGCGCGCGGGCGATCGCGGTCTCGGCCGGGTTCGTCCACACCTGCGCGCTCACCGCGGACGGGTCCGTCAAGTGCTGGGGGGCGAACGACGCCGGTCAGCTCGGGAACGGCACGGCGTCGGACAGCCTCGCGCCCGTGGACGTGACCCTCCCGGGAAGGGCGACGATCCTGGCGGCCGGGTAC
>Ga0335077_10001160_pt1 | contig 30886 bp, 29 predicted proteins | sample Lox_Sample_31_FD_207151 | JGI IMG/M metagenome (GOLD analysis project Ga0335077, IMG submission 207151) | Soil microbial communities from Loxahatchee National Wildlife Refuge, Florida, United States - Lox_Sample_3.1 | ecosystem: Environmental > Terrestrial > Soil > Wetlands | place: USA... | reverse complement strand
CCTGTGTCCCGGTAGTCCCCTTGCATCCCTGGAGGCGGAGCGTCTCGAGACGGTGGATCAGCTCCTCCACATCGAGGGCAAGGTCCTGCATCCAGAGGGTGGCCCGCTTGCCAACGGTAGTCAGCTGTGCCGGCTGGAAGTGGGTGTACGCCAGGCAGGGCAGGCCGGCGTGCGCACGGGCAAAGCGCTCGAGCGAGTCCAGGATCTGGAGCACGCGGGCCAGCAGCAGTCCGAGCCCATCCCGGATTACCAGGAGATCGGCGTTGTCGGTGACGAAGGCGCTGGTCGCGCCCAGGTGCAGGATCGCGCGGGCGGCCGGGGCCTGGTCGCCAAAATGGTGGACGTGGGCCATCACGTCGTGGCGGAAGCGGCGCTCGTACTCGGCCACTGCCGCCAGGTCCGCCGTGTCGAGATTGGCCCGCATCTCCGCGAGCGCCGGCTCCGGAATGTCGAGGCCGAGCTCGCGCTCGCTCTCGGCCAGCGCCAGCCAGACCCGGCGCCACAGCGCGCTCCGGTACCGTTCCCCCCACAGCCGCTGCATGGCCGCGGAGGCATAGCGGGTACCGAGAGGGGAGTGGTAGCGATCGTCAGTCATCGGAATTCGAGATCCGTGTACACGATGGAACCGTCCCGCTCGAGGAAGACGCGAACGCCCTGACGTGGCTGAAGGCCCTGGATCACGTTGCGCACGTCGTCCGCGCTCGTGATCCGTCGCCGGTTCATGCCGACGATGACGTCACCTTCCTGCAGGCCGGTCGCATCCGAGAGTTGCTTGGAGATCCGGAAGATCAGCGCCCCGCGGTCGGATTGTACGTTCCGCTCCGCCCGGATCTCGTCGGTGAGGGTGACGAGTTGCAGGTCCTTGAGGACGGTGACCTTGGCCGCCGTGGTCGTCGGCAGGTCGCCGCTGGTGAGACTGAGCACTCGTTCGGCGCCGCCCCGCCTGACCGTGAGCCGAACGGTGGCCCCGACGCCCAGATCGAGCTTGACCGCCTCCCAGTCGAGGTAGTTGTGCAGCGCGTGATCGTCGGCGCGGGTGAGCACATCCCCCTTCTCGAGGCCGGCATGGTCCGCGGGGCCGCCCGGCGCCACGCGGGTCACCAGCACGCCGCCCGCCGCCTTCCAGTCACGCAGGCTCTCCGCGCCGGCCACGTCGAATCCCACCCAGGCGCGGCGCACCGTACCGGTGCGGATGATTTCGTCCGCCACCCGGAGCGCCCGCTCGATCGGGATGGCGAAGCCGAGGCCGATGGACCCGCCGTTCTGGCTCAGGATCGAGCTGTTGACCCCGATCACCTCGCCCAGGGCGTTGGCGAGCGGCCCGCCCGAGTTCCCCGGATTGATCGCCGCGTCGGTCTGGATCATGTCCAGGTACAGCCCCGTCTGATCGCGTCCCGGCAGGATATTGCGGTTGACCGCGCTGACCACGCCCGCAGTCACGCTGGGCTCGGCATTGCCCAGCAGGTAGACGAAGGGGTTCCCGAGCGCCACGACCCACTCTCCGATCATCAGGTCGGTCGTCTTGCCGGTCGTGACCGGGCGGAGCCCCGTCCTGTCGATCTTGATGACGGCAATGTCGGTAAGCGGGTCCTCGCCCAGCAGCCGCGCCGGCTGGTCGGTGCCGTCCGGCAGGCTCACGATGATCTTGTCGGCCCCGCTCACCACGTGCTGGTTCGTCAGGATGATCCCGTCGGGCCGGATGACAAAGCCGGTTCCGAAGCTCTGCTGCTCGAGCGGTGATTGCGGGACAAAGAAGAAGTCGAACGGCGTCTGCGGCGGAGGCTGACGCGTGCTGGTGACTGTAATGGAGACGACGGAGGGAGAGACTCGCTCCGCCGCCTCCACGATCGCGGTGCGCCGCGATGCCGTGGACGGGTCGACGATCGGTTTCCCGGGACGCTGTGCCTGGATGGTCTCCAGAAACTCGGGGGTGGCACGCCCGCGGTCGCAGGCGGCACCGAGCCCGAGCGCCAGGAGCGGGGCGAGCCACCGTCTCACCGCTGCCCCTCCCGTGCAAGGACTCGTCGTTCCGGAGGAGCCGCGACCACCGCTGCCTCGAGAAAGCACGTCGCGGGATAGTCGGCCGCCACGAAGTACAGGCCCTGGGGCGGCGCCGGCGGGCTCGTGTCCTGGTTGTCGTGACTCACAAGGAGCTTCTGCATGTCGTCGGCCGGGCGTCGGTGCAGCGCTATGTCCACCATCGTCCCCACCAGAAAGCGGACCATGTGGTGCAGGAACCGGTCGGCAGCGATGTGGAGCCGAACGCCCTGATCACCGTCGCGGACTTCCCACCGGGCTTCCCGGACCGCGCAGCGAAACGGCCGCGGGTCCCGACCTTCCGGCCGACGGACCGCGAAGGCCTCGAAGTCATGCTCGCCGAGCACTGCCGCGGCGGACCGGTCGAGGAGCGGGCGGTCGAGCTCGCGTCCCAGGGCCCACTCGTATGGCCGCCGGAACGGAGAAAGTGAGGTAGCGTCAGTGCCGATGTCGTAGCGGTACCGGCGTCCGGTGGCGCTCTTGCGGGCGTGGAAACCCGGTGTCATCGCGCACACTCGGTCGACCCAGCAATCCCCGGGGAGCAGCGCGTTGAGCGCCCGGCAGAGGCGCTCCGCGTTCCAGGCTTCGGGGACGGTCAGGCTCACTCCCATCCCGATCGCGTGCACCCCCGCGTCCGTTCGACCCGCGGCATGCACCGGGACTCGCCGCCCCAGCAAACGTTCCAGGACCCCCTCGAACTCTGCCTGAACGGTCCGGCCCTCCGGCTGCCGCTGCCACCCTGCGAAGGCGCGGCCATCGTAATGCAGGAGGGCCAGATAGGTCCGGCTCATGAGGCCCGGAATATAGCCGGGTGGGGAAGCGGCCGACGGCGTCGGACCGCTGGCGCTGGGGCGCCGGGGATGGGGAGGATGTCAGGTACTTGACAAAGGCTCTTATTTGCTTGACAGTAGCAAGTAATAATGGCTCCTGATCCCACGCCCCAGCCGGCCCCTACCGCCCCGGATCCCGCGGTCGCGCACATCCGGCGCTTCAACCGCTTCTACACCCGGCGCATCGGCGTGCTGCACGAGGGCCTGCTGGACAGCCGCTTCTCCTTGGCCGAGGTCCGACTCATGTACGAGATCGCCCACCGCGACGAGCCGACCGCGGCCGATCTCGCGCGTGACCTCGATATGGATCCGGGGTACGTGAGTCGGCTGCTCCTCGGCCTCACTCGTCGCGACCTCGTGGCGCGGCGGACCCCCGGGCGGGACGGGCGGCGCCGCCACCTCCGGCTCACGGCCAAGGGCTCGAAGGCCTTTGGGGAACTGGATCAACGGTCCGACCAGCAGGTGGAGCAACTGCTCTCGGGCCTGAGCGCCCCTGACCGAGCACGGTTGGTGGGAGCCATGGTGGTGACTGCACGCCTCCTCGGCGACGGCTCGGCTCCCAAGCCCATCGTCACGCTGCGCTCCCATCGCCCGGGAGACATGGGCTGGGTCGTGGAACGGCACGGAACGCTCTACCACGCCGAGTATGGCTGGGACGTGCGTTTCGAAGGGCTGGTCGCCGCCATCGTTGGAAAGTTCATCGAGCAGTTCGATCCGTCCCGCGAGCGCTGCTGGATTGCGGAGCGCGACGGCGAGCGAGTGGGCTGTGTCTTCCTGGTGAAGCAGAGCGACCAGGTGGCCCAGCTGCGGCTCCTCCTGGTCGAGCCTGCGGCGCGCGGACTCGGGCTGGGCAGGACGCTCATCGCCGAGACCATCCATTTCGCGCGTCAGGCCGGTTACCGAACGATGGAGCTCTGGACCAACAGCATTCTGTACGCCGCGCGCCATCTCTACGAACAAGCGGGCTTTCGGCTCGTGAGATCCGAGCCGCACGAGCACTTTGGCCCGTCCCTCGTCGCCCAGACCTGGGAACTGGTGCTCTAGACCTTCCGGTCGTGGGTCAAGCCTCTACCTTCATCCGTATGCCCAGCGCACTGCACCTGGCCATCGGCCGCGTCTCCGAAGGCCGACATCTCACGGCCGAGGAGACGGCCGCGGCCTTCGGGGACATCATGCGCGGCGAGGCGACTCCCGCCCTCATCGCGGGGCTTCTCGTAGGGCTTCGCGCCAAGGGAGAGACCGCGGACGAGATCGCGGGAGCGGCGCGCGCCCTCCGCGATGTCATGGTCCGGGTCCAGGCCAACGAGGGAGCGCCGCTGGTGGATACCTGTGGCACGGGCGGCGGTCGCGTGAACACGCTCAATCTCTCGACGGCGGCGGGGTTCGTCGCGGCGGGTGCGGGTGCCCGTGTCGCCAAGCACGGCAATCGGAGCTACACCTCCAAGTGTGGCAGTGCGGACGTTCTCGAAGCCCTGGGCGTCGACATCGGCATCGGGGCCGATCGAGCCGCGGACCTGCTTGACCGGGTCGGTCTGGTCTTTCTCTTCGCGCCGAACTACCACCCCGCCATGCGCCACGTGGGTCCCATTCGAAAGGAGCTTGGCGTCGCGACGATCATGAACCTGCTCGGGCCGCTCGCCAATCCCGCGGGCGTTCGACGGCAGGTGGTCGGAGTGGCCGACCGCGCCCGGGCGCCGCTGATTGCCGAGGCCCTGGTGCGCCTGGAAGCGGAGCATGCGCTCGTGGTCCACGGCGAGGTGGGGATGGACGAGGTGAGTCCCGCGGGTCGGAGCACCGTCTGGGAGGTGAAACAGAACCGGGTGACGACCTGGACCCTGGATCCCACCGACTACGGTTTGGCCTGGGACCGCACCGGCGACCTGCACGGAGGAACGCCCGAGGAGAACGCGGTTCGGTTGGAGCGCTTGCTCGAGCCGGCCCCGCTGGGCCGCCCGACTGGCGCGGACGAGGGCGCCCGTCGAGCGGTAGTTCTCAACGCGGCGGCGGGGATTCTGGTGAGCGGGCTGGCAGATTCCTACGCCGAGGCCACCCGGACGGCCGCCGCCGCGATCCAGGGAGGGAAGGCGAGCAGCGTGCTGGAGCGCCTGCGCATGGAGACCGGAGCCGCGCGCCGCCGCTGAGGCCGGCCTGGGTCAGGCGGTCGGAGGGGCGATCCCGTTGACCGGTTCGGGGAGAGTGTCGCCCGTGGCCCAGATGAGGGCCACGCCGATCAGGGTCCAGGCCATCTCGCGGAGTCGGGTCACGATCGAGACGAAGACCCCATGCTCCCCGCCCAGGCCGAGGAGCGAGAAGACGAGGTACAGCCCGCCCTCTCGCGCGCCCAGCTCCATCGGGATGTAGAAGAACAGATTGGAGATCGAGGTATAGAGCGCGAGCGCCACGAATGCCGCTCCCGGTCGGAAGCCCAGCCCCAGTCCGTACAGCACCAGCATCAACTCCAGCGACATCGAGCACCGGCTCACGTATTCGATTCCGAGCGCGCGCCAGAAGGCCACCGGGTGCTCGTGGTAGATCGTGGTGATCTGGTTGTCCATCGCCCTGAGCGACTCGCGTCGAGATTCGAGCGAGCGGGCCAGCCGGCGGATCCCGGGAATCGCCAGCAGGAGATCGAGGCCGGCTTCGAGGACACCCTCCTGATGTCGCTGGTGGAGGAACCACGCGATGACCGCGCCGAAGACCCCCATCAGGCCCAGGATCGCCAGCGCCAATGGCGTCGAAGGAAGGAGAAAGATCCCGGGGATGAGCGCGGTCAGGACGAAGAGCATGTGGGCGAGGGAGTGGAGCAGTCGGTACTGGACCACCGCGCCAACCGCCTCCCGTCGCCCCAGCCAGGGCGTGACCGCCGCGGCCCGGTAGGCCTCTCCTCCTATGCCCAGCACCGGCGTCACATTGTTGAGGCTGAAGCTTGCGATGCTGATCGCGTAGAGACGCCAGAAGCCCGGACGCCGGGGCAGGGGAGTGAGCGTCGAGCGCCAGGCCAGCGCGCTCAGCCCGTACACCAGGGCCCACACCAGCACCACCGGGATCAGCAGCCAGCCGGTCGAGGCCAGGTTGGCAAGCAGGGTCTCGACCCCGGCGTGGGCAATGATGACCGCCGCCAGGCCGAACCCGACGAGCGAGAGCAGGATCCGGAGTCGAAGGCTCACGGCGCGGCCGCGAGGGAGAGCCGTCGGCCTTCGGCCGCCGAGCGATAGGCCAGCGCCAGCACCTCCGCCACGCTCGACAGGTCGGCGAGCCCGGCCGCGCCGTCCTGGGCCCGGACGGCCGCGGCGAAGTCCCGGAACAGGTGCGCAAACCACCCCGAATAGCTTGCCTTGTCGAGCTGGGCGGTGAAGTCCAATTCGTCCGTCTCCCCGCCGCTCACCAGGCGCAGCGTCCCGCCTCGCCATTCGGCCTGCCCGCGCTCGCCCACGAACCGGATGCGATTCTCGCGCACCGCGCCCGCCCAGGTCAGAAACAGCTGTGCCAGTCGTCCGCCGAAGTCGACGATCACCTCGGCGGTGTCTTCGACATCGTAGTCACGGTGCCGGAGCCGCCCGGTCCAGGCCTGGACCGCCTGAGGGCGGCCACCGACATCGAGCAGCTGATACAGCAGATGGGTCCCGTGATCGAGCAGGACGCCGCCCCGGCTGTCGGTCGCCTGACCGCGCCACGGCACGGGCGTCCCCATAGCCCCCGGATCGGCCGCGGGCCGATGCACCTCGAATTGGGCCAGGTGCCAGGCGCCGATGGCGCCGGCCTCGAGCCAGCTCCTCAGCTGGCGCCACGCGGGGTTGTACCGATGCTGATGGCAGGGCATCACCACGCGCCGCGCCGCCCGGGCGGCAGCCACTACGCGCGCGGCCTCCTGGGCCGTGAGAGCCACCGGTTTTTCGCAGATGACATGGTAGCCCCGCGCGAGTCCCCAGAGGACCAGTTCCAGGTGCGAGGCGGTGGGAGTGCAGATGTCGATGAAGTCGATCGGGCCGAGGCTGTGGAGGTCATCCACGGTGGCGACCACCGGAAGACCCTCGACCCGTTGCCCCGCGAACCGCGGGTCCACCGCGGCCACGACGTCGAGCCCGGCCCCCTCACCTGCGAGCGCGCGGAAGGCGGGCAGATGCGACTGCCGAGCGATCCCTCCCAGACCCAGCACGGCACCCCGCATCCAGCGCGCTCAGGCGACGTGGGCGGGAGCCGTCTGGTCGATCTCGCCCAGGAGGACGGTGGCGTTCCGCTCGTGAACCGCTACGAGGACGAGCAGCACCAGGTTGAACGGACCGAGGGTGAGCCACATGAACCCGGCGGTCCACCCCGGCACGACGGTCAACGCGAGCAGGAGGAAGCGGATGTTCTGCGCGATCAGTGCGCACCATGTGATCGGGGTCTGCTGCAGGCCGCGGTAGGCGGCGCGGAACTCGTCGTCGGATCCCTGGCTGCGCTCCCGCCGGATCAGCGCGACGGTGGCCGCGAACATCCGGGCCTGGCGCCGGATGTAGTCGTGATAGCCGCGCAGTACCGCCCGCCGGAACCAGCTCCCGACGTTCGGCGGCGGCTCCTCGCCGGGCAGGTCCAGCTCGCTCCCTTCGCCCTCGCCCAGTTCAAGGAACGCCTGACGCATGAAGTCCGCGCCCGCGCTCTGGAACGAGTGGCTGAGTGCGGCCGCCAGCATCAGGAACAGCGCGGAGACGCCCCATCCGTCCACCATCAGGCGCACCATCAGGTGGATGTACAGGTTGAGGAACCGGGACGTGTCCGAAACCCCGTCGAGAATGCGGCCGAAGCGGGTGGAGGTTCCCCGGAGCCGCGCCAGCTGGCCGTCGGCGCTGTCGAACACGTCCGACACGATGAACAGCGCGACGCCGAGCACATTGAGCCGGACGGAGTGATAGACCATGAGATGCCCGGCCACCAGGCCCACCGCCAGGCAGATCAGGGTGACCTGATCGGGACTCACCGGGGTGGCGTAGAGCCTCCGCGCTACCCAGATCCCCGCCGGTCGAAAGAAGTGGACGTCCGCCCACTCCTCGACTCCCTGCCCTTTAAGCGCCAGCTCGGTCGGTTGCTTCACGCAGCACATCCTTCATGATGGCCAAGGCCTCGAGGGCGTCGTCCTCGCGGATCACCAGCGGCGGGTTGATGCGGACCACCGGCGAATAGATCATCGCCAGCACGCCCCGAGAGAGCAATGTATCGAAGATCCAGCGCGTCAGCTTGCTGTCGAGCAGAGTGCGCGTGCCGGGCCGCACCAGGTCCATGCCGATCATGAGGCCGCGCCCACGCACATCGCTCACGATCGGAATCTCCGCCGGCCAGGTGCGCATCTCGGCCAGCATCTTGGCGCCGAGCCGTGCGCTGTGGCCGACCAAGTCCTCTTCCAGGATGGTCTGCACGGTCACGTGGGCCGCTGCCGCCGCGAGCGGGTTGCCCCCGTAGCTGGACGAGCTGCCGCTCGGGTTGGCCCACGGCTTCGCGAAGGCCACCGATTCGCGGATCAACAGCCCGCTCATCGGGAAGCCGCCGCCGAAGCCCTTGCCGACGGTGATAATGTCGGGAACGATCCCTTCGTGATTCACGGCGAACATGGAGCCGGTGCGCCCGAACCCCGTGATCATTTCGTCGCAGATGAGGAGTGCCCCGAGCTTGTCGGCGAGCCGCCGCAACTCCTGCAGGTACCCGGGAGGTGGCACGACGTTCCCCGCCGTGCCCTGGATCGGCTCGACGATGATGGCCGCCAGGTCGTTGGTGGTTTCCACCTCGACCTTCTGCCTGAGGAACTCGAGGCAGTGCCAGGCACATTCCGGGAACTTCTGGCCGAAGGCGCAGCGGGCACACGAGGCATACGGGGTCGAGTAGTTCCCCGGCATGAGCGGCCCGAGCCCGTGCTTGAAGTTGGAGCCCAGGAGGGGCAGCACTCCCCCCGTCTTGCCGTGGAAGCCGCCCCAGAAGCCGAGAAACTCCGTCTTGCCGGTGTGCGCCTTCGCCAGACGAAGTGCCGCCTCGACGGCCTCGGCGCCGCTGGAATAGAACTGGGTGCGGTTGATGTCGCCCGGGGCCAGCTCGGCCAGCAGCTTGACCAGCGCCGCTCGATGCGCGCTGGTGAAGCTCCCGACATGGAGGCGCGCCACCTGCTGGCTCAGGCCCGCTACATACTTGGGATGCGCGTAGCCCAGGCTCGCCACGCCGACCCCCGCCAGCAGGTCGATGTAGCGGTTCCCATCCATGTCGAAGAGAATGGCGCCCTCTCCGCGATCGAAGGCCAGCCGGGTGAACAGCGCCACCCCTTGAGTGCCGGGCGCGAGGTACGGCGATTCCGACTCGAACAGCGCGGCGGAACGCGGGCCGGGAAGCTGCAGGCCGGGGAGGGTCGAAGTCATGCGGGGCTCCGGAGACGCGCTTGAGCGTTGACGTAACGGGCGATGGTGAGGCTTGCCTCATCGCGGAACGGGGCGAAGCTGGGCCAGTCGTTGATGTCGATCAGTACCGGTTCTTCGGGATGCGGGATGGCCATGTCGCCCCCGAACACCTCGAGGCCTAGACGTTCGGCTGCCCGGAAAGCCAGGCTCATCATCGCCTCCCGATCCACTACCGGCGGCGGCGCCTTGGGCCCACCGTCGGCGCCGTAATACCGGAAGAAGCTACGGTCGCCCAAGGCGTAGAACTTGATCACCGGCCCCGGCACGTGATGCTGCAGCGCTGCCCAGGCGATCCCGCGGGCCCGGAACCGGGTGAGGGCGTCATCCAGCTCCTCCGGGGCGAGCCGAATCACGTCCTCTGCCTGCTCGGCGTGCACGTCGCCCCGCTTGAGCCACAGCGTGCCCCGCTCATCCAGGAGCTCGGCGAGGTCCTCCGCCGCCGGCGGGCCGCTCCCGGCGGGGAGCAGGATGGTCCGGGGAAAAGCGATCCCGGTGCCGGCGAGATGGTGGACCAGCCGGTGCCGATGGCAATTCAGCACGCTGCTCGCCCGGTTCACGACGGTCACGCCGTCGCATTCGAGCGGCGCCAACAGTTCCGAGGCTCGGGCGCCCTGGCACATATTGAGGTAGAGTTCCGCTCGCGGGATGCGACCGGTCTCCACGATGTCCTCGTCCACCCGCTCCTCGTCCCAGCCCATGTCGTGCAGGTGGGTCACCACCAGGTCGAGGATCGCCCGGTCGTTCTGCAGGTGCTGTTTGGGCGAGAAGGAGGCGCGACGATAGATCGCGACCATCTTGGGTCGGCTCATACAGGCGTTCCGCTGTCCGTCAGAGTGTCATACCAGGCCCGCGCCACCTCTAGGTCGCGCCGGCGATCGAGATCGATGATCCGGTCCACAGCCACAGTCGTCACCTGGGCTCCCCGGGTGACGACCCCTTCCAGAAACCGCCGCATCCGCGATGTGCCCGCGGCCACCGCCTGGTCCGCCCAGTCGCGAACCACCGGGGCGAGACCGTACACACCGCCCGTCACGCAGGGCGGGGTGACCGGATCGGCCCCCAGGCGCACTACCTCGCCAACGGCGTTACAGTGCACCCAGACGGGGGCCTCGTCATCCACGTACGGGGTTACCACCAGGATCAGGGCCGCCCCCGCGGCCAGGTCCTGTTCGACCGCGGCCGCGACCCGGCGCCAGTCCGGCTCCGGCATGACCGTATCCACCATGGTGCAGAGCACCGGCCCTTCCGGACACAACCGGAGACCCGCCGCAAGGGTGTGCAGACTCGACGGTGTCTCACAGGCCACGAGGCGGAGCCAGTCCAGCCCCGCCTCGCGGCGCGCCGCCTCCGCGGCGGTGAAGAAGTCCTGTCGGACCATCGCAGTGACCCCGGTACACTCCACGGAGCGCAACACCACAGCCAAGCGTACCAACTGGGCCTGCCCGCCGAGCGTGACGAGCGGCTTGGGTGTGCCGATCCCATCCCCCGCCAGTCTCGATCCTTCTCCCCCGGCCAGGATCAGACCGTGCACGCCGACTCCAGGAGCAGCTCCAGCTCTGGCAGCTGCTCGATCCGCACCGCGGGGCCCAGCCCGTCGGGCGTCCGCCGCGTCGCTTCGGTAACCCAGCACGCCGACATGCCCAGTTGCAGGGCAGGGCGGATATCCGCCTCAGGGTTGTCCCCTACCATCCAGGTGCACAGTGCCTCCGTGCCGAGGACCGCGCAGGCGTCGAGAAACAGCTGCGGGTCCGGCTTCTCCCTCCCCACAACCGCGGAGTCCACCACCAGCCGGAAGTACTTGCGAAGCTCCAACTCCTCGAGGCAGCGCTCGAGGTTGCCGGTGAAGTTCGAGATGATGCCCAGTGGCCACCGGACCGCTAGGCGTTCGAGCAGGGGGATGTTGCGCCGCACGGTTCGGACCGCGCGGCCGCAAAAACGCGCGGCCAGTTCTTCCGCGGGGATCTTCGCCCCGTCGGGAAGTTCGGAAACGAGCAATTGGCTCTCCGTTTCCACCATGGCCCGGAATCCCATCCTCGCAATTCCGGGAACGCGTCCGAGGCGCCGGTCGACGTCCCGAAAAATCTCCTCGAACGCCGGCAGCGCCAATCCGCCACTCAGCTCCCGATACCCCTGATGGAAGCGCACGCTCCAGCGCGCCCCGTCCGCGTCCAGCGTCCCGCCGAAGTCGAACAGCACCGCTTCGATTGTTGGCATGCAACTAGGGCCTCGCAGGATCGCTTGCGGGCCCGACCCCCCAAAACGGGGGCGCGCTCCAGCAAACTCGAAGCCACTACGTAAATCATGGCGGCGGGCCTCGGCAAGCCGAGGCGATCACACCGATGGGGTGACAGAAGTGCCCGAACCCCGGCGGTCAAGGGACAAAATGTACCGCCAGATCCCGCCGGGAGGGCTTGGAGGGAATGGCTGGCGGATTCCTAATATTTCCTTATCACACCTACGACAACGCCCTGGATGAGGACGTCCCGCTCCTGAAAGCGCATCGGCTGCATTGTGGGGTTGGCGGGCTGGAGCCGCACCCAGCCACCCTGCTCCCGATAGAACCGCTTCACGGTCGCTTCGGACCCGTTCACCAGCGCGATGACCATCTCGCCGTTGTCCGCGGCCTGCTTGCCATGGACCACGACGTAGTCTCCGTCCATGATGTGTTCGTCGATCATCGATTCGCCCTGCACCTTGAGCGCGTAGTTGGGGCCGCGCCGTGGGAGAATCTGGTCCGGCACCGCGAGAGTCTCATTGCTCATGATCGACTCGATAGGGCTTCCCGCGGCCACCCTGCCGAGCAGGGGAATCTCCGTGGCCCCTGACTGACCACGAGGCGGCAGCACCTCGATGGCCCGGCTCTCGTTGTGGGTGCGATGGATGTAGCCCTTGCGCTCGAGATTGGTGAGATGCTCGTGCACCGTGGCCAGGGACTGGAAGCTGAAATGCTCGGCGATCTCCTCGAAGCTTGGCGCATACCCCCGGTCGCGGATATGCTCCTGCAGATACTTGAGGATCTCGCTCTGGCGCTTCGTGAGCGGCATGTCGTGCCCCCAGGTTGGTTGACCGAACGGATTCCGAATCAAACTACCCGAATAGCGACCGAAGAGCAAGATGCCCCCCACTCTTGAGGAGATCCTCGCCAGCACCCGACGCTCGCTGCCTGAACTCCGGTCGCGGCGGGAGATGATTGAACGGGAGGCGACAGCCGTTCCTGCTCCGCCAACGTTCCTTTCTCAGGTAGGTGGGTCCCGAATGGCTCTGGTGGCCGAAGTGAAGCGCCGCTCACCTTCTCAGGGCACCATCCGCGCGGAGCTCGATCCCGCGAGCCATGCCGCGTCGTACGCCGCGGCAGGTGCCTCCGCCATCTCCGTCCTGACCGACCGGCCCTATTTCGGCGGCTCCCTCGAGGATCTGCGGGCGGTGGCCATGCGGGTCCGCCTGCCCCTGCTCAGGAAGGACTTCATTCTCGATGAGCTTCAGGTGGCCGAGGCGCGGGCCGCGGGGGCCGCGGCGGTCCTGCTCATCGTCAAGGCGCTCACGCCGGAGCGCCTCAAGGCGCTCGTCGCCGCCGCGCGGGATTGGGAGTTGGGGACGCTGGTCGAGGTGCACGACCAGGGGGAGCTCGACCTCGCGCTCGGGATCGGGGCGACGGTGATCGGCGTGAACAGCCGCAACCTCGACACCTTCGAAATCGATGTACCGGCCGCGTGGGCGCTGATCCGTGGGATCCCCGGGGGGGTGGTCGTGGTCGCGGAGAGCGGGATGGCCACCGAGGCGGACGTCCGCCGCGCGGCCGCGGCCGGTGCCGATGCCGTGCTCATCGGTTCCGCCCTCTCGGCCGCGGACGATCCGACTGCGCTGGCCCGCGCCTTCGCATCGGTGCCCCGGGTCGGGCGCACCTGACGAATGCCCGTCCCGGTTAAGATCTGCGGCCTCACCCGGCCCGCGGACGCAGCCCTCGCGGCGCGTCTCGGCGCCCGCTACCTGGGGGTCATCTTCGCCGGCGGCCCACGGCTGGTGACCCGGACTCAGGCCCGCGAGGTCGTGGCGAGCGCCGGCTCGACTCCGGTTATCGGGGTCTTTGGATCGCAGGGGACCGACGAGATATTAGAGGTATGCGAAGACACAGGGCTTCAGGGCGTCCAGCTGCATGACGGTGCGTCTTCGGAGACCGTCGGCCGCCTCCGAAGCCGGGGGCTGCTGGTCCTCGTGACGCAGCGCTTGAACAGCCCCGTCGACCTCATGCGCCTCGACGACCTCAAGGCCACCGGCGCGCCGGTGTTGATCGAGGCGAAGGTGCCTGGCCAACTGGGGGGGAGCGGCGTCGCGCTGCCGCACGAACTGGCTCGGAGCGCGCGGATCAGGCTGGCCGGACACACCATGTTTCTTGCCGGGGGCCTCACGCCCGAGACCGTGGCGGCGGCGGTTCGCGTCGTCGAGCCTGATGCGGTAGACGTTTCGTCCGGGGTGGAACAGATTCCCGGCATCAAGGATCACCAACGCATGGCCCGTTTTCTGGAGGTACTCGGTTGGGTGTGACGCTGCCAGCTGAGCGCGCTGTCGCAGGTCGGTTCGGGGTCTACGGCGGGCGGTACGTCCCGGAGACGCTGATGGCCGCGCTGGAGGAGCTTGCGTCGCTCTACGACGCGGCCCGGGCCGACCCGTCGTTCTGGGCCGAGTTCGACACCCTGCTCCGCGATTTCGTCGGCCGCCCCACCCCGCTCACTGACGCCCCGAGGTTGTCCGAACGGGTCGGCGCCACGGTGCTGCTCAAGCGAGAGGACCTCAACCACACCGGCGCCCACAAGATCAACAATACCATCGGTCAGGCACTGCTCGCTCGACGGATGGACAAGCGGCGTATCATCGCCGAGACGGGCGCGGGCCAGCATGGCGTGGCGACGGCGACGATCTGCGCACGCTTCGGTCTCGAGTGTGTCGTGTATATGGGCGCCGAGGATGTCGAGCGTCAGGCCCTCAACGTCTATCGGATGCGGTTACTGGGCGCGCGGGTCGAGTCCGTGACCTCGGGCACGCGGACGCTCAAGGACGCCACCAACGAGGCGCTCCGCGACTGGGTCACCAACGTGCCGACGACTCACTACATCATCGGTTCCGTGGTGGGACCCGATCCCTATCCCCGGATGGTGCGGGACTTCCAGTCGGTGATCGGGCGGGAAGCGCGGGCCCAGCTGCTCGCGGCCCGGGGCCGGTTGCCCCGGAGCGTGGTGGCCTGTGTCGGCGGGGGCTCGAATGCGATCGGCATGTTCAGCGCCTTCCTGCCTGACGAAGCCGTCGAGCTGATCGGGGTAGAAGCGGCGGGCGAAGGGCTCGCCAGCGGGCGGCACAGCGCTACCTTGACCGCCGGTGCTCCCGGCGTCCTCCACGGCTCGCTCTCCTATCTGCTTCAAGATGCCGATGGCCAGGTGCTGCCGGCCCATTCCGTTTCGGCGGGGCTCGACTATCCGGGGGTCGGCCCCGAGCACAGCTGGCTGCGGGACTCGGGTCGGGTCCGCTACCAGGCGGTCACCGACACTGAGGCCCTGGCTGCCTTCCAGTCTCTGGCCCGGCTGGAGGGAATCATCCCGGCCCTCGAGACCGCTCACGCCCTGGCCTGGGTCGAAGCCCAGCGCGGCCGCTGGAGTCCGGAGGACCTCGTGCTGGTGTGCCTGAGCGGACGAGGAGACAAGGATGTGGCGCATGTGGCAAGCCTGGTTGGGACACCCTAGGTGACCGAAGGCATGCCCGCGGCGGTGCTCCTGCCGCCTTCCCAGGTGGAGGAACTGCTGCGAACCCTGGTGAAGGGGCTTCGCGCGTTCCAGATGTACCTGCCCAACAATCCCGTCTATCAGCGCGCCATCCAGAACGTCCGTGCCGCCTTCCAGCCCATCTGGAGCAGCGGGCTCGACCGCCTGGTGCTGCAGGTGGTCGAGACGGACATCGTGTGGGAGGAACAGGTCGTCTATCACCAGCCGACCAAGTCCGACAGCTTTGCCTGGGGACTCTTCAAGGACGGCATGCGGGTGCTTACGCTGCTGCCGGGGGTCGAGGACGAGGAGATCGTCCGCTTCCTCGAGATCGTGCAGCGCGCCCGCAGCCTGGCCGCCGACGCTGGCGATGACCTGCTCACCCTGCTCTGGGAGCAGGACTTCACACTGGTCCAGTACCACTTCACCGAATTCGTGGCGGACAGCGGCGTGCCGGGTCTGTCCGGCGAGGGGGTGTACAGCCAGGAGGCGCCCACCGATCCCAACGCCGTCGCGACCGCACAGGCGGAAACGCGCGGCAAGGTGGAAGAAGACGCGCCGCCCAAGCGCCCGGGCGTAGTGGATCTCGAAGACTTCGATTCCACCCTGTACTGGCTGGAGGAGAGCGAGATCCGCTCGATCTCGGAGGCGGTCGAGCGCGAGTACAAGCAGGATCTCCGCGCCAACGTGCTGGGCATCGTATTCGACGTCCTCGAGCAGCGGTCCGAGGGGTGGGTCCGGACCGATGTGCTGGGGACGCTGGAGAGCTACCTGCCGTACATCCTCAACTCGGGCGACTTCCGGTCCGTGGCGCTGATCCTCCGGGAGATCCGGCTGCTCGCGCGCCAGCCGGCAGCGTTCGCACCAGAGGAACGGGAGCGGCTCGACGCGTTCACGGGCCGCCTTTCGGAGCCGGCCGTGCTGCAACAGATTCTCCAGTCCGTGACGGAGGCCCAAGTCCCGCCGACCGAGGAGGAACTGGGTGAGCTGTTCGGGGAGCTCCGTCCCACCGGCCTCGAGACGGCGCTGGTCTGGTTGCCCAGGGTCCCCGCCAACTCTCCCATGCAGAAGCTGCTCGCCTCCGCGGTCGAGCGGCTGGCCGAAACCAGCCCCCAGGAAGTTCTCCGCTTGCTCCGGCTCCCCGAGTCGGAGGCGCTGCCGGCCGTCATCGCCCTGTGCGGTCGCCTCAAGCTGCAGGCGGCCATCCCCGGCCTGGTCGACACACTGGCCCATCCACAGGTACCGCTCCGGGTGAGCGCGGTGCAGGCGCTCGATGCGATCGGCACTCCCGGTGCCCTGCAGGGACTGGAGCGAGGGCTGGAGGATGCCGACCGCGAGGTCCGCATCGGAACGGTGCAGGCGCTGGGGAGGCGAGGCTACAAGGGAGCCCTGCGGCGCATCGAGCCGGTGGTGCAGGGAAAGGTGGCGCGGGACATCGACCTGACGGAACGGATGCGTTTCTTCGAGGCGTACGCACAGATCGCGGGGCCGGGTGCGCTGGAAAGCCTGAGCGGCATGCTCGCGGCCGGTGGGCTCTTCAAGCGGAAGGAGGCCCCCGAGGTTCGGGCTTGCGCTGCCTTGGCGATTGGCCGCCTGCGGACCCCTGAAGCGCGCGAGCTCCTCGAGCGCTACCGCGACGACAAGGAGCTGGTGGTCCGGAACGCGGTGAGCCGCGCCCTGCGGGAGGCCGGGACGTGAATCGGGAGTCGGAGACCGGACTCCCCGCCCCTGCGGCCGAAGAAAAGGTCGCGGGCGACGCGTTCCTGCGCCATGCCGGGCGCGGGCTCCTGCTGGCGATGTACGCCGCCCTTCGGAGCCTCAAGCTCTACCCGCTGGAGAACGCTACCGCCCAGAAGTCACTGGATGATCTCCAGGCGGCCGCCCTCCACATCCTCGAGCCGATGGGCGAGATCGAGCTTCGGCTCTCGGGCGACTTCATCTTCGTGAACGGGACGCGCCTCCGCCTCGAGCTCGACAACTATGCCGCCTTCTCCAGCATCCTGGCGACGCTGCGGTCGGTCGACGTCGGGGAGCTCAAGATCCAGTCCGGGGTGGAACGGCGGGAGTGGCAGATCTTTCTCGGCGTGCTTCTCTCGCTCACCGGGAAGGGGACCACGGAACAGAACCCCGATGCATTGCTCGAGCTGCGGGAGAAGCTGTCGCTCGCCGGGGTCAACCGAATCGAGGCGGAGCCGCCCCTCGAATCCGAGGAGAAGGTGGCGGAGGCCGAACGGGCGCGGGAGGTGGCCAAGCGCACCTACTCTCACGGCGTCGCCGTCACCCGCGACCTCATCAACAGCGTTCGCCTCGGCCGCACTACCTCCGTGGCCAAGGTGAAGCGGGCGGTGCAGGCCATCGTCGACCAGGTGCTCAACAACGAAACGTCGCTGGTGGGCCTCACCACCATTCGCGACTACGACGAGTACACGTTCACGCACTCCGTGAACGTCTGCATTCTGGCGGTGGCGATCGGCAAGAAGCTGGGCCTGACCCGGCTTCAGCTCTACGACCTCGGGTTGGCGGCCCTGCTGCACGATGTCGGGAAGGCGCGCATCCCGGTGGACGTCCTCAACAAGACCACGGGGCTGACCGAGGAGGAGTGGAAGCTGATGCAGACCCACCCGTGGCTCGGGGTGCTCACCCTCTTCAACATGCGGGGCTACGGCGAGATCCCCTACCGGCAGATCGTGGTGGCGCACGAACACCACATGAAGACCGATCTCACCGGTTACCCCAAGGCCATCCGGCCGCGCACCCTCGGGATTTTCTCGCGGATCGTCGCCGTGGCGGACGGCTACGATGCGGCCACGACGCGCCGCAGCTATCAGACCGTGCCGATCCAGCCAGACCAGGTCCTGCGGGAGATGTGGGAGAACCCGCGCCGCGGCTACGACAAGATGCTGGTCAAGGCGCTGATCAATCTGATCGGGATCTACCCGGTCGGCACCTGCGTCATCCTCGACACATTCGAGGTGGCCATCGTGGCGCAGGCCAACCCCGACCAGAACTTTCTGAACCGGCCGATTGTTCGCATCTGTATCGATCAGGATGGCGCGCTCGTGGGGCCGCCGGGCCGGGAGGAGAACCTGGCGGCTCAGGATGCGGGGGGCGCCTTTCTCCGGTCCATCGTGAAGGTCACCAACCCCGACCGGTACGGGATCATTGTCGGCGACTACTTCGTCTGAGTCACTGCTCGGTGCCGCCTGGGCGGCACTCAAGCAGCAGGGCCGGACCGCGCTGATTCCCTATTTCACCGCGGGCCACCCCGATCGCGCGACGAGTCTGGACGCCCTCCGTCGCGCGGAGGCGTACGCCGACATCCTCGAAGTGGGAGTGCCGTTCAGCGATCCCCTGGCCGACGGCCCGACTATCCAACGCTCGACCTTCGAGGCTCTCGAACGCGGCATGACCCTGGCCGGCACGCTCGAGCTCATCGCCGAGGCTCGGCTGTCGCGCCCGGTAGTCGTCTTCAGCTACCTCAATCCCATCCGGCGCTACGGTGTGGAGCGGTTCCTTCGCGATGCCGCGACGCTGGGCGCCGCGGGCCTGCTGCTCACCGATCTCCCGGCGGGCAGCGATCCGGAGGTGGAGCGCCAGGTGCGCGCCAGTTCCCTGGACCTGATCCGCCTGGTGGCGCCCACGACCGCGGGCCGCCGCCTCGACGCGGTGGCGCGCGACGCTCAGGGCTTCCTCTATCTGGTGGCCCGGCTCGGCGTCACGGGGGCGAGCCGGGACCTCGCCGCCAATCTGGATGAGTACGTCGAGCGGGTGCGCGCGGTGAGCCGGCTGCCGCTGGCGCTCGGATTCGGCATCGCCACACCCGCGCAGGCGCGAACGGTCGGCCGGCTGGCCGACGGGGTGGTGGTGGGGAGCGCGCTGGTCGAGACGCTTCGCACCGCCGGGGCCGAGGGCGCTGAGCGGTTTCTGGCGGGCCTGCGGCAGGCGCTCGACGAAGTGGACGCGGAGCGCAAACGGTGAGGCCCGTGGCGCGGCGGGTCCTGGATACGTACGCCCTCGTTCTCTCCTGGGGCGGGACACTCGTCGCTCTGGCCGCTCTCCTCCAGGATCGTCGCTGGCTCGATCGGCCGCTCGTGGCGCTGGCCCTGGTCGGTGCCGTAGTGGTGCTGCGGCACGGGCAGATCCAGCTCTCCAAGTTCAGCTACATCTCCCAGATAGGGGTCGTGGCGCTGGTCGGCGGCCTCACGGTCGGACCGGGGACGGTGGTCTTCGCTCTCGCGCTGGGCGTCTTCATTGCCGACGCATTCTGGCTCCGCAAACTGCTCCGGGCGGGCTGGATCAACGCCGCGCGCGAGTGCATCGGCTTTCTTGCCGCCTACGGGGCCTATGCGGCGGTGTTCCTCCGCACCGAGCCGGCCGGGATCAGCCTCGAATTCCTTCCGCCGGCGCTCACGCTGGCGGGGATGTACTTCTTCTGCACCCGGTCCCTGTTCTATTTCACCCTGCTCATCCGCGGCAAGCTCGAACCGCACGAACGCCTCATGATCCTGCGGTATGAGGTGCTGTCCTACCTGCTCACCCTCATCGCATCGGTGATTCTGGGCAGCGCGCTGCGCGTGCTCTCGCCCGAGGGGTGGCTCACGGTGATCGCGGTTCTGGGCGTGTTGGGAATGCTCACCAACCGCATTCTGGAAGAGGCGATCGGCGCCGAAGAGCTCAACAAGATCCACGCCCGGGAGCGGATCATCACCAGCAACATCTCCCTGATGGACGCCTTCACCCAGCTGGAGGCGATGGCCAACCGGGTGCTGGACTGGAGCGACTTCCGGATCTACCGCCAGCAGGAGAGGGGGCCGGAACTCGTCTATCGGGGCGCCATCGGATGGGCGGAGCGCGAGGATCCGCCTTTCGACAGCGCGCAGCTCCGGGCCCATGCCATTCAGTCGGGCGAGCCGATCGTCGTCAGCGACGCGCGGATCGACGAGCGGATCCTGGCGCCATCGGTCAACGCGATCAGCATGCTGGTGCTCCCGCTCCGATTCGGGGCAGAGGTCATCGGGACCCTCGAGCTGGACCACCACAAGCCGCGCACCTACGGTCCGAAGGAGATGGCCGCGGCGGGGACGTTCGCCAGCCAGTTGGCGACGGCCATTCACATTGCCGACCTCCGGCGCCCGCTGGTCGAGACCGTCGAGCGGGTGGGCATCCAGGTGAAGACGCTGGTGGGGACGGCGGACAGCCTGCGCTCGGCGGCCGGCGCGGTGGCACAGACCGCGCACGCCATCCGGGGCGGAGCCGCCGAGCAGGAACAGCTCATCGCGCAGGGTCGCGAGGCGACATCGGGGCTGGCCTCACAGTCGCGACAGGTCGCTCTCGAGGGCGCCGCAGCCGCCGCGGCCTCGCACACCGCCAGCGAGACCGCGGCCCGGAACCGGGAGTTGATCCAGGACGCGATTCAGCGGCTGGTGCAGCTGCAGCAGTTCGTGGGGGCGACCACGTCCAAGGTCGGCGAGCTGTATCAGGTGACCAACCGACTGATCGGGTTCATCGGCACCATCCGGGAGATCGCCGACGCCACCAACCTGATTGCCCTGAACGCGGCGATCGAAGCGGCGCGGGCGGGCCAGCAGGGGCGCGGCTTCGCGGTCGTTGCCGAGGAGGTGCGCCAGCTGGCTGCGCAGAGCGCCCAGGCGTCACGGGAGGCCGGCGGGCTGGTCGCGGCCATCCTCGGGCAGGTGGCCGAAATGTCCGAGGAAATGGACCGGGGAACCGAGACGGTGCGGGGCGTGGAGCAGATTTCCGGTGATGCGGAGCGGGCCCTGATGCACATCGTGAGTGGCACGATGGACGCCGGGGATCATGCCCGGAACATCGCCGACACGGCCTCGCGCCAGGAGCAGGCCACCTTGCGGCTGCAGGACCAGATGGAACGGGTCGCGGCCGTGTCAGCACGCAACCTGGAGGACGCCAACGCCACGGCGCGGCGCGCCTCCGAGGCCGCGCGCAGTCACGCCGAGTTGGAACGCGCCATCCGGGAATTGGCCGCGGTGGCCGAACGCCTCGAAGTGATCGCCCGCCACTTCTCGCGCGAGCTATGAACCCGCGCGAACGGGTGTACCTTGCCCTGGGAAGCAACCTCGGGGACCGCCGCGCCTACCTGGCGCAGGCCCGGGCGGCCGTGGCCCGCATGCCGCTGACGACCGTGCTGGGCGAGAGCCGCGTCGAGGAGACCGAGCCGGTCGGCCCGCCGGGGCAGGGACCCTACCTCAATCAGATGCTCCTGCTCGAGACCTCGCTCGATCCGGGCAGGCTGCTCGCGCTGCTGCACAAGATCGAGGATGAGAACGGGCGGAGCAGGGACACCAGGTGGGGCCCGCGGACGCTGGATCTCGACATCGTCCGGTTTGGTACGCGGCGGCTCCGGGATCCGGATCTGCGGCTTCCCCACCCGGAGTTGCCCAACCGCGACTGGTGGCAGCGGGAGATCGCGGAGCTGGACCGGATGGTGCCCGCCAAGGAGAGCGAGGAGCCGGCATGAGGTGCAGGCATGTCTGAGGACGCGCGGACGATCACGGTGCCGGCCCTGCGAGAGATGAAGGCCGCCGGGACGAAGGTCACGGTGCTGACCTGCTACGACGCGTTGTTCGCGTCGCTTTTGGACGGGGCCGTCGACATCCTGCTCGTCGGTGACTCCCTTAATCAGGTGGTGGCCGGCCACGACTCGACGCTGAGCGCCACACTCGATCAGATGATCTACCACGCCGCCGCGGTGCGGCGCGGCTCGCGGAAATCGCTGGTGTTCGTTGACCTGCCTTTCCTCACTTACCAGGTATCCATCGAGGAGGCGCTCCGGAATGCCGGACGGGTCCTCAAGGAGACGGGAGCCCATGGAGTGAAGCTCGAGGGCGGCGCTTCCATGGCCACGACCATCGAGGCGCTGGTCCGGATCGGGATCCCTGTAATGGGGCACCTGGGCCTGACACCTCAGTCGATCAATCTGCTCGGGGGCTATCGCGTGCAAGGACGTGAGGCCGAGGCGGCCGAGCGCCTGCGCGGCGATGCTCGGCGCGTAGAGGAGGCCGGCGCGTGCGCCCTGGTTCTGGAGCTGGTCCCGTCCCAGCTCGCCCTTGAGGTGAGCCGGTCGCTCGCTATCCCCACGATCGGCATCGGCGCTGGCCCCGGGTGTGACGGCCAGGTGCTGGTGCTCCATGACATGCTGGGACTGAACGAGCAGTTCACTCCCAAGTTTCTTCGCAAGTACGCGGACCTGGCGCGGGTGGTACGCGAGGCCGCGGCCAGGTACTCAGCGGAAGTGCGGGCGGGAAAGTACCCGGCGAAGGAGCACGGCTTTGAATAGCCGTTCCCACCTGGCCTCCCTGCGGAGCAGGGATCGCGAGCGGTAGTGCCCGCGTCGCCTTCGGCCTGACATGGTCATCACCGATATTCCCGCGCTCCGGGCTTGGCGAGGCGAGCAGCGGGAGCGCGGGCGGCGGATCGGACTGGTGCCGACGATGGGTGCGCTGCACGAGGGGCACCTCTCACTGGTCGACGTTGCGGCGCTACAGGCCGATACCGTCCTCATGACGATTTTCGTCAATCCGCTGCAGTTCGGACCGAGTGAAGACTTTCTCCGGTACCCGCGGAACCTGGCCCGCGATGAGCAGCTGGCCCGGGCCCGCGGCGTCTCCGCCGTCTTCGCGCCGAGCAGTGATGTCATGTACCCCGCGGGTTCGGAAACCCGCGTCGTGCCGGGCCCAACGGCCGAGCGATGGGAGGGCGAGAGGCGCCCGGGCCACTTCGTTGGTGTCCTCACTATTGTCGCGAAGCTGTTTCATCTCGTTGAACCTGATGTGGCGGTCTTCGGACAGAAGGACATTCAGCAAGCCGTTCTGATTCAGCGGATGGTCCACGATCTGAATTTTCCGATTGCCGTGACCGTGGCCCCAACCGTGCGGGAAACGGATGGGCTGGCGTTGAGCAGCCGCAACGCCTACCTAACCGCGGCTGAACGGCGCCAGGCGCTGTCCCTGAGTCAGGCCCTTCGCCTCGTGGATCGCCTGTGGCGCGCAGGGGAGCGCGCGACCGCCACACTTGAGCGCCACATGAGGGAGGAATTCCGCATGTTTCCCTCTGTGGGCGTGGACTATATTGCGATCGTCGAGCCGGAGCACCTGAGGTCGGTCGACACGGCCGACCGTGGCACGATCGTCGCTGTTGCCGCGCGGATAGGCGCCACTCGGTTGCTCGACAACCACATCCTCGGTACGGAGTTTCGTTGAACGTGATCCACGAAGCGCGCTCGACCCCCTCAGGCCTGAGGCCAACCCTCCCGGCCTGGGCGGTGGTCTCGCCTGTCCGGCTCGGTCATATCGAGCGGGTGGCGGAGCTCGTGTCCCGGTGGGCCGAGGAGATGGGAGTTCCCGACAGCGAGCGTAACCGCTGGCTACGCGCCGTCTGGCTTCACGATGCGCTCCGCGACGCTTCCCAGGATGAGTTGGAGCGCTGGGCGCCCTCCGCGGCCGGGCCGGCCTCCCTGCGGCACGGACCGGCGAGCGCGGCGCGCGCCAAGGCCGATGGGGAGATCGACAGGGGAGTGCTGGACGCGGTCCGCTATCACAGTGCTGGCCTGGCCGAATGGGACATGGTGGGCCGCGTGCTCTACGCGGCCGATTACCTCGAGCCGGGCCGCGATCATCAGAAGACCGAACGCGCCGCTCTGGCGGCGCGCTTTCCACAGGACCCCATGGGGGTCCTTCGGGAAGTGGCTCGGGCCCGCATCGCCCACGCGGTGGCTTCCGGGTGGCCCCTGCCGGACCCCACGGTACGGTTTTGGAATTCGCTGATCGGGCGCCCCGCCGCTGGCTGATCGCCGGCGGCCTTTTCCTCGCCGTCATCCTGCTATACCTCGTTGCCCGCTCCTTCCGACGCGACCGGGTGGAGGGCCACGCCTACGCGATTCCCACCAGCCATCACCGGATCATCGTCGAGGTCCTGAACGGCAGCAATCGACCCGGCCTGGCGCGTCTTGGGGCACGGCGTCTCAGGCGCTCCGGGTTCGACGTGGTCTTCTTCGGCAATGCGGAACATCCGGTGGGTGATACGACCCGGGTTCTGCTGCGCCGCGGAGATGGTGATCAGGCCGACCGCGTTCGGTCCGCACTGGGCGTCGGTCAGGTACACAACGCCTTGGATTCCCTGCGGCAGGTGGATGTCACCGTGATCCTCGGCTCCGACTTCGTGGCTGATGAAGACGGCCGGCCCTAAAGGGCGGGTCGGGCCCCTCGCAAGAGACAGCCAAGAACGAGGTCCATCACGTTGGTGCCGGTGAGGCCGGTCTTGAACAGGCCCCCCACGGCTTCTAACGCATCGTAGGCGTGGTGAGTGCGTAGGTCGACCGCGGGGTCCCGGCCATTCCGGCGGATCGCGTCCCAGGTGCCTGAGTCCGCGTACCCGCCGGCCGCGTCGGTGGGGCCGTCACGGCCGTCTGTCCCGGCTGCCAGAAGGGTCACCTCGCGCCGGTGAGAGCCTCCAGGCGCTGCCAGCACCTCCGCCGCAGCGAGGGCCAGCTCCTGCGAGCGGCCGCCACGGCCGGCCCCGGGGCCCAGGGTCACGGTTGTCTCACCGCCCCAGACCAGAACTGCATCTTTATTCATCCGCATGTCTTGCGCGCCTGCGACATTTGTGGCATCATAGTCGAGCAGGGCGGTGGCGACGCGCCGTCCGACGTCGGCGGCCTCGCCCGCGAGGGCAGCATCACGTAGGACTGCGGTGAGGCCCAGGGACTTGGCCCGCGACAGCGCGGCCTCCAGGGCGAGCCGGTTGCTGGCGATCAGGACCACCTGAGTGGTGCGAAAGGCGGGGTCGTCGGGCTTGGGGGTCTCAGGCAGGAGACCCTGGATTACCTGCTCCAGGTGGCCGCGAACTCCATCGGGCAGTTGTGGCCAGAGACCCGCGGCAACCAGCTCGTCGCGCACCTCGCCGGCGGTGGACGAATCAGGAACGCAGGGTCCCGAGCCGATGGAGCCCAAATCGTCACCGATTACGTCCGAGATTGTGAAATTTTTCACGTGCGCACCACGGAGCGCGACCGCTAGCCGGCCTCCGGCCCAGCGCGCGAATCGTTTGCGGACCCGGTTCATGGCGGTTATATCGAGGCCGGATCCCAGTAACAGTCGGTAAAGCCCGGTGAGGTCGTCCGATCGGAGCCCCGGTACGGGGGCGCCGAGCAGGCTTGTTGTCCCCCCGGACAGGAGGACCCAGACGTCCTCGCCGGGTCGCACCAGAGCGGCGGCGTGCGCAAGGCGCTCCGCTGCGGCGAAGGACCCCGGGCCCGGGGTCGGGTGGTCCCCGACCACCACCGCCAACTTGGGATGGGGGGCGGGCGCGGGCTCCGGCAGCACGAGGAGACCGCCAGCCGGGACCTGTCCGTGGGCGGTCAGGAACTCGACGGCGGCTTGGGCCATGGGGAGCGCCGCCTTGCCGAGGGCGAAGAGGTGCACCGGCCGGCCCAGCTCCGTGGCGTGGTTTGCGAGCGCTCTGGCGAGCGCCGGGCCGGGAGCAGCGGCGGAGACCGCGGCCCAGTAGAGATCAGCGAGCAGTGCCCGCGGGTCCGCGGGGGGAGCAGGCGAGGTCATTGGAGGCCAGGAGTCAGAGGGCGGTCAGTTGTATGAACATACAGCCGGCCGCAAGTATTCGTGCGGATGCGATGCTCCCGCTCCGTACCGTCTTCAGCAGAGAGGGTGATGCCATGTCTGGTCGCAACTTCCTGTTTGTCCCGGGTCCGACGAATTCGCCCGATCGCATCCTGCGGGCGATGCACGTGCCGATGGAAGACCATCGCTCCTCATCGTTTCCCGAGCTCACCCTTCCCATCTTCCGGGATCTCAAGAAAGTCTTCAAGTCCGAATCCGGCACTCCCTTCGTCTTCCCGGGGACCGGGACCGGCGGCTGGGAGTCGGCGCTGGTCAACACGCTCTCGCCCGGCGACAAGGTGCTCTCCTTCCGGTACGGCCAGTTCAGCCACCTGTGGATCGACATGATGCAGCGGCTGGGGCTGGACGTCACGGCCGTCGACGTCGAATGGGGCGAAGGCGCGCCGCCCGAGAAGATCCACGAGCTTCTATCCAAGGACACGCGTCACGAGTACAAGGCAGTCTGTGTCGTGCACAATGAAACCGCCACTGGAGTGACCAGCGACATCGGGGCGGTGCGCAAGGCCATCGACGCCGCCAAGCATCCGGCCCTGCTCTTTGTCGACAGCGTGTCCGGCCTCGCCAGCATCGATTTCCGGATGGAGGAGTGGAAGGTCGACATCGCCGTCACCGGGTCCCAGAAGGGGTTCATGCTGCCGGCGGGCGCCGGGATCGTGTGTGTGAGCCCGCGCGCGCTGGAGCTCGGCAAGACCGCCAAGCTCCCTCGCTGCTACTGGAGCTATGAGGACATGGTGAAGGCCAACGCCACGGGATACTTCCCGTACACGCCGTCGGTCCCGATGATCTACGGCTTACGGGAGGCGCTCAACATGCTGCTCGAGGAGGGGCTTGAGACCGTGTTCGCGCGGCATCACCGGTTGGCCGAAGGGTGCCGCCGGGCCGTGCACGCGTGGGGGCTCGGTCTCTGCGCCAAGGCGCCCAAGTGGCATTCGGACACCGTGAGCGCCATCATGGTGCCGGCTGGCATCAACGGCGCCGATGTGATCGACGTTGCCTACCGACGCTACAACTTCGCGCTCGGCGCCGGCCTCAACAAGGTCGCGGGCAAGTTGTTCCGGATCGGGCACCTGGGCGACCTGAACGAGATCACGCTGCTGGCCGGCCTTGCCGGAACCGAAATGGCAATGCGCGACGTGGGCATCAAGGTCGAGCTCGGCAAGGGAGTGGCGGCCGCGCAGCAGTACTGGATCGAGACCCAGAAGCCGCTCCCCGCGCGGAGCGGGGCCGGGCCGGCCGAGGCCGCGGTGGCCAAGCGGCCGGCGGGGGTGGCGTGAGTCACACCCGCTACGAGCCCGCCCGCGGGCGGCTGCAGCGTAGCGAGCTGGCGGTGCCCGGCTCCAATCCGGCCATGTTCGAGAAGGCCCTGGCGAGCGCCGCGGACTACGTCTTCCTCGACCTGGAAGACGCCGTGGCGCCGGCCGACAAGGAGCAGGCCCGGCTCAACGTCATCAAGGCGCTCAACCAGTACGATTGGCGGAGCAAGGGCAAGACGATCTGCGTACGGGTGAACGGGATCGACACCCACTATTTCTACCGGGACATCGTGGACGTGGTGGAGCAGGCGGGCGCAGCGCTGGACGTCATCCTCGTGCCCAAGGTGGGCGTGCCGGCGGATGTCTACCTAACGGACGCACTGCTCACGCAGATTGAGGCCGCCAAGGGACTCAGCCGTCGGATCGGGATCGACGTCCTGATCGAGACGGCGCTGGGCATGGCAAACGTCGAGGCCATCGCGACCAGCTCGAAGCGCCTCGAAGCGATGCATTTCGGCGTGGCCGACTACGCGGCCAGCATGCGGGCCCGTACCGTGTCGATTGGAGGGCTCAACCCGGATTATCCGGGCGATCAGTGGCACGCTTCGCTGACCAGGATGATCGTGGCGTGTCGGGCCTACGGACTCCGCCCCATCGATGGGCCGTTCGGCGATATCAAGGACACCGACGGCTTTCTGGCCGCGGCACGTCGGGGGGCTGCGCTGGGGATCGAAGGCAAGTGGGCCATTCATCCCTCGCAGGTTCCTCTGGCCAACGAGGTCTTCACGCCGCCCGAGGCCGAAGTGAGCCGGGCGCGTCGGATTCTCGACGCGCTGGCCCAGGCGGCGCGGGAGGGGAAAGGCGCCGCGCAGCTCGACGGCAAGATGATTGACGCCGCCAGCGCCCGGATGGCGCAGAACGTCGTGGACATGGACCAGGCGATCCAACAGCGGAAGTAGCGGGTCAGGCTGATGGCTGACGGCCGATGGCTGCCCGGCTGACGGCCCTCTCCAGAGGAGCTCATGGACATACACGAGTACCAGGCCAAGGAGTTGCTGGCCAACTTCGGCGTGGCGGTGCCGCGCGGGGGCGTGGCCTACAGCGCGGAGCAGGCCGTCTACCGCGCCGCCGAGATCGGGGGCGCGCGATGGGCGGTGAAGGCGCAGATCCACTCCGGCGCGCGGGGAAAGGCCGGTGGGATCAAGCTCTGCACTACGGAAGACGAGGTGCGCAAGGCCGCGACCGAGCTCCTGGGCAAGCGGCTGGTGACCCACCAGACGGGACCCGATGGGAAGGTCGTCCACCGGCTGTACATCGAGGCCGCAGTTCCGATCGAGCGGGAGCTGTATATCGGCTTCGTTCTGGATCGCAAGAGTGAGCGTATCATGCTCGTGGCGCACCCGCATGGGGGAATGGAGATCGAGGAGATCGCCAAGACCGAGCCCCAGACGATCCTCCGCCAGACGATGGAGCCCGCGGTCGGGATGCAGTCCTTTCAGGCGCGAGAGGTCGCATTTGGGCTGGGGCTCCCCGCCGCCAGCATCAACCGGATGGTGACGACGCTCATGGGGTGTCACCGGGCGTTCCGGGACCTCGATGCGACGATGGTCGAAATCAACCCACTGGTCCTCACCCGGGACGGGCAGCTTCTGGCCCTCGACGCCAAGATGGCCTTCGACGACAATGCCCTCTTCCGGCGACCATCCGTGAGCGAGCTCCGGGATCACGCCGAGGAGGATCCTCGCGAAGCGCAGGCCTCGGAGCACGGCCTCAACTACGTGGCGCTGGACGGCGAGATCGGCTGCATCATCAATGGGGCGGGGCTGGCCATGGCCACCATGGACATGATCAAGCATGCCGGCGGCGCGCCAGCCAACTTCCTGGACGTGGGAGGCGGCGCGTCGCCGGAGCGGGTGGCGATGGCGTTCAAGCTGGTCCTCCAGGACCGCAAGGTGAGCGCGATGCTGGTGAACATTTTCGCCGGGATCAACCGCTGCGATTGGGTGGCGAAGGGTGTGGTTCAGGCCGTCAAGGAAGTGGGCGTGAAGATCCCGCTCGTAGTACGGCTCGCTGGCACCAACGTCGAGGAAGGGCGCGCCATCATCAAGGAATCGGGCCTGCCCATCATCAGCGCCGATTCCCTGGCGGACGCCGCGGACAAAGTGGTTGCCGCATGGAAGAAAGCCAAGGGGAACTGACCATGGCAATCCTGATCAACGAGCTCACCCGCATCCTGGTCCAGGGATTCACCGGGGACAAGGCGACCTTCCACGCGCAGAAGATGATCGAGTACGGCGCGAAGGTGGTGGGAGGCGTGACCCCGGCCAAGGGCGGACAGACCCACATCGGTCTGCCGGTGTTCAATACGGTCAAGGACGCGGTGGACGCGGTCTACCCGGATGCGAGCATCATCTTCGTTCCGGCGGCCTTCTGCGCCGACGCCATCATGGAAGCCGCCGACGCCGGCATGAAGCTGGTCTGCTGCATCACCGACGGCATTCCGGCGCAGGACATGATGATGGTGAAGCGCTACCTGCGGCGCTATCCGAAAGAGAAGCGGACCACCCTGGTCGGCCCCAACTGCGCGGGAATCATCAGCCCGGGCAAGTCCATGCTCGGCATCATGCCCGGCCACATCTACATGGCGGGGAAGGTGGGTCTGGTCACCCGCTCCGGAACCCTGGGCTACGAGGCCGCCAGCCAGATGAAGGACCTGGGCATCGGGATCTCCTCCAGCGTCGGCATCGGGGGCGATCCGATCAACGGATCGAGCTTTCTGGATGTGCTCGCGCTCTTCGAGCAGGATCCGGAGACCGAGGCGGTCATGATGATCGGTGAGATCGGGGGGCCACAGGAGGCGGAGGCAGCCATGTGGGTGAAGGAGCACATGTCCAAGCCGGTGATCGGCTACGTCGCAGGCCTCACGGCGCCCAAGGGCCGTCGCATGGGACACGCCGGGGCCATCATTTCCGCCTTCGGCGACACGGCCGCGGAGAAGGCGGAGATCATGCGGTCGCTCGGACTCACGGTCGCGCCGAGTCCGGCCGAGCTGGGGAAGGCCGTGGCAGAGGCCCTCGCGAAGAAGCCGCCGCGAAAGCGCGTGGTCACTCGATGACGGCCCGGCCGAAGGTCATCGTCACGCGGCGGATTCCGGCGCCCTGCGAAGAGGAAGCCCGCCGCCGGTTCGATGCGGTGCTGAACCCGCAGGACACCGCGCTGACGCCCGAGCAGCTCAAGACGGCGCTCCGGGACGCCGACGGCCTCCTGCCCACGGTGACCGACAAGATCACTGCGGACGTGCTGTCGGCGACGCCGCGGCGGGCGCGGATCATCGCCAACTTCGGGGTGGGGTTCAACAACATCGATATCGCCGCGGCCAAGGCCCAAGGTGTCACCGTCACCAACACCCCGGACGTGCTCACGGACGACACCGCCGACCTGGCCATGACGCTCCTCCTCATGGCGGCGCGGCGCGCCGGCGAGGGTGAACGGCATGTCAGGACCCGCGCCTGGACCGGATGGCGCCCCACCCATATGCTGGGGGCCCGGGTGAGCGGCAAGACGCTCGGGCTGATCGGGTTTGGCCGGATCGCGAAGGCGGTGGCGCGGCGCGCCCACCACGGCTTCGGCATGCGCGTGCTCTACGCCGATCCCTTTCCCCCCAAGCCCGAGGAAGCGAAGGCGCTCGGCGCGGAGCAACGGCCGACCCCGGAGGACGTGCTGCGCGAGGCCGACTTCGTCTCGCTGCACTGTCCGGCGACCCCGGAAACCCGCCACCTGATCAACGCGGAGCGGTTGCGGCTGATGCGTCGGGAGGCGTTCCTGATCAACACCGCCCGTGGCGACGTGGTGGACGAGGCGGCCTTGGTCGCCGCCCTCCAGGCCGGGACCATCGCCGGGGCGGGCCTCGATGTTTACGAAGCGGAGCCC
>Ga0335077_10001158_pt1 | contig 30901 bp, 24 predicted proteins | sample Lox_Sample_31_FD_207151 | JGI IMG/M metagenome (GOLD analysis project Ga0335077, IMG submission 207151) | Soil microbial communities from Loxahatchee National Wildlife Refuge, Florida, United States - Lox_Sample_3.1 | ecosystem: Environmental > Terrestrial > Soil > Wetlands | place: USA... | reverse complement strand
CAGTGTCACACCCAAGGAAGTTCCCGAGTGGTCCATGATCAGCCTCATCGAGGCTTCCCCATTCGACGCTGGAACCGCTTACGCTGCTATCGATGCCCACAAGCTCGACAATTTCAAGCCCTACATTTTCAAGACCAGCGACTTCGGCAAAACCTGGACAAAAATCATCACTGGCTTGCCCGACAATTCTTACGTACACGCGGTCCGGGAAGATCCCAAGCGCAAAGGCTTGCTTTACGCCGGCACCGAAACTGGCGTCTGGGTTTCCTTCAATGACGGTGCGAATTGGCAGGCGCTCCAGCTCAATCTTCCCGTCACTCCGGTTCACGACCTCGTCATACACGACGACGATCTCGCCGTCGCCACCCACGGCCGTTCCTTCTGGGTCCTTGACGACATCAGTCCGCTGCGCCAAGCCGCCGCTTCCATCGCCGCGGAAGACGCGCATCTCTTCACACCCCGCACTTCGTACCGCACGCGCATTGGCCATTTCAATCCGCGCCGCTATCCCGTCGGCGAAAACCCGCCCGACGGCGCCATCTTGTACTACTACTTGAAGGAAGAGCCGAAAGAGCCCGCCAAGCTCGAGCTTCTCGACGCGCAGGGAAAAGTCATTCGTTCTTTCACCAGCGAGCAGAAGAAGAAAGAAGAAGCGCCGGAAGAATGGGAGCGTGATGCGGAGGCCGAGCACATTCCCGCGAAAGCTGGCCTCAACCGTTTCGCGTGGAACCTGCGCTACGAAGTTCCCACGAAAATTCCGCAAATCGTGTACGACGCCGGCGATCCTCTCGGCCCGCTTGCGCTTCCTGGAACCTATCAGGTTCGCCTGACCGTGGCAGGAAAATCACAAACTGCTTCCTTCGATGTAAAAATGGATCCCCGCGTTCAGACTTCCGCCGAAGATTTGCGCAAGCAATTTGATTTGATGCTGAAAATGCGCGACCGCGAGGACGAATTAAACAAAACTGTTCTGGCCATCCGCGACCTTCGAGCGCAGCTTCAAGCTCTTGAGAAGCGCCTCGGCTCCGGTGACGATGCTAAGCCCATTGTTTCCGCTTCCGCCGACCTGCGCAAAAAAATTAGCGCGATCGAAGAAGAGCTTGTCCAGGTCAACGGCAAGTCCAGCGAGGATTTTGCCAACTATCCCACCAAGCTCGAAAGCAAATTCGCCTTCCTGCAAAACGTCACTGACAGCGCCGACACCGCGCCCACCGCCGCAGAGCTTTCCGTCTTCGCGGATCTCGATCAGCGCCTCGAAGCCCAGCTCGCCAAGTGGCGCGACGTCCTTTCCAAAGACGTCGTCGCGCTCAACGACACCATGCGCAAAAACAACGTCCCCCTCGTTGCTCCGTCCGCCCCCGCCGCCAGATAGCGGCCGCGGGCGGTAGCGCCGGCGTCTCGCCGGTGATTTTTGTTCTTTGTTTTTGTACGGGCACGCTTTAGCGCGTTCCTTTGCCTCTTTTGTCCACCCTTTCCGTCCAGCTCTCCGAAACGATTCGCCCATCTGGCGCACTATATTGGCAAGGAGTACCCTGTTCCTCAACCAGGTTCTTGCCCCAAGCAGGAGGATTCCATGGCCACGCCCGCGCAGCCTTCCACATCCAAGACCACCCTTGCTCCCACGGACACCCGAAAACCGTCCATCGACGTTTCGGGTGATTCGCCTGTGATTCAAGCCATCGTTCTGAACCAGGCTTTCCCTGCTTCGCCAACCGATATCACCCTCGCGCAACTCAATGCGCAAGCCTCCACCGGAGGCCAATTCAACCTTCCCGGCGTGAATAATGCCCCCGTCTCTTTTGATTTGTCGGCTTCGGCGAACGCCGGCCTCGCTGCCTACCAGACTCCCTCCAAGATCGTTGCGGATCTCGGTTTCGCCAGTGGCGATGGCAAGCAGTTGAATATCAGTTTTCCTCCCAATTCGAACGACCGCTTTCTTGCCGTGCGCTGGGGTTTTGACATCTCCGGCAAGCTCGCCGGAAAGATGGCCCTCAATCCGGCCGTGAACGTCAATTTTGGCGCCAGCGGCAGCGCCGACGGCCTTTTTGCTTTCGTCGCCACCGTCGACAAATCCGTTCCCGCTGGCACAGCCTTTCTCCGCCTGCTCGACAACTGGTGCACTCCCGCCGCGGTAGCCGACGGCAGCAGTTCCTTGCCCGCTGGCTGCTGGATCATTTCGGAGGTGACCGGCCAACTCCAGGCGAATCTGGGCGTCACCGGCGGGTACGATTTCAACTGGGTGAAAAGCCTTAAGCTCAATGATCTTCAGGGCGACATCGGCCTGCGCATTTCACTCGGTCTCCAGGCGATGTTATCGGCGCAACTCGGCGGCAAATACTACCTCGTGCTCAACCGCGAATCCGCTTCTTCCGGCGTCCGCCTGCGTCTCTTTCGCGCCACCACCAAAGGCTGGGGCTTCGCTCTTCACACCGGCGCGAACATCACGCTTTCTACTGGCACTCTCACTCCGGCGAACTTGAACGATTTCATCCGGGCCATTCTCGGCATACACGATGCGCAGCTCCTGAAGTTCCTCGAGGCCAGCAGCCTCTCGGACATTTCCAATGCCCTCGGAGGCGAATTTCTCAAAGCTCTCCGCATCGATGGCGACATCAACCAAGCCTTCTCGGATCTCCAGGGCTTCTTTCAGAAATGGAACGATCTCCCTCGCACCGTCACTTCCGTCATCTGGAAGTACGCCAACGACATCCCCGGCTTGACGCAAATCCAGCAGGCCGCGCAGAAAATTTCTCAGCTCCAGGAATCGGACATCAAGTCCTTCCTTGATTCGCTTTTGCACGACGTTTCCTTCACCAACAATCCGGTCGTCGAATGGCTGGAAGCAACAGCCGCTTCGACTCTCTTTGACTTGTTTGAAAGCGATCAACTCTCCCAGCTTCGCACGGACGCCGCCAAGCTCGCGGCCTTATTGGATGGCTCCACTCTCCAGAATTTCCTCACCGGACTCAAGGGCCAGGTGGATACCGCTCTGAATCTGCCGGCGCTCGAGAACGCTCTGAACGCCAACGATCTCACCGGCGTCGCCGTTTGGGTGACGCAACAGCTCGCTAATTTTGCCGGCGTCGATCTTTCTCAGTTAAAGGCCAACATCGCCAAGATCAACGCAGCGATCAAGACTGTCCGTGACAAAGCTCAGCAGATCTATGCCGCCACCGTCAAAGCCCTCAACAACACCTACGGCTTCTCGCTGGACTACGCCTATAACGCCTCCAGCACCGATTCCGCCCTCATTGACCTGGCCTTCGCTGACTCCGCGCGCAGCTCGCTCGCGGACGCCATTCGCGGCGACTTCTCCCAAATCTTCTCCACGCAGATTCCTGGCGTCACTTTGAACACCTGCACTTTGGCCCACGCCATTCAGCGCCACACCCACGTCGAGACTCATTTGCCTTGGATGACCGGCATCTCCGACGACTTGGCTACCGGTTTTGCCAACGCCACTCTTGCCGACAGCGATTCCGGCCGCGTCCAATTCTTTGAAGCGGGCGCCACCGACACGTTAACCACGCAGCGCAACACGAATCTCAAGCGCTTTGCCAGTTGCTCCATCGGTATTTCCGGACAGGCCAAAGGTGTTCGCCAATACAACGTGACCGCCGTGGATTTCGGCTACTCTTTCATCACCGCCAAGACGGCCATGACCGATTCGCAGTTCGATTACGAATTCGGCCCATCGGCCGCCGCCTATTTTTCAAATGTCTTTGGCGCGAAAAATCCCGACCCCAATCGCGCCCCATTCGGTTCCTGGGTCAAGGACTGGGACAGCTTCGCCGCGCAGTCTCCCGGCGCTACCGGTGTCGCCGGCGTCATCGGAAACACTTGGGCCAACCTTCAGGTTCGCCGCCGCGCGCAAAGTGGCGTCGATTGGGTCGCGGCCTTGCTCAATAAGACCGTCACTCCGGATTACCAGGCCATGTCCCGGGCCATGCAGGAATCCATTCGCAAGTTCCTGTTGGTGGCCTATGCCAGCGATCCTTCGAGGTTCAAGAACGTGCCCAAGGGCAATCCCACGATCAGCGGCTTCTTCGTCTATGCGGCGCTGCCGCCGGCCAATGATTTCAGTTTTGATGGTTCCACACTAAAGCCAAAACCCAACGGTGACATCGTCTGGGATGTGCGGGATACCGCGCTCGCCACTGCCGTTACAAATACCTTTGCTCTCGCTCCGTTGCAGGCTAACTTCGCGCGTATCTTTAATCTGCTTCGCGGCATCCCGCAACTTCAGGGCTCGGCGGGTTTCTACGACAATACGGCTCCACAGGTTCTTGGGTCGGTCACTCGAAATCTGCTTGCCGGCGATCCCTACATCACTCTTCTTGAGAACGAAAAGACCGTCATCGACGGCGCACAGGCCGCCTTCGAAAAGCTCCGCCAAACCGGCAGCCAGCCTTTGTTGCAGGCGTTGCCCGATTTTTCCAAGACTCTGATTGATCTCGTTTCCAAATTCAATTCCGGGCTCTCCTCGCTGAGTCTGGACTCGCCCCAGGTCATGCGCCTGTTCGCGCCGCTGGTGTTCCAGTCGGCCGTGGAAGCCATGCTCGGGACCGCGGCAAAACTCCCGTTTGATGCGACCCTGGATGTTGCAGTCCTGAAAGGCGCAACTCTTCCCGATCTCGCGCAGCCGCCGGCTCCGGCTGATACGCTGCTGCGGCAGCGCATCGCCAGCTTCGCCTGATGTGGTTGATTGAGAACTTCTGCGCGTCCAATGTATCGGTCAGAGGGCGTTTTGGAGTGCGGCAGCTTGCTGCCGTTTTTCTGCAGGGTCTACTCTCAGAGAAAACTGGGAGCGAAATGACAAAATACGCTGTTTGCTCTTCTCATTGAGAACTGACAACCAAACTATGACAACCGGCTTTCACCCTGCAACCGCCGCAATCTTCTTCGCCCACCGCGACAGGTGATTCAGCGACTCTGTGTGCGTCGGGTCCAGGTGCAGCGGCGTAATCGACACCGCCCCCGCAAATATCGCCGCGTAATCCGTGTCCGGCTCCACGTCCTTGTCGATTCTCTGCTCGAACAGCCAGAAATACGTGCGTCCGCGCGGGTCCTTTCCCTCGCTCAACTGGTTTCGCGTGATTTTTTTCGACTGCCGCGTGAACTTCACTCCGCCGTTCCACGGCTCCGGCACGTTTATGTTCAGCAGCACCTGGTCCGGCAATCCCTCTTTCGAAATCAGCTCCGCCGCCGCCCGCGCCACCTTCGCCGAATTCTCAAACTTCACGTTTTCTTTCTTCGAGCACAATGACACCGCAACCGACGGAATGTGATGCAGCGCGCCTTCCCGTGCCGCTCCCACTGTTCCCGAATAGTACGCGTTTTCTCCCAGGTTTGCTCCGTGGTTGATTCCGGAAATCACCAGGTCCGGTTTTTCCGGCAGCAATTTGTGCAGCGCCACAATCACGCAATCCGCCGGCGTCCCGTCAATCGCCCACTCGCGCTCTGCAATCCGGTTGCACACGATGGGTTGCCGCAGCGTCAGCGATTGCGCCGTCCCGCTCTGCTCCCGGCTTGGCGCAACGATGCTCACCGTCGCCAGGTCCGCAAGCTCCTCCGCCAGCGTCCGCAGCCCTTCCGCCTGATACCCATCATCATTAGTGAGCAGGATATGGGTCATTGGGTTGATTTTCGCCATCGGCTCGGCAACCAGATTTCGAGTACTTTTCATTGACGCCGTCAAGTTGTTTCCTGCTCTCGGCGCGGACAGGCTCCAGCGGCACAGTCGTGCCATACGCAGTGTAGGAATCTCCATGAATTAACGGAAGATCACGCACTAACGCCTGCCTAGCTTTCTCATAATATCTGCACTTACTTTTATCCGTCATGTCCCCAAGGACCTGATATGCTCCGCCAACACCTTCCAACACCATGCTATCAAGACCACCGTTTTGCTTTTTTTCGTTGTTGAGGAAATCGAGCGACTTCTCCAAATTTAGTTCTGCGTCAGCGATTGACTGGTCTCGGGTCGTGGGCTTCGCGTAGGCTTTGGCGATGTACATCATTGCAATTTGTTGGTACAAAAAGCCGTCGTGAGAAGTGTCTCGATTACTGCCTTTCAACCAGGTCTGGAGGACTTCAACACCTTCATCGTATCGCCCGACTTTTTGAAATTCGATGGCCCAATTTAGTGCTTCCGATCCACTCTTTGGAACGCGTGTCCTGCTGTAAACAAGCCAGCCGACGACAATCAATAGTAAAAGCGCGGTTACAAGAAAGAAAATCTGCCTGGGCGGAGTCATAATCTTGGAAAAAATGGTCGGGACGGCGAGATTTGAACTCGCGACCTCACGCACCCCAAGCGTGCGCGCTACCAGGCTGCGCTACGTCCCGACTGGTAAGCTGATAACGACGCGGCAACGTCGAGAGGGCCGAATCGCGGTACCAACTGCACTCTCAAGGCTATCACCGCCGTTCGAGAAGCGTCAAGAAAGCCTGCAGCGCATCGCGCAGGTCCAGCAGCATCTTGCGGCTCAGTAATTGCGAAGCCCCCTCCACGCCTTGATTCGCCCCGCGCCGCTCCGTCTCGCCCGTACCATTTTGCTCGCGCAAATGCCGCCGCGCTCCCGCAATCGTGAACCCCTCATCGTAAAGCAGCCGCTTGATGCGAAAAACCATGTCCACGTCTTGCTGGCGGTACATCCGCCGGCCCGCGTCGTCCTTCACCGGCTCGAGCATCGGGAATTCCGCTTCCCAATACCGCAGCACAAACGGCTTCAAATCGGCGAGTCGGCTCACCTCGCCAATGCGATACAGGCGTTCTTCAATCATGGTTTTTGTGGCGGTGCCGTTGCCGGGCATCTTCAATTCCTGCCGGGAAGGGGGACGCCGCTATCCTAGCAGTTTGCCGCGCATTGCTGTAGTGGGTCGTCTTCGACCATCTGCCGTCTACCGTCCACCGCTCACTTTCCGCGTTGTCATGCTGAGCGAAGCGAAGCATCTCAACTGAGGAATAGCCGACCAACTCAAATTTAGACGCCAGTGAAAAGGGCAACGCTTGAAATCATTGATCTCCACCGCCCGCCGCCCGTGCTCGCTTCTCCCTCTTCCTCAACCGCTGCACAAACCGCACCGGCGTCCCCGTGAAATCAAACTTCGCGCGAAGCTGATTCTCCAGAAACCTCTCGTAACTGAAATGCAGGGGAACCTTCTGGTTCGTGAACAGCAAAAACGTCGGTGGCGCCGTCTTCGCCTGCGTGATGTAGTAAATACGCACCGGCCGTGCTTTCGGCGTGGTCCCGCGCTGCAAATCCACTTCTTGCTTGAGCCAGTTGTTCAGCACCGGCGTCGCAATCCGCCGCCTCCGCGCCTCCGCGCATTTCTCGATCAGCGGAAATAGCTTTTCCGCGCGCTCCCCGGTTTTTGCGGAAAGAAACACGATCGGCGCGTAACTCAAAAATTTCAATTTCGCGCGAATCATTTTTCCATAGTCATGCATCAGCAACCCAGGATCGACATTCCCCGCACTCTTGGGTGCCCCACCCTTTCCCTTGGAAAGGGTGGGATGTCCTTTAAGAGAACCAGAAATCTCACGTGTCGCCGCCTCCCTCGCGGCCGCCAGCGCCAGATCCCACTTATTAATCACGATAACGACCGACCGCCCCGACTGCTCTGCGTAATTTGCAATCTGTGCGTCGCCTTGCGTAACGCCTTGTTCGCCATCGACGACCAGCAACGCCACGTCGCAGCGTTCCAACCCGCGCCGCGCCATCACCACGCTCAATTTCTCCGCCACCAGCTTGGTTTTTCCTTTGCGCCGAATCCCTGCTGTATCCACGAACCTGTATTCTCGGCCGCCGCGAGCAATTTCCGTGTCCACGTTGTCCATGGTGGTTCCCGGAATCGGCGACACAATCGACCGCTCTTCGCCAACCAAGCAGTTCAGTAGCGTCGATTTCCCAACGTTCGGCCGCCCGATAATCGCCACCTCGACGATCCGCGGCCCGGCTTCTTCTGCGCCCGTTTCTATCGCCGGCGGCCTCTCCTCCGTAGGGGCGGAGCTTGCTCCGCCCGCTTCCATTGGTAGCCCCTTCTCCTTTTGTTGTAGGGGCGCAGCATGCTGCGCCCCTAGCGTCTCCCCGCGCTCCGGCCAAAATTGCCCCAGCGCGTAATCCAGCAAATCATCTACACCCGTCCCATGCTCCGCCGTAATCGGGAATATCGGCACTCCCACCGCATGAAACGGCGCCGCGTTCGCTTCCTGCGAAGGCGCATCCACTTTATTCACCGCGATCACGAACGGCTTCCCCGTCGACCGCAATAGCCTCGCCAGTTCTTCATCCGACGGCGTCAATCCCGCCTGGCTGTCCACCACCAGCACCAGCAGCGCCGCTTTCTTGATTGCCACCTGCGCTTGCCGCAAAATCTCCTGCGGAATCAGCGCCTTGTCATCGGGAATGATTCCGCCCGTGTCGACCACTTCCACAGTCCGCCCGCGCCACTCCGCTTTCCCATAAATGCGGTCGCGTGTAATCCCGGGCTCGTCTGTCACAATCGACCGCCGCGTCCCCGTCAGCCGGTTGAACAGCGTCGACTTCCCCACATTGGGGCGTCCGACAATCACCAGAGATGGCAGCCACGCAGTCATGAATTTTCTCGTCCGTGCAATCTTCCACTGTAACGCATCCCCGCACACGCTGGAAGCAATCGCGCCCTCTGCGCCAATTAGAACTTGCCTTGCTGGATCCACGCGGAAACTTCGGCTTCAACGGAGAATGGAATTTGCGGGGAGGATTCGAAACGCTCCCCGAGGACATACGCGTTGATTTCGAGTGGAATCCCCTCATACCCCCCGCCCGTGAGAAAACCTTGGACGTAGAGCGCCGCGAATCTGGGAACACCAAGCTGGCGGTATTGCTCTGCGTGAACACATTCGTGAAATAGCAAGCCGTCGGAGAAGGATTCGTGAGACACGATCACATCGTTGAACGTTACGGCGGCCATTAGCGCGAAGTCCGGCAGGTTCGCGAATCCCAGTCCTTGGAGCAGAGGATAAAAAGTGGGATTGCCGATCCGTTCCTTTGCCAAAACCAGGACCCGCGTAGTTTCGAGCAAGTCAGCACGAAAGAATGGTGCGAACACTGATCTTTGCGCGGCAGAAAGAGGAACAGCGCGGTCACGGAAGCGCTTTCGTTGGGCCTCAATGTATTCCGCTACAAGCCCGGAAATCTGATTGAGCTGTTCTGGAGAAAGACTCGGCATGGGTCCGAGTTTCAATTCCACACTTTGAGGCGCGGCCACGCCTCGGCGAGCGGTCTCTTGAAGTCGCGGCAAATCAAGATCGTGTAATGTTCCCAGCCCATTCCGTAATACGGAGCGTTTTTCGGGCCTTCCTTTACGCTGCCGCACCAATACTGGGCGTCCCTCAAGTTCCATTCGAGAAGAATGACGGACTCGCCCGTGTATTCGCGTGGGCCCCAATAGTAATAGTTTTGGTGCGCCGAAATGGACTTAGGCAAGCCGTAGCGCGCCCCGAAGAAATCGATGGCTCCGGCGCCGCCGTAGTTCCCTCCCAGGATCGCCGTTTTGGCCTGTTGTTCCGGCGGAAGCGAATGGTAGACATCTGCAACGGTCTTTACCATTTCTTGCCACCCGAATTCATCCGCGAAGTGTTGCGGTAGTAGGCCAGCCATGGTCGTTTCCGTGCGCGACATCTTGATGCCCAGAACGGCCATATACGGCACGATCTTGTCGGGCGGAAGTATCGGCAGCGCGAGAGGCGCGGCGATGAGGCCTCCCGCCACAACCACCGACGGAATCGCGATGCGCAACCAGCGCCGGCGGCCTTGCGGTTCCGTCCATTTTTCCCAAAAGACTCCGCCCGCCGCGTAAAGCATGGGATAGATCGGCGCAAGGTAATAATCCTTTCCATGCAGCGCCATCATCACCGCGAGGAACGCAAGATAACTGAAACCGAGAAACCGGAATGCCTTTGCTTCTTGGTGAAACAGCAAGAATCCCAGGCCCGCCACCCACACCAAAATGCTGAACGGGCTGAGCATCATGACTTGCTGGCCAAGGAAAGCGAGCGGCGGAAGCTCGATGTTTTTGTGTGTGATTTTGACGTTGTGCAGGTCCTCGAGCGTAGGGAAGTGATGCTGAACTTGCCAAACTGCGTTGGGAAGCGCGACTAGCACAGCTATTCCAGCGGCAAGCCAGAACCACTTTGTCGCGATAATCCTGCGCTGCCGCGAGATCAACAAACCGAGGACGAGCGCCCCCAGAAAAAACGCAGTGGAGTGTTTGTTTTCGAGCCCCAGGCCCAGCAGCACCCCGCACCACAGCAGAAGTTGTGGCTTCCGCCGATTGAGCGCAAGCAATAGGAAGTAGATGCAACCCATCCAGAACAGTGGTTCGAACGCGTTCATGGCGAAGCGGTTTCCGTTGCCCAGAATTACCGGGGCGAGCAGAACCGAAAGCGAAGAGAGGGAGATCCCCCAGCCGCGGGCGCCCAACTCGCGCGCAAGATAACCCGAGAGAACTACTTCCGCGCCAAAGGCGAGGTCAGGAAGAAGCCGGAGCGCATGCAGCGAATCGCCGAAAAGAACGCGATTAAAGTGAAGCAGCCACGCGCTCAGTGGAGCGAAATCGACATACCCGGCAGCGAGGTGGTCGCTGCACGCGAGGAAATAAAGTTCGTCGCGAAAATAGCCGTAGCGGGTGGCGAGCACCGCCTGAACGAGCACGGCGACTGCGCCGAGAATCCACGCAACCGCGACGCGCGCCGCAGCAGACTGGGTCTCGCCAACAGGGGCGGTTTCCGCCATTTCCAGGGGGCTCTCCGGGGAAAACTATAACACGCAGAGCTGGCGGCCTTCGCGGCTCGGGATGCGAACGGCGCTCGACAGAACCCGCATTCCCGCGAACGGATTCGGGAAGTACAGTTACCGTCACGGCAAGTTCCAAACGTGGATCAGGCCAGACAAGGAAATTCCCCGATAAAATTGGGGGAAATGCTGTGGTGACGCTTCGCTGCGAAAGGGGCCGGCTGGAGGGTACCGGCGACGCGTTTTGCGCGGCTGACATTTGGGAGTCAGACAAAGCAGAATGAAGCGGCTGACGTATTGGCAACTTGGTGCAGTGGCGGCGTTCGTGCTCGTGTATACGGTCGTTTCGCTTACCGCGAAACCGGGACCGGCGCTTACTGCATTTTCCGACATCTCCGGCACACTTCTCTGGGTGATCGCGCTCGTCGCGATGGTTTGGGCTGCGATTGCAAACCACGGCCGAACGCGCTGGTTTTGGTTTCTGATGGCGGCGAGCGGCGCCATGGTGGGCACCAACCTCGGGGCGTGGCTCTACTATGAAGTGATCCGCGGGAAGACCACGCCGTCTCCTTTCTGGGCGGACATTCCTCTGTTCCTGCAACCGGTGCCGATGATGGCGGCCGCCGCGGTGCGTCCTGGCTCGCGGGAGCGCGAGCAGAAGTTCCATCTCAGCACGCTGAATTTTCTGATCCTTTTGTTGTGGTGGATCTACATTTACATGTTCCTGGTTTACCCGAACGAGTTCATGCTGATGAACCTCGGGGCGTTCAACACCTACTACTATCTGCTGTTCATCACGGAATATATCGTTCTCATGGCTGTCCTGGGCGGCATGGCGCTGGTCACTGAAGGTGCCTGGCGAAAGATCTACTGGCACCTTTTTGCCTCGAGCGCGCTGTACCTGTTGGCGTACCAGTGGCTGAACGGCGCCCTGGGGCGCGACGAATACTACAGCGGAAGCATCTACGACGTCCCCAATTACGCGGCGATTTGCTGGTTCATCCTGATTGCCGTTAGCGCGCGGCAGGTTCCCTCGGAAAAACTCGCGGTCCGGCCGCACGGGCGCGAGAGAGATGTGTCGGGAATCCTGGCGGTGCTCGCGCTGCTGTCGCTCCCGGTGATTGGCTTGTGCGAGCTGTCTCTGGATCCGCAAGCGGGTCAGTTGCGGTCGTATCGCGTCACGGTGACGCTGGTCGGGATTTTGCTTTTGGGCGTCTGCGTGTTCCTCCGGCAAATGCTGCTGGCAAAAGAGATGGGGCGCCTGCTGACGGAATCGACCAAAAACCTCGAGCAATTGCAGCGCGCGCAGAGCCAGTTGATTCAAAAGGAGCGCCTCGCTGGCATCGGTCAACTGGTTTCCGGAGTGGCACACGAGCTGAACAATCCTTTGACCGCGGTGATGGGATACTCCGAACTGCTGAAAGACCAAACAGTTGAGGGCGAATCACAAAAGAAACTGGAACGGCTGGGTGCCGAAGCGCGGCGCATGAAAAAAATCATCGATAACCTGATCAGCTTCGCGCGTCCGCAGCAGGAGGGGCGGCGACCGATGGATCTTGCCACCGTCGTGCGCGATTCGCTGCAGCTTTGCGAATACCAATGGAAGAGCCTCGGGATAAATTGTGAATTGCACTTTGCGCCGAATCTGCCACGGATTCCCATTAACGAAGGCCAATTCAAGCAGGTTTTCGTCAACCTGTTCAGCAACGCGGCGCAAGCGGTAGCGCAGGCCAGCCAAAAGAAAATCCTGGTCGAGGGCCGCCTGGAAGACGGCAAGATTGTCGTGCGCTTCAGCGACTCCGGGCCGGGCTTCAACGATCTAACCCGCGCGTTCGATCCGTTCTACACCACGCGGCCCATTGGCCAAGGCACGGGTTTGGGGTTGAGCATGTGCTACGGAACGGTGAAAGAGCACAACGGCAACATCTACGTGCAAAACCTCGAGCCGTGCGGCGCCGCCGTCACCATCGAATTGCCCGCTGCGTAGTTCCTCCTTTCTGACAAGATCGAAACTCGAAAATCGAAATTGGAAACTCGTGGGCCGTGACCAGTGATCCGTGACCCGTGAAAGAAGGAACGCTCGGGTAAGCGCTGGAGTGGCCTCGGGGGGCAGGACGACTATCCTCATCGGATAGTCGGATAGAAGTGGGGGGCATTTCTGGTAGAGTGCGAGGGGCCAGGAATGGCTTTCGATGCCCATCCCAGCATGCAGAGGTGAAACATGAAACAGGGTTGGATTCTTCTTCTCGTTCTATGTGTGGCCGGCGCCATGTTCGCCGAGTCACCAGGTGGAAGTCACAACGTTTCGACGTTTTCGATCGTAGCCCGCGATCCCGCGACGGGTCAGATGGGTATTGCCGTGGCGTCGCGCTATTTCTCGGTTGGATCGGTAGTGCCGTGGGCGATGGCCGACGTCGGCGCGGTGGCGACGCAAGCCAACGTGAATGTGGGCTATGGTCCCAAGGCGATGGACCTGCTTCGCCAGGGCCTTTCCGCCGACGAGGTAGCCAAGCGGTTGCTCGACGAGGATACTTACCCTGGCAAGGACGGACGCCAGTTTGCCATCGTGGATGCGAAGGGCGGAGTGGTGACGTATACCGGACCCAACGCACCGAATTGGGCGGGCGGCCAGAAAGGCGCCAACTGGGCGGCACAGGGCAACATTCTGGTCGGACCCCAGGTGCCAGAAGCCATGGGGAAAGCGTTTGAAGCGACTTCTGGAGAATTGGCGGAAAAGATGTTTGCGGCGCTCAAGGCGGGCGATGCCGCCGGGGGCGATAAGCGCGGCCGGCAATCGGCGTCCATGTTGATTGTGTGCCGTGAGTGCGGCCGTAACACCAATAATGACCGTTATCTCTACATCAACGTGGATGACAGCCCGGATCCGTTCATGGAGTTGCGACGCCTGCTCGACGTGGGGCTGGCCTACAATTACGGAGACCGCGCGGCCAAGCTGCTGGGGCAGAAGAAGATTCCCGAGGCGCGGCAAAGCGCGCAAACGGCAGTGAAATACGCGCCCAACAGTCCCGACGCGCACATGAGCCTCGGAATGTTGAACTATCTCTCGGGCGATAAGGCTGCGGCTCTCTCCGAATTGCAGACCGCACAGCGCCTGGATCCCAACTTCCGCAAGCAGTGGGATGCCATGATGGGTTTTGCCAAAGACTTTGCGGTGATCCAGAACGACAAGGAATTTATGGCGAAACTGTTCCCGTCCACGCAATGATTCCGCGCTGTCCGGGGACCGCGCAAGTCCTCCAGCACCCGCTAGGTGCATAGTCGGCTGGCAGGGGGGTCGAGCTGCAGGGCAAATTGAGCCCCCCAGCGATATTGCAGGAAGATGGCCTGGCGGGTCGGAAATTTGGCGTAAGAGGTAGAAAAGGAATGGGTTAGTGTGGGTTGGGGTGGCAATGCGGGTTTGCAATATGTAATATTTGCGGACCTTTGTGCGTACCAGACTATGGAAACGCAGAGACCAGGCCGGATGAGCGCGCCGGGAATAACGGAGCCAGCGGAGGCAATCGCCCGTGCCAGGGCGGGCGACGCCAATGCTTGGGGCGAGCTTTATCGGGAATACGCCCCGGCGATTTTCCGGTTCTGCCGGCGTGCCTTGCCGACGCGCGAGGACGCCGAGGACGCCACGATGGAAATTTTCATGAAATTGCGCGAGAAGCTGGGGCAATACGACACGACGCGTTCGTTTACGGCGTGGCTCTACAAGGTGGCCGCCAATCATTGCTGGGACATTCTGCGGCGGCGGAAAATCCGCCAGGATAAAGAAACCGAAGATGTGGAAAGCATTCCGCTGGAGCATCCTGATCCGAATCAACTGGAGAAGCTCATCGAGCAGCGCACCAGCGAAGAAGTGCGCAAGGCGCTCGCCAGGCTGCGCGGGCGCGCGCGCATGGCGCTGGTGATGCGCTATTACTCGGACATGAGCTACGACGAAATTGCCGATGCGCTGGGAGTGCGGCGCGCCTTTGTGGGCGTGGTGCTGCTCCGCGCGCGGCATGAACTGCGGCAGGCGCTGGAAGGCAACGCTGCGCTGGCGGCGGGAGGGGTTTCATGAGCGAAACGCCCGGAGAAAAGATGAAGCACTTGGATGAAATGACGTGCCTGCTGTATGCCGAGCGGCAACTGGACCGCGCGCGGGCGCTGGAAGTGTCGGCGCACGCGCAGGAATGCGAAGCGTGCCAGACCTTGTTGCGGGCGCTGGAGCGGGAATCGCGGCTGCTGACGCGAGCCATGTTGGAAGAAGACGAACCGCTGCCTTCGCGGCTGGCGGTTTTTCAAGAGCGGGCGCGGCGCGCGCTGCACTGGATCTGGGGCTTGGCATTTGGCCTGGCGGCGACGGGCGCGTACGCACTGTATGCGGACTACATCCAGCCGTGGCAGCGTGAACTCGAGCAAGCAGGATTCGGCGGATCGAACCTGCTGAACCTGCTGATTTTTCAGGGCGCCTTCTGGAAAGGATGGCAATCCATGATTACAGTTCTTGAAGCAGCGGCGCTGATGACGCTGGGGGCTTTTGCGGTGATGTTCCTGCGGCGGCGAATGCGGCGCGGCGGGGCGCTAGCTGTGGTGTTGGCAGGATTGTGCGCGTTGCTGGCGATGCCGGCGCCGGCGGCGGCGACGGAGTTCCGCAAAGCAGACACCGTCGATATCGGCAAAGACGAGAAAATCAAGGGCGATGTGTACATCATGGCGCAACGCGCGCGCGTCGATGGAACGGTGGACGGGGACGTCATCGTGTTCTCCCCTAACGTAGATATCAACGGCCACGTGATGGGCGACGTCATTGCGTTCGCCACAAGCGTGCGCATCAATGGTCAGGTGGACGGCAACGTGCGGGGCGCCAACAACAACATCACCATCACCGGGAACGTCGCAAGAAACGTGACCGATTTCTGCCAGACGTTTACGCTGGACGCCAACGGCAAGGTGGGAGGAAGCCTCACCTCTTTCAGCGAATCCTTTAGCCAGGATGGCAGCGTGGGCCGCGACATGCTGCTGTTCTTCGCGCATGGTACGTTCGCGGGAAAGGTCGCGGGAGGGATCCGAGCCAAGGGCGACTCGCTGGTCATCACTTCCTCCGCGGTGATCGACGGGCCAATCCGTTTTGAAGGCAACAAGCAAGCGGACGTTTCTCCGTCAGCGAAATTGGCTTCGCCGGTGGAATTTCATCGAATCGAAAAGCACATGACGTATCGCTCAAGCAGCTACTACGTCTGGCAGGTGATTTGGGCGGCAGCGTTTATCCTGTTTGGGTTGGTGCTGTTCGCGTTGATGCCGAAGTTTTCCGAAGATGCAGTGAAGTCCGCCGAACATTATGGAGCTTCGGCCGGGCTGGGCGTGCTGGTGCTGTTTGGAGTGCCGATCGCGGCGATCATTGCGTGCATCACGGTAGTGGGATTGTTCCTGGGAATTGCCACGCTGTTTGTCTGGTACGGATCGCTTTATTTCGCCCAGGTGATTGTGGGAGCGGTGATCGGTCAGTGGCTGATGGGCAGGACAAGCGAGCTTTGGCCGCTTATTGGACGAATGGCGGTTGGGTTGATTCTGGTACGGCTGTGCACCACGATTCCGCACGTCGGCGGCTGGGTGAAATTCGTGGCGATTTTGTGGGGTATTGGGGCGATTTCGCTGGCAATCTACCGTCGGTTCCAGCCGACGATTGCGCCAGTTGCTCCAGCGGCGCCGTACACGCCGCCGATGCCGCCGAATACGACGGTCGGCGGGACGATGCCGGCGTAATAGGAAGTTTTCAGTAAGTCAGCTATCAGTCGTCAAAAGGCGCTAGTCAAGAAAGCAACCAAAGGCGCTAGAAACTCAAATCTTTCTTGAAAAAAACCGGGCTCCCTGAAATTCCAGGGAGCCCGTGGCCTTTTGCGGAGGCGGTGTTAAAGTGAGAGAGTCGTAACTCCGATGCTTAGTGCTGACGGACCTTGGCGGCGTAGAAGGCCGGCTGCAGACTGAATCCTGAATTCTCGATATACAAGGCGCGAATGTAGACGGGTAGGCTTGATGACAAGTTCCCAGTCGAGGTAATTCCGTCGAGGCTGGTCTGATTGAAGGTCTGCACTTGGGGGGCACCCGAAACGAGAAAATAGGATGGGAGGGCCGTGATATTGAAGGCTGGCGTTCCCGTGCTGGAAACCGACGCGGCGAACCGCGACCAGCGGAGCGTCAGGGCGTCGGCATTTACAGAAGCCAGGGTGGTTCCACTTGGCCCTGTGAATTGGGTGACATGAACAGCCACCCTTTGTCCTAAATGGAGAGCCCCGGTGTTGTTGGCGGTAGTAAACGTATTTGTGTTTCCAGTGAACGCGCTCAAGTCAAGGCCTTTGGTGTCAATCAGAAAATTGCTGGCGTTCACGAGGTTTACCGTCAGGCCGTCTCCGTCTGAGAGAAGTCCATTTCCGATTAGAGAATTTGAGGCGGCAGGAAGCATGTCGGTGACAATCAAGGTGAATTGAGTTGAGCTCCCCGAGTTGATCGCGGCAACGATACCCTCAACGACGTCCTGCTGAGTTGCAAGCAGTGGCTCAATTTCCCGGATCGACGTGGTTCCGTCAGAATTGACGATAACATCCATGCTGGCGATCTGATTGTTCGAGACGCAAGTTGCGAGGGTTTGTTGGGCGCTGGTGGGGCAGAGCGTGTCGGCGGGATCGGTGTCGAAAACGGTGGAAGAGGTCGCCGCGGCGGTAAGGCTCGCATTGGTCAGCGGGTTCTTGATGGTGGCATTTTGGCCGCTGACAGTGGCGACGCCGGTGACATCTTCGATCAGGTCAAGCTGACCGGAAGTGAGATTGGAACCCGCGCGTGGAAGGGTGAACTCAGTCAGGACGCTGCCACTGGCAGGGCTGAAATTCACATTAAGAGTCGTCCCCGTGACGGTTACCGCGCTGGCAAGATTGAAGTCAAGGCCCAAGCCGGTATTGCTCGAGAAGGTTTGGTTGACATTGTTGATTAGCACTGAGCCCACGGCGTTAGGGTTGAAGGTACAAATGGCGTTGACTGGACAGGCAGGGCTGGTGAGGGCCACGCCTGTGTCATTGAAGATAGTCATCTTCTGAGAGGAAAGCGCAACCGTAAGACTGCTGATCGTTTCGCTCGGCACGCTGGTGAGGGTGCCTAGAAAAGCAGAGTCGGATTGCAGGCGCATCAAATCAATGGGAGCAGAAGAGGGCGTCAAGGTCTTCGTCGAAGTCGAGGAAGTGACGGTAACACCCAGGACGACGACCTCAAAGTTGAGGAGCGAGGGAGTCGTGGGAAGCGTGTCGGCCACCATAGTGAAACTAAGATTGGCAGTGCCGCCTCCGCCGCAGTTCACCTTACAGACGTTGCCCCCTTTGGGGCCGCTGCAGGAAGTCATTGCGAAAATGGCGAGAAGGAAGAGAGAAAGAAAACGGATTGGTTTGAAGCGAGTCATCAGCTACCCCACGATCGGCTAGAGTGCGTTCGCCTGACGAGGAAAAACGCGCGAAATCCCCACGTCGAATGTAGCGCGCCGGAAAAAGGCCGTCATGGCAAAAAAAGTGTTGATTGTTCAACTGCTAAATGGTTTAGACGCGCGGGAGTGCTGCGGTTGTTGGCTCAAGCCGCAGGCTAGGCCAGCCAGCCGGAACGGGTATGCTATCGTAACAAGTCTGCGCAAAGCGGACGGGTGAGGGACGGACTTTCTGGCGAGAAAAGCTTCCAATTCGGCGACGGGTGCGGCGGGCGAGAAGGCGAAGCGCGCGGCAAAGGCTGTGGAACGCGAGTACGTGCCGATCGAGGAGGAAGCCGGCCACATCGACAGGGCCGCGAGCGAGGGCGGCGTCCGAGCAGACGGACATGACGAAAACGCCGAGACGAACGCAGGTAGCGATGCGAAGCCGTCCATGCAGGACGTGTTTGGCCCGGGAGGATTCCTCGAAAAGTGCATGGTGGGCGGATTTGACCGCTCGGTGACCGGCTCGGACTACGAATACCGGCGCGCGCAATTGGAGATGGCGGAGCTGGTGCACCATGCGTTTGAGAATCATCACCATGCCATTGTCGAAGCGGGAACCGGAACTGGCAAGACGCTGGCGTACTTGATTCCCGCAATTTGCAGCGGGCGGCGCGTGGTGATCTCCACGGCGACGAAATCGCTGCAGGAACAGCTCTACCAGAAAGACATCCCTTTTCTGCAAAAGCATTTTGCGCCGAACCTGAAAGTGGCGGTGATGAAGGGACGGTCGAATTTTTTGTGCGTTGCCAAGCTGAACCAGATGCAGGACCAGGCGCTGCTTAAGGGCATGGAAGAGCTCGACTCATTTCGGCAGATCAAGGACTGGGCAAAGCTGACGGAAACGGGCGACCGCGCGGAGTTGCCGTTTTTGCCGGACGATTCGGAGCTGTGGGGACGGCTGGACGCGCGGCGCGACACGTGCACGGGGCAGAAATGCCCTTCGTTCAATCCGTGCTTCATTACGGGCATGCATCAGCGGGCGAAAGAAGCCGACCTGATTATCGTGAACCATCACCTGTTCTTCGCGGATTTGGCGCTGAAGCAGGACGACTTCGGGAGCATCCTGCCGGAATATTCGGCGGTGGTGTTTGACGAAGCGCACGAAATGGAAGACGTGGCGAGCGACTACTTTGGGCGGCAGATCTCGAACTTTCGGTTCGAAGAGTTGGCGCGGGACGCGGACCAGACGCTGCGGCTGCTGCATTTGGGGACGCCGTCTCTGCTGCGGAAGACGCAGCGGATTCGCGAGCGCAATCGGGGCTTTTTTGAATTGTTTCCGTCGCGCGAGGGGCGGTTTTCGTTCACGCGCCAAGAGCGCGAAGCATTTCTGGAGCAGAACCGGGAGACCTACGACGCGCTAGCAAGCGCTTTGAAGAGTCTGGAGACGGAAATCGCGGCACTCACCAGCAAGCCAGAAGAGTTGACGCGGATTGCGCGGCGCAGCTTCGAACTGCGGCAGGAACTGGCGTTTCTGTTCGAGTCCAACGAGAAAAATTTCGTGTACTGGTTCGAGCGGCGGAATAAAGGCGTGTTCCTGACAGCCACGCCCATCGACGTGAGCCAAATTCTACGCGGACGGCTCTTCGAGCAATTCGACACAGTCATTTTGACTTCCGCCACGCTGACGGTGGGCGGGCGTTTCGATTACATCCGGCAGCGGCTGGGAATCGATCATGCCAAAGACCGCACGCTACCGCCGGAGTTCGATTACCCCAAGCAGGCGCTGCTGTATTTGCCGCGCAATATGCCGGACGTGCGCGACGCGGGATTCGCCGGCAAGGCCGCAGACGAAATCGTGCAATTGTTGGAGCACAGCCAGGGCCGCGCGTTTTGCCTGTTCACCAGCTATTCGCAGATGAACGAGTTGTACGAGCGGGTGCGCGGGCGAGTTTCGTTTCCCTTGTTGCTGCAGGGTACGGCGCCGCGCAGCATGCTGCTCGAGCGCTTCAAGAACACGGAAGCGGCAGTGCTGTTTGCGACGGCGAGCTTCTGGCAGGGTGTGGACGTGCCGGGCGAGCAGCTTTCCTGCGTGATTGTGGACCGGTTGCCGTTTGCGGTGCCGAGCGATCCGATCGTGGCGGCGCGGGTGAAGGCGCTGCAGGAAGACGGACGAAACCCATTCGCGGAATTTCAGGTGCCGCAAGCGGTGCTTTCGCTTAAACAAGGGTTTGGCCGGTTGATTCGCACGAAAACCGACCGCGGAGTGCTGGCGCTGCTGGATACCCGCATCCAGCGCATGCCCTATGGTAAAATTTTTCTGGAGTCGCTGCCGCGCTACCGAGTGACGTACGACCGGAGCGAAGTGGCGCGGTTTCTGGACGGAAGCGGTAAGCAAAAAGCGGCGAACCAGGGCACTCCCGCCTAAGCGTTTCGCAAGTCATCGAAAACCAGGAGCAATGGCCGGCGGGATCCGGGAGAGATATGTTTCAAGTCAGCGTGGAAGAGACTTTTTCCGCAGGGCATGCCCTGCGCGGCTACAAGGGCAAGTGCGAAAATCCGCATGGACATAACTACCGCGTGCGCGTGACGGTAGAAGGGCCGCAACTCGATTCCACTGGCCTGCTGGTGGACTTCGTTCAGGTCAAGCAAGTGATTCGTGAAGTGATGGGGCGGCTCGATCACCAGTTCATGAATGACCTCGAACCATTCAAGACGCTGAACCCCTCGGCGGAAAACGTGGCGAAGTACTTTTATGACGAGATTACGCGGCAATTGAAAGATATGCCGCCGGGCGCGCGGGTTACGGACGTGGTTCTGTGGGAGACGGATACGAGCCGGGCGCAATACCGGCCGGGGAACTAAGATGCTGGCGGAATTGGTGGGGCAGGCGTTGGTGAGGAAATGAACCGATCCTTTTTCATCATCATGGTTCCGGCGCTGTTGGTGGCTGCAGGATACATTTTTGTACTGCGGTACCTAGGGATTGCGCCGGGTTATCCACGGCTGATCGTGGCGATGGTGCTGTTCTTTGGAGCGATTTACTGGCTTTCGCGAAGGGGTACGCGAAAAGCAAATACTAATCGGCAATAGGGTTTGGCGGCACTCGGGCAAACGCCCGTAGTGGGCGGCAGCTCAGAGTTACATTCCAAAATCATGTTCATCACGGAAATTTTCAAATCGATTCAGGGAGAAGGCACGCGCGCGGGCCTGCCGTGCGTTTTCGTGCGGCTGACGGGATGCAATTTGCGCTGCACGTGGTGCGATACGGCTTACGCCTTTTACAGCGGCAAGAAGATGAGCGTCGAAGAAGTACTGGCGCGCGTGGATGAGCTGGCAGGACGCAGGGACAATTCCCAGGGATCAGAAGCATCCGTGCCGCTGGTGGAGTTAACGGGCGGTGAGCCACTGCTGCAGGAGGAGATTTATCCGCTGGCCGACGGTTTGCTGGCGCGCGGCTACACGGTGATGATCGAGACGAGCGGGGAGCGCTTCATCGGGAAGCTCCCGAAGAGCGTGATCAAGATTGTGGACGTGAAGTGTCCAGATTCGGGCGAGCCGAACACGTTCGAGATGCAAAATCTGGAAGCGCTGGCGGAAAACGACGAAGTGAAGTTTGTGCTGGCTACGCGGCGGGATTACGAGTTTGCGCGGGATTTTACGCGCGAGCATGACTTGGCGCGTCGCGTAAAGCAGGTTTTGTTTTCGCCGGTGTTCGAGGATCCAGAAGGGAAATGGCCGGGGCTGGAACCGCGCACGCTGGTGGAATGGATTTTGGTGGATAGACTGCCGGTGAGGCTGGGGTTGCAGTTGCACAAATTTATTTGGGATCCGGCGACGAAGGGCGTCTGATGAGTGATTTGGGGAAAGCAGTAGTGCTGCTCAGCGGGGGCATGGACTCGTGCGTCACGGCGGCGATTGCGCTTGAGAAGTACGGCAAAGAAAACCTTGCGCTGCTTCACGCGAGTTATGGACAACGGACAGAGAAACGGGAGAGGCGAGCATTCGAGGAGATTGCCGCCTTCTATGGGGTAAGCCAGCGGCTAATTGTGGAGCTGAACCATTTTCGCGCCATTGGCGGCTCGGCGCTGACCGACAGCAGAATCGCAGTGCCGGGAAACAAATTGGGAGCGCCGGGGCCGCACGGGAGCGCAATTCCCGTCACGTACGTGCCATTCCGCAACGCGCATTTTCTCTCGGTGGCGGTGAGCTGGGCGGAAGCGATTGGCGCGGGCGCGATTTATATCGGCGCGGTAGCGGAAGACAGCAGCGGCTATCCCGATTGCCGGCCGGAGTACTATCGCGTGTTTCAGGAGTTGATTCGCGTAGGCACGAGGCCGGAGACGCACATCGAGATGGTAACCCCGGTCATCAAGATGAAGAAAAGCGAAATCATCCGGCGCGGCCTGGAACTGGGGGCGCCTTTGCACTTGACGTGGTCGTGCTACCAGAACGAAGATGCCGCCTGCGGAGTTTGCGACAGTTGCCTGCTGCGGCTGCGCGCATTTGCGGAAGCGGGAGCGACGGACCCGATTGCCTACCGGCGGGCGGTCTCCGCCCCGCGTTGAACAGCTAATCCCGCACGGCCTGCAGGCTTGGAATCTGGTGCATTCCGGAGCGATAATGGAGTTGCAGGGACCGGAGATTCCGGACACGCTCCCCCGTGAAAAGGAGAATGGAGCATGAAGCTTTTTTATAAGTCAGCCGTGCTGGCCGCAATTCTCGTGGCAGCGCTGGCAGGCATGCTGGCGCCGCGCGCAGCAGCCCAAAGCGGTACGCTTAGCGGGCAGATTTTGGATGTCAATGGAAAGCCGTGGGTCGGGTTGACCGTTCAGGCAGTGAGCGATCAAGGGGCGAAGCAGGAAGCCAAGACCGATAGCGACGGAAAATATAGCATTCGCAATCTCCGCACCGGCATTTATACCCTCACGATTACTGCATTTCCTCCCCCCAACGATAAACAGCCCGCGTATGAATTCGGCAAGGTTCAGGTGCGGACCGGCGAAGAAGCGAAAGCGGACGCAAATTTCAAGGACATCATGGCGAAGCAGGGCGTTGCAGCTCAAGAGCAGGTGAAGAAGCAAGAGGAAGCCAAAGCGAAGTTCGAAGGGCTGAAGGCGCACTTCAACGCAGGCAACGCCATTCTCGAGCAGGAAAAAGCGGCGAAGAACGACCTGGCAAAAGCGACTCCCGACCAGCGCGATGCCGCAAAACAAAAATTGATGGATCTTTCCGATCAAGCCGTAAAGGAATATCAAGCGGCGCAGCAATCCGCGGGTGAGAAGGATCCCAACGTGCATTTGATCTGGGCGAAGCTCGGAGAAGCCTACGACACCGCCGGCCGCAATGATGAAGCCGCGAATGCCTATCAGCAAGCCATTGCCGCCAAGCCGGATGTGCCGGGTTACTACAACAATTTGGGTAACGTCCTGGCGCGCGCGGGAAAAATCGACGAAGCCAAGGCGGCTTACACCAAGAGCGCCGAACTCGATCCACCGAATGCCGCGACGGCGTGGCGCAACTTCGGCATCAGCCTGTATAACGCGAACCGGCTGGGTGACGCGGTCGAGCCTTTGCAGAAAGCCGTGGAACTGGACCCCAAGAATGCTCAGGCCTGGTATCTGCTAGGAGCTTCCCTGGTCAGCAAAATGACTACAAAGACTGTAGGCAGCAAGACCGAAGTTCAGTTTGCGCCGGGGACAGTTGAGGCTTACCAAAAGGCGGTGGAGCTCGACCCCAACGGAACCTTTGGCGCGCAAGCCAAGCAGGGGCTGGAGATGTTGCAGCAACTAGCGCCAGGAATCGAGACCAAGATCACTACGAAAAAGAAGAAGTCTTAAAGGGCAATCCAAAACAGATTTGGGGCCGGCCAGCAAAATGGGCCGGCCTCTTCTTTTAGCTGTGCGTGAGCGTGCCGGTAATCTTCGTGCGGCGGAGCGCCCATGCGAAAGCGCTCATGGAGAGTGGCAGCAGCGCCGCAGCAAAAAGGAGCAAGATGAGCAGCGGTCTCCAAATCGCGGACACGCTTTCGCCGCCCAGCAGCGCGGCGCGCATGGATTCGAGCGCGTAGGTCACGGGGTTGAGCCGCGCCACCCATTGCAGCCAGTTCGGCAGAATGCTGACGGGAAACAACATGCCACCAGCAACGCTGGAGATCCCTAGAAAAAACCATTTCGCGGGATTGCCGCGCTTGAAGATCAAGAGATAGCTTGCCGAGAGAATTCCCAACCCGGCGAACGCGAGAAGCGAAATCACAAGTACGACAAGAACAGCCAGCCAGTTCGCGGCGCCCAACGGGAAGTGGAAGAGTGCTGCCGCCCACGCGACATAAACCACGATGCGCAGCGTGGTCGCGACGAACGGATAAATCGCGGAGCCCGCGACAAAAACGGGGAGCGAGGTTTGCGTGACCAGCAGATGTTCGAGCGTGCCGCTGTCGCGCGCTTCTTCGAGGCTGCGGTCAAAGCTGTCCATCGCGGCGTTTAAGTAATCCAGAAAAACGAAGCCAACCAGCGAGAAGGCGAAGTAACTTCCGCCCTGCGGCAGGGAGCGCTGCAGCTCCGGCGTGTCCACAAAGCGCGCGACGTAGTAGAACATCGCGGCGCCAAAGAGCGCTTCGACGGCCTCAAGAACAAAAACGGTGCGGTAGGTTCGGGCGATGCTGAGGTCGCGCCAGAAAAAAAGCCAAATGTCGCGAAGAACACGCGTCATGCCGGCGAGTCCTCGTGGGGAATCTCACTGCGTCCTCCGGTGAGCCGCAGAAAAACTTCTTCCAATGTGGCCGCGCCAGTTTTCAGTTTTAGTGCAGCGATGGTGTCGCAAGCCAGAAGGCTGCCGGCGTCAATCACAGCAACACGATCGGCGAGAAGTTCCACTTCCGGGAGCGTGTGGGAGGCGAAGAGCAGAGAAGTGCCGCCGCGACGCAGGATTTCCGTTTTCAGGAAGCGGCGAAATTCTGCGGCGGCGAGCGCGTCGAGGCTCCGCGTCGGCTCATCGAGCAACAGTACGCCGGGACGATGGACGAGCGCGCGAGCCAAGCTGAGGCGCTGCACGGTTCCTGAAGAAAGGGTGCGCACCTGGCGGCCAAGGGCTTCACCAAGGCGGAACTGCTCCGCGAGTTGCGCGATTCGTTGTGCCGCGCCGGAGTGGGACAGCCGGTTCAATTGGCCGAAGAAGAGGAGATTTTCCCGCGCCGTTAACCGAGCGTAGAAGCCGTGGTCGCTGCCCGCGTGATAGCCTAGGCTGCGGCGAACTTCGCGCGACTGATGAACGGTGTCATGCCCCGCTACCGAGGCACGGCCGCGGGTTGGCACCAACAGCGTGGCCAGAATGCGCAGCAGTGTGGACTTGCCGGCGCCGTTGGCGCCGAGCAGCGCCAGAGCTTCGCCTTCGCGGACTTCCAACGACACGCCATCGAGCGCAACGGCGGTTGGTTTCTCGAATGGCTGGAAGAAAGTGCGCCAGCCGCTGCGCGCGGGCGGAAAAGATTTTGCGAGAGAGTCGACTTGGATGGCGGCGTCAGGCACCGGAACTTTTATAGCGTGTCTTCCGCGGGAAGACAATCGCGACGGGCGCGCGAGTTGCGCCGGGAATGCCAAATTTTCTCAAAGGCTGTGCGTGGCGAAGTGGCACGTTCCCCGGTACAATGTGTGGGCTGTGAACATTCTCCCTCGTACCGCAGGATCACGGGGGCGGACATTTTCTGAGGGGGCCCCTGGGATGGTGACATTTTTGGATCGCACCGCGGTACCGCAACACGTTCTGGTGCGCATCCTGGACCGGGAATCGGTTCTGCTGAACCTGGACACCGAAAAGTATTTTGGCCTGGATGAAACGGGCACGCGGATGTGGCAACTCCTGACGACTTTACCGAACGTCGATGCGGCCTACCAGGAACTGCTTGCAGAATTTGACGTGGAGCCGGAGTTGTTGCGCACCAATCTCCTGGAATTATTGGGCCGGCTCGTGGAAAACGGGTTGCTCCAGGTTTTGCCCGCTGATGTGGGAAAAGCTGCGGCGGTTTAGCGCTCTGGATGACGATGCGCAGAAAGTGTTTCTGCGCGCGCTGGTGATGCTTCCCATTGTTTCGGTCAGCTTGAGAGCATTCGGCTTTCAGGCCACGCAGACTGCTCTTCAGATCGCCGTTTCCGGCCCAAATCCAGAACTAGCTCCGGATGTGCTCAGGGCTCGCATAGTTTCAGCCGCTCACATGGTTAATTCCGCCGGGCGCCATGGAATCGTGCACGCCTCGTGCCTGGCAAAATCGTTGACGCTGTGGTGCGTGCTTGGCCGGCAGGGGATCGCTTCCCAATTGCGTATCGGCATTCGAAAGGAACGCGGAGGGTTTGCAGCGCACGCCTGGGTGGAACGTGAGGGCGTGGCGCTAAATGAGCCGGATGACCATCACCGGCACTACGCTGCATTCGACAAGGCGTTCGCCGGTCTTCCCCAGGATGAATAGTAGAAATCTCGCGGCAAAGAGGGGCGGTTCGCGTCTGCAACAAAAAAGGCCCCCGCATTTTGCGAGGGCCTTTTCATTTAGATTTAGCTGCCGTTTCGCGTCAGATGCTCGTGCGATGCGACATCAGGCGCTTGGTGCGTGGTGCCGGCGCCGGCAACTCTACCGTCAGCGTAACCTGGCTCCGGTTACGAAACACGCCCAGCTTCACGGTACGGTCTTTTGCATCGCGCTTGGCGGCGAGCTTCTCGCGCAGTTCGCTCAGGGTTCGAATGCGCTCGCCGTCGAACGATGTAATCACGTCTCCCGCTTTGACTCCGCCCTTCTCTGCCGGCGAATCAGGGTTCACTTCTCGGACCAGGATGCCTTCGCCGTCTGGAGCGCCGAAGAAATTGCCGAGCTGTCCATTCAAATCCTCCGCGTCAATGCCCAGCCGCGGCTGGCCGCCGATCAACATTGTGCCGTTCCATTCCATTGGCGGAATCATGGGGATTTCCGGCATGGTAAAAGCGAAGTTTCCTCGCTCGGGAACAACCATGTTGAACATGCGCCGCTTCTCTTCGGATTTGCCAAGCGTGACGCTTACCGTCTGGCTCTTGCCATCGCGCCAAACCGTGAGCTGCACGGACCGGCCTGCGGGAATCTCGTGGATCATGCGCCGAAATTGCGCCGCACCTTCAATGCGCTGGCCGTTGAGTTCCGTAACAACATCGTCTTCCTTCAGGCCCGCTTTTGCCGCCGGGCTGTCGGACACGATTTTGCCAAGCACGACGCCGCGTTCCGCGGGCAGCTTGAATTCCTTGACGTTTTCGCTGGTAACTTCGCGAAGTTCCACGCCCAGCCAGCTCGCGCCTTCACCATCAACAAAAATGCTGACATTGTCGTCATCGCCCGCCAATGCCGGAAGATCTTCCAACTGCTCGATGGCCTGTTGGTGTTGCTCAAGCGCCTTTTGTGCCGCAAGCTGCGCGCGCACCGCGGTCTTCGCCGAATCGTTGATTTGATCCTGGCGTTCCGCCAGCCGGGCCTGCAATTTTTCGAGTTTCTGTTCCAGGCGCGCGATGGCCGAATCGTCCTGAGATTGCGATCTCGCGGGAGCCGAGGGCAACGCGATCAACGCCAAGCTGAGCGCCGCCACTCCTCCCACGGTCAAAAGAGCTCTTGTATTCGTCTTCATCCCATCCTCCTGAGCGCTTAGACGCGGCAAACGCAAAATCGTCAGACGGTCGAGCGCAAAACTACCAGGCGAATGCCGCCGTTCACGGTGCGCAGGTAAATGGGGGCGCCGCCGCGGCCGAGCTTGCCGTGCATTTCGCGCGGCCTCTGGGTGCTTTGCATGGTAATGGGCAGCTCCGAAGAGAAGTTTCCATTCATGCACCTGGCCTCGACTTCCGCTTGCAGATCGTAAGGCACCGCGAGGACCAGCGAGCCATTCGTGGTTTCCGCGGTGGCGCCGGAGTTGTCGGGTGCGTGCGCGAGCTCCAGGTGCACATTGCCGTTCGTCGTGTGCGCATGAACGTTTCCGCCGGCGTCGAAGACTTCGATATTGCCGTTCACGGTGTGCAGGTCTTCGACGTTATCCAGGCCGGAAACGCGCAAAGTCCCGTTGACCGTGCCGATATGCTCGACGCGAGCGCCGTGCGGGACGTGAATCGTGTATTCCACCGCGACTTCCACGCCCTCGTTCTGCGGATAGCGCGTGGCAATGGAAACGGCCTCAGGGCGCGCGTCCACTTCAATGGAAACCCGTTCGAGGTCCGATTCCTGTTGCTTCGCGGTTTTCACCGCGCGGACTTCGACTACGTTTTTGTCCCAACCCTGCACGTCTACGGTGCCGTTGACGTTTTGCAGCTCAAACGTGCCACCGGGCTGCAGCGGGAAGGACTGATTGTAGTCCTTACTGATGGCGTAACCGGGAGCGGCCCAAACTGCGGCCAGAGCGAAAAAGGAAAAAACAGCAGTTGCACGGAAAGGACGACGTGACATCGCGTTCTTACCCCCTTATAGAACCTGCAACGAACAGGACCGAGGACCCGAACGAAACTCGCGCGCGCTGCGAAAACCTGCCGTTCAGCGCAACTGAAAATCGAACATCACTGTCGAGATGACGTCAACGTTTTTCCCATTGCGCCAGCACGGTTTGGCCCGCCATCTCTTTACAGCATCGATAGCGGCATCGACCAGCACCGGCTCGCCTTCCAGGACTTTCTGGACTTCGAGATGCCCTTCCTTCGTCAAACGCACCTGGAGTTTCACAAATCCATGGATGCCTGCGCGTTGCGCCAGCGATGGATACGCAGGAGTGGGGTGATAACTGATTCGCTTGAAGAATTCATCGGGATCTTCGCCAATCGCGCCCCGGAAGGTCAGCTCCAGACTGTTCAACCAGCTATCCAGCCAGTCTGTATCGATCTTCAAGGAGTCTTGGGGAGACTGTGTAGAAGCGTCGGAGGGAGGCCCAATGGTAGGAGAGAATTTCACCGGAGCAAATCCCGTTTCCTGAAGCCGCTTATTGAGACGGTCCATCTGCTCCCGCAGCAGCGAGTTGCGCAGGGCAAGTTCGGAATCCAGATACTTTAGGAGGATCTTGCCGCCGGCGGTGCGCAGCCTGAGCGGGGCGCCGCCGCCGTTCAAATTGGCGAATGCGTGAACCGGACCATTTCCATTAGGCGAGGCTTGAATGTTCAAATGCAACGCGGAATCGGCCTCGATCTGCCGTTCGCTGCCATTGAGCACGGTGGCATCGATGGTCGCCGCCAGATTTCGCGGCAAGTACACCACGATGTCGCCGGTTCCAGAGGCGAGCTGCGAGGCGCCGCCCAGCCGCACCGTTCCGCTTCCTGACACCGCATCAGGATCAATCCATGCCGTAATCGTTCCACCAGAAGTGGAAGCCTGCACCGCGTCGGCCACACGTGTCAGGCAAATGCTTCCGGCATTCGACTCCACTTCCATGGGGCCTGATACATACACGACTCGGATGCCCCCGCCGCCAGTTTGTGCGCGCACGGAACCGCGCACTTCTCCGAAATCAATCTGCCCGCCGCCCGTGTGCACGCTGACGAGATTTCCCGCCTGCGCGACGGTGATGTTGCCGCCGGCGGTTTCCAACTCCGCGCGCCCGCCGATCTTGCCGGCGCGGATGTGTCCCCCGCCGCTGTGCAGCGAGGCGTCGCCTGCAATATTTCCGGCATTGATGTGGCCTCCAGCAGTGAACGCGGAGAGGTCACCCGCAACGTCAAGAACCTGGATTTGGCCGCCTGCGGTTTCCAATTTGGCCATCGGATGAGTGCGCGAAGTTTCCCGGTCCGCAAATATGCCGATCTTTCCCGCTGTAATGTTGCCGCCCTGCGTTTGCAGCCGTGCCGTGCCGCCAATGTTTCCGGTGGTGATGTCGCCCACTTCCGTGGAGATATCGACGCTGTAGCTCTGGGGAACGGCGATTTCAAACTGTACCCAAAACTGCGCGTTGCCTGAGTGCGTTTGTGACGGAACCGAACCAACAAGTTCCACTCCCGAAGCCGTGGAAGTTGTCCGGAGCGAATAACTGTTCAGGAGCTTTTGAGCCGCGCCTCCTCGCGCATCTGTTTCGATGTGTACGGTGTAGCGCACCACGGGGGCGGCGCCGGCTTCCAGCGGAACGATGTTTACCGATCCGAGGTCCGCGTTCACCCTCAGAATGAGGCCCTCTTTCGTTGGCAGGACACCGCTGCGCACACCGGAAGTGCGAGCTGGAGCTGGATCTCCCGGGCCTTCCGGCGGAGGAGCTGCGAGTTCTTTGGTATCACCGGCAAAGACGGGCGGGGTGTACGGCCGAATGAAAAATACGGCCGCCAGCGTTCCAAGCAGCGCGGCAGCGCGCGCGCGGAAGAGTGGGTGTCGATGGAAATTCAAACTCAGCATGAATGAAAATTTCCGCCTAACAAATTACTGAACTTCGCGCGGGCCAATCTGCCGCAGCGCCGCGGCGCTGCGCAGCCGCACGTAGCGGCTGGGATCGCGGCGCTGCAACTGCTGCAGCACGCGGATCGCGCGCTCCAAGGAAGCATCTTCGTCCGGTGAAGCTTCTGACTCAGGAGCAGACGCGACGGCCGGCCCACCCGTTTCCGGCGCCTGATGATCCAGCGACTCCGTCAGCAAATTCACTGCTTCCACGCGCACGCCCGGATTGTTGTCATGCTCGAGCGCATCAAGAAGCATCTGCCGGACGTCATCCTCTCCCGCGGC
>Ga0335077_10001154_pt1 | contig 30922 bp, 23 predicted proteins | sample Lox_Sample_31_FD_207151 | JGI IMG/M metagenome (GOLD analysis project Ga0335077, IMG submission 207151) | Soil microbial communities from Loxahatchee National Wildlife Refuge, Florida, United States - Lox_Sample_3.1 | ecosystem: Environmental > Terrestrial > Soil > Wetlands | place: USA... | reverse complement strand
GCATGCGTCTGCAGAAAATAGGAATCCTGATCAAAGCCTGCGACGTAGGGAACCGGATTGCCGTCGGCATCGGTGAACACCTGGTCGTACGGCAACCCGGTGGTCGCCAGCGTGAGCGTGTTCAGCATCGGATCGTGGATCTGCTCGAGATACGTCTGGCGGTTCTCCGCAAAGAAGGCCCCCACCGTCCACACCAGGCGCGCATTTCGATCGGCCGACTGCAGGCGCAGCTCCTGGGTGATGTTCTCCTGACCGTTGTCCACGGTCGCGGGCGCGCGGTAGTCGGTCGCACCCGGCGGCAGATGCAATCCGGTGCCATCGAGCATCAGCGGCAAGTACAGTCCGAAGTCCGGCCCGAGGAATGTCTGAAAGAAGCCCAGGTTGTAGAGCGTGCCGTCGTAGCCGGTCTGCTCCTCACGATGATAGTACGAGGTGTTCGAGATGAAGCTCATGCCGGCGAAGTCACCCTGGATCTTGAGTGCCGGGAGGTAGAACTTGTCCGGGGTGATGCGCGGCGTGGGACTGCCCGTGACGAAGTGATCATTACCGGGGTCGGAGTAGATTGGCCAGTATTCCTCGGTCTGATGGCGCTCGCGATTCTGGTAGTAGATGCTCGGGGTCACCGTCCAGTTGTCCGTGATCGCCCACAGCGCGGCGAGCCGCGCGAGGAACGTCTCATCCCGATTCGCGTTCGGATCGACGAGCGCACCCGTGACCGGATCGACGCGATCGATATAGCCACCGTCGTAGCGGTACCAGACGGAGGCCCGCACGGCGAACTTGCCCTGCACCACGGGGCCCCCGGCCGCGACGCCCGCCTCGTAGCTCGGCTCACCACCCTCGGTGTATGAGACCTCGGTGCGACCGTAGATGGAGTTGCGGGCGAGGTCTGGCTGCGCCGTGATGTAACGCACCGTGCCGCCCTCGGAGCCTGCGCCGAACAAGGTGCCCTGCGGACCGCGCAGAATCTCGACGCGCTCGATGTCGAAGGTCTTCGGTAGCGCCTCATCGGGATTGAAAGCGAGCGCCCGCATCTGGATGGGGGTGTCATCGAGATAGATTCCCGTCGTCCCTGCACCGCCGCTCGATGCAATTCCGCGAATGGCGATGTTGTTGGTTCCAGAGGTATCGATGTTGACACCGGGCGTGAAGCGCGACACGTCGAGGATGTCTTTGATGCCGCGCTCGTCGAGGCTCTGCTGCGTCATGGCCGTGATGCTGATCGGCACCTTGCTGATGGCCTCCTCGTGGCGAGTGGCCGTTACGGTGACCTCCTGCAAGGGGGCCTCGGCGCCTTCGCCCGTCGCGGCGGGCTCCTGCGCCCAGACATGCGATGCTGCGAGCATCCCCAAGAAAGCCACGGAGGCAACGATCTGATTGCTGCGCATGCGCCCCCCAATTGTTGTTTGATCGGCTCGAGCCTGCCAGGCACGGATCGAAGAGCCCAAATTACCCGGGCGCGGGCACGAGAGCAAACACAGCCGCGGCGGCGTTGCGCACGCGCCACGCCGCCGGCGCAATTGCGCCGCGTCAGAGAGTCTTCCCGTCGCCTCGCAGCAGCTCGCGGCCGCCCATGTAAGGGCGCAGCGCGGCAGGGATGCTGACCGACGCATCCTCGTTCTGATAGTTCTCGAGCACCGCGATGAGCGTGCGGCCGACGGCGAGCGCGGAGCCGTTCAAGGTATGCACCGGCTCCGGCTTGCCGGTCGCCGGATTGCGCCAGCGCGCCTGCATGCGCCGCGCCTGGAACGCCTCGAAATTGCTGCACGAGGAGATCTCGCGATAGCGCTCCTGCGAGGGCATCCAGGCCTCCAGATCGTAGGTCTTGGCACTCGAGGCACCGATGTCGCCGGCGCAGAGCGCCACCCTGCGGTACGGAATCTCGAGCAGCTGCAGCACGCGCTCGGCGTGCCCGGTCAGCTCCTCGAGCGCCGCGTACGAGTCGCTCGGACGCACGATCTGCACGAGCTCGACCTTGTCGAACTGGTGATTGCGCATCATGCCGCGGGTGTCCTTGCCCGCAGCGCCCGCCTCGGAGCGAAAGCACGGCGTATGGCACACGAATCGCAACGGCAATTGCTCCGCCGGCAGGATCTGCTCGCGCACCAGATTGGTGACCGGCACTTCGGCGGTGGAAATGAGATAGAAGCCGTGCTCGCTCCTCACAGCGAACAGGTCCTGCTCGAACTTGGGCAACTGTCCCGTGCCGAGAAGCGCCGCGCTTCCCACCAGGTAGGGCACGTAGACCTCGGTGTAGCCATGCTCACGCGTGTGCAGATCGAGCATGAACTGCCCGAGCGCGCGGTGCAGATGCGCGATCTCGCCGCGCATCACGACGAAGCGCGCCCCCGACAGGCGCGCCGCGGCCTCGAAGTCGAGCCCGCCCAGGTGCTCGCCGATCTCGACGTGATCGCGCGCCTTAAAGGCGAGGCGGCGCGGCTCGCCCCAGCGCCGCAGCTCTACATTGCCCGACTCGTCCTTGCCGTCCGGAACGGATGCGTGCAGCAGATTGGGCAGTTCGAGCTGCCAGCGCTCGAGATCGTCCTGCACCGCCTTCAGCGACTGGTCGGCCTGCGCCAGCTCGCTCGTGAGCGCCTCGGCACGCGCCAGCAGCGCGCTCGCATCCTCGCCGCGGCCCTTGGCGATGCCCACGGCCTTGGCGTTGGCATTGCGCTCGGAGCGCAGCCGATCAGCCTCGATCTGCCAGCGCTTGCGCTCCTCCTCGAGTGCGCTGAGCCGCGCGACGTCGAGGATCAGGCCACGGCGCGCCAGGTTGTCGGCCACCAACTGCACATCGCTGCGCAGCAGCTTCGGATCGATCACGGTTGCTTACTCTCATCTGCCTTGGAGCGCAGCCGCGCGAGCGCCTCGGCGATGCGGATCTCGAGTCCGCGCGGCACGGGACGATAGTAGCGCCGATCGGGCATCTCGTCCGGCAGATAGCGCTCGCCTGCGGCGAAGGCATCCGGCTCGTCGTGGGCATAGCGATACTCGCGACCGTAGCCCAACTGCTTCATGAGCCGCGTGGGCGCGTTGCGAAAGCGCAGCGGCACGTCGAGTGTGCCGTAGCGCTCCACGTCCTCGCGCGCCTCTGCCATCGCGACGTAGACGGCGTTGCTCTTCGGCGCGCAGGCGAGGTACACCACGGCCTCCGCGATCGCGAGCTCTCCCTCGGGAGTGCCCAGCCGATCATAGGCATCCCATGCGTTCAGGGTCAGCTCGAGCGCCCGCGGATCGGCAAGTCCGATGTCCTCGACCGCCATGCGCACCGCACGGCGCGCGACATACAGCGGATCACAACCACCGTCGAGCATGCGCGCGAGCCAGTACAGCGCCGCATCGGGATCGGTGCCCCGCACGGCTTTGTGGAGCGCGGAGATTTGATCGTAGAACTGATCCCCGCCTTTATCGAAGCGCCGATGACCGCCGGCCACGACGTCGCGCGCGATCGCAAGGCTGAGCGTGCGAGTGTCTGCCTCGGGCTGTGTCGGGTGTCGCGCCTCGAGCAGCCCGGCGGCGAGCTCGAGCATGTTCAGAGCGCGTCGCGCATCCCCGTCCGCGGCCTGCGCGATGAGCTCCAGTGCCTCCGCCTCGGCACTGATGTGCGCCTTTCCGAGCCCGCGCTCCTTGTCGGTGAGTGCGGCCTCGATCAGCCGCAACAGATCGTCCACGGACAGAGCCTTGAGCACGTACACACGCGCGCGCGAGAGCAGCGCGCTCACCACTTCGAAGGATGGATTCTCGGTCGTCGCGCCGACGAAAGTGAGCGTGCCGTCCTCGACGTAAGGCAAGAAGGTGTCCTGCTGTGCCTTGTTGAAGCGATGCACCTCATCGAGAAACAGCAGTGTGCGCCGCCCCTGCGCTTGACGCGCCGCGCGCGCACTGTCGACCGCCGCGCGAATGTCCTTGACCCCGGCCATCACGGCCGAGAGCGCGATGAATTGCGCATCGGCCCGCTCGGCGATCAATCGGGCGAGGGTCGTCTTGCCGGTACCCGGCGGACCCCACAGGATTAGCGAGTGGAGCTGCCCTGCCTCGATGCTGGCACGCAGCGGCTTGCCCGGTCCGAGGATGTGCTGCTGCCCGACGAACTCATCCAGCGAGCGCGGTCGCATGCGATCGGCGAGCGGTCGGAAGGGATCGCGCGCAACGAGGTCACGGTCGGAATCACGAGGGCTCACACGAAAGTCCGAGGATACGCTCGATCTGCCACGTCCACATGCCCAGACCCACGTACAAACCGCCGCTCGCCACCGCGACCCCGATAGCATCGGCCGCGAAATCCCAGAAATCCATGTCTCGACCCCAGCCCATGACACCCTGGGCCAGCTCGATGCCCGCGCCGAAGAGCAGCATCCACAGGCCGAGCAGCGGATAGCGCTGCCGCCGCACCAGCCCCCCGAACCAGAGCGTGAGACAGAAGAAGGCGCCGGCGTGCTCGAGCTTGTCGCTCACGTGCAGATCGGGAACGTAGCGCGGCGGCTCGAGGCACGAGACGGTGATGAATGCCACCAGCATCCAGCCGGCGATCCACCAGTAGCGAGCAAATCTCAGTGCGACGCTGGGCTCGAAGGCCGCGTCACGGGCGTGGGCTAAAGTCATTTCTCGGGAGTTCCGATTACATCCACGCCGGCAGGGGGAGTAAAAGTAACCTCGGCGGCCGAGACCGGCGCATTACGCTCGGCCCGCGCGAACAGCAGCGTCGCAGTCTGACCGAGTTTGTCTTTCAGGATCATGCGCTTGATCTCATCTCCGGAAAATCCGAGCAAGGCCTCGCGAAAATCCGCCTCCGCGCTGCGCGGCACCACCCGGACCCAATCGAGCCCTGCGCTCTGCGCTTCCGAGCTGATCTCGAAGGCCTGACGGACATCGCCTCCCCCCGACAGCAGCATCGCAGGGGTGGCCGAGAGCGCGCTGCCCATGGGTCGGACCGTGACCTGCTCGAGATCACGATCGAAGAACCACAAATTGTGCCCGTCGGCGACCAGCAGCTGACCCGCCCCGCTCTCCCCCTCGGTATGAATCTCCCAGCGGAACTTGCCCGGTCGTAGCACCAGCAAGCTGCCCGTGGCGTGGCTCACGGTGTGTCCCTGGGCATCCGTCACCGTCTGCGAGAAGCTCACGCGCAGGGATTTGAGCCCGCTCAGGTAGCGATCGAGCGGCAGAGTGTCGGCAGAGTTTGCGGGCGGTGCCGCCACGCACACGCCGACGAGCATCAGCAGCAGCGCGAGCGCGGCACCTGCGCGCAAGGAGTGAGCTCGCACGTGGTCAGTCTCCGGGCGGAGGCGGTACCAGCACCTCTCGTGCCCCATTCGGCTGCAACGGCCCGACGATGCCGGCGCTCTCCATGCTCTCGAGCAGCCGCGCGGCGCGGTTGTAGCCGATCTTCAATCGGCGCTGAACATACGAGATCGAGGGCTTGCGCTCCTGGGTGACGATCTTCACTGCCTCGTCGTAGAGAGCATCCTGCTCGGCATCCCCGAACAGGGCCTCCCCGTCAGCCTCCTCCGTGGCGAGACCCGGGATCGCCATGCTCGGACCCGAGAGCACTTCATCGACATAGTTCGGCACGCTCTCACCCTTGAGCGCCACGACCACGCGATGAACTTCCTGATCCGATACGAACGCGCCATGCACACGAGTCGGCATGGAGGTACCGGCGGGCAGGTAGAGCATATCGCCGTGCCCGAGCAGAGTTTCCGCGCCCATCTGATCGAGGATGGTGCGCGAGTCGACCTTGGCGGACACCTGAAAGGCGATGCGGCAGGGAATGTTGGCTTTGATCAAGCCCGTGATCACATCCACCGAGGGGCGCTGCGTCGCGAGCACCAGGTGTATGCCCGAGGCGCGCGCCTTTTGCGCCAGGCGCGCGATCAGCTCTTCCACCTTCTTGCCGACGATCATCATCAGATCGGCGAGCTCATCGATGATCACGACGATGTAGGGCAAGGGCGTGAGCTGCGGGATCTGTGACTGGTCGATCGTCGGGTCGTTGGCGGCCTGCGCAATCAGCACCGGGTCGATGATCGGCTTGCCGGCCTCGAGCGCATCGCGCACGTGCCGATTGAATCCTGCGATGTTGCGCACACCGACCGCGGCCATGAGCTGATAGCGCCGCTCCATCTCCGCTACGCACCAGCGCAGCGCGTTGGCGGCCTGCTTCATGTCGGTGACCACCGGAGCGAGCAGGTGCGGAATGCCCTCGTAGACGGACAGCTCGAGCATCTTGGGATCGATCATGATCAGGCGCACGTGCTCGGCCGTGGCCTTGTACAGCAGCGACAGCACCATGGCGTTGATGGCCACCGATTTGCCCGAGCCGGTCGTGCCCGCAATCAGCAGGTGCGGCATGCGCGCGAGATCGGCGACCATCGGCTGTCCACCGATGTCCTTGCCCAGAGCAAGCGCCAGGGGCGAGCTCATCTGATCGTAGGCCTTCGAGCGCACGATCTCGCCGAGCGTGACGAGCTCGCGCTTCTCATTCGCGATCTCCAGGCCCATGACCGACTTGCCCGGAATCACCTCGACGACGCGCACGCTCATGACCGACAGCGCACGCGCGAGATCCTTCGCAAGCCCAGTGATCTGACTTGCCTTGACGCCCGGCGCGGGGCGCAGCTCGAAGCGGGTGACCACCGGTCCCGGCTGCACCGCGACCACCTCGGCATCGACCGCGAAGTCGCGCAGCTTGATCTCAACCAGCCGCGACATCGCTTCCAGCGCCTCCGCCGAGTAGGAAGGCTCGCGCGTCGGCGGATCATCGAGCATCTTGAGTGGCGGCAGCTCGCTTGACTTCGGCGCTTCGAACAGCGGCACCTGCCGCTCCTTTTCCACGCGCTCGCTCTTCTCGAACGCGGGCGTCGGCGCCTCGATGCGGGGCGGCTGCCGCGCGGCGGACTTCTTCTGCTCGGTCAGCACGATTTCCTTGCGCGCCTGACGCCGCTCGCGCCCCTCGGCGACATCGCGCGCCGTGGACATGCGCTCCCGCAGGTAGGCCACTGCGCCCCAGGTCCACGCACCGAGTCGATCCATCACGGTGAGCCACGACACCCCGAACGCGAGCGAAATACCGGCCATCCAGGCCGCGATCATGAGCAGCGTGGCCCCGAGCAGGCTCAGTCCCGCAGCGAGCTCCCCGCCGACGAGCTTGCCGACCACGCCGCCCGCGCTCTGACGCAGCGCGCCTGCCTGCCAGTGCAAGGTGACGAGGCCGCAGCTGGCGATGAGCATCAACACGAATCCGCCGACGCGCACGGCCGTGTTGACACGCGAGCCGCGCTCGGGGTGCTTGAGGTTGCGCACCAGCGAGAAGCAGAACACACCGATCATGATCGGAAACAGGAACGCGGGCCGGCCGAACAGAAAAAAGAGCGCATCCGCCACCCAGGCGCCGATCGGCCCGATGCGGTTGTGAATCACCGTAGCGCCGCTGCCGCTGAACGAGAAGCCCGGGTCCTGGGCGCTATAGCTCGCGAGCGCCGTGAATAGCACCAGGGCGATGAAGGCGAGCGCGATGGCTGCGCTCTCCCGCAGCCCGCGGCTGACGGTCTCGGTGAAGCGTGCGGCGCTGCGTGCGGTGGACTCGGCCAAAATTACCGTTCTCTCTGTCAGGGAAGCCGTAGGCTGCAGATTCTACGGAGCCGCTGCCGGAGCACAAAGGGGCGATCGCCGGCCAGGAGACGCACGTGCGAATCCCGGCCGTACTGCGCAGACTGCCGCGCCGGCGACGCGATAGTATCCACACCGCCTGGCGGCCGGCGCACATGCCCACTTCAGGATTGGTGGCTGCCGTCCGGTGCGTTGCACGATCGGAGATCCTTCTTCCATGGCGAACTCACGGCACAGCCGTTTGATCATTCTGGGCTCGGGCCCCGCAGGATACAGCGCGGCCGTGTATGCGGCGCGTGCCAACCGCGCACCGCTCCTCATCACCGGAGTGCAACAGGGTGGCCAGCTCATGACGACCACCGAGGTGGACAACTGGCCGGGTGACGTGGAAGGCCTGCTCGGACCGGCGCTGATGGAGCGCATGCTACGGCATGCGCAGCGCTTCGACACGGAGATCGTCACCGACCACATCGAGGCCGTGAAGCTCGGCGCGCGCCCCTTCGAGCTGACCGGCGGGGCGGGCCGCTACACCTGCGATGCGCTCATCGTCGCAACGGGTGCCACCGCGCGCTACCTGGGGCTGGCGTCGGAGGAGACATTCCGGGGCCGCGGCGTCTCGGCGTGCGCCACCTGCGATGGCTTCTTCTTTCGCGGCCAGCGGGTCGCCGTGATCGGCGGCGGGAACACGGCGGTCGAGGAAGCACTTTATCTGTCGAATATCACCGCGCACGTGACGCTCATTCACCGCCGCGATCGGTTGCGGGCGGAGAAGATTTTGCAGAGCCGCCTGCAGGAGCGCGAACGGGCGGGCAAAGTTTCGATGCTGTGGGATCATACGGTGGATGAGGTGCTCGGGGATGACACGGGAGTGACGGGAGTCGCGGTGCGCTCGACGCTGCACGGGACCCAGCGCCAGCTGGCGGTGACCGGCGTGTTCGTCGCAATCGGCCACACGCCCAATACCGCCGTCTTCGACGGCCAGCTCGCCATGCGCGAGGGCTATATCATCGTCAAGAGTGGACTCTCGGGCGATGCGACTGCCACGAACGTACCGGGCGTGTTCGCCGCGGGCGATGTCGCCGATCACGTCTACCGTCAAGCGGTGACATCGGCGGGATCCGGTTGCATGGCCGCGCTCGATGCCGATCACTATCTGGAGCTGATGGACGCGGCACACACTTGAAGGGATGCAGACGGCGGAGCGGGGATGCGGATTGGCATCGGTAAGAGCATCGACGAGCTCGATCCGGCACAGTGGAATGCCCTGAGCGGAGCGGATGTTCCGTTTCTGCGGCATGAGTTTCTCGCAGCCCTCGAGCACACGGGCTGCGTCGGGCGCGCGGCCGGCTGGGAGCCCTCGCACATCACCCTGAGCGACGAGCACGGGCTCGCGGCGGCAGCGCCCGCGTTCGTCAAGTCGCATTCCTACGGCGAGTTCGTCTTCGATTTCAGCTGGGCGCAGGCCTACATGCGTCTCGGGCGCCGCTACTACCCCAAGCTGACCATCTCCGTACCGTTCACCCCGGCCACCGGCCCGCGTCTGCTGGTGCGGCCCGATCTGGACCGCGCTACTGCCGTCGCGCAACTGATCGGCGCAATCGAGTCGCGCGCTCGCGAGTGCTCTCTGTCCTCCGCACATGCCCTGTTCCTCGACGAGACCGATCGCGCCGCTTTCCGTCGCGCCGGGTGGCTGCAGCGGCGCGACTGCCAGTTTCACTGGATCAACCGCGGGTATGCGAGCTTCGATAACTACCTGGACACCTTCACCGCGGAGAAGCGCAAGAAAGCGCGACGTGAGCGGCGCCGGGTGGCCGAAGCGGGCATCTGTTTCGAGACGCGTCTGGGCAGGGAGCTCGACCCACGTCTGCTCGATCGGGTCTTTGGCTTCCACCGTGACACCTTCATCCGCCACGGCCACGAGCCCTATCTCAGCCGCGCATTCTTCACCGAGATCGTCCGCACGCTCGGCGATGCGCTCATGGTGAAGCTCGCGATGCGCGGCGGACGCCCCGTCGCCGCGTCCATCTTCTTCTGGAGCCCGAGCACCCTCTACGGTCGCTACTGGGGAGCGGACGCGGATTATCACAGCCTGCACTTCGAGGCGTGCTACCACCAGGGGGTGGAGTTCTGCATCGAGCGCGGCATTCAGCGCTTCGAGCCCGGCACGCAGGGCGAGCACAAGGTGAGCCGCGGCTTCGAGCCGACATTGACCTGGTCCGCACACTCGATCACGGACGCGCGCTTCCGCGATGCGGTGCGCGACTACCTGGAGCGCGAGGGCGAGGCGGTGGACGCCTACGCAGCCGAGGTGCAGACCCACGTTCCCTATCGCGAGGGTCTATGAAGAGGATCACCTGGCTCTCGCCCCAGGATGCACCCGAGCGCTTCCCGCCGCTCGAGCGGGCGCTCGATGAGCCTGCGGGTCTGCTCGCCGCGGGCGGCGATCTCTCCCCGGCACGGCTGCTGGCGGCCTATGAGCGCGGCATCTTCCCGTGGTACTCCCCAGGTCAGCCGGTGCTGTGGTGGTCTCCGGATCCACGCGCGGTGCTGTTCCCGCGCGAGTTCCGCTGTACGCGCAGTCTGGCCAAGACGCGGCGAAATCGCGGCTTTGAGAGCCTGATCGACCGGGACTTCAAGGCAACCATCGAGGGCTGCTCCGCGCCGCGGGCCAATAGCCTGGAGACCTGGATCACACCGGAGATGCGGGCCGCCTATCTGCAGTTGCACCACGACGGCCATGCCCACAGCTTCGAGACCTATCTCGATGGCCGGCTCGTGGGCGGACTGTACGGCGTACGGCTGGGAGGCATCTTCTTCGGCGAGTCCATGTTCAGCCGTGAGCGTGATGCCTCGAAGGTCGCCCTCGCGAACCTGGTCGACTGGTGCCTCGAGGAGGACATCGTCCTGATCGACTGCCAGCTGCCCTCGCGGCACCTGCAGAGCCTGGGCAGCCGGCTGATTCCGCGCGCGCAGTTTCAGCGTCTGCTCCGCGAGCACATTCGCCTGCACCACGCCTGAGCGGCGCCTCACCCGAGGGGGAGCGCGCGGGCACGAAATTGCATTGGCGCTGCCGTTTATGCAGACTACGCGCCCCCATGTCCAAAGAAGACGCGATACAAATGGAGGGCGAAGTCGTCGAGACTTTGCCCAATACCACATTCCGCGTGAAGCTCAAGAACGGTCACGTCGTGACCGCGCACATCTCCGGCAAGATGCGCAAGAATTACATCCGCATTCTTACCGGTGATCAGGTGACGGTGGAGATGACACCGTACGATCTCAGCAAGGGACGCATCATCTACCGTGGACGCTAAGTCCGCAGGCTAAGTCCGCACGCTAGGTCCGCAGGCCGCGCCGGACCGCCGGCTCAGGCCGGCACTTCCTGCACCGTGGCCGCGCAGTCCAACTCGAGCTTCGAGCCGTCCTTTGAGACCGTGACTCGCACCTGGCCCCCGCCGGCCAGACGCCCGAACAGCAGCTCCTCGGCGAGCGGTCGTTTGATGAACTCCTGGATGATGCGCGCCATGGGACGCGCGCCCATCTTGGGATCGTAGCCCTTCTCCGCGACCCAACGCCGCGCGGCATCGTCGAGCGTCAGGTTGACCCCCTTCTGCTCGAGCTGCATCTCCACCTCGAGGATCAGCTTGTCGACGACGCGCTCGATCGTGGCCGCATCGAGGGTGGCGAACTGGATGATGGCATCGATGCGATTGCGGAACTCGGGGGAGAACAGCCGCCGCACGGCCTCCATGCCATCGCTCGAATGATCCGAGTGCGTAAAGCCGATAGAGGCCCGATTCATCTCCTGCGCACCGGCATTGGTCGTCATGACGATGATCACGTGGCGGAAATCGGCCTTGCGTCCGTTGTTGTCGGTGAGGGTGCCATGGTCCATCACCTGCAGCAGCAGGTTGAAGACATCGGGGTGCGCCTTCTCGATCTCATCGAGCAGCAGCACGCAATGCGGATGCTTGGTGATCGCCTCGGTGAGCAGGCCGCCCTGATCGAAGCCGACATATCCCGGTGGTGCGCCGATCAGTCGCGAGACAGTGTGGCGCTCCATGTACTCGGACATGTCGAAGCGCACGAACTCGATCCCCATCGTGATGGCGAGCTGGCGCGTGACTTCGGTCTTGCCCACGCCCGTCGGACCGGCGAACAGGAAGCTGCCCACCGGCTTGCGCTGATCACCGAGCCCGGAGCGTGCCATCTTGATGGCGGCGCCGAGCGCCTCGATCGCGCGATCCTGGCCGAAGATCACCAGCTTCAGATTGCGCTCCAAATTCTTCAGCACCTCGCGGTCGGAGGTAGAAACGCTCTTGGCGGGAATGCGCGCCATGCGCGCTACCACGTCCTCGATGTGACGCACCTCCACGGTGTTCTCGCGCTCGGCGATCGGCTTCAGGCGCAAGCGCGCGCCCGCCTCGTCGACCACATCGATTGCCTTGTCGGGCAGATGGCGCTCGTTGATGTGGCGCGCAGCGAGCTCCGCGGCGGCCTTGAGCGCATCGTCGGCATATTTGATCGCGTGATGCTCCTCGAAACGTGACTTGAGTCCCTGCAGGATCTCGATCGTCTCCTGCACGCTCGGCTCCACGACGTCGATCTTCTGAAAGCGACGCGCGAGCGCATGATCCTTCTCGAAGATGCCGCGATACTCGTTGTAGGTGGTCGAGCCGATGCAGCGGATCTCCCCGTTGGTGAGCACCGGCTTGATGAGATTGGAGGCATCCATCACGCCACCCGAGGCGGCGCCCGCGCCGATGACCGTGTGGATCTCGTCGATGAAGAGGATCGCGCCGGGCTGCTTCTTGAGCTCGGTGATCACGCCCTTGAGGCGCTTCTCAAAGTCCCCGCGATACTTGGTACCGGCGATCAGCGCTCCCATGTCGAGCGCATAGATGGTGCAGTCGGAGAGCACCTCCGGCACCTTGCCTTCGACGATGAGCCGCGCGAGCCCCTCGGCGATCGCGGTCTTGCCGACGCCGGCCTCGCCCACGTAGAGCGGGTTGTTCTTGCGCCGTCGGCACAGGATCTCGATGGTGCGCTCGACTTCGAGCTTGCGTCCGATCAGAGGATCAATGCGCCCTTCCTGCGCCAGACGATTGAGATTGGTCGTGTACTTCTCGAGCGCGCTGCCGGTGCCTTCGGGGTCGCGCTCCGCATCCGCACCGGACTCCTCCTTGTCCGTCTTCTCCTCGGCGATCTTCGACAGGCCATGCGAGATGTAGTTGACCACGTCGAGGCGCGTGACATGCTGGCGGTTGAGCAGGTACACCGCGTGACTCTGCTTCTCGCTGAAGATCGCGACCAGCACGTTCGCGACCCCCACTTCCTTCTTGCCGCTCGACTGCACGTGGAACACGGCGCGCTGCAACACGCGCTGGAAGCCCAGCGTCGGCTGCACCTCGCGCTCTTCGGCTTCCTCGAGACGCGGGGTGGACTGCTCCAGGTGATCCTTGAGCTCCTGCTTGAGCTTCGCAAGATCGGCGCCGCAGGCCCGCAGGATCTCCCGCACCTTGGGGGTGTCGAGGATCGCCAGCAGCAGGTGCTCCACCGTCAGATACTCGTGACGCGCTTCGCGCGCCTGGTGAAAGGCATCGTTCAGACAGTATTCAAGCTCGTTGGACAGCACGTTCTATCGCCTTCTGAATTCATTGACCCACACCGGGGAGCTCACGCCTCCTCCAGCGTGCACATCAGGGGATGTTGATGGTCTCGCGCGTAAGTCGTCACCTGTGCAACCTTAGTTTCCGCGATCTCATATGTGAAGACCCCACACACGCCCTTACCCTTGGTATGTACTTCCAGCATGATGCGCGTCGCAGTTGGGCGGTTCATTCCGAAGAACTTTTCGAGCACGTCGACGACAAACTCCATGGGCGTGTAATCATCGTTCAGGAGTATGACCCGGTAGAGCGGAGGCTGTTTGACTTCGGGCCGCGACTCCTCGACGACGACGCCGGTATCGGGGCGAGCCGGGTGCGGATCCGACATGGACATCTCGTCTTTATAGGGGTCGCCAAACGCCAACACAAGAGTCTCATGGGACGCCGAAACTCTCCATGCGAAACCAATGAGAAAACAATTGCTTGAGAGCCAAAGCAAGGGACTCGTATGATTGGCCCCGCGCCGCACGCGGTGCCGCTCGACAAGATGCCGAGCACGGATCGTGCCGCGGCCCTTGAGGATGCATTTATTCGATGAACGCTGTCTCCTGGCTCGAAGAACTTGCGACGCCCAACAAGTGGCGCGGCGCCCTGCAGGCGCATGGACCGCAGATCGCCGTCTGGGGAATGACGGTCGCGCTGGCCGGGCAGGCCGCGATCATCGTCACGCATCTGGCAGGGGCCGGCCAACGCCCCCCAGCGGAGACACCCTCGATGACGGCCGCGCCACAGCACGTCGACGTCGCGACCGTCACGAATAGTCATCTGTTCGGAGCCGCACCGGCGGCCACGCCCGTGCAGGCGAACGATGCCAATGCACCCAAATCGAGCATGCCGCTCGTGCTCACGGGCATCATCGCCGCCAATGATCCCAAAGCAGGGCTCGCCATCCTCGGCGAGAGCTCGACCGCTGCAAAAGTGTATGCGGTCGGCGACAACGTGCCCGGGGGCGCCCGGGTGCATGCGGTGTACGAGGACCGGGTGCTGCTCGAGCGCGGGGGCAGCCTCGAGGCACTGGTGCTGCCACGGCAGTTCACCGCGGGTGCCGGCGCGCCTCAGCCGCTCGCAGCCGCGGAGAATCCGGCCGAGCGCATGCGGCGCGTGATCAGCGAGGAGCCGGGGCTCATCGCCGACGTGATGCGTCCGCAGCCGGTATTCGCCGACGGCAAGCAGCGCGGCTACCGCGTCTATCCGGGTCGCAACCGCATGGCCTTCATGCGCCTGGGCCTGCGGCCGGGGGACCTCGTTATCGCCGTGAACAGCACCCCACTCGACGATCCGGCCCGTGGCGAGGAGATTTTTCGCACCCTGAGCTCCGCCAGCGAGGCACACGTCACAGTCATGCGCAACGGACGGCAGCAAGATCTCACACTGAATATGTCGCAGCTCGCTTCGGAGGCCGATCAGCTCGCCGGACAGCCGCCGGAGCCCGCGCCCGGCGTGGTCGGCGCGCCACCGCCCCAGCCGCTTCCGGGCGAGCCGTAGTTCGTCAGCAACGGGGGATCGATGAGAGAAGTTGGACTCAGGATGCAGCTCGCGCGCGCTTGGCGCAGGGCGGCCTGCCTGTGTGTGATCGCTGCCGCCGTCGCGGTCTCGAGCGCCGCGGAGCCGGAGAGTGCAGAGCGGATCACGCCCAATTTCAAGGATGCCGATATTGGCCAGATCGCCGAAGCGGTCAGCATGGCCACGCATAAGAATTTCATCATCGATCCGCGCGTGCGTGCGCAGGTGACGATGCTGTCGGCGACGCCTATGTCGCCCGAGGCCTTCTACCAGACCTTCCTCGCGATCCTGCAGGTGCACGGCTTCATGGCGGCCCCGGCGGGCAATGTCGTCAAGATCATTCCCGATGCCAATGCCCGCTGGATGCCGGGGGATGATCTGCCGAACCGCGTGAGCTCGACCTCCGATGAGTTCGTCACGCAGGTCGTGCAGGTGAAGAATGTGAGCGCCGCGCAGCTCGTGCCGGTGTTGCGACCATTGATTCCGCAGCAGGGGCATCTTGCGGCCTACCCCGCCTCGAACATTCTCATCATCTCCGATCGCGCCGCGAACGTGAGCCGCCTGCTGCACATCATCGATCGCATCGACCTCGCGAGTAACTCCGATGTCGAAGTCCTGGCGATGCAGAACGCCTCGGCCCAGGAGATCGCCCGCGTCGTCACCTCGTTGTACCAGGGCGCGGGACAGGGCGAGGGCGGCGCGACGCCGCTCAAGATCGTTGCCGACGATCGCTCCAACAGCATCCTGCTGAGCGGTGACCCGAATCAGCGGCTGCGTGTGAAGGCGCTGGTCGCGCACCTCGACACGCCGCTGCAGTTCGGCGGGGACACCCAGGTGCGCTATCTGCGTTACGCCGACGCGGAAAAGCTCGCGCCGAAGCTCAAAGAGCAGATCACCGGGTCCGCTCAGGGTGGCGCGGGTGCCGCCGCTGCCGCGAACGCTCAGCAGGGCGAGAAGAACGCGCAGATCTGGGCCGATCCGCAGAACAACGCGCTCATCATCACGGCACCCCCCAAGACCATGCGCTCGATCATGGCGATCATCGACAAGCTCGACATCCGCCGTGCGCAGGTGCTGGTGGAAGCCATCATCGTGGATGTGGACCTCGACAAGTCCTCCGAGCTCGGCGTGAACTGGGCGGTGTTCTCCGAGAGCTCGACCAACACGAGCATCCCGGGTGCGACCTTCCTCACCCCGGTCGGCGGTGCGAGCCTGGTCGATCTCGCCAATGCGATTCAGAATCCCGGCAGTCTTGCGGGCTCCCCGCTCGCGACGGGCACGACGGTCGCGGTGGGGCGCATCGCCAAGACCGGATTGAGCTTCGCCGCCATGCTGCGTGCGCTGCGCAGCGATGACAACTCGAACGTGATCGCCACGCCAGAGGCGCTCACGATGGACCATCAAGAGGCGACCATCAAAGTCGCCCAGGAAGTACCGTTCGTGACCGGGCAGTACTCCAATGCGAGCACCGCGGTCGCAGGCTCGGTCACTCCGTTCCAGACGATTCAGCGCGAGGAAGTCGGCACCATCCTCAAGCTCACCCCGCAGATCAATGGTGCGGATGCGATCGTGCTCAAGATCGATCTCGAGAGCTCGAGCGTCGTGCCCAAGAACGACGGCCCGCAGGGTGCGGTGGACCTCACGACCAACAAGCGCACCGTGAGCACCAATGTGCTCATTGAGGATGGCGGCATCATCGTGCTCGGGGGACTCATCGACAACGAATACGCGCGCACCGAAAACGGCGTGCCGCTGTTGTCGAAGATCCCGTTCTTCGGACAGTTCTTCAAGGACCGGACCGCGTCCACGACCAAGAAGAACCTGATGATCTTCATCCGGCCGCAGATTCTGAAGGATGGCACCGACACCGCGATCGAGACCAACTCCAAGTACAACTTCATCCGCGAAGAGCAGCGTGATGTCGGCTCCAAGGAGTTGCTGCCGCTGCTGCCGGGAGCCCAATCACCATTGCTGCCCGCGCTGCCCCCACCGCCGGTCAAGGGCTCGACGCCGCAGGCACCTGTGACACCCAAGGAGAAGGAGAACGCAGCCTCGGAAGGCGCATCCAAGGATGATCCGACCCATTCTCAGGCGCCGCCGGCTGGAACGGTGCCGCCAAGCGCCCAGCCCCCGCCGCAGGGAGCGCTGCAGCCGAACGGCTCTGCGGGCGGAAGCACGGCCGGCGACGCGGCTGGCCATTCCACCGCGACGACGCACGCCGCTCCGGAATCGCACGCCACGGCCGAGAATCCCCCGTGAACGATGTCGCGCGAACCCCGAGCGGCAGCGCGCCTGTACCGGCCGCTGTCGCCGAGCGGCGGCTTTCGTTCGCCTTCGCCAAGCGCCATGGCGTGCTCGTCAAGAAGGTCGTGGACGGACACGCCGAATGCGTCTATCGCGTGGGCGCCTCACCGCTCGCGCTCGCCGAAGTGCGCCGTTTCCTGCGCGTGCCCATCGCGATCGAGCGCGTCGATGAGGCCTCCTTCGATGCCATGCTGCGCGAGTCTTACGAGGCCGGCTCGGATGCGATGCAGGCGGTGGAGGGCTTCGAGGACACAACCGATCTTGCGCACCTCGCGCAGGAGCTGCCCGAGCAGGCGGATCTGCTCGACAGCGAGGACGATGCCCCGATCATCCGCCTGATCAATGCGGTGCTCACCCAGGCGGTGAAAGAGAATGCCTCGGACATCCACATCGAGCCATTCGAGAATCGGCTCGTCATTCGCTTTCGTGTCGATGGGGTGTTGCGCGAGGTGCTGCAATCCAAGCGCGCCGTCGCGCCGCTCGTCGTCTCACGCGTCAAGGTGATGGCGAAGCTCGATATCGCGGAAAAGCGGCTGCCGCAGGACGGGCGCATCGGGCTGCGCATCGCAGGGCGCGCGGTCGATGTCCGCGTCTCCACCATTCCCTCCGGACATGGCGAGCGCGTGGTGCTGCGTATCCTCGACAAGCAGGCCGGACGGCTCGACCTCAACGCGCTCGGCATGGATCCCTCGACCGAGAAGCTGATCCAGGAGCTCATTCAGAAGCCGCACGGCATCCTGCTCGTGACCGGACCGACGGGCTCGGGCAAGACGACGACGCTCTATGCAGCGCTCGAGACCCTCAACGACAACACGCTCAACATCATGACGGTCGAGGATCCGATCGAGTACTACATCGACGGCATCGGGCAGACGCAGGTGAACACGAAGGTGGAGATGACCTTCGCCCGCGGGCTGCGCGCCATTCTGCGTCAGGACCCCGATGTCGTGATGGTCGGCGAGATCCGCGACCTCGAGACCGCACAGATCGCCGTGCAGGCCAGCCTTACGGGCCACCTCGTGCTCTCGACTCTGCATACGAACACTGCGGTGGGTGCGGTCACGCGCTTGCGCGACATGGGCATCGAGCCCTTCCTGCTGTCCTCGAGCCTGATCGGAGTGCTCGCGCAGCGCTTGGTGCGCGTCCTCACCCCTGATACCAAGCAGCCCTTCAAGGCGGGGGAATACGAGCGGCGGCTGCTCAACCTGTCACCTGACGATCCCGCTCCCACGCTCTACGCACCTGGCCAGGACGCCGGTGGCGGCTATCGCGGCCGCAGCGGCGTCTACGAGCTCGTGGTGGTCGATGACACCATGCGCACCATGATCCACGATGGTGCAGCCGAGCATGAACTCGAGCGCTATGCGCGCACCCTCACCCCCTCGATCCGCGACGATGGGCGGTCGAAGGTGCTGCGCGGCGAGACGACCCTCGAGGAGGTCCTGCGTGTCACCCACGAGGACTAGGCGGTCCTGGCCAGGATGAGCCGGCACCGGTAGGCGCCAGCCCCGCGGGCACACTCCATGGGAGCCTTCGAGTACACGGCCCTCGACACCGGCGGACGCGAGCGCAAGGGCATCCTCGAGGGTGACACCCCGCGGCAGGTGCGACAGCTCCTGCGCGAGCGCCACCTGCTTCCGGTCACGGTGACCGAGGTTGCGCAGAAGGAGGCGACGCAGCAGCGCGGCTTCCGCATCGCACGGCGCGTCTCATCCGGTGACCTGTCGCTGTTCACGCGGCAGCTCGCCACCCTCGTGCGCGCCGGTCTGCCCCTCGAGGAGTCGCTGCTTGCCGTGTCGCAGCAAACCGAGAAGCCCCGCGTGCAGAGCATCGTCCTGGGCGTGCGCTCGCGGGTCATGGAGGGGCACACACTGGCTGACGGCTTCGCCGATTTCCCGCGGGTGTTCCCGGAGATCTATCGGGCCACCGTGGCAGCCGGCGAGCAATCCGGGCACCTGGACATGGTGCTCGAGCGGCTGGCCGACTACACGGAGAGCCGGGAGGAGATCCGCCAGAAGGTGCTCGGCGCCCTGCTCTACCCGATCGTGCTCACGGTCATGTGCTCGGCCATCGTCTCCGGGCTGCTCGTCTACGTGGTTCCCAAGGTCGTGAACGTCTTCGAGTCGAGCCATGCACAGCTGCCCCTGATCACGCGCGTCCTGATTGCCGTCAGCGACTTCTTCCGGCACTACGGAGTGTGGCTGCTGATCGTGCTGGTGGGCGCCGCCTTCCTGCTTGGCCGCTGGCTGCGCAATCCTGGACCGCGCCGCTCATACCATCGCATGCAGCTGCGCCTGCCGCTGGTCGGCAAGCTCACGCGCGGCTTCAACACCGCGCGCTTCACGCGCACGCTCAGTATCCTCACCGCGAGCGCCGTGCCCGTGCTCGAAGCGCTGCGGATCGCGGGTGAGGTGGTCACCAACCTGCCGATGCGCGATGCAATCGTCGAGACCTCCCAGCGCGTGCGCGAGGGCGCCCCGATAGGGCGCTCGCTCTCGGCGAGCCGCCTGTTCCCGCCGATGACGATTCACCTCATCTCGAGCGGCGAGGCGAGCGGGGAGCTCGAGAGCATGCTGGAGCGGGCGGCGATCAGCCAGGAGCGCGAGCTCGACGGGCTGCTCACCGCCATGGTCGGCTTGCTCGGACCCATGCTCATCGTGCTGATGGGGCTCTTCGTCATGGGCATCGTTTTTGCAATGTTGCTGCCGATATTCGAGATGAATCAGCTCATTCGTTGAGCGCGTCACATCGCGCCCGTTGCATGCCCGCGCGAATCCAATTAATTTTCGCGCACGGGAGCCAGGCGCACGCAGGCCGACCGCCATCCAGGGTGCGATAGACAAGAGCGAGTTGAGATCCGGCAAACCAGGTTTCCTTCATGACCATGATTGAAAAGCCTGAGTCCGACGAGTTCGAGGACGACGATGCTGTCGAGCCGGTCAGCGAAGAAGCTGACGTCGACCTCGATCAAGTCATCAAAGATCTCGACCTCGCGAAGCGTCGCGGACAGAAGATCGGTGATCCCGCCTGGCGTCGTCTGGAGAAGCTGCTCGAGGACAAGCGCACCGCGGAGCTGACCAGCGATTTCGACGACTACGAGATCGGCAGCGGCGAGGACGAGTCCCTGAAGAGCAGGCAGCACAAGTCCAAGGGCTGACCGACCCCCAAAAGCCCGGTTTGGCGACTGTCATATCCTCGCCCCCGGAGGAGCCTTCCACGCAGCCACACGCGCTGTCCGTAGTGATAGACAGACACTTGTCTTTTCCCGATTTTCGTGTCCATCATTTTCCCGCCGCTCGCTTGATTGAGAGCGTGCTGATGCGTCGCATTTCGCAATGATTCGTCACATGGGAATCCGGCATCGATGAAGAAGCACGCTGTACCAATGAACGCCCGAGCGATGCCGCATACCACCCACCGGCCGCTCCTGGCCCTTGCATTGGCCGCCTGCGCGATGCTCGCGGGCTGCGAGGCGCGTACCTACGTATCGGCAACCGGAAACGTGTCGGCGCAGTACGCTCACGTCTACATCACGGCGCAAGCCGTATGGTTCAACGCGACCGCAGGTGCCGGGCCACAGGACTCCGGCTGGCAAGAGTTCCCGCTCTCGACTCCGGAGACCTTCGATCTGGCCGCGCTGACGAGCGGCACGCTCACCCAGTTCGCGACCGATCTGAAGCTTACGGCGGGCACCTACAACGCCGCACGACTCGTGCTCACTGATGCCAGCGCCCCCCTGACCGCCTCCGCGCAGGCTCTCGGCGCGCTCTACAACGATGAGGTCGACTACTACGACAGCAGCGGCGTGCTGCATCAATTGCCGCTGCAAGTACCGAATTCTGCGCAGGGCATCGCTGTCGCGATGACCTTGACAGTGCCGTTGGAAGCCCCGACGCTCGGCACCGGCACCACCACCGGTACCACGACGACAGGTACCACCACGACCGGCACCACCACCGATACCACTACGACGGGTACCACCACGACGACGGGCACGACGGATACGACAACGACCGGCGCGACCACCAGTAGTACCACCACGTCCATCACGGTGAACGCAGCAATCGACTTCGATGCCTCGCGTGATCTGAGCTCCGTGCTCATCAGCGGGCAGCAGGGATTTCTCTTGAGTCCGCGCCTCACGGGCTACGATGAATCGCAGTCCGGAACGATTCAGGGACAGGTCGACGTGACGGCCCTCCCGGTAAGCAGCACGACCGGACAGTTCAACGTGCAGGTGTCGGCGGAGAACGTGAGCAGCGATGGCACGCGCCATGTGATCGTTGCCAGCGCGCCGATCAACTCTGCCGGCAGCTTCGTGCTCTACCCCCTGCCGAATCCACGCACCAGCGACGGACTGCCCGTGGATTACGATCTGGTCATCCACGGCCCGGGCATTGCAACGGTGATCGTGAGGTCCGTGCCGGTAACTGCGGGTGCTCCGGGGTCGGCGGCGAGCTCGCAGTTGAGCGGCGTCGTCCTCGTGCCCGCCAACAGCTTCACGGCCAACGTGGCCACCGGCAGTCCGGTGGTACCGCTCGGAGTCTGGGTTGGCTTCTATCAAACTCTGACCGGGTCGGGTCAGGTGCCGTATCTGATCGAGCAGCAGGCGATCGATCCTCTCAGCGGCAATTTCGACACCGCGCAGACGCTCTCATCGGCCAATATTCAGGTGGGCACCTACAGCACCTCGGGGGGCGTCGTGACGCTCTCCAACACGGCGCCTGCCGAAGGTGTGTCGACCTACCACATCGCTGCCTCCGCGCCGGTGTACGGCGCTGGCCCCTTCGGCTCGACGGTCGGGCCGCCGGCCTCCGGAGCGGGTCCTGCAACGTTCACCGTGGCCGCGCTGGCGCCGCCGGGCGGGGCGAGTGCCGCCTCGGCTTCGGGGACCGTCGCGGTTGCGACACCGGGCAAGTACGACAAGGGCACACTGCTGCTCACCCACGACGGCTCGCTGGTGACGGCGGTGACACTCGATACGTTCCTCGCCAGCTCTCAATCCACGACGACCTTCGCTTCCCTTCCGGGCGGGGGCGCGAGCGGCGCCTTCGCACCCGGGCTCTATTACGCCGAGGTCTGGGTGTGGAGCTCGACGGATCCTGCCGGGACTTTCACGCGTGAGCCGCAGGCCAGCATCTTCGATCTGCGCGCCGGCAGCGCCAGCGGGCTTACCATAACGGTGAACTGACACGCCCGGGCTGCTGCCTGGCACATGAACACCTTTTAACCTGCCGTCGTCAGCCCCCTACCCGCTACGGCGTTGATCGCCCTAGGACACTCTGGGAGATCAAGCCATGAAACGCATACTGATGTTGCTCGCCGCCGCTGCGATCACGGGTCTGGCCGGTTGTGCAGTGGTTCCTGTAGGTCCCCCTGCGCGCGCCTACGTAGCGGTTCCGCGCGTCGTCGTGACGCCGGCGCCGGTGGTGGTGCGTCCCTACCGCTGGTATTGGTAATGACCGGTTTGCGGGGTCGCCGTCACCGCGGCATGCCGTGTCGGCGACACTCGCTCCCGCCTGCTCATCGCAGCTCAATGAAAATCGCGTGAGCTCGCAGCCAGCCTCGGCAGCAGTTCCGAGCGATCGATCAAGCGCTGCGCGACGACGTGCATGACATCTCCCTGACGTTGCAGCTTGCCGCGCACCTCGAGCAGACGAGACTCGATGAGCGGGCGTCGCTGGGTCTCACCGATGCTCTGCCATACGATCAGATTCACCTGGCCGGTCTCATCCTCGATCGTCACGAAGGTCACACCCTTGGCATTTGCGGGATGCTGGCGCAGTAGCACGATCCCTGCTGTGCGCACCGATGTGCCGTGCGGCAGCCGCAGCAGCTCGGCGGCGCTCGCGAGCCGCTCGCTGCGCAGCCGCTCGCGCAGCAGTGCCATGGGATGACGCCCCAGGGTCAGCCCGATGGAGGCATAGTCGGCCTCGATGCTCTGCTGCTCCGTGGGTGCGGTGAGCAAAGGCCGCCCTTCAGCAAGCCGCTGCCCGCGCGCATCATTTGATGTGCCCGTACCCGCGAGCGTTGCCAGCGCCAGCGGCTGCTCGGTGCCGGCCACTTCCCAGAAGGCCAGGTGCCGATTGCCGCTGAGCGGTGCGAGCGCACCCGCGGCGGCGAGAGCTTCGAGATCGCCGCGGTCGAGCGCCGCGCGCCGCGCCAGATCCTGAACGTCCGTGAATGGACGCGCCCTGCGTGCCGCCGCGATCCGCTCGGCGCCAGCCTCCTGCAGGGACTTCACCAGGCGTAGGCCGAGACGCAGGGCCGGCTGCGCGCCATCGGTGGGCTCGAGCGCGCAGTCCCAATCACTATCCAGGACGGTGACCGGCCGTACCTCGATACCATGCTCGCGCGCATCGCGCACCAACTGCGCGGGCGCATAGAAACCCATCGGCTGGCTGTTGAGCAGCGCACAGGTGAAGGCCGCCGGCTCATGACATTTGAGCCAGCCCGAGTCGTACACCAGCAGCGCGAAGCTTGCGGCGTGGGAGTTGTGGACGATCAGATTGTTGGCGAGAAAATTGTGATCGCCTTCGATTTTCAGGTCATACGTCGGCTCTGATCCTGCCATCTCCAGCGTCGCGATCTCATCCCAGCAGATCTGTGCGCCGACGACGCATTCACGTGCCGCAGCAATGTGATCGCCTACGCGCAGTTCCCCGAGCTGCCGCCAACCCGTCAAGGTCATGAACGGATGTTCTGCGGTTGCGGCGATTGAATGGCCCAACGCGGTGCGCAAACGCCATACCGGTTTGGTTCCGCTCGGGAACACGCCAAGCACCCTGCGCTCACGCAAGTGCCACTCCTCGTCGCAGGCCAGTGTGCTCTCGAGACGTGACCTTCCAGAGACGATCTCGTCTATCGTCAGCCAGCGCCCCGTCTTGGCATCCACGACGCGCGTATCGCCGACGACGCATTCCGGAAACCCATATTCCCCGAAGCCTTCGATCTGCTTGCAGATGCGCAGCGCGAAGTCGCGCTCGTAGCCGCGCTCGAGCATGCCGTTCAGCAGCTTTTCCTGGAAACGGTGGATATCGCCGTGGCGCTTCCATGCAGCCATGGCGCGGCGCAGGCGGTCGGCCTCTCCGGGGGTGAAGCCGGCCGCCTTGATCGCGAGCTGCATGACCTGCTCCTGGAAGATCGGCACGCCGAGCGTGCGCTCGAGCACCGCCTGCACTTCCGGGCGTGGATAGACCACGGGCTCCTTGCGCTCGCGGCGTCGCAGATACGGATGCACCATGTCACCCTGAATGGGACCAGGGCGCACGATGGCGACCTCGATGACGAGATCGTAGAACTCCCTGGGCCGCAGCCGCGGCAGCATGGACATCTGCGCGCGCGATTCGATCTGGAATACACCGACGGTGTCCGCGCGCGACATCATCTGATAGACCGCGGGATCCTCCGCGGGCAGATGGCCCAGCGTCCACTGCGTGCCGCGGTATCGATTGACGAGCGTCAGCGCGCGGCGCAGCGCAGTGAGCATGCCCAGGCCGAGCAGGTCGACCTTTAGCAGGCCGAGGTCGTTGAGATCATCCTTGTCCCATTGCACCACCGTGCGCTCCGGCATGGTCGCATTCTCGATGGGCACCAGCTCCTCGAGCGGGCCGGCGGAGATCACGAAGCCGCCAACGTGCTGAGACAGATGGCGTGGAAAGCCGACGAGCTCGCGCGCCAGCTCCAGGATCAGCCGGATCACGGGACTGAATGGATCGAGACCTGCCTCGCGGACGCGCTCGGCGGTGATGCCCGGATCCCACCACTGCATGATGCGCGAGAAGTTGCGGATCTGCAGCGGATCGAGCCCGAAGATCTTTCCCAGGTCGCGGATGGCGCTGCGCGGGCGATACATGATGACGGTGGCGGCAATCGCGGCCCGCGCACGCCCGTACTTGCGGTAGACGTACTGGATCACCTCCTCGCGCCGCTCGTGCTCGAAATCCACGTCGATGTCGGGCGGCTCGTTGCGCTCGCGCGAGATGAAGCGCTCGATGAGAAGCGCACTGCGCTCCATGCCGACCGCGGTGATGCCGAGGCAGTAGCACACAATGGAGTTCGCCGCAGAGCCGCGTCCCTGACACAGGATTCCCAGACTGCGCGCATGCGTGACGATGTCGTTCACGGTGAGGAAGTAGGGCTCGTAGCGCAGATCGGCAATGAGCGCCAGCTCGTATTCAATGACCTTGCGCGCCTCATCCGGAATGCCGAGCGGCCAGCGCCCGCGCGCACCCTGCTCGGTGAGCTTGCGCAGATAGGTGGTGGCAGTCTCCCCCTCCGGCACGAGCTCGTGCGGATACTCGTAACGCAACTCATCGAGCGAGAACGAGCAGCGCTCCGCGACCACGAGAGTCTCGCTGAGCAGAGCGGCCGGATACAGGCGTGCGAGCCGGGCTCGCTCCTTGAGATGACGCTCACCGTTGGACGTGAGCTGCCAGCCTACCTCGGCGAGCGGTAGGTTCAGGCGGATGGCCGTGAGCGCATCCTGCAACCTGCGGCGCTCGCGAACGTGCATGTGCACGTTGCCGGCTGCGACGAGCGGCAGCTCGAGCTGCCTAGCGATGCGCATGAGAGATGCGAGATGCTCACGGTCCGCCCCCTCGCGCACGAGCTCGACGGCGATCCAGACATTGCCGCTAAAGCGCTCGCGCAGCCAGGCAGCCTCATCGAGATCGCGGCGCGCATCCGGCAGCCACAGCAGCAGGCACTGCTCAAGACAGGACTCGATGTCGGCACGCGTGAGCGCGTACTCCCCCTTGGGAGCGCTGCGTCGCCCGCGCGTGATGAGACGGCAGAGGCTCGCGTAGCCTCGACGGTCGACGGCCAGTGCGACCAGGCGCAACCCGCACGCGAGCCGCAGCTCCGTGCCGATGATCAGCTTAGGTGGTGGAGTGCTGGCAGAATCCTTTTCCATGGCTGCCACATGAGCGCGCACGACGCCTGCCACCGAGCACTCATCGGTGATCGCAAGCGCAGAGTACCCAAGCTCGCGCGCGCGACCGACGAGCTCCTCGGGATGGGAAGCACCACGCAGGAAGGTGAAATTAGTAAGGCAATGAAGCTCTGCGTACGGGGGTAGCGCGTGCATGGATGATTTTCCGCGACAGACCCAAGCTGCTCCTTCAACCGAACACGCCGTGCAGAAACCAGCGATGCGGCGCTCCGCGCTCGCGGAAGACCCAGAGTCGCGCACCGCGCGTATCCACGGCGCAGTAGTAATCGCGCGCGACCTCCTCCCCTTCCCACCACCCGCTCTCGATGCGCTCGGGCTCGCCGAGTAGATGCAACGGGCCATGCCGCTGCGGCACGCCGGCGCTCGCTCTCAGCAGTTGCGGCGCCGGCAGCAACCACATGGGGCGGCGGAAAGCCGGCCATGGCGGCAGTCCTGCCGCGCCGTGCGCCTGCGAGGCGCTTCGAGCCGGTGCGAGGCGCGAGGTGGTCGCGCGGCTCGTCGGCATCGCCGGCTCCATACGATGCGAGGCGCTTTCGGGACGATGTGTGGGATGTACGCTGAGGCCGTGCACGGCCTCGATGCCCAGGCGCGCGCGCAGGCGCTCGATCAGATCCGATGATTCCGTGCGGATGCGACCGCCGTGCTCACCCGGTTGCCAGAGTGAGTCGGAGCAGTAGGCGCCGGGTGCGAGCTCTCCGGAGACGAGCTCGCACGAGCGTACGGGCTCCGGCAGCGTGAGCAGTGCCAGCCGCTCCGCGAGCAAGGCACGCAGGCTGTGCGGATCTGCCGCCGGTGCCGCGAGCTTCAATACGCAGCACGTGGGCGAGGCGTGACGGTGCTGCAAGCGGCATTCGAGCTCCGTGATGGCGCATTGACGCACCATGAGGAACTTGCCGAGCCTGACGAAAAGCGGTGCGAGCGCGCCGAGAATGCTGTCGTGGTGCGTGAGCTCGTAGGTGCAGTCGCGACGCGCCTGGAAACGCTCCGGCGCCTGGAAGCTCGCGTGGAGATCGGCGCCACGTCCCGTGAGACGATCCAGTGATTGCAGCTGCTCGACACCGAAGCGCCGCGCGAAGCCCGCGCGCGGCAAGCGCAGCGCCTCGCCCACGCAGCGCACACCCGCCTTTGCCAGACGCTCGAGCACTTCGGGCGGCCAACGCAGCACCGCGAGCGGCAGCACCGCGAGCGCCCCGATCAGTCGAGCTTCATTCAGGACTCTGAAGGGCTTGCCTGCACGGGCTCCCGCAAGCGCCGCGAGCGCGGTCGGTGCCAGCGCGAGCCATGGCCGCACTCCTGCGGAGTGGCAGGCAGCGCGCCAGCTTCGATACAGCGAGGCCGCACCACCAAACAACTGCAGGCTGCCTTTGACTTCCAGCAGCAGTGCATCCGGTGGTGCAAGGCTTACGCGCGGCGTGAAACGCCGCGCAAGCTCTGCGAGCCGCTCGAGCAGCGCTTGCTCGCGGTGCACGTCGCGTGGCTGCGTCACGAGGTGGGGAGCAAGCGCCATGGCGGCCGCCAGACTCATGCCCGGGCGCACCCCGGCACGCGCGGCCTGCTCGTCCACGGCGATCACGTACTGAGCGCGACCTTCGAGCTCGATGATCGCAAGAGGAGCCGGCTGTGCTTTGCTTGCCGCTGAGATCCCCGCCGGCTCGCGCCGCAATGCTTCCAGGGCAAGCTGCGGCAAGTGTGCCGCTATCCAGAGCTCGCGGGATGTACCCGGTGCCGCTGCAACGGACGGCGCCTGCGGCACCCGCAATGCACTGCGCGCGGGTAGCGTGATGCCGCGGTCTTGGCGAATGAGACGCGCGCGCATGCTCAAGAGCCCACCGCCACTGGAAAGTGCACCTCGATCGCACCCTGCGGCCCGCCACGGCTTTTCAGCAGCGTGATGCGCAGGCCCGCCTCGATGGGACTCAGCGCGATGCGCACGGCCGCGCAGGAAGACTCGCGTTTGCTGCGCGGAGTGAGCGCGCGAAAAAGAACTCCGAGCGTACGACCGTGCTCGGTCGCGAGCTGCAAGCGCCGCAGAGCACGCGACTGCACGCGCCGTACCCAGCCGAGCGCCACCTCGCAGGCTCCCGAGCGCAGCGCCTGCTCGCAAGCCCAAAGCGGTGTCGGGGTATGCACGACGAGCAGTCGCGAAAGATCCAGACCGTGCGCGGCGAGCGCCGGAGCAAAAGGATCCAGCGGCGGGGCAATCCATGCGCACCAGCGCGCCGTGGGCCGTGAGGTCAAGGCCGCAAGCGCCGGCAGCAGCAGATACATCTCTCCCACGCCGAGGCGCGGGAGCAGAATCTCTATCAATCCGACCTGTGGCCAGCCCTTACCGGGAAGGCTCGCATCGAGCGCGGCGAAGCCCGTCGGTACAGTATCCAGGCACCGGGCACTGCGCCCACGCCAGATGGCGGGATGCGCGAGCAACGGTGCCAGACGAGCCTCGACGGACATGGAGTCGGCCTTGCGCGGACAGTGCGACAACCAGGGATTGGCTGCAGACCATGAGGCTTTACATCAAGCCCGTAGCTTTGCCCCGACGCACCACACCCACGACGATGCCCTCGATGATCAGCGGCTCATCGCGCAGATCCACGCGCATGGGTTGAAACTCAGTGTTCTCCGGCAACAGCCACACGATGGAGCCTTCCTGACGATAGCGTTTGACGGTGACCTCATCCGTGAGCCGTGCGACCACGATCTGACGGCTGCGCACCTCCGCGGTACGATGCACGGCAACCAAATCACCATCGAGGATGCCCGCATCCTTCATGCTCATGCCGGTCACCTTCAGTAGATAATGCGGGCGCGGCTGAAAGAGCGCCGGGTCGATCTGAAAGCGCGCCTCGACATTCTCTTCGGCCAAAATAGGCTTACCGGCGGCAACACGGCCGATGAGAGGCAAACCCATCTGCTCGCGCATGGTGTCCTTCAGCTGGATGCCGCGTGAGGTGCCTGGAACGAGCGCGATGACACCCTTGCGAGCCAGCGCGCGCAAATGCTCCTCGGCCGCGTTGGCGGATCTGAATCCGAGCTCGCGGGCAATTTCGGCGCGCGTAGGTGGCATACCCGTCTCTGCGATGAAGCGCTGGATGAGGCGCAGTATTTGGGTCTGGCGGGGTGTCAGGTCGGACATGGCTGATCCAGGCTGTTTATTTATACAGATACTGTGATTATATCCAGATCAGCTTCCGGTGCAAGCCAGTACGACGCCATCGTGGTCGGGGGCGGCCACAACGGGCTCACTTGCGCCTGTTATCTCGCCCGTGCGGGCCTTCGCGTGGCCGTGTTCGAGCGTCGCACCGTGGTCGGCGGCGCGGCCGTGACCGAGGAATTTCATCCGGGCTTTCGCAACTCGACGGCCAGCTACACGGTCAGCCTGCTGCATCCCAAGGTTCTGCGCGAGCTGCATCTTGCCGATCACGGGCTCGTCATCCGCGAGCGCCCGATGCAGAACTTTCTGCCGCTGCCCGATGGCAGCGCCTTCTGCGTCGGACCGACGGTCGCAGACACTCTGGCGGCCGTGAGGCGCCGCTCTGCGACGGATGCAGACCGCCTGCCCGCATTCCACGCGATGCTCGAGCGCGTAGTCACGTACCTGCGCAGAGTAGTGCTGAAGACACCGCCGGTAAGTCTCAGCCGGGCGCGCGATCTGTGGCAGCTGCTTGGGCTCCGGCGCGATCTGCGCCGCATGCCCGGCACCGCGCAGCGCGAAGTGCATGAGCTCTTCACGCGCAGCGCGGGCGATGTGCTCGACGCATGGTTCGAGTGGGATGCGCTCAAGGCGCTGCATGGCTTCGACGCCGTGGTCGGCACCTTTCAAAGTCCCTATCACCCGACCAGCGCGTACGTGCTGCTGCATCACGCCTTCGGTGAGGTGAATGGCAAGCGGGGCCTGTGGGGCCACGCGATGGGAGGCATGGGATCGATCACGCAGGCCATGGCCCGCGAGGCTGAGCGGCTAGGAGTGCAGATTTTCACGGACGCGCCCGTCAGCGCCATCACTACCGATAGTGCGCATACCGATGGCGCGACTGGCGCCTGCGCCACGGGTATTCAACTCGCCGATGGGCGGCGCATCGCTGCATCGATCATCGCGGCGAACGTCAATCCAAAGCTGCTCTTTCTTCGGCTGCTCGGCCGCGATGCGCTGCCCGATGAGTTCCGCACGCGCATCGAGCGCTACCGCTGCGAGTCGGCCACGCTGCGCATGAACGTCGCGCTGAGCGAGCTGCCGCAATTCACGGCGCTACCTGCAGCGGGTCCGCATCTTGGCTCCGGCATCATCATTGCACCTTCGCTCGGCTACATGGAGCGTGCCTATGTCGATGCGCGCGCAGGCGGTTGCTCGGGTGCGCCGATCATCGAGATGTTGATACCCAGTACCATCGATCCGTCGCTGGCGCCGCCCGGCGCGCACGTGGCCAGCCTGTTCTGTCAGCACTTCGCGCGCACCCTTTCCGGCGGTCGCAGCTGGTCCGACGAGCGTGAGCAAGCAGCCGACAGGATCATCGACACCGTTACCGCGTACGCGCCCAACTTCAGGCGCAGCGTGGTGGGGCGACTCATCCTGTCTCCCGCCGACCTCGAGGAGCGTTTCGGACTGACGGGCGGAGACATTTTCCATGGCGCGCTCGGACTGGATCAGATCTGGGCCGCCCGGCCGGTGCTCGGCTTCGGCGACTATCGCACTCCTGTCGCCGGACTGTACCTGTGCGGGTCGGGCGCGCACCCAGGAGGCGGCGTCACCGGGTTGCCCGGGCACAACGCGGCACGAGAAGTGCTACTCGACCGGCATCTCGGGCTTCGGCGTTCCCTGCGAGGCAGGAACCGGGGCTGGGAGACGCGGTAGTGCACTCGGACCGCTAGACAGGGCGTGCATCGATGT
>Ga0335077_10001153_pt1 | contig 30926 bp, 30 predicted proteins | sample Lox_Sample_31_FD_207151 | JGI IMG/M metagenome (GOLD analysis project Ga0335077, IMG submission 207151) | Soil microbial communities from Loxahatchee National Wildlife Refuge, Florida, United States - Lox_Sample_3.1 | ecosystem: Environmental > Terrestrial > Soil > Wetlands | place: USA... | reverse complement strand
GGCTTGTCGGGCGTGCCCCGCCCGAAGGTGTTCCACAGGCAGAAGCGCCGGTGCCAGCCAGGTACGCGGCCGGCCACGCGCTCGGCGTGACGGAAGGCGGGGTTCCACATGAGCGAGCCGTAGCCGAACACCCAGACGTCCTCGCCGGGCCCGACGCGCTCGAGCGTCGCCGCGAGCGAGGCGGCGCGGAACTCGGGCGTGGTGACCACCAGCCCGGCGCGCTTGAACAGCTCGGCCGCGGCGGCCGCGTTCTCGGGCAGCAGGTGCTCGCGGCGCAGCGTGAAGGCGTCGCTCATAGCGCTTCGATCGTCTCCTTGGCCGCGACGCGCTCGAACGCGGCGGCGATGCGCCCGCGCGCGGCGTCGAGCGCACGCGCCAGACCGGCGGCGGACTCGCCCGGCTGGACCAGGTCGGCCAGCCACTCGGCGCTCTCGTCCCCGCGGGGGACGGACTCGACCGCGCGGCCGGCGAGCCAGCGGGCGCACGCCTCGATCCTACGCAGAAATGCGTAGTCGCCCAGCAGCGCCTCGGCCGCTTCGCCCGGCAGCGCCGTGCGCAGCATCGCGGGCACTGCCGGCAGCTCGCGCGGCGCGAGCTCGAGCCCGCGCTCGAGCAGCGCGCCCGCCCCGAGGAACTCGACGTCCATGATGCCGCCGCGGCCCGTCTTCAGCGCCGCGCTGTGGGCGTCCTCGGTGCCGCGCTCCGCGACCACGCGCCCCCGCATGTCGGAGAGGTAGCGCCAGGGATTCGGCGCCTCGCGCGCGATGCGGCTCCTCACGCGCGCGAGCGCCGCCTCGGCGCGCGCCAGGTCGCCCGCGATCGGCCGCGCGCGCTGCAGCGCGACGTGCTCCCACGTGGCGGCCGACTCGCTCTGGTAGCGAGCGAACGCCTCGTAGGTGGTCACGAGCGCGCCCTGCTGGCCCGACGGGCGCAGACGCGAATCGACGTGGTACGCGAAGCCGGCGCCCGTCATCGTGGCCAGGCTCGAGATCCAGCGCTGCGCGGCGCGCGACGGCTGGAACGCGTCGGGCGCGTCGTCGCGGAACAGGAAGATCACGTCGAGGTCGGAGTGGTAGGTGAACTCGCGGCCCGCGAGCTTGCCCATGCCCAACACGGTGAGGGCGCCGGGCGCGCTGGCCGGCCTTCCTTCGACGGCGGCGAGCGCTCGCGCGGCACACGTCTCGGCCACGAGCGACAAGAACAGGGCGACGCGCTCGAACGGCACGAGCCCCGCCAGGTGCGCGCACGCGGCGAACACGAGCTCGTCGCGGCGCAGGAGCCGCAGCGCGTCGAGGAAGTCCTCGCGCGAGCGCTCGGGGTCGGGCAGCTCGAGGGCGCCGAGCTCGGCCGCGCGCCGCTCGAGCGACTCGGGCGCGAGCGCCACCAGCCGCGCCAGCAGCGCCGGCCGCAGCGACAGATAGCGCGCGGACTCCGGGCTCGCGGCCGCCGCGCGGGCGACACCGAGAAGTGACACTCCTTCCAGCTGGCGCGCCGCCGGGTCGTTCGCGCGCCGCTCCGCGAGCGGCGCGGCCGCCGTCGCGATGCGCGCGCGCAGCGGCGAGTCGCCGAGCGCCGCGGCGAGGCGCGCCTCAAGCGACGTCGACATCGCTCGTCTCGAGCACCAGGTTCTCGAAGTGCGCGCGCACGCGTGCGCGCACGCGCGTCCAGTCGTCGAGCAGCGCGTCGCGCGCGCGCGCGCCTTCGACCTGCGGGTAGCCGAGCCGCCGCGCGAGGCCGAGCTGCGCGGCCGGGTCGCGAGGGAACGCCTGCGTCTGGCGCTCCTCGACGAGCTGCACCGCGTGCTCGGCGCGCCGCAGCCACAGGTACGACTCGCCGAGCTCCGCGACGACCGAGTCGCCGAGCAGCCCCGCGCGCTCGAGCGCGCCGAGCGCCGCCAGCACGTTGCCCGTGCGCAGGCTCCGCTCCGCCCCGCCGAACAGGAGTTGGAACGCCTGCACGAAGAACTCCACGTCGCGGATCCCGCCGGGCCCTTCCTTCAAGTCGGCCTCCAGGTCGCGCCCCGCCTCGAGCCGCTCGTCCTCGATGCGCCGCTTCATCTGGTGCACCGCGCGCACGGCGTCGTTGCCGAGCGTGCGGCGCCACACGAACGGGCGCAGTCCGCGCTCGAACTCGCGCGCCGCCCCGCGTGCGCCCGCGACGAAGCGCAGGCGGATCAGCATCTGGCGCTCCCACTCGGCGCCGAAGTTCTCGTAGTACGAGAGCGCCGCGTCGACCGAGTTCACGATCACGCCCGTGCGGCCCTCGGGCCGCAGCTCGAGGTCGACGCGGTAGCCGAAGCCATCTTCGCTGGGCACTTCCAGGTGTTTCTTGAAGCAGCGGATGAGCTCGACGAGCTGCGCCAGCTCAGGGGACTCGCCGCCGCCGGGCGCGTCGGCGTGGATGAACAGGAGGTCCACGTCCGACGAGAAATTGAGCTCGTTCCCGCCGAGCTTTCCCAGCGCGAAGAGGGCGGGCGCATCGACCTGCGCCTCGCGGGCGGCGCACGCGAGCGCCGCGGCGAGACAGCGGTCCGCGAGCCCGGAGAGCTCGGCGAGGCTGTCGGCGAAGGGCCGCTCGGCGAGGTCGCGCGCCGCGATGCGGAGCAGGCCCTTGTATTTCGCGATGCGGATCGGCGTCCAGTCGGGCTCGACCGGCGCGGGCGCCGGGGCGGCGGGCAGCGCGCCGGCGAGCTCGTCCAGCCAGTTCGGATGGCGCAGCAGCACGCGCGACAGCACGTCGCTCGAGCCGAGCAGACGCGGCAGGAGCGGGGTGCGCGCGAGGTCGAGGGTGCGGCCGCCCGCGCGCGCCCGCTGCGCCAGCTCGACGAGGCACTCGGCAGCGAAGCCGGGGCGCGCGGACAGGAGCACGTCGGGGAGCCAGCGCTCGCGCGCCGGCGCCAGGTCGGGGTGCACCGCGGCGGCGAGCAGACGCTCGCCCGCGCGCGGGGCGTCGGGGCAGCCCAGGATTTCGAGCGCGCGCGCGTCGACCTCGCCGCGCGCGAGCCCGGAGACGAGCGCGCCGAGCAGCGCGTCCACTAGGCGGGCGTCGCGCTCCGCTGCTCGCGCCGGAGCTCCGCCGGCAGCGCGAAGTGCACGCCCTCGTCCACGGTCGCCAGCGCTTCGACGCTCGCGGCACCCAGCTCGCGCAGGCGTTCGACCACCTCGCGCACGAGCACCTCCGGCGTCGACGCGCCCGCACTGACACCGATTCGTGTCGCACCCGCGACCCAGGCCGGAGCGATTCCCGCCGCGTCCTCGACGAGCTCCGCGCGCGCGCCGTGCACGCGCGCGACCTCGACGAGGCGGTTCGAGTTCGACGAGCTCGGCGCGCCCACGACCAGCACCAGGTCGACGCGCCCGGCGAGCTCCTTCACGGCGTTCTGGCGGTTCTGCGTGGCGTAGCAGATGTCGTCCTTGCCCGGCACGCGGATCGCCGGGAAGCGCGCCTTGAGCGCGGCCACGATCTCGCGCGTGTCGTCGACCGACAGCGTGGTCTGCGTCAGCACGGCGAGGCGGCTCTCGTCGCGCACCCGCAGGCGCGCGACGTCCTCGACCGTCTCGACCAGGTGCATGCGCTCGGGCGCGTGGCCCAGCGTGCCGTCGACCTCGACGTGGCCGCGGTGGCCGACGAGCACGATCTCGTAGTCGTCGCGCGCGTAGCGCATCGCCTCGACGTGCACCTTGGTGACGAGCGGGCACGTCGCGTCCAGCGTGCGCAGCTTGCGCGCCTCGGCCTCCGCGCGGACCGCGGGCGAGATGCCGTGCGCGCTGAACACCAGCAGGCTGCCCTCGGGCACGCTCGAGAGGTCGTCGGTGAAGATCGCGCCCTTGGCGCGCAGATCCTCCACCACGTGCCGGTTGTGCACGATCTCGTGCCGCACGTACACGGGCTTCCCGTAGAGCTGGAGCGCCAGCTCCACGATCTCGATCGCGCGGTCGACGCCCGCGCAGAAGCCGCGCGGGCTCGCCAGGAGGAGTTCGAACGCCATGGCGGCGAACTCTAGCCCGCGGGGCGGGCGTGCGCAGCGCGGAAGCCCGGCAGGTTCAGGAGCAGCGAGAGCCCCACGTAGTAGCCGGGTCCGAGCGCGAGGGTCGCCCACAGGGCCGGCCGCGGCGGGTCGGGCCGCACCGCGAGCCACGAGAACACGACCACCCACACGGCCAGCACGACGAGCGACAGCGGGCGGAACGCGCGCGTGCGGCTCGGGTAGATGTACTTCATGGGCACGAAGATCGCGGCGCCCAGCCCGATCACCCACGCGAGAGCTTCCCCCTTGGTCAGGCCGAGCAGGTAGAAGTACATCACGGCGACGTTCCAGTACGAGGGCCAGCCGAGGAAGAAGAAGTCGTCCGTCTTCGCCTTGTCCTGGCTGAAGCCGTAGGCGGAGGTCAGGACCGGCACAACCGCCCACAGCGGGCTCGGCAAGAGACCGGCCGCGACGAGGAAGCACGCGGGCAGGACGACGTACGTGAAGTAGTCGCAGATGTCGTCGAGCCGCCGGCCGTCGAACCACGGGATCTGGCCCTTCACGTCGACCGCGCGCGCGAATGCGCCGTCGGTCGAGTCGATGACCATCGTCAGCATCATCCAGTACATCGCGAGCCGGAACTGACCGTGGAAGCAGGCCACGACGCCGAAGAGTCCGAACACGGCCGACGACGCCGTGTACAGATGGACCAACCACGCGAGGACACGCCGCACGGGCAGAGCATAGCGGAGTGGGTATATTGCGGAGCGTGGTCGAGAAGCGCGAAATCCTCCGGCAGGGCCAGGATTCGTTCCTCACCACGACCGTCGACGCGGTCGTGAACTGGGGCCGGAAGTACTCCTTCTTCCTCTATCCATTCGTGACCGCGTGCTGCGGCATGGAGTTCATGTCCGCGGCCGGGCCGCGCTACGACCTCGACCGCTTCGGCGCGGCCCTGCCGCGCTTCTCGCCGCGCCAGGCGGACCTGCTCATGGTGGTCGGCACGATCAGCCACCGCCAGGCGCCGATCCTGAAGAAGGTCTACGACCAGATGGCGGAGCCGAAGTGGGTGGTCGCGTTCGGCGCGTGCACGTGCTCCGGCGGCCCGTACAACAACTACTCGACGGTGCAGGGCATCGACACGATCGTGCCCGTCGACATCTACATTCCCGGCTGCCCTCCGCGGCCGGAGGCCGTGATCGACGGCCTGCTGAAGCTCCAGGAGCGGGTCCAGCGGACGCCGGGGTGGAGCGTTCCGCACCACCAGGAGACGAGCGACCTCTCGCTGCCCATCATCGAGAAACCGGTCGCCTGACGCGCGCTCCCGTCAATTCCTGCCGCTCAAGGAGCCGGCAAGATCCGACGAAAGAGTGACGGGGAAGGACTGAGCGACCGATGAAATCGTTCGATGTCGTAGTGATCGGTTCTGGGCCGGGCGGGTACATCGCCGCCATTCGCGCCGCGCAGCTCGGCATGACCGTGGCGATCGTCGAGGACGAGCCCGTCCTCGGCGGCGTGTGTCTCAACTGGGGCTGCATTCCGACCAAGGCGATCCTGTCGTCCGCGGAGATCTTCGCGGCCGTGAAGCACGGCGTGCCCGGGCTCGTCGTCGAAGGCCAGTCGCCGAACTACGGCCAGGTGATCGACGCCAGCCGTGCCGCCGCGGACCGCCTGTCGCGCGGCGTCGCTGGCTTGATGCGGAAGAACAAGATCGAAGTGATCTGGGGCCGCGGCCGGCTCGGGCCGGGCCGCGAAGTCGTCTTCACGAAGGACGGCGCCAGCGAGAGCCTCGAGGCGCGCAACGTGATCCTCGCGACCGGCTCGACCGAATTCGTGTTCCCGGGCGTGCAGGTCGACGGGAAGAAGGTGCTGACGAGCCGGGAGGCGCTCGAATCGCGCGACTTCCCGAGCTCGATCGTCGTGATCGGCGGCGGCGCGGTGGGCCTCGAGTTCGCGTACTCGTACAACGCGTACGGCGCGCAGGTGACGATCGTCGAGATGCAGGAGCAGATCCTGCCCGGCTTCGACAAGGAGACCGCCGACGCGCTCGCGCGCTCGTTCCAGCGCGGCGGCACGAAGATCCTCACCAAGACCGCGTTCAAGAGCCTCGACGCGAGTGGCCCGGGCGTGGTCGTGACCGCGGAAGGCGAGAAGGGCGCCGTCGAGCTGCGCGCCGACCAGCTGCTGCTCGCCGTGGGGCGGCGCGCCCTGCTGGCGGACCTCGGGCTCGAGGGACGCGGCGTCGCCGTCGAGCGCGGCTTCATCAAGATCGGCCCCGACCAGCGCACGACGGCCGACGGCGTGTGGGCGATCGGCGACTGTTCGGGCCCGCCGCTCCTCGCGCACAAGGCGCAGCACGAAGGCGTCGCCGCCGCGGAGTTCATCGCGGGCGTGCGCAAGCACGGCATCGACAAGAAGAAGATCCCCGCGTGCATCTACTGCCAGCCGCAGGTCGCGAGCATCGGCCTGTCGGAAGCCGAGGCGCGCGCGGCCGGGCACGACGTGCGCGTGGGCAAGGCGCCGTTCGCGGCGTCGGGCAAGGCGGTGGGCACCGGCCACACCGAGGGCTTCGTGAAGCTCGTCTCCGACGCGAAGTACGGCGAGATCCTCGGCGCGCAGATCATCGGCTATGGCGCGACCGAGCTCATCAACGAGGTCGCGCTCGCCATGACGATCGAGTCGACGACGGCAGAGCTCGGCGAGACCTCGCACGCGCACCCGACGCTCGGCGAGATGGTCATGCAGGCGGCGCTCTCCGCGGAGGGACGCGCGCTCGACTTCTAGTCGGGCGCGCAGCGAGCCATGGCGATCTCGGTGACGATGCCCCAGATGGGCGAGAGCGTGGTCGAAGGCACGCTCGAGCGCTGGCTCGTCCGCGAGGGCGAGCGCGTCGAGAAGGACCAGATCCTCTGCGAGATCACGACCGACAAGGTCGACGCGGAGGTCGTCGCGCCCGAGAGCGGCGTGGTGACGAAGCTCGCGGTCGCGCAGGGCCAGACCGTGGCCGTGGGCGCGGAGCTGGCGACGATCGAGCCGTCGGGCGCGGCGTCGGCGGCCGCGCCCCCGGCGCCGGCGCAGCCTACACGTTCCAGTGTTGCCCCCGCAGCAGCGCCCGCAGCGGCGCCGCGTCCCGTCGCGCCGACCGCGCCGCTGCCGCGCGTTTCGCCGGTCGCGCGGCGCGCGGCCGAGGACCGCGGCATCGATCCGAGCTCGCTCACCGGCTCGGGCGTGGGCGGGCGCGTGATGAAGGCCGACGTCGACGCGCAGGCCGAGACGCGCACCGCGGCTCCTGCCGCGCCCGCGCCCGCGGCGCGGCCCGCGACGGCGCCCGCCCCGGGCACGCTCGGCGAGTTCCTCGCCGGCATGCGCGTGCCCACGCACAAGATCGCGCCCGAGGACAAGGTCATCCCGTTCACGGCCATCCGCCGGCGCATCGCCGAGCACATGGTGGTGTCGAAGGTCGTCTCGCCGCACGTGGGCACGGTGGCCGAAGTGGACCTGGCGAAGCTCGCCAAGCTGCGCGACCGCCACAAGAAGTCGTTCGAGGCGGCACACGGCTTCGGGCTGTCGTACCTGCCGTTCGTCGTGGCGGCGACGGTGCGGGGGCTGCGCGACTACCCGCGCGTGAACTCGGCCGTGGTCGGCGACGCGATCGTCGAGCGCGCGGGCATCCACGTGGGCGTGGCGGTCGAGACCGACCGGGGCCTGCTCGTCCCCGTGCTGCGCGACACCGATCGGCTGTCGCTGGTCGGGATCGCGCAGGCGATCGACCACGTGGCGAAACGCGCGCGCGAGAAGACCATCACCGCGGACGAGCTCGCGGGCGGCACGTTCACCGTGTCGAACCCGGGCCGCGAGGGGAACCTCTACGGCTTCGCGGTGATCAACCAGCCGCAGGTCGGCATCCTGCGGATGGGTGAGGTGAAGAAGCGCCCCGTGGTGATCGAGTCGGGCGGCGAGGATACGATCGCCATACACCCGATGATGTACCTCGCACTCTCGTACGACCATCGAATCATCGACGGCGTCACCGGCAACAGCTTTCTCTTCCGCGTGGCTCGCGCGCTGGAAGCGGCGGAGTTCGAGCTCTGATGGCGATCGCAGCGGCCGACCAGCTCACGATGTACCGCAACATGGTGCTCATCCGGCGCTTCGAAGAAGGCGTCGCGGAGGCGTACGCCGACGGCTTCATCGGCGGCTTCACGCACCTGTACATCGGCCAGGAAGCCGTGGCCACGGGCGCGATCTCGGCGCTCAACCACGACGACTACGTGATCGGCACGTACCGCGTGCACGCGCACGCGCTGTGCCGCAACACGCCGGCGCGCGCGCTCATGGCCGAGCTGTACGGCCGCGCGACGGGCATCTGCAAGGGCAAGGGCGGCTCGATGCACTTCTTCGACGCGCAGCGCTACATGCTCGGCGGCTACGGCATCGTCGGCGGCAATCTCCCGATCGGCGTCGGCGCCGCGCTGTCCATGCACATGCAGGGGCAGGACCGCATCGTCATGAACTTCTTCGGCGACGGCGCCTCGAACCAGGGCGTGTTCCACGAAGCGCTGAACATGGCGAAGCTCTGGAACCTGTCCGTGGTGTTCGTGTGCGAGAACAACTTCTACGGCATCGGCACCGACGTGCGGACCTCGTCGGCGTTCAACGAGATCCACAAGAAGGCGCAGGGCTACGGCATTCCGGGCCACGTCGTGAACGGCATGGACGTGCTCGCGGTGCGCGAGAAGTGCGAGGAGCTCGTGCGCTTCTCGCGGCAGGGCGGCGGGCCCGTGCTGCTCGAGGCGCGCTGCTACCGCTACCAGGGCCACTCGATGACCGACGCGGGCAAGTACCGCAGCGTCGCCGAGGCCGAGCTGTGGAAGAAGCGCGATCCGATCCCGAGGCTCGCGAAGTCGATGCTCGAGGCCGGCATCGCCGACCGCGCGAAGCTCGACGCCATCCAGGCGGAAGTGAACGAAGTCGTCGAAGACGCCATGCGCTTCGCGGAAGCGAGCCCGCGGCCCGCGCCCGATGCGCTGTACGAGGACTTGTTCGTGGAGGGGCCCAGTGCCTGAGATCCGCTACTACGAAGCGGTGCAGCGCGCGCTGTCGGAGGAGATGGCGCGCGACGAGCGCGTGTTCATCCTGGGCGAGGACGTCGGCCTCGTCGGCGGCACGTTCCGCGCGACCGAAGGGCTCATGGCCGAGTTCGGCGCGCGCCGCGTGCGCGACACGCCGATCGCCGAGGCCGCGATCATTGGCGTGGCCATCGGCGCCGCGATGACCGGGCTGCGGCCGGTCGCGGAGCTCATGACGCTCAACTTCGGCATCGTCGCGATGGACCAGATCATCAACCACGCCTGCAAGGCGCGGTACATGTTCGGCGGCCAGGTGAACCTGCCCATGGTCATCCGCGCGCCGGCGGGCGGCGGCACGCAGAAGGGCGCGCAGCACAGTCACTCGATCGAGTCGTGGTTCGTGAACTCGCCGGGGATCCGCGTGGTGCTGCCGTCCACGCCGTACGACTTGAAGGGATTGTTGAAGACCGCGATCCGCTGCGAGGACCCCGTGCTCTTCATCGAGCACGAGATGCTCTACAACACGAAGGGCGAGGTGCCCGACGAGGAGTACCTGCTCCCGTTCGGCGTCGCCGACGTGAAGCGGCCAGGGCGCGACGTGACGATCGTCGCGTGGTCGAAGATGGTGCACGAGGCGCTGCGCGCCGCGGAGTTCCTCGCGGGCGAGGGCATCGAGGCGGAAGTCGTCGATCCGCGCACGCTCGACCCGCTCGACATCGACACGATCCTCGCGTCGGTGATGCGCACGCGCCGCGCGGTCGTGGTGGAAGAGGGTTGGCGCAAGGTCGGCGTCGGCGCGGAGCTCGCGTCGCAGATCCACGAGGCGTTGTTCTTCGAGCTCGAGGCGCCCGTGCAGCGCGTCGGCGCCGCGAACGTGCCGACGCCTTATGCCTCGAACCTCGAGAAGCTCGCGTTGCCCGACGCCCAGCGCATCGTCGACGCGGTGCTGAAGATCACGCTCTAGCTCGGAGCGGGAGAAGCGATGCCCAAGCAGATCCGCATGCCCAAGCTCTCGGACACGATGGAAGAAGGCCGCCTCATCGCGTGGCGCAAGAAGGTCGGCGACACGGTCAAGCGCGGCGAGGTGCTCGCCGAGATCGAGACCGACAAGGCCGACATGGAGTTCGAGGCGTACACCGAGGGCACGGTCGCGCAGATCGTGGTCGAGGCGGGCGCGACCGTTCCCGTCGGCACGCTGATCGCGGTGCTGCGCCTGCCGGGCGAGGCCGAGGACGCCGTCGCCGCCGTGCCGGCCGCAGAGGCGCAGCCGCAGACGCCCGCGCGCGTCCCAGCCGCACCGGCCGGGCAGGCGCCCGCGACGGCGCCGGCCAAGCCGGTCGCGCCGCGCGCCGCGCGCACAGCTGCGCCCGCACCGACACCCGCGCGTGTAGAGCTGCCCGCGCCGCCGGCCGGCGAGCGCGTCGCCGCTCTCTACGCGCCCGACGACGACCGCATCCGCGCCACGCCGCGCGCCCGGCGGCTCGCCGAAGAGCGCTCGATCGACCTGTCCGAGCTCACCGGCACGGGCCCGCACGGCGCCATCCTCGTGGCGGACCTCGAGGCCTATCTCGCCACGCTCGAAGGCCAGACTCCCGACGGCGACGGCGTGCGCGCCACGCCGCTCGCGCTGCGGATGGCGAGCGAGCAGGGCACCGACCTCGAAGCCGTGAAGGGCAGCGGCCCGGGCGGCCGCATCACGAAGTCCGATCTGCTCGCGCACTGGAAGCGCGAGAAGGCGCACTCGAAGGAGCGCGAGGCGGTCATGTACCGCAGCACGCTCCAGCTGTCGCAGAAGCGCAAGGCGCTCATCCGCAACATGGTGCGCAGCAAGGCCGAAGCGCCGCACTTCTACATCCAGATGGACGTCGCGACGGAGGCGCTCCGCGACCTGCGCGACCAGCTGAATCGGGACGCCGGCGAGAAGCGCCCGCGACTCACCTACACCCATCTGATGTTGAAGGCCGCCGCGCTCGCGCTCGAGCGCCACCCGCACGTCAACGCGACGTACCGCGCCGAGGAGAACGACATCGCGCTGTACGACGCGATCAACATCGGGCTGGCGGTCGACGTGCAGGACGAGCTCGTCGCGCCCACGGTGAAGGACTGCCAGGGCCACACGGTCTGGCAGCTCGCCGAGGAGGCCAACTCGCTGATCCAGCGCGCGCGCATGCGCAAGCTGCAGCCCGCCGACTACGCGGACGGCACGTTCACGATCTCGAATCTGGGCATGTTCGGCGTCGACCGCTTCTACGCGATCATCACCCCGCCGCAGAGCTCGATCCTGTCGGTGTCGAAGATCGCGGAGCGGCCCGTCGTGCGCGGCGGCAAGCTCGAGATCGGGCAGATCACGACGCTGGGGCTGTCGGTCGACCACCGCGTGATCGACGGCGTGCGCGCGGCGCAGTTCCTCGGCGAGATCAAGCGGCTGCTCGAGGAGCCGCGCGAGCTCGCGCACGATGGAAACGGCCACGACTAGCGGACTCGACGTCCGCCGGCTCGGCCGCGTGCCCTACGCCGAGGCGCTCGCGCTCCAGGAAGACCTGCGCGCGCGGCTCGCGGCGGGCGAGCTCGGCGACACCGTGCTCCTGCTCGAGCATCCCGACGTGATCACCTTCGGGCGCGGCGCGAAGCCGGGCAGTGCGCTCGCCGACGACGACGCGCTGCGCCGCGGCGGCTACGAGGTGTTTCGCATCGGCCGCGGCGGCGACGTGACCTGGCACGGCCCCGGCCAGCTCGTGGGCTATCCGATCCTCGACCTGCGCCGGCACGGCTCCGACGTGCACCGCTATCTGCGCGCGCTCGAGGGCGTGCTGATCGGCGCGCTCGAGCACTTCGGCATCGCGGCGACGCGACGCGCCGGCTACGCCGGCGTGTGGCTCGACGAGCGCCGCAAGATCGCGTCGATCGGCGTGGGCATCCGCGCGTGGCGCACCGTGCACGGCTTCGCGCTGAACGTCGATTGCGACCTCGCGCGCTTCGGCGCCATCGTGCCGTGCGGCCTCGCGGACGTGGAGATGGTCAGCGTGGCGAGCGTGCTCGGCGCGCCGGTCGACCGCGCGCGCATCGAGGCGCAGGTCGAGCACGAGCTGCGGAAGGCCTTCGGATGAAGGCGCCGCGTCCCGACTGGCTGCGCGTCCGCTACCAGCAGACGCCCGAGCTCGAGAACCTGCTCGAGCTCGTGCGCACCGAGAAGCTCCACACGGTGTGTCAGTCGGCGGCCTGCCCGAACCTGGGCGAGTGCTGGTCGCACGGCACAGCCACGTTCATGATCGCCGGGAACCTCTGCACGCGCGCCTGCGGCTTCTGCGACGTCGCGACGGGCAGGCCGGGGCCTCTCGATCCCGGTGAGCCCGAGCGCGTGGCGCGGGCGATCGCGCGGCTCGGCTTGCGCTTCGCGGTGGTGACCGCGGTCGCGCGCGACGACCTGGCCGACGGCGGCGCCGAGCATTTCGCACGCACGGTGGCCGCGATCCGCACGCACGCACCCGGCTGCCGCGTCGAGCTGCTCATCCCCGACCTGAAGGGCTCGGTCGAGGCGCTGCAGACGGTGCTCGCGGCATCGCCCGACGTGCTCAACCACAACCTCGAGACGGTCGAGCGCCTGCAGCGGCCCGTGCGCAAGGCGGGACGTTACGACCGCTCGCTCGCCGTGCTCGCGAATTCAGCGCGCTTGCGCCCCGACGTTCCGACGAAAACCGGCCTCATGCTCGGCCTGGGCGAGACGGACGACGAGGTCCGCCAAACCCTGCGCGACGTGCGCGCGCACGGCTGCCGGCTGCTCACGCTGGGCCAGTATCTCGCGCCGAGCCCGGCGCACCTGCCCGTGGCGCGCTGGGTCTCTCCGAAGGAATTCGACGCCTGGGCCGATTTCGCCCGCGAGCTGGGCTTCGACGAGGTCTTCTCCGGGCCGTTGGTACGGAGCTCCTACCGCGCCGAGAAGCTGGCGGCAGCGGCGCACAAGTGAGTCGCGCAAACGGCCGATGACTCCGCAGGGAGTCTCGCGTGGCCGTCCTTCGCACGAGTCTCATCGCAGCGTGTCTCGCGTTCACGAGCGCACCCATGCCTTCGCCCGATCCGGCGTCGGTGACCGACGTGGTATGTCCGCCGGACACGTCGCGCGTGGAGAAGCAGGGCGACCACCGCGAGGTCCGCTGCGAGACCGCGCATCACCGCAAGGAAGGCCCTTCGCTCGAGTGGTACCCGAACGGGAACCTGCGCAGCGCGGGCAGCTATCACTGGAACGAGCTCCGTCACGGCTGGTGGCGCGATTGGAATCAGGACGGCTCGCTGCGCAGCGAGGTCGAGTACCACCTCGCCGAGTGGGTGGCGCGCCGGCGCTTGCCGAGCGAAGGGGAGGCGCGCGCGTCGCGCCCCGGCGACGCCGTGCACCCGTGTCCCGAAGGCAGCTTCTTCGCCAAGGGCGTCGCGCCCGACCCGGGCGGCGAGTGGTGCGAGACGCCGCGCGCCGACGGCGCCTGGGTGCGGGAAGGCCCGTGGCTCGAGCTCCGGAACGATCGGGTGCAGGAGCGCGGCCACTTCCACGCCGGACTCCGCGACGGCCAGTTCGAGAAGGAGTGGCTGCACGAGTCGCAGACCTACTCGGCCGGCGAGCTCGTCGCCATGACCACGTGGGACGAGCGCGGCACGAAGCGCACCGAGATGTCGCCGCTCGACGGCGGCCTGTCGCTGCACCGCCGTTGGCGCGCCGACGGCTCGCTCGAGGGCGAGGAGGTGAAGCGCGGGCAGAAGCGCGTGCACGCGACCTTCTTCTATCGCGAGGGCGGGAAGTCGCTCGAGGAGTCGCGCCGCGACGAGAAGCTGGAAGGGGTGTGGCGCTCCTGGTGGCGCGACGGGCAGCTTCACGAAGAGGGTGAGTACCGGGACGGGCACAAGATCGGAGTCTGGAACACGTGGAGTGCGGCGGGCGAGCTGCTCCGCCGCGACGTCTACGGTCCGCAGGGGCGCTCGTCCAGGGAGATCCTCGCCGTCTCGACGGCGCTGCCGGACGGCTGGCCCTTTCGCACGCTCACACCGATCCCCCTCGCCCGGGCAGGCGAGGCCGTGTGCCGCGCGCCGGCGAAGCCGTTCAGCGAAACGACCGCGAGCTTCACGGCGCGTGGCTGCGCCGTCTCGGACGGCAGAGGTCCGATCGAGCTCGTGACCCAAGCCCCTCCGCTCGACGAGCCGCTGCCGCCGGAGTTTCGCCAGGGAAGGCTCGCAGAGACCGTGCCCCTCCTGCTCGCGCTGCTGGAGGGCCATGAGCCGGTGTTGGTTGCACGCAACGGGAAGCTCGAGGGCACGCTGCGAATCTGGGACGCGGCCGGCCGGGAGAACAGCGAGCTCGACTTCCACGACGGCGTGTACGAGGGCCGCCAGGTGCTCTGGAACGGGGACGGCAGCCTGCAAAAGATCTCGAGCTGGGTCGCGGGAAAGAAGCAGGGCCCGTTCGCGAGCTGGTGGCCGAACGGCGCACCGCGCGCATGCGGCACCGCTCCGTACAGCCCGCGAAACGGCGTGTTCATCGAGTGCCCGGAGTCGGGCCACTGCAGGAAGCGCGAGGAGTACCGCGACGGCCAGCCCGCCGGCACGTGGATCGATTGGTTCGAGTCAGGCGGAAAGCGCCGAGAGTCGAGCTATCGCGACGGCAAGCTCGAGGGCCTCCACACCGCATGGGATGACGATGGGCGCGTGGTCGAGCAGGGTCAGTATCTCGCGGGGAAGAAGACGGGCCGTTGGAAGACGGGAAAGGGCGAGGAGAACTGGCTCGATGGCCAGCGCGACGGCGACTGGACCTTCCGCGGCGAAGCGGGCGAGATCCTGCTGCAGGGCCGCTACGAGCGCGGCCGCCGCGTCGGCGAATGGAAGCGCTACGACCCGCGCGGCCACCTGGTCGAGCAGGGCGAATATGCCTGGTGCGAGTCGCCGCCGGAGCTCTCGGTGACCCCGGTCCCGGGTGGCGAGGAGAGCGTCGAGTGGGGCATGCCGCTGCTCGAAGGCTGCAAGAAGGGCCGCTGGTCGCTCTGGAAGAGCAACGGCGAGCTCTGGACCCAGGTCGACTTCGACGAGACCGACCCGCGAAAGCGCGCGCAGCTCGCGTCGCATCCGCGGCCGAAGACGTACGAGCTCCACTAGGGCGCGCCGCCTCGACGCGCCCGCGCGGTCTCGTATAATCGCGCGCGCGTTCTCGTTTTCGTCGGGGGTCGAGTGCCGGGCAGAGTCGTCAAGGTGCGGCGCAACGAGCGGCTCGGCTGGGCCGAGCGCCTGTACCTGCCCACCATCTTCGTCGGGCTGGGCGTCACGGCGCGCGTGTTCTTCCGGAACTTCTGGGGGTACATGATCGGCCGGCCGTCGACCTTCGTCGTGCAGTACCCCGAGAAGCGGCTCGACTACGCCGACGCGTTCCGCGGCCACCCGGTGCTCGTGGCGCTCGAGAGCGGTCAGCCGAAGTGCGTGGCCTGCGGGCTGTGCGAGTTCGCGTGCCCCACGGACTGCATCACGATCCTGCCCGCGGAGACGAACGAGGGCATCGAGCGCATCCCGTCGGTGTTCGACATCGACATGTCGCGCTGCATGTTCTGCGGCCTGTGCGAGGAAGCCTGCCCCGAAGAGGCGATCGTCATGAGCCGCGACGTCGAGCTCGCCACGTACGAGCGCGGCGCCATGCTCTGGCACATGAAGGACCTGCTTCGCACCGAGGAGCAGCTCGGCCGCCGGCTCGAGCTGATCCGCCGGGACTACGCGCGCTGATGGCGGCCGCCGCGGAGGAGCTCGTCGCGCGCGTGCGCGGCCTGTTGGGCGGCGACGTGCTCGACGCCCATACACACCGCGGTGACGCCACGGTGCTCGTGCCCGTCGGCCGCGCGCGCGAGTGCCTGCAGCGGCTGCGCGACGAGCCGGGCTTCCAGTTCAACGTGCTCGTCGACGTGACCGCGGTCGACTACCTGGGCCGCGAGCCGCGCTTCGAGCTCGTGTACCACCTGGCCTCGTTCGACCTCGCGCCGGCAGCCGGCGAGCCTTGCGCGGTGCGCGCGCGCCTGCGCGTGAAGACGGGCGTGCACTCGCAGGCGGCCGAGGCCGACTCGGTCACCTCGCTCTGGGACGCCGCGAACTGGTACGAACGCGAGGTGTGGGACCTGTACGGGATCCAGTTCCGCGGCCACCCCGACCTGCGCCGCATCCTGCTCTACGACGAGTTCCAGGGCCATCCGCTGCGCAAGGACTACCCGAAGGAGCGGCGGCAGCCGCTCGTCGGTCCGAAGAACTAGGGGAGGCGCCGTGACCGAAGCCGCGCTCCGCGCGCCGCGAGCCAAGGGCGATCTTCACACCGAGACGCAGCTCCTCTCGATGGGCCCGTCGCACCCCGCGACGCACGGCACCGTCAAGATCATGCTCGAGATCGACGGCGAAGAGATCGTCGAGATGGACGTGCAGGTCGGCTATCTGCACCGCGGCTTCGAGAAGGAGTGCGAGAGCGGCACGTGGTACCAGGCGATCCCGTACACGGACCGCTTGAACTACAACTCGGCGATCCTCGCGAACCTGGCCTTCTGCATGGCGGTCGAGAAGCTGATCGATTGCGAGATCCCGCGGCGGGGCCAGTGGGTCCGCACGCTCGCGAGCGAGCTGTCGCGCATGGGCGATCACCTGACCCGCCTCGGCGCCGCGTGCCTGGAGCTCGGCGCCATGACGCCGTTCCTGTATGGCATCGAGGCGCGCGAGCTGTGCTGGGATCTGCAGGAGATGCTGTGCGGCGCGCGCGTCACGTCGAACTACGTGCGCATCGGCGGCGTGCAGCGCGACGTCACGCCCGGCTTCCACGCGCGGCTCACGAGCTCGCTCGCACGGATCGAGGCGCTGCTCGTCGACTTCGACAAGGTGGTCACCTCGAACCGCATCTTCGTCGACCGCTTCCGCAACACGGGCATGCTGCCCGTCGAGAAGCTGATCTCGTACGGCGTCACGGGGCCGATGCTGCGCGCAGCCGGTGTGCCGCTCGACCTGCGCAAGGCCGAGCCGTACCTCGCGTACGACGAGATCGATTTCGACGTGCCGATCGGCTCGCTCGGCGACAACTACGACCGCTTCCTCGTGTGCCAGGAAGAGCTCGTGCAGAGCATCCGCATCATCCGCGCGTGCGTGCCCGTGCTCGAGAAGACCGCCGGCGAGCCGGTGAACGTGGCGGATCCGAAGGTCCGCTGGCCCGGCAAGGACCGCGTGTTCGGGCGCATGGAAGAGCTGATCCAGCAGTTCAAGGGCGTGACCGAGGGGATCAAGGTTCCGGCCGGCGAGGCCTACGCCGCGGTCGAGTCGCCGAACGGCGAGCTCGGCTTCTACGTGGTGTCCGACGGCACCGGCAAGCCCTACAAAGTTCGGTGTAGGCCGCCGAGCTTCGCGAACGTGGCGCCCATGCGCGAGATGCTGATCGGCGGCATGCTCGCGGACATCGTCCCCACGTTCGACATGATCAACATGATCGGCGGCGAGTGTGACCGCTGACCACGAGGTCACGCATGCCGACGTGCGCGAGCGCTTCGGCCTGCCCACGGAGCAGGTCGGCAGCGTGAACGACCCGCGCACGCACGAGGAGCACGGCGTGCGCTGGAACGAGAAGTGGATCTGGCTCCTGCCGGGCGGGGCGAAGCGTCTGGTGTACTGGCACCGCTACGACTTCCGCGGCGCGTTCGTCGAAGCCGTCGACGGCGCCGTTCGGCCCGAGCCGGTCTGAGCGCGCCGCCGCTCGCGCCTTTCGGGCTGCGGCTGCGCCGCGACGGCAGCTTCTGGCACGAAGGCGTGCGCGTCACGCACCCGCGGCTGCTCGCCGCCTTCCGCCGCGGCGTCCGCTTCGCCGACGCCGAGCGCACCTTCGTCGTCCAGGTCGGCCCGTTCCGCGGCTGGCTCGACGTCGAAGACACCGCCTTCTTCGTCGACGCCTACGAAGAGGCGACCGGCGACCTCGCCCTCTCCGACGAATCCCGTGAGCCGCTCGACCCGACGACGCTCGCGAGCGACGTCGACGGCGTCCTGCGCTGCACCGTGAAGTCCCGTTTCCCGGCACGCTTCACACGCGCCGCGCAAGCCGACCTCATGAACGCGCTCGAGCTGGACGGAGATTCCATCCTGGTTCGTCTGGGCTCGCGCCGCGTCGCCGCGCCGCGTCTGCGACCGTAGGAGCGGTGCTCGCGCGTTCGGCGCTCGGAGCTTGGAGGCGCCGCCCGGACTCGAACCGGGGATAAAGGCTTTGCAGGCCTCTGCCTTACCACTTGGCGACGGCGCCCGAGGAGCGCGTACTTTAGCCCGTCTACCTGTCGGCGCGACGACCGGGTACGCTGCCAGAGCCCGGATGGTGGAACTGGCAGACACAGAGGACTCGAGTTTGGGTCTCCCGCACGGCGACGCGCGGGTAACAAACCGGGTGAACTCAGGGGAACCTAACGCCCGTCTGAGGATCGCATGGGCACCCGGTCCATGCTCCGGAGCGACGAGGCCATGGCAATCCTGAGCCGAGCCGCAGAGGGCAGAGGTTCTGCGGAAGGTGCAGAGACTAGCGGGGTGAGCCCCAACGATAATCCCCGCCGACGAGCGCCCGGCACTCTCGACGGAGGCGACCCTCCGCCGAGGTGAAGAGATAGTCCGCCCCGGAGGGAAACCTCCGGATCCGCGTAAAATTCTCGGAAGCGCGAGCTTCGTGCGGGTTCGAGCCCCGCTCCGGGCAGCAGACGCGAACCCGTCTACCGGAAGGACATCGAGGAGCGGACGGTCGCCTCGGGCGTCGCTTCGAGCAGCGCGCGGAGCGTCTCGCGGTCGAGGATGGTCGTGCGCAGATAGGACCAGTCGGGGCGCTCCAGCTCGATGCGGAAGAGCTCGGGCCCTTTCATGATCTGGCGCACGTACGCGCGGCCGCCCTCGTCGAGGTCGCGCTGGATCGAGCGGATGATCGAGCGGATGCGCTGCAGGCGCAGGCGCTCAGGATCGATCTCGAACGTGCGCATCCCGCGGATCCAGCGGAACGTTCCCGGGGGCTTCGGGGCGCGCATCGCGGCTCATGCTATCGGCGGCCCTCGGGAGAGGCAACCGCCGATTCCGTGGGTGAGCTCTCGGCCGAAGCTGCGCCGCGCGCGAGCTGGCCGAGCGCGCGCCCGTAACGCTCGAGCGCGCGCGGCGGACCGCCGAGCAGCTCGAGTCCGACGTGGGCGACCGCGCGCGCGCCGTGCTCGCCGGGCACGTACGCGACGCGCGACCAGCGCGCCAGGCCGACGACGTCGACGGGCGACTCGCCGGGCAGGCGCAGCTGCACGAGCACGCGTGTGCCGATCTCGGGCGGGCGCTCACAGCGGATGCAGAGGCCGCGCCGCGAGAGGTTCAGCGTCTCGTCGTCGCTCGACACGTCGTAGAAGAGCTCGCCGGTGACCGGGTCGCGCACGGCGTCGATCGAGCTGCGCTGGATCCGCAGCGACAGCTCGGTGCGTTCGTCGCCGCGGCGCGAAAGGCCGGGCGCAGGCACGTCGCCGTCAGGCGCGGTCGGGCGCGGAATCCTGCGCCAGCCGCTCTGCGGCGCAGGCGCTTCGAGGGCGAGGTCCGCCCCGGGCTCGCGCGTCCATTCGGCTTCGGGATTCTTCATGCGCCCTCCGGCTCTCGATCCGCTTTCGGCGGGCCGGCCGGGGCGCTTGAGGCGCCGTGAGACGCTTTTCGGTGTCGCTCAGCCGGCGAAGCCCCAGCTGCGCGCGAAGCCGCGCCCCTTGTCGCGCGTCTCGCGCAGCTCGGCTTCGGGCTCGGAGTCGGCGACGATGCCGCCGCCGAGGTGCAGCGCCAGCTCGCCGCGCGAGGCGACGGCCGTGCGGATCGCGATCGCGAGATCGACCGCACCGGAGGCGTCGATGCAGCCGAGCGCGCCCGTGTACACGTCGCGCGGCACGGGCTCGAGCTCGGCGATGATCTGCATGGCGCGGAGCTTCGGCGCGCCCGTGATGGAGCCGCCGGGAAAGGCGGCGCGGAGCAGCGCGGGCCAGTCGGACGGCGCACGGAGCCGGCCGCGCACGTGCGACACCAAATGGTGTACATCGCTGAAGCTGCGCGGTCGAGCCAAGGCCGGCACGGAGACGCTGCCGACCTCGCACACGCGCCCCAGGTCGTTGCGCTCGAGGTCGACGATCATCACGTGCTCGGCAAGGTCCTTCGCCGACGCGACGAGCTCCGCGCGGAGCGCGCCATCTTCGGCCGGCGTGTGCCCTCGCGGGCGAGTGCCTTTGATCGGCGCCGTCTCCACCCAGGCGCCGCGGCTCGCGAGGAAGCGCTCGGGAGAGCTCGACAGCACGGTGCGCTCGGCCGTCTCCAGGTACGCGCAGAAAGGCGCGCGCGTCGCCTCGGCGAGCCGGCGGTACAGCGCGCGCAGCGCGCGGCGGTCGGGCGCCGGCGCGTCGAGCCGGCGCGCGAGGTTCACCTGGTACGCGTCGCCCGCCGCGATGTACGCCTTTGCGCGCCGGACGGCGGCCAGGAACTCGCGATCGGACGTGCGCTCCTTCGGCGTGAAGTGCGGCGGCGGCTCCACCGCTGCCGAGAAGCCCGACAGGGCGGCGAGCTCGTCTTCGAGCGCTCGGCGGGCGCGCGGATCGCCGCCGGCGACGGCGCCGCGGCGCGCGACCGGATCCCACGTCCACACCGCGCGGAAGCCCGCGAGCGCGACCGGCGGGAGCTCGCCTTCGCCAGGTCCGCCGAGCCACCCGGCCGCGAACGCGCGGCCGAGCTCGTACGAGAAGGTGCCGATCAGCACGGCGTCGAGCGGGCCTCCGCCGCGGAACTGCGCCAGCCAGCGCTCGGCCTCTGCGAGCGCCTCGACGCCGCCGCGGAACTCGACCTCGGGCCGCCACGCGAGGAGGCTCTGCGCGCGCGCGCCCGGCCCGAACGAGCCCCAGCCGTCGGGAGCGCGCGCGTCCAGCAGGCGCGCCCCGCACTCGACGGGGAGCGCGGCGAGCAGGTCGGCGGGGTCGAGCTCGCGGGGCGATTCGGGCGGCACGCAGTAGATTGCGAGCGATGTCGCTCGGGCCGGCGAACTTAGCTCTCATCGAAGGCGCGCGACCAGTCATCGAGGCGCTGCGCGCGGGTCGCCGGCGCGTGCACACCGTGTTCGTGCCCGAGGGCGACGGCAGCGCGGCGCAGCGCGAGCTCGAGGCGGTGCTCGCCGAGCGCGCCGTCGAGCGCCGGCCCGCCAAACGCGGCGAGAAGCTGCACGCGCTGGCCGACCCGTTTCCCGAGGAGGAGTTCGAGGCGGTGCTCACGGCGCCCCCTCCGCGCTTCCTGGTCGCGCTCGACCGCGTGACCGACGTGGGAAACCTGGGGAGCATCGCGCGCTCCGCCGAGACCGCGGGCGCCGCTGGGCTCGTGCTCGAGCACCGCCACGCGCCGCCGATCGCGGCCGGCGCGCTGCGCGCCAGCGCAGGCGCGCTCGAGCACCTGCGGGTGGGGCGCACGCCCAACCTGGCCAAGGCCCTCGACCTGGCCCGGGCCGAAGGTCTGGCGGTGCTCGTGGCCGACGCCTCGGGCGCTCCGCTCGACCAGCTGCCGGCGAGCCTGTTCGCGGGTGAGCTGGTCTGGGTGTTCGGCAGCGAGGATCTGGGTGCCCGGAAGAGCGTGCGAGACCGGGCGACGGCCACCGTGGGCATTCCCCTGCTCGGGCGAACACGCTCCCTGGGGGTGGCGGCAGCGGCGGCCTATTTCCTGGTCAGAACCGCCGAGATCCGCCGCCGAGGTGCCGGCGCGAACCTTGCTGGCAGAGCCGAAACCTCCTGATACAATCGCGGCTTGCGCTGGCGTAGCTCAATCGGTAGAGCAGCTGATTTGTAATCAGCAGGTTGGAGGTTCGAGTCCCCTCGCCAGCTCCGTGCCGCGTGCCGGAGCGACGCTCGAGCCTCCTGACCTCGGACTCGCCAGCGCAAATCGACGTCCGGTCGAGAGACGGCTACACAGAAAAGAGACAAGTTCGCTCCTGCGCCGCCGGGAATTTTCGGGGGACTCGGCGGGGCGGGATCTTTTTGCTCGCGGGTCCGCTCGGGAGCGATGGGTGAAGAAGGGGAGAGGATCTTCCTCGGAGAGGTACCAAAGCGGTCAACTGGGACGGGCTGTAAACCCGTTGGCTCACGCCTTCGGAGGTTCGAATCCTCCCCTCTCCACCCGCGCACCGGCTCTGGTTCGGAACGAAGTCCGTGGAGGCATACACAGAAAAGTTTCAGGCGGGAATAGCTCAGTTGGCTAGAGCACAAGCCTTCCAAGCTTGGGGTCGCGGGTTCGAGTCCCGTTTCCCGCTCCACGCCAGCGCGCGAGAACGCCATACGCCCAAGTAGCTCAGGTGGTTAGAGCGCATCCTTGGTAAGGATGAGGTCGGCGGTTCGACTCCGCCCTTGGGCTCCGAAGTCAGTCGAATCACTCGTATCGGGAGAAGCACGAAAAGCGATGTCCAAGGAGAAGTTCGAGCGAACGAAGCCGCACGTGAACGTGGGGACGATCGGTCACGTGGACCACGGGAAGACGACGTTGACGGCGGCGATCACGGCGCGGCAGGCGACGAAGAAGCTGGCGCAGGAGATGCGTTTCGATCAGATCGACAAGGCGCCGGAGGAGCGGGAGCGGGGCATCACGATCGCGACGGCGCACGTGGAGTACGAGTCGAAGAACCGCCACTACGCGCACGTGGACTGTCCGGGTCACGCGGACTACGTGAAGAACATGATCACGGGGGCGGCGCAGATGGACGGGGCGATTCTGGTGGTGAGTGCGGCGGACGGGCCGATGCCGCAGACGCGGGAGCACGTGTTGCTCGCGCGGCAGGTGAACGTGCCGTACATCGTGGTGTTTCTGAACAAGTGCGACGCGGTGGACGACCCGGAGCTGCTGGAGCTGGTGGAGCTGGAGGTGCGCGAGCTGCTGTCGCGCTACGAGTTTCCGGGCGACGAGACGCCGATCATCCGGGGCAGCGCGTTGAACGCGGGGAAGAACCCGAGCGACGACGCGGCGAACAAGTGCATCGACGAGCTGATGGATGCCTTGGACAAGTGGATCCCAGAGCCCAAGCGTGCGCTGGACAAGGCGTTTCTGATGCCGATCGAGGACGTGTTCTCGATCTCGGGACGCGGCACGGTGGTGACGGGGCGCGTGGAGCAGGGGAAGGTGCACACGGGCGACGAGGTGGAGATCGTGGGGATCAAGCCGACGTCGAAGACGGTGGTCACCGGGGTGGAGATGTTCCGCAAGCTTCTGGACGAGGGGCAGGCGGGGGACAACATCGGCTGTCTGTTGCGCGGGACGGGGAAGGACGACGTGCAGCGGGGGCAGGTGCTGGCGAAGCCGGGGTCGATCACGCCGCACACGAAGTTCAAGGCGGAGGTGTACGTACTGACGAAGGAGGAGGGCGGGAGACACACGCCGTTCTTCAAGGGGTACCGGCCGCAGTTCTACTTTCGGACGACGGACGTGACGGGGAGCGTGGAGCTGCCGGAGGGAACGGAGATGGTGATGCCGGGGGACAACATCACGATCGGGGTGGAGCTGCACACGCCGATCGCGATGGATGCCGGGCTGCGCTTCGCGATCCGCGAAGGCGGACGCACCGTCGGCGCCGGCGTCGTCGCGCAAGTGGTCGAGTGACGGAGCGCGAGCAGCGGAGCGTGGGTAGGGTGCCCGCGCGATCATCGGGAACGCAGAGGTCAGTAGCTCAATTGGTAGAGCAGCGGTCTCCAAAACCGCAGGTTGGGGGTTCAAGTCCCTCCTGACCTGCCACTCCGATCCGAAGCTCCGAACCGCATCCGAAGGGCCGAACCCAACAGCCGAGAGAAAGCCGAGGTCAGCGTGGAGAACAAGAGCCCGCTCGATTGGCCGACCCAGGGACGCGAGTTCTTCCAGGAAGTCCAGCTCGAGTGGAAGAAGATCACCTGGCCCACGCAGAAGGAGACCGTCGGCGGAACCATCGGCGTCATCGTGCTCGTGGCGCTCGTCACGATCGCGCTCTTCACCGTCGACGGCGTGCTGGGTTGGGCGATGCGCCTGATCTGGCCGCAGGCCTAGAGCCAGAAGGAGAGCCCCTGTGGCTTCCTGGTACGTCATCCACACCTTCTCCGGCCAAGAAGCGCGCGCGAAGCAGACGCTGCTCGAGCGCGTGAAGCAGTTCGGCCGCGAGGGGGCGCTCGAAGAGATCGTCATCCCCGAGGAGGACGTCGTCGAGGTCGTGAAAGGCCAGCGGCGCACTTCCAAGCGGAAGTTCCTGCCCGGCTACATCCTGGTGAAGATGGAGCTCGACGACGAGCTCTGGCACATCGTGAAAAACACTGCGAAGATAAGCGGCTTCGTGGGCTCCGGCGCCCAGCCCACCCCGATCCCAGAGGACGACGTCCGCCGCATGCTCGGCCAGAGCCAGTCGAGCAAGCCGAAGCCTGTCGTCACGTTCGAGGAGGGCGAGGACGTGCGCGTGATCCACGGTCCCTTCTCCAGCTTCTCGGGTGTGGTGGGCGAAGTGCGGCCGGAAAAGGAACAGGTCCAGGTGCTGGTGGCGGTGTTCGGACGCTCGACGCCGGTCTGGCTCTCGTACGAGCACGTAGAGAAGGTCTGATCCCCCCATGGCGAAGAAGCTCATCGCGATCGTGAAGCTGCAGTGCCCCGCGGGAGCGGCCAATCCGGCCCCGCCCGTCGGCCCGGCGCTCGGCCAGCACGGCGTCAACATCATGGAGTTCTGCAAGGCGTTCAACGCGCGAACGGCGGACCAGCAGGGGCTCATCATCCCGGCCGTCATCTCGATCTTCTCGGATCGCACGTTCACGTTCGTGCTGAAGACGCCGCCGGCCGCGGTGCTCCTGAAGCGCGCGGCGAAGCTCGCGAAGGGCTCGGGCGAGCCGAACAAGACCAAGGTCGGCTCGGTGAGCCGCTCGCAGGTCAAGGAGATCGCCCAGATCAAGCTGCCCGACCTGAACGCGACCGACATCGAGGCCGCGATGCGCATCGTCGAGGGCACGGCCCGTTCGATGGGCATCGAGGTCGTGGGGTAAGTCATGGCACGAGGCAAGAACTACAAGAAGGTCTCGGAGCGAATCGACCGCGAGCATGCCTATCCGTTCCAGGAGGGCATGGACCTCCTGGTCGCCAGCAAGCGGGCGAAGTTCGACGAGACGGCCGAGGTCGCCTTCAACCTCGGCGTCGATCCGCGCCACGCTGAACAAAACGTGCGCGGCGCCGTCTCACTGCCTCACGGGACCGGGAAATCGCTCCGCATCGTCGTGTTCGCGAAGGGCGAGAAGGAGCGGGAAGCCCGGGACGCCGGTGCCGACGAGGTCGGCGCCGACGACCTGGCGAAGCGCATCAACGACGGCTGGCTGGATTTCGACCGCGTGCTCGCGACGCCCGACATGATGGGCGTGGTGGGCCGCCTCGGGAAGGTGCTCGGCCCGCGCGGCCTCATGCCCAACCCGAAGGTCGGCACGGTCACGCAGGACATCGGCCGCGCCGTCCAGGAGCAGAAGGCGGGCAAGATCGAGTACCGCGTCGACAAGAACGGCATCGTGCACGCGCCCTTCGGGAAGCTCAGCTTCTCGAAGGAGCAGCTCTCGGCGAATCTCCTGAGCCTGGCCGACGCGATCGTGCGCGCGAAGCCGGCCTCGGCGAAGGGGACGTATCTCAAGAAGGTCTCGGTTTCCGCGACGATGGGGCCCGGCATCCGGCTCGATCCCGCGGACCTGCAGGCGCAGCTCGGCGTCTAGCGGAGGCGAAGTCGATGCTCACCAAGAAACAGAAGCAGGCAGAGGTCGAGGTGCTGCGCGAGAAGCTCGCCCGTGCGAGCTCGCTCGTGGCCGTCGACTTCCGCGGCATGACGGTCGACGATGCGAACTCGCTGCGCGGGAAGCTGCGCCAGGCGGGTGGCAAGGCGATCGAGTACCGCGTCGCGAAGAACACGCTGCTGCGGATCGCCGCGCAGGGCACGCCGCACCAGCCGATCGACAAACACCTTTCGGGACCTACTGCTGTTGCGATCGCCTACGACGAGCCGGCCGCGATGGCCAAGGTGCTCGTCGCGTTCGCCAAGGAGCACGAGAAGTTCAAGATCAAGGGCGGGGTGGTCGATGGCGAAGCCGCCGACCTCGCGACCATCAGCGCGCTCGCGACCCTGCCCGGGAAGCGCGAGCTGCGCGGGATGCTCGCCGGCACCCTGCAGTCCCCGTTGCGGAACCTCGCGGGCACGCTGCAGTCGCTGCTCGGGAATCTCCGCAACGCCCTCGAGCAACGCCAGAACAAGCTCGAGGCGAATTAGTCCACCCACCGAAGACCCGGCTCTGGCGCACGTCGCGCCTTAATTCGATCCGGGTAGGAAGGAAGAAGCCATGGCATCAGTCGACGAAATCTTCTCGCAGATCAACGAGCTCAAGCCGATGGAGATCGCCTCGCTCATCAAGCGGATGGAGACCGAGTGGGGCGTCACCGCGGCTCCGGCGGCGGTCGCCGTCGCGGGTCCCGCCGCGGGGGCTGGCGCTGCCGCGGCTGCCGAGGAGAAGACCGAGTTCGACGTCATTCTCATGAGCTCGGGCGACAAGAAGATCCAGGTCATCAAGGAAGTTCGCGCCGTCACGGGGCTGGGCCTCAAAGAGGCCAAGGACCTCGTCGAAGGCGCGCCGAAGCCCATCAAAGAGGGCGTCTCCAAGGACGAGGCCGCCAAGATCAAGGCCCAGGTCGAGGCCGCTGGCGGGCAGGTCGACATCAAGTGAGTCGTTGAGCGGGCGCGCGGCGCCTCGCGAGCATCTCGATTCAAAGCTGGTTGAACCGGCGCCGGACGCGTCTGCGTCCGCTGCGCGTTGAAGGGGAGGATTGAATGGAAGCTTCCTTCAGTTCGGGCCGACTCCGGAAGGACTTCTCCAAGATCGAACGCATCATCGACATCCCCAATTTGATCGACATCCAGAACCGCTCGTTCGAGCGGTTCCTCCAGGCCGACGTGGCGCCCGAGAAGCGCGAGCCCGTCGGCCTCCAGGCGGTGTTCCACTCCGTCTTCCCCATCCGCGACTTCAACGAGACCGCCTCGCTGGAATTCGTGTCGTACACGCTCGAGAAGCCGAAGTACGACGTCCAGGAGTGCCTGCAGCGCGGCATGACCTACGCCGCGCCGATCAAGGTCACGATCCGTCTCATCGTCTGGGACAACCCCGGCGAGGGCCGGCAGAACATCCGCGACGTGAAGGAGCAGGAGGTCTACTTCGGCGAGATCCCGGTGATGACGGAGAACGGCACGTTCATCATCAACGGGACCGAGCGCGTCATCGTGAGCCAGCTCCACCGCTCGCCGGGCATCTTCTTCGACACCGGCCAATCGACGGCGGTCACGTCGGCGGGCAAGAAGCTCTATTCCACGCGCGTGATCCCGTACCGCGGCTCGTGGCTCGACATCGAGTTCGACCACAAGGACCTGATCCAGGTGCGCATCGACCGGCGCCGCAAGCTACACGGAACGGTGTTGCTGAAGGCGCTCGGCTACTCGCCCGAGGAGCTGCTGTCGTTCTTCTACTCGCCGGAGATCATCAAGATCGACGGCCGCAAGCTGATGAAGAAGGTCGCCGCGCCCGAGCGCCTGCTCGGCCAGCGTGTCTCGAAGTCCGTCAAGAGCGACGACGGTGAGACGATCGCGCGCGAGGGCCGCAAGTTCACGCAGGCCGCCGTCCGCAAGATGAAGGAAGCCAACATCGAGTGGATCCAGATCGGCCTCGACGACCTGGTGCGCGACGACGGCGTGAAGCGCATCGCGCCCGAGGACATCGTCGACGAGTCGACGGGCGAGGTGCTCCTCGAGTGCAACGAGTCGATCACCGAAGCCATCCTCGACGAGCTGCGCACGCGGAACATCCTCGAGTTCCCGCTGCTCTACCTGGACCCGGTCACGACCGGGACCGCGATCCACGACACGCTGAACGCCGACAAGACCATGACGCGCGAAGAGGCGATCATCGACATCTACCGGCGCCTGCGGCCCGGTGATCCGCCGACGATCGAGACCGCGACCACGGTCTTCAACAACCTGTTCTTCAACCCCGAGCGCTACGACCTGTCGCGCGTCGGGCGCTTGAAGCTGAACCACAAGCTCGGCGTCGACGTGCCGCTCGACGAGACCACGCTGCGCAAGGAGGACATCCTCCTGGCTGTCAAGTACCTCGTCGACCTCAAGAACGGCGACCCCGACAAGCGCGTCGACGACATCGACCACCTGGGCAACCGGCGCGTTCGCGTCGTGGGCGAGCTGCTCGAGAACCAGTACCGCATCGGCCTGGTGCGCATGGAGCGCGCGATCAAGGAGCGCATGAGCCTGCAGGAGATCGAGCAGCTCATGCCGCACGACCTGATCAACTCCAAGCCCGTCTCGGCGGTGATCAAGGAGTTCTTCGGCTCGAGCCAGCTCTCGCAGTTCATGGACCAGACGAACCCGCTGTCGGCGGTCACGCACAAGCGGCGGCTCTCGGCACTCGGGCCGGGCGGCCTGACGCGCGAGCGCGCCGGCTTCGAGGTGCGCGACGTCCACTCCACCCACTACGGGCGCATCTGCCCGGTCGAGACGCCGGAAGGCCCGAACATCGGGCTCATCGCGTCGCTGTCGACCTATGCGCGCGTGAACGACTACGGCTTCATCGAGACGCCGTACCGCGAGGTGAAGAACACCAAGGTCACGGACAACGTCCGCTACCTGTCGGCGCTCGAAGAGGAGCGCGTCGCGATCGCACAGGCGAACGCGCCGCTCACCGAGGACAAGAAGTTCAAGCTGGAGTCGGTCTCGGCGCGCGAGAACGGCGAGTTCGTCATGCTCGACCGCGAAGAGATCGACATGATGGACGTGTCGCCGAACCAGCTGGTCTCGGTGGCGGCGTCGCTCATCCCGTTCCTCGAGAACGACGACGCCAACCGCGCGCTCATGGGCTCGAACATGCAGCGCCAGGCGCTGCCGCTGCTGCGCACGGACGCGCCGCTCGTCGGCACCGGCATGGAAGGCGTGGTCGCGCGCGATTCGGGGGCGACCGTGGTCGCGAAACGCGGCGGCATCGTAGAGAGCGTGGACGCCGCGCGCATCGTCATCAAGCCCGAGGCGGACGGCGAGAGCGCGGATTCGGCGCCGGACATCATCAACTTGGTGAAGTACCGCCGCTCGAACCAGAACACGTGCATCAACCAGAAGCCGATCGTGAAGGTCGGCCAGAAGATCCGGAAGGGTCAGGTGATCGCCGACGGCGCGGCCACCGACCGCGGCGAGCTCGCGCTCGGCCGCAACGTGCTCGTCGCCTTCATGCCGTGGGGCGGGTACAACTTCGAGGACTCGATCCTGATCTCCGAGAAGATCGTGAAGGACGACCTGTTCACCTCGATCCACATCGAGGAGTTCGAGGTCGTCGCGCGCGACACCAAGCTGGGTCGCGAGGAGATCACGCGCGACATCCCGAACGTCGGCGAGGAGGCGCTGGCCGACCTCGACGAGTCGGGCATCGTGCGCATCGGCGCGGAGGTGAACCCCGACGACATCCTCGTCGGCAAGATCACTCCGAAGGGCGAGACGCAGCTCTCGCCCGAGGAGCGCCTCTTGCGCGCGATCTTCGGCGAGAAGGCGGGCGACGTGCGCGACACGTCGCTGCGCGTCCCGCCGGGGCAGAGCGGCATCGTGATCGGCGCGCGGGTGTTCTCGCGCCGCGGCACCGACAAGGACGACCGCGGTCGCTCGATCACCGACGCCGAGGTCGCGAAGCTGCGCCTCGACCAGGAAGACGAGATCCGCATCGTGCGCGAGTCCGCGCTGAACCGCGTGCGCGACCTGATGCTCGGCGAGCGCTCCAGCGTGCGCATGGCCGACGAGCGCCGCAAGGACGCGTGGCTCGAGCCGGGCGGCGAGATCAGCGAGGCGATCCTCGGCGAGATCCCGCGCCGCAAGTGGCGCGACATCCGCGTCGAGAGCGCGGCCAAGCAGACGCGCATCGAGAGCATCCTCTCGGCGGCGGAAGAGCAGGCCAGCCTGATCAAGACGGTCTTCGAGGAGAAGATCGGCCGGCTCAAGAAGGGCGATGAGCTCCCGCCGGGCGTCTTCAAGATGGTGAAGGTCTACGTCGCCACGAAGCGCAAGCTGTCGGTCGGCGACAAGATGGCGGGCCGCCACGGCAACAAGGGCGTCATCTCGCGGATCCTCCCCGAGGAGGACATGCCGTACATGCCGAACGGCGAGCCCGTCGAGCTGGTGCTGAACCCGCTCGGCGTGCCGTCGCGCATGAACATCGGCCAGATCCTCGAGACTCACCTGGGCTGGGCGGCGCGCGGTCTCGGCGAGCAGATCCAGAAGTACATCGACGAGAACTACTCGCCCGCGAAGCTGCGCGACCGCCTGAAGGCGATCGTCGCGAAGCCCGCGGCGAAGAAGCTCCTCGACGGCATGAGCGACGACGAGATCGTCGACCTGTCGCGCCGCCACGTGCGCGGCGTGCACGTCGCGACGCCGGTGTTCGACGGCCCGAGCGAGGCCGAGATCAAGGAAGTGCTCGGCGCGGCGGGTCTGCCGCCGTCGGGCCAGACGGTGCTCTTCGATGGCCGCAGCGGCGAGCCGTTCCACGGCGACGTCACCGTCGGGACCATGTACATGATGAAGCTGCACCACCTGGTCGACGACAAGATCCACGCGCGCTCGATCGGCCCGTACTCGCTCGTGACTCAGCAGCCGCTCGGCGGCAAGGCGCAGTTCGGCGGGCAGCGGCTCGGCGAGATGGAAGTCTGGGCGATGGAAGCCTACGGCGCGGCCTACGCGCTGCAGGAGTTCCTCACCGTGAAGTCCGACGACGTCGTGGGCCGCACCCGCATGTACGAGTCGATCGTGAAGGGCGACTGCGAGCTCATGCCCGGCCTGCCGGAGA
>Ga0335077_10001152_pt1 | contig 30929 bp, 33 predicted proteins | sample Lox_Sample_31_FD_207151 | JGI IMG/M metagenome (GOLD analysis project Ga0335077, IMG submission 207151) | Soil microbial communities from Loxahatchee National Wildlife Refuge, Florida, United States - Lox_Sample_3.1 | ecosystem: Environmental > Terrestrial > Soil > Wetlands | place: USA... | reverse complement strand
CTTGTCGAATTCGTTGAAATATTCGATACCGAAATCCTTGGCGTTTTTTGCCAGCGCGGCAATCTGTTCGGCACTCTCGGGATCGGGATTTGGCTTGCTGCGGTCGGAGGTCGGCACGTTGTGATCTACAACGGCGAGAGTCTTGTCCGGTGCGTGCACCTTGCGTCCGGCAACACGCAGACCCTCAAAAGCCTGCGGGGAAGTAACTTCATGCACGAGGTGACGATCGACATAGATGAGGCAGGTTCCATCCGGTTGTTCATCGACCAGATGATCGTCCCAGATCTTGTCGTAGAGCGTACGCGGTTTCATGGCTTGACGGCTTCTTGCTCAGAGTGAAGGGGAAACGAACTGAAAACGTCCGGCGCCGCCGGTCGCGATCAAAGTCCCGCTTGCACTGCCGTTAGCCGGCCGAAAAAGCGCCACGGCAGTCGCGCGTGGTCGACGAGAATAATCCGCTGAGCTTTGGAGATCATGGTGGGTATATAGCCAATCGCTGCCGGTTCCACAATGAACGGCCGGACCACAAAAAAAGGGCCGGCATGCGGCCCCTTGATACGTTTGCCGATAGTAGCCGCTACTCTTGAGCCGCTTCGGCGCCTTCAGGCCCGCCGGCACCTTGCGCCTCGGAAATGCGCGCCTTCTTGCCGCGCAGCCCGCGCAGATAATAAAGTTTGGCGCGGCGCACCTTGCCGCGGCGCACCACCTTGATGGAATCGATCATTGGCGAGTACAGCGGGAACACGCGCTCGACGCCTTCGCCGTACGAAATCTTGCGCACGGTAAAGTTCTCATTGATCCCGCGACCTGAACGACCAATGCAGACTCCTTCATAAGCCTGCACCCGCGCCTTGTCGCCTTCGACGACCTTGACGTTGACGAGCAAGGTATCGCCGGGCTGAAAGTCGGGAATTTCCTTGCCGGCTGAGAGCTTTTCGACCTGCTCTTTGTCGAGCTGTTGAATGATATCCATCGCGAATTCTCCGTCGGCAGCGCCAGCAACCGGCGCGCGGTCTTGACCTGGTCTGAAATGGGTTGGCGAGCTTGTATTACAAAGAATTCGGCTTGTCACCCTTTGGATTCCGAGCCTTTTTCGGGCTTTCTGCCCCTCTGATAAGCGGTCCAAAGGTCCGGGCGCCGCTGTGCCGTGAGCCGCTCGGCCTCGGCACGGCGCCACGCTTTGACTTTGGCGTGGTCTCCGGACGTAAGGACCTGAGGGATCGATTCGCCTTCGAAAATTGGCGGCCGCGTATATTGGGGATATTCGAGCAAGCCCTCGGCAAAGCTTTCCTCGGCTGCCGAGGCTTGCTTGCCCATAACGCCGGGCAAGAGTCGTATGCAAGCGTCAAGCAATGCCAATGCGGCGATCTCGCCTCCGGAGAGCACGAAATCGCCGAGCGAAACCTCTTCCAGATGCCGCGCCTTGATCAGCCGCTCGTCGACACCTTCGAAGCGGGCGCAAACTATGACAGCCCCGAGACCATGCGCGAATTCTGCGACGCGCGTTTGCGTCAGCGGCGCGCCGCGCGGACTCATCAGCAGGCGCGGCCGCGAATCATGCTGAACGGCATCGAGGGCGCGCGCAAGCACGTCCGCCTTCATCACCATGCCGGGCCCGCCGCCGGCCGGTGTGTCATCGACGGTGCCATGCTTATCGGTCGCGTGTGCGCGAATGTCGATCGTGTCGAGCGACCAAATGCCGGATGTGAGCGCCTTGCCGGCGAGACTTTGTGCCAGCGGGCCCGGGAACATCTCCGGAAAAATCGTCAATACGCTAGCACGCCACATCGCTATTCAGTCTCCGGGGGAGGAACAATAACGATTCTGCGCGCAGCGAGGTTGATTTCCGGCACAGTTATTTCCGTGAAAGGGAGGAGTAGCGGATCGCCAGCGGCCGGCTTTATTTCGATGACGTCACTTGCGCCGAAATTGTGAACGGCCGAGACCTTACCAATGGTCTCGCCGTCTTTCGTCACGGCTGTAAGACCGATCAGATCGGCGTGATAGAAGGTGTCGGTTTCCTCTATCTTCGGCAGCCGTGAGCGCGGAATATACAGTTCGAGATTACGTAACTTCTCCGCCGCATCACGGTCGCCAATGCCTGTGATGCGCGCGACGAAGTGATTCTTCGCCGGGCGCAACGCCTCGATCTCAAAGCGTCTCATGCCGTCTTCGGTTTCCAGCGGGCCGTAGCGTGCGATCGCGGCCGGGTCTTCGGTGAACGACCACAGCTTCACCTCGCCGCGGACGCCGTGCGCGGCACCGATGCGGGCAATGCAGATTTTGCCGTGGGTAGGCCTCATGGTGAGGAGCGTCGCGCAGCGACGCGTCTCAAGCTCGGCACGCGTGGCGCCAGTATAATAAGAACCATCGGCACACCGAAGTATGTAGAGCCCTCGCCTCGTCATTCGAGATGGCCGGTCGCGCCCGGCCTCCTCAGGACGAGGCTAGCAAAGTTAGCTCGCCGCTGGCGCTTCGGCCGGCTTTTCCGCGGCCGCCTTGTCTGCCGCAGCCTTGGCCGTAGCAGCCGTCTTGGCGGCCGCATCTCCCGTTTCCTTGGCCTTGGCGGCTTCTTCGTCCTTGGCTTTGCGTTCCTTGCGCGGGATCGCTTTCTCCGGATTGTTGCGCTTCGGCCGCTTCATGATGCCGGCGGCATCGAGGAAGCGCATCACGCGATCCGATGGCTGCGCGCCCTTTTTCATCCAGGCCTGCACCTTCTCGAGATCGAGCTTGAGCCGCTCGGTCTTTTCTTTTGGCAGCAGCGGATTGAAATGGCCCAGCCGCTCAATAAACCGGCCGTCGCGCGGCGCGCGGCTATCGGCGACCACGACATGATACACCGGCCGCTTCTTGGTGCCGGCGCGGGAAAGACGGATAACAAGAGACATCTTCAGTCCTTTCTCACTCTTATTGATATTGATCGTTGATCATTTCTTCTTTCCAAGTCCGGGCGGCAGACCGCCCGGCAATCCAGGAAACTTTCCGCCCAGGCCCGGGAGGCCGGGCATATTCGGCGGCAGTGTCGGCATGCCCGGGGGCAATTGCCCGCCCGGCATATTTTTCGCCATCTCTGCCAGCTGCTCTGGCGACGGCATTCCGGTGCCCATGCCCATGGCTTGCGCGAGACCGGCGAGGGGACCGCGTTTGGCGTTCCCCATCATTTTCATCATGTCGGACATGCCGCGATGCATCTTGAGCAGCTTGTTGATCGCTTCTGGGGTCGTGCCAGAACCGGCGGCAATCCGCTTCTTGCGGCTGGCCTTGAGAATATCCGGGTTGCGGCGCTCCCGCGGCGTCATCGAATCGATAATCGCGATTTGCCGCTTGATCACGCTTTCGTCGATATTGGCCGCCGCAAGCTGATTCTTCATCTTGCCGATGCCGGGCAGCATGCTCATCAGCCCGCCGAGACCGCCCATCCCCTGCATTTGCGTGAGCTGTTCGCGCAGATCGCCAAGATCGAAGGCGCCCTTGCGCATCTTCTCGGCGGCACGCATCGCCTTCTCGGCGTCGATATTTGCAGCGGCCTTTTCCACCAGTGCGACGATGTCGCCCATGCCGAGAATGCGGCCGGCGATGCGCGCAGGGTCGAACTCCTCGATCGCGTCCAGCTTTTCTCCGGTGCCGATGAGCTTGATCGGTTTGCCGGTCACCGCGCGCATCGACAGTGCAGCGCCGCCGCGGCCGTCGCCATCGACGCGGGTCAGGACGATACCGGTCAGCCCGACCCGCTCGTCGAATGAGCGGGCGAGATTGACCGCGTCCTGACCAGTCAGGGCATCGGCAACAAGCAACACCTCATGCGGATTGACCGCGCGCTTGACCTCGGCCGCCTCGCTCATCATGGCCTCATCGAGCGTGGTGCGCCCGGCGGTATCGAGCATGACAATGTCGTAGCCGCCGAGCTTGGCGGCTTCGACCGCGCGCCGGCCGATCTGCGGTGGCGATTGCCCCTCAACTACCGGCAGCGTGTCGACTTGCACGTCACGTCCAAGCACGGCGAGCTGTTCCATCGCTGCCGGACGACGGACATCGAGGGATGCCATCAGCACCTTGCGGCGTTGACGATCGGTCAGTCGTTTGGCGAGTTTGGCTGTCGTCGTGGTTTTGCCGGAGCCTTGCAGACCAACCATCATGATTGCGACCGGCGGCGCGGCATGCAGATCGATGCCCTGGCTGTCGGTACCGAGTGTCGCGATCAACTGGTCGTGCACGATCTTCACGACCATCTGGCCGGGCGTGACCGACTTCATCACCTCGACGCCAACCGCCTGTTTCTTTACGCCGTCGATGAAAGCGCGGGCTACATCGAGCGCAACGTCGGCCTCGAGCAAGGCACGGCGAACTTCGCGCAATGCGCCGTCGACATCGGCTTCGCTCAGCGCGCCGCGGCGGGTGAGGCGGTCGAGGACGCCGCCAAGTTTTTCCGACAGGTTGTCGAACATTCGTTACTTGGCGACCTTATCCTCATTGTTCGCCTCATTCTTCGAGACGCCCGCGTCGCGGGCTCCTCAGGATGAGGCCATTTCAAACATCCTTGCGCCCGAGGGCGCATCGCGCTGTCGGGCGGTGGCCTCCGGCCTCTGAACGGACCGGGCGGCAGAGCCAATTTCCACGTCTCTATCGAGAACGGGCGGAACCTAAGGTTGGCCTGCGGTTAAGTCAAGATAAGGCCGATTACGGCTGCAATTCGTAGCTGACCGTCACCGCCGCCCTTAAGGTTTGCTCGCCCGGCGCGATCGGAACCGCGCCGGCACGCATGGTCTGCATGGGACGCGGCGTCGCCGCCAAACCCTCTTCCGTGATGGCGACCACGTGACCGATTTTGCTCCCGGCTGCCTGCGCGAAGAGTTCGGCCTTCCGACGTGCGTCGGCAATAGCGTCATCGCGCGCGCGGTCGAGAAGCTTCGATTGCTCCGAAACCACGAATTCGATTCCGGACATTTCGTTTGCACCGGCTGCGATGGCACGATCGAGTAGCACCGGCAGCTTTTCGATGTCGCGGATCCTGACCGTGACCTGATTGGTGGCCTGAAAGCCGGTGAGGCGTGGCGTGCCGCTCTTGTTCGGGTCGTACTGCGGCTGCAGGGACAATCGTGATGTCTGAATGTCGCGATCCGCGATGCCGATGTCCTTGATAGCGGCAAGCACGGTGGTCATCTGCTTTGCGTTAGCCTCACTCGCCTCGCGCGCGGTCTTGTCCTGACTGTTGACGCCAATGCGGATCACAGCGGCATCTGGCGCAACTGCGACCGTCGCCTCGCCGGTGACGGTCACCAATCTCTCCGTCGCGCGTGCGGGCGCGAGCGCCACGGCGACCACGAACAAGGCAAACAGAACGCGTGACTGAATCATCACTTCACCGGCACGAACACATTGACCACCAGCTTGTCAGGAGCCGTATTCACCGGGTCGGTGGCATATTCCTCAATGAACAGGTCTTTGGCTTCGAGCTGCTTGTCGTCGAGATAATTGGTGATCGCCTCATACGTCGAATCCATGGCGTCGTATGAGCCGCGGTGGACAAATTTAAGTGCACGTCCTGACGGAGCCTGACCGACGGCGATGTCGCCCTTCGGCGGGTCCTTCGGCGCTTGCGCAACGGGCAACGCCGCCTGGAATGAAAATCCGGCGTCGTCGGTCTGGGTATAGATCGTTATGGCGGGACCCGCCGGTTTGACGTCCTGCTTGTCGAGATATTCGCGCAGCGATTTGAATGCATCAACCAGGGTATCAAAGGCGCTGTCCCATTTGCTGTAGCCCTTGATGTAGACGATGGTCTGCTCCGGCAGCGTGACCGCCTCGCCAAAGGCATCGCCCGGCTGCAACGGCGAGGGTGCGGTCGGCTTTGCCGCCGGCGGCGGCATTGGATCACTTGCGCCGGGTTTGGATGGGGCAGGCGCATTTTGTGCCGCGCCTGGGCTGACACCCAGAGCAAACGCAAAGGGGATGACGATCAGAGTGAGCTTGAGAGGCGACATCACGGTTCTCCGACATTTGCGGCGGTCCGGCGATTCGCCAGCATTGGTACGCATTCTATCATGGCCTCTGGTCAATCTGCGTTTATTCGCCATATAAAACGGGCGAAACCCGGGCAAAGCAGATTATGGGCGTACTCGCCAATCAGCCTTTCGTGAAGATGAACGGAATCGGCAATGAAATCGTCGTTGTCGACATGCGCGCGCGGGGCGGCAAGATCGAAGCCGACGAAGCGCGCGCGGCCGCGCGGCCCGACGGCGCGCCCTACGATCAGCTGATGGCGCTCTACCCTCCGCGCACGTCCGGCACTGACGCGTTTATCCGCATATACAACAACGACGGTTCGGAAGCCGGAGCATGCGGGAATGGCATGCGATGTGTCGCCGATCTGATTTCCAAAGAGAACGGCAAGACCGACCTCACTTTCGAGACGACGGCAGGCATTCTCAATTGCTGGAAGGGTGCCGACGGCTTGTTCACCGTGGACATGGGCCCTCCGCGTTTCAAATGGAACGAGATTCCGCTGGCGGAGGAATTTCGCGATACTCGCGCCATCGAATTGCAAATTGGCCCAATTGACAATCCGGTGCTGCACTCACCATCGGCGGTTAGCATGGGCAATCCGCACGTGATCTTCTGGGTCGACGATGTGAATGCCTACGATCTTGAACGATTCGGACCGCTGCTGGAAAACCATCCGGTCTTTCCCGAGCGCGCAAACATCACGCTCGCGCAAATCGTCGCGCGCGACCACATCATCATCCGTACGTGGGAGCGCGGCGCCGGCCTTACCAAGGCCTGCGGATCCGCTGCCTGCGCCGCCGCGGTCGCCGCGGCGCGGCTCCGGCGTACGGACCGCAAGGTGAGGGTGACACTTCCGGGTGGCGAGCTCCTCATTGAATGGCGCAAACAGGACGATCATGTGTTGATGACCGGTCCGGTGGAATTTGAGTTCAAGGGCCGTTTCGACCCGGCGCTCTTCGCCAAGGCAGGCGTGCCATGAGTGTCGATGTCATCACGTTCGGCTGCCGCTTGAACGCCTACGAGTCGGAAGTGATCCGGCGCGAGGCCGCCGCGGCCGGCCTTGCTGATGCGATTGTCGTGAACACCTGCGCCGTGACCGCGGAGGCAGTCCGTCAGGCGAAGCAGACCATCCGTCGCGTCAAGCGCGAGACGCCTGGCGCGCGCATTGTCGTCACCGGATGCGCCGCGCAGACAGAATCCCTTGCTTTTGCAGCAATGCCCGAAGTCGATCGCGTCATCGGCAATGAGGAAAAATTCGATGCCCAAGCCTTGGCGGTGGGAGCGAGAATCGCCGTGTCCGACATCATGGCGGTAAAGGCAATGCGACCGCACGCGATCGACAGCATCGAGGGCCGGACACGCGCGTTCGTCCAGGTACAGAACGGCTGCGATCACCGCTGCACCTTCTGCATTATCCCTTATGGGCGCGGAAATTCACGCTCGCTGCCAATTGAGGATGTCGTGACGCAGGCGCGGCGGCTCGTGAGCAACGGGTACCGTGAGATGGTGCTCACCGGTGTTGACATCACAAGTTATGGAATGAATTTGCCCGGTGCGCCTCGCCTTGGTGCGCTGGTGAAACGCATTCTCAAGGACGTGCCTGACCTCGCAAGATTAAGGTTGTCGTCAATCGACTCGGTGGAGGCCGATGCCGATTTGCTTGACGCGTTTGCAAACGAGTCGCGGCTGATGCCACACCTCCATCTGTCATTGCAGGCCGGCGATGATCTCATTCTAAAGCGCATGAAGCGGCGGCACTCACGCCACGATGCAACTGCTTTTTGCGACACCGTGCGGCGCCTGCGCCCAGACGTTGCATTCGGTGCTGATATTATTGCCGGGTTTCCAACCGAGAGCGAAGATATGTTCGTCCGCTCGCTCGATCTGATCGACGAATGCGGGTTGGCGCAGCTTCATGTCTTTCCATTTTCGCCGCGGCCCGGCACGCCTGCCGCGCGGATGCCGCAAGTTGACCGGGCCATCGTGAAAGAGCGTGCGCGGCGTCTGCGCGAAAAAGGCGAAATGGCCACACGCCGCCGCCTCGACCAGGAAATTGGCCGCCGCCACTATGTGCTTGCGGAGTCGCGCGCGTTCGGGCGTACCGAGCAATTCATGCCGGTGCGGCTTGCCGCCCCGATGGAGCCCGGCGCCATTCTCGATATGACGATGACGGGGCACGATGGCCGCCAGCTATTGGCCGCTTAGGGGAGACTGACGATGGCCTACCGCGATCACCTGATCACGACGATGGAGCAGCTCCAGTCACTCTACGGTGAGAGGATGGGTGCCTCGGTCATCAAAGAAATCGATCATATCAACGGCAGCTACCGCAAATTGATCGAAGCGGCGCCTTTCGTGGCGGTGGCGACTTCGGGGCCAGAAGGCCTCGATTGTTCGCCCAAGGGAGATGCCGCAGGTTTTGTGCGCATCCTCGACGATAAAACGCTCGCGATCCCTGATCGTCCGGGGAACAATCGCCTCGACGGCTTTCGCAATATTGTGCGAGATCCGCGCATCGCACTGCTGTTTCTGATCCCCGGTGTCGGCGAAACCTTGCGCGTCAATGGCCACGCGTCAATATCCATCGACCCCGAACTCATGCAAAGCTTTGCAGTCAACGGCAAGCTGCCGCGTTGCGTAATGATCGTTCACGTCGAGAGCATTTATTTTCATTGTTCGAAGGCCGTCGTCCGTTCGAAATTGTGGGACGAGGCCACCAAGATCGACCGCAAGAATTTGCCCTCGACCGGGACGATCATTGCCGAATTGAGCCAGGGAAAAATGGGCGGAGAGACCTACGACCGCGAGGCACCGGAAAAGATCAAGGCGATGCTTTACTGAGCAGGAAATGTCACGGCCACCCGACCATGACACGTTAGGGGCCGGACCAACCACACTTGCTCAATAGTTCACGCATATGATCCGGCACCGGTGCAATGACCTTGACCGGCGGTTTGCTCCTGGAAATCGGTACGGTCACCTCGCGCGAATGTAAATGAAGTAAAGGCCCACCGGTGCGCGCGGCTTTCCCGTAGATATTGTCGCCAACAACCGGCCAGCCCATTTCGGCGCAGTGCACGCGCAATTGGTGCGTGCGTCCCGTCAATGGCTCGAGGGCAAGCCAGGTAATGTCGGGCCCTCGGCCCATCACTTTCCAGGTACTCGCAGATGGCAGACCGTGGCTGTCCGCCTTCATCCACCAACCCCGCGAATCGTCTCGCTTGGCGAGCGGAATGTCGATGCGGCCTTCATTCGTGTCTGGCCCGCCTTCGACCACGGCCCAGTAGCATTTGCCGACATGACCCTGCTTGAACAGCTTGCCAAGGAGCGCCAGCGCCTTGCGGTGACGGCCGAGGACCAGGCAGCCGGTCGTGTCGCGGTCGAGCCGGTGCGCCAAGGCAGGCGAACGCGGCAAACCGAAGCGCAATGCATCGAAATAGTCTTCGAAAGCGTCGCCGCCTTTCGGGCCCCGGTGCACCGGCAACCCGGCGGGTTTGTCGACGACCAGCATCAGGCCGTCGCGATAGAGCAGGCGAGCGAGCATCTCTTCCGATGTCATGCCGAAACGGCTATCACGGGCGCCGCATGGACGACAGCACACAGGGTGAAAATTGGTGGAAACGCCTGAGCGGCGGGCTCAAGCGTACGTCGTCGTCGCTCGGCGGTGCCGTCACCGGCCTGGTGTCCAAGCGGAAACTCGACGCCGAGACACTGGAGGAACTGCAAAACGAATTGATCCGCGCCGATCTGGGGTTGGAATTCTCGGCGCGTTTCGCGGATGCGCTAGGCGAAGGTCGTTTCGAAAAAACAATCACGTCCGACGAAGTGAAAGAGGCGCTTGCCGGCGAAATCGAGAAGGTGCTTGCGGGCGTGGCCAAGCCGCTGGAGCTAACAACACGGCCCTTCGTCATTCTGGTGGCCGGTGTTAACGGCTCCGGCAAGACGACCACGATCGGCAAACTGGCATCTCGTTTCCGTGCCGAAGGAAAGAGGGTGATGTTGGTGGCCGGCGACACTTTTCGCGCCGCCGCGATCGACCAATTGAAAATCTGGGGCGAGCGTACCGATGCGATTGTCATGGCGCGCGAGCCTGGCGCGGACGCGGCCAGTCTCGCTTTCGATGCGATATCAGCAGCCAAAACGCAGAGCGTCGACGTAGTCCTCGTTGACACGGCGGGCCGTCTGCAAAACCGCACTGAGTTGATGGGCGAACTGGAAAAGATGGTACGCGTCATCCGCAAGGTCGAACCAACAGCCCCGCATTCGGTGCTGTTGGTGCTCGATGCAACCGTGGGCCAGAATGCGCTGAGCCAGGTGGAGATTTTTGGCAAGACCGCCGGCGTCACCGGCCTGGTCATGACCAAACTCGACAGTACCGCGCGTGGCGGCATTCTGATCGCGATTGCCGACAAGTTCGGTTTGCCGGTGCATTTCATCGGGGTCGGCGAGGGTGTGGACGATCTGGCGCCGTTTACAGCGCGCGATTTTGCGCGTGCCGTGGTCGGGCTTGAGGATTGAGTGATTACGGCTTCCAACGGTGCACGGTCACCGTATCGCCGATCTCGAACGACGTGAGATCTTCGCCGACTTCCAGCGGTCCGTCATAGGTTTCGCGCGTCTGCGTCACGACGTCGTCAACCGTCGCTTCCGGGATCTTCTCGCTGCTCAGAAACGAGAGGTGGGTGTAGGCGGCGAGCTTGGGCTTGGCCTGCGCGAACACGCGCCCGGCATCATGCGGGCTGGTGTGGTGCGCGAGGATCGCCTTGGCAAACGGAAACGACATTAACTCCGGGCGTGCGATGCACACCTCGTGAATCAGCAGATCGGCGCCGGTTCCGTATTTGATGACGTTCTGATTGTAGCGCGTATCGCCGGAGATGATCGCGGCGTGCCCTTTGTACTCGATACGATAGCCATACGATGGCTTGATGGCGTCGCCATGATCGACCTCGAAGGCGATGACCTTCACGCCGTCCTTCTCGTAGACCGCGCCATCCTTCTCGAACTCCTCGACATTCACGGCAATGCCGGAAGGCGGTAACTTCTCATCAACCTCGCGGATGTTGATATCAAGCGAATAGGCCTTTTCGAGACTGCTCATCAAATTCTTGGCGCCGGTCGGCCCAACGACATGGAATGGCGTCTTGCGCCGCCCGAACACCGGTCCGAGCCATCCGGTCAGCCAGACGTCTGGAATGCCGGACACATGATCGGAGTGGTAGTGCGTGATGAACAGCACATCGATCTTGCCGACAGGCACGTTGAGTTGGCCCATACGGATCGGCACGCCGCGCCCGGCGTCGAACAGCAGCACCTGGCCGCCCACCTCGACCAACGTGCTCGGTCCGAAGCGGTTGGTGCGCGGCGCGGGCGATGCCGTGCCCAGCAACGTAACCTTGAAATCGCTCTGTGCGAAAGCCTGCATGGCGGACAAGAGCAATGCGCAAACGGCGACGACGCTGCGAACCATCGATGGATCTCGTGCGAGTTTTTTCGTCGTGGTGAGGCTAACACCCGACTTTGCCGCGCGACAACTAGAGCCCATGACAAATCGGAATTCGCACGCTAGAGACACCGCATGGCCGAGAAAAAGCAACTCAACCCCGTCCTCAAGCTGGCGCTCGACATCGGCCCGTTGGTGCTTTTCTTTGCTGCCAACGCGAAGTACGGCATTTATGTCGCGACCGGCGCGTTCATGGCGGCGATCCTTGTTGCACTGGTCGTCTCCTACGCATTGACACGACACCTGGCGGTGATGCCGCTCGTTACCGCCGCGATCGTTCTCGTTTTCGGCGGGTTGACGCTGGTCCTGCACGACGACCTGTTCATCAAGCTCAAACCGACCATTATCTATGTTCTGTTCGGGGCTACGCTTGTCGGCGGGCTTGCGTTCAACAAGCCGCTCCTCGGGATGGTCTTTGACTCGGTCTTCCACCTGCGGGACGAAGGCTGGCGTAAACTCACCTGGCGGTGGGCGCTGTTTTTCTTTGCACTGGCGATCCTGAACGAGTTTGTCTGGCGCACGCAGACGACAGATTTCTGGGTAAGCTTCAAATTATTCGGAGTGGTACCGCTGACATTTCTGTTCGCTGCGCTGCAGGTTCCGTTGTTGACGAAATACAGTACGGAGAAAAGCGGCAAGGACTAGCGTAGGGCCTTTTCGATTTCCGGCTTGAGCGTGCGCGTGAGATTGTCCGCCGTAATCGGACCTATCAGCTTGTAGGCAATCTTGCCGTCACGGCCGACCAGAAAAGTCTCCGGCACGCCATAGACGCCCCAGTCGATTGAGGCGCGGCCGGCTTCATCGCGACCGGCGGCGGCGAAGGGGTTGCCATAGCGATTGAGAAATCGCCGTGCGTTATCCGGTGCATCCTTGTAGTTGATACCGACCAGTTGGATGCGCTTGTCCCTCGACAATTGATCCAGAAACGGCGCTTCGTCGTGGCAGGGCACGCACCACGAAGCCCACACGTTCACCAGCGTTACTGCACCTTGAAATGTCGCGCTGTTGAGGCCGGGCACCGCTTTTCCGTCGCGTTCGAGTCCGGGTAGCGGCGGCAAATCCGTCGGAGGCACGGGGCGTCCGATCAATGCGGACGGAATCTGCGACGGATCGCCGGCACCGAGCCGGTAGAGGAACAACGCGGCCAGAGCGAGAAACGCAAGGAGCGGCAGGAGCAACAGGATATTGCGCGTTTTGCCGGAACCCTGGCTCGATGCTGTGCTCATCGTCCGGCCTTGCGCTGCGAGCGCCGGGTGAGACCACGGTCCTCCATGTCGCCAAGCACGCGGCGCTGTGCCGAATAGTCGAGTACGATCCAGGCGACCAGCGCAGCCACCACGAATATGGTCACCGCATAAGCGGCGACGATGAAATCGGCGTGCGGCCCGAGATTCATCATGCGTGCAGTTCCCGCGCCTGCATCAGCCGCATGCTGCGCACCCGCCGGCGCAGGATTTCGTTGCGCATCGCAGCGAGGTGGAGCGTTGCGAAAAGCAGCGTGAATGCCATGGTCATAATCAGCAGCGGGGTCAACAGCGCGGGATCGATCTTTGACCCGCCCATGCGGAATACCGAGGCAGGTTGGTGCAGCGTGTTCCACCAATCGACCGAGAACTTGATGATGGGGAGATTGACCGCGCCGACAAGCGATAGGATTGCAGCCGCGCGCGCACCGCGGCTGGGCTCTTCGGCCGTCCAGTAAAGCGCGAGAACTCCGAAATAAAGAAGCAGCAGCACCAGCATCGAGGTTAGCCGCGCGTCCCACACCCAATAGGTGCCCCAGGTTGGGCGGCCCCAAAGCGAGCCTGTGACGAGACAGATGAATGTAAAAGCTGCGCCGATCGGCGCCGCCGCTTTGCCGGCGACATCCGCGAGCGGATGTCGCCAAACCAGCGTGCCCAATGCGGCGACGCTCATCAGTCCCCAACCAAGCATACCGAGCCAGGCTGCGGGCACGTGCAGGAACATGATCTTGACCGTGGCGCCTTGCTGATAATCGTCAGGTGCGTTCATCGCGTAGAAAAGACCAATCGCGAAAAGGATAACGGTGACCGCGATCAACCACGGCAGTGTGCGGTTGACGACCGTCAAGAAACGCGTCGGGTTGGCAAGGTCGATCATCGGCATCGGCAGTCTCTTATCATCTCACTCAAGTCCATGACGCAGGGCCGCCGCAGCAGCGATCGGGCCGAGCACCAGGCTCGCCAAGGTTAGCGCACAAAGAATGGTGAAAGGTGGGCCAAACGGCGTGGCCCCAGCGAGCGCTGCGTTGGCCGCGGCGACTCCGAAGATCAGGACCGGAACGGTCAGTGGCAGCACCAGCACTGCGAGCAGCAATCCGCCGCGTCTGAGCGCCACGGCGAGCGCGGCGCCAACCAGTCCGATGAAGGTGAGCGCTGGCGTTCCCGCTAACAAGGTCAGGACGAGCCAGCCCATTGCGTGCAATTCGACATTAAGCATCAGCCCGAGCAGCGGCGCGATTGCAACAAGCGGCAGTCCGGTTGTCAGCCAATGCGCAAGCGCTTTCGTCGCGACCGAAAGCTCGAGCGGCAAGGGGCCCATCATCAAAAGATCGAGCGAACCGTCGTCGTGATCGGTGGCAAACAGCCGGTCGAGCGCAAGCAGACTCGCCAGCAATGCGCCAAGCCAAAGAATCGCCGGCCCCATGCGCGCGAGCAGCGCGAGCTCCGGCCCGATGGCGAACGGCATCATGGTGACGACGATCAGAAAGAAGAGCGCACCCATAAGAGCGCCGCCGCCCACGCGAATTGCCAGCCGAATGTCACGAGTGAGGAGGGCTGTAAAGGCGATCATATCGGTCCTAGTTTCAGCTCGCGTGCGCGCGAGAGTCCTATAGGTCCGTGCGCAGCGGCGACAATCATTCCGCCGCCGGCCAGATGGTTCTGCATGAGTTCGGCGAGTTTTTCTTGTGACGATGTGTCGAGCGCAGACGTGGGTTCATCCAGCAGCCAGATTGGCCGTTGCACTGCTACAAGACGAGCAATCGACAGGCGCCGGCGTTGGCCGGCGGACAAGTAAGCGGCGGGCAAATCGGCCAGGGCCGCAAGATCCACAGCTTCGAGTGCCGGCTCGATGGCGCTCTCTCGGGCGCCGAAAAATTCGGCCCAGAATTTCAAGTTTTCACCCACGGAGAGAGCCGATTTCATCGCGTCCTGATGGCCGAGGTAATGGCACTGCTCAGCGAGTGGCGTATCATGATCGCCGCCGTCGAGCGTCAGCCGTCCGGCGGCGGTCCGCACTAGCCCGGCGATCATACGCAACAGAGAGGATTTTCCGGCGCCATTGCGCCCGGTAACAACCATAGCTTCGCCACTAGAGACAGCGAAACTCAGGTTGCGGAATACCAAGCGCCCGCCCCGGTTGCAGGCCAATTCGTCGGCTTTAAGTCGCATCATGGCTGCCACGGCCCGGTAATGGGCGGCGGCCGGGCGGCACCGGGCCAGAAAAACCCCGATATTTCGAGCATTTTTTGCGAAGTTCCCCGGTCAATATAGCGTCGGGCGCGAAAAGACCTTATAAGCCCGGACTTGCGACGTTACGTAATTCGACATCGGACGCAAGCCTCGCCAGCGAGAAAAGCACCACCTTGCCAATAGCTTAGTCCGAACCAGCGCCGACCAACGGCCGGGGAATGGAAACAGCCGACATGACTTCGCTCGACAGCTTTAGATGCTGCAAAACCCTCCAGGTTGGTAGCAAGAGTTACGCCTACTTCAGTCTTCCCACCGCCGAGCGAAACGGACTTAAGGGCATTTCTCGATTGCCCTTCTCCATGAAAGTGCTTCTGGAGAACCTGTTGCGCAACGAAGACGGACGTTCGGTGACCAAGGACGACATCAAGGCGGTCGCCGAGTGGCTCAAGACCAAAACGTCCGAACGCGAAATCGCATTCCGCCCCGCCCGCGTGCTGATGCAGGATTTTACCGGCGTGCCGGCGGTGGTCGACCTCGCCGCCATGCGCGATGCGATGAAACAGCTCGGCGGTGATTCCAAAAAGATCAACCCGCAAGTGCCGGTCGATCTGGTCATCGACCATTCGGTGGCGGTGACATTCTTCGGCAACAACCAGGCATTCAAGAAAAACGTCGACGAGGAGTATCGGCAAAACCAGGAACGCTACAAATTTCTGAAATGGGCCCAGCGCTCGTTCGACAATTTCAGCGTGGTGCCGCCCGGCACCGGCATCTGCCATCAGGTGAATCTCGAATACCTCTCGCGCGTCGTCTGGCACCGCAAGGACAAGGTCAAGGCCGACGGCAAGGCCGCCACGATGGAAGTTGCCTATCCCGACACACTCGTCGGGACCGATTCGCACACCACGATGGTGAACGGCCTGTCGGTGCTCGGCTGGGGCGTTGGCGGCATCGAAGCAGAGGCGGCCATGCTCGGCCAGCCATTGTCGATGGTGCTGCCTGAGGTGATCGGCTTCAAGTTTGCCGGCAAACTCAAGGAAGGTGTCACCGCCACCGACCTGGTGTTGACCGTGACCGAGATGCTGCGCAAGCGCGGCGTGGTCGGCAAGTTCGTCGAATTTTTTGGCCCGGGTCTGGCACACCTCACGATTGCCGACCGCGCCACGCTCGGCAACATGTCGCCGGAATACGGGGCAACCTGCGGCTTTTCGCCGATCGATGACGACACCATCCGCTATCTTAAAGATACGGGGCGTTCACCCGAGCTGGTCGCCCTTGTTGCTGCCTATGCCAAGGCGCAAGGCATGTTTCGGGTCAAAACGACGCCCGATCCAATGTTCACCGACATCCTCAAGCTTGAACTGGGATCGGTCGAGCCCTCGCTCGCGGGTCCAAAGCGCCCGCAAGATCGCGTTGCATTGAAGGAAGTGAAAGCTGGCTTCGCCACTTCGATGGACAAGGAATTTGGCAAAAGCGCCGAGGCGAAGAAACGGGTGAAAGTGTCCGGCAAGGACTATGATCTTGGTCACGGAGACGTTGTGATCGCGGCGATCACCTCTTGCACCAACACCTCCAATCCGAACGTGATGATTGGTGCTGGCCTTCTAGCCCGCAAGGCCGCGGCGAAGGGATTGACGACCAAGCCCTGGGTGAAAACTTCGCTCGCGCCAGGGTCGCAAGTCGTCGGCGAATATCTCGACAAGTCCGGCCTGCAAAAGGATCTGGACAAGCTCGGCTTCAATCTGGTCGGCTTCGGCTGCACGACGTGCATCGGCAATTCCGGTCCGCTGCCGCCGGAGAACTCAAAGGCGATCAACGATAACGATCTGGTCGCCGCCGCGGTGTTGTCGGGCAACCGTAACTTCGAAGGCCGCGTTAATGCGGACGTGCGCGCCAACTATCTCGCTTCGCCGCCGCTGGTGGTGTCCTACGCCATCGCCGGCTCGATGAATGTCGATGTCGCGCGGGAGCCGCTTGGTGTCGATCAGAAGGGCAAGAAGGTCTTTCTGAAAGATATCTGGCCGTCGAACAAGGAAATCGGCGACTTTGTTGCCAAGAACATCACCCGTCAGATGTTCGCCAAAAAATACGCGGATGTATTCAAGGGCGACGCGAACTGGCGCAAGATCAGCGTCAAAGGCGGCGTCACCTACGACTGGGACAAGAAGTCGACCTACGTGCAGAACCCGCCGTATTTCGTCGGCATGGGGCGGCATCCCAAGCCACTCGAGGATATCGTCGATGCGCGTGTGCTTGCCTTGCTGCTGGATTCAATCACCACCGATCACATTTCCCCTGCGGGCTCGATCAAGGTCGATTCGCCAGCCGGCAAATACCTGGTGGGCCACAAGGTCAAACCGGCCGACTTCAATCAGTACGGCACGCGCCGCGGCAATCACGAAGTGATGATGCGCGGCACATTTGCCAACATCCGCATCAAGAACCAGATGGTTCCGGGTGTCGAAGGCGGGGTCACTATCCATTATCCATCGAAGCAGCGCATGCCGATCTACGACGCCGCCATGAAGTACAAGGCCGACGGGGTCCCGCTGGTGGTGTTTGCTGGCAAGGAATACGGCAGTGGCTCCTCTCGCGACTGGGCCGCGAAAGGTTCGGTATTGCTCGGTATCCGTGCAGTCATTGCCCAATCGTTTGAGCGCATCCATCGCTCCAACCTGGTGGGCATGGGCGTGATGCCACTGGTCTTTGAGGAAGGAACCTCCTGGCAGTCGCTCGGGCTGAAAGGCGACGAGCACGTCACGATCCGCGGCTTGCACGGCGAACTTAAGCCGCACCAGCGTCTGATTGCCGAAGTTGTGTCGGGTAATGGCACCCTCAAGCGGGTCCCACTGGTCTGCCGCATCGACACCCTCGACGAACTCGACTACTTCAAAAATGGCGGCATTCTGCAGTACGTCCTGCGGCAACTGGCAAGTTGACGCCCGGTTAATTAAAGATGAGCAAAGTTGGGCCACTCACCGTGAAGTGAGTGGCGGGTGAAGGGGAGAACACTTTATAAGTCGCCGGCGAGGCGGGGATTGCGGTATCGAAATGACCTATCGCCACATTACCTTTGCAGTCGCGTTCATTTGCACCTTCGCGGCCGTACCGGCATTAGCCGAGCCACGTGCGGTCATTGAACTTTTCACAAGCCAAGGTTGCTCTTCCTGTCCGGCTGCCGACAAGCTGCTCGGCGAATTGTCACGGGACCCGTCACTCGTAACGATGAGTCTGTCCGTCGACTATTGGGACTATCTCGGTTGGAAAGACACTCTGGCGTTGCATGGTCATTCCGATCGGCAACGCGCTTATGCTGAAGCGCGCGGCGATCGCGAAGTTTACACCCCGCAAGCAGTCATCAACGGCACGGTGCACGTCCTTGGAAGCGACAAAGCGGCGATCGAAAAGGCAATTGCACAGACGCGGCGTAATCCCGCCGTACTTTCATTGCCGGTCACTATGGTCGTTGCCGACGGCAAAGTGACAGTAAACGTCGCAGCCGCACACAGCGAACTCCGCAGCGGCGAAGTGTGGCTCTGCCCGGTGACGGGCAAGGTCTCGGTTGAAATCGGGCGCGGCGAGAATCACGACCGTACCTTGACCTATCACAACGTCGTGCGACGATGGGTCAAGCTCGGTGACTGGAGCGGCAAGCCCGAATCCTTCAGCGTGCCGTTGAGCGAGCTTCCAAAGGGGGATTATTCGCTCAAGGACATCGATCATCTTGATGTCGTCGTGCAAAACGGCGTGGCTGCAAAACCGGGGCCGATACTTGGCACCGCATCTGCGGGCTGCTGCACCGCTCAGGCGAACTGAGCTCCAATTTCATCCTGTTCATCAAAAAAAATCAGGCCGGCTAAAAGCCGGCCCGAAGGCATTAGGGGATTGAACCGTACGCGGAACTCAACTGGCCCGGCCGATCGAACCCCGGGGGGCTGGGGGGCTGAGGAATCCGGTGCTCGGACCGGACCGGGCCTTGAGGCAACGCTCGCTTTATCCCAGCCCAGCGTGACCGGCGATTGACGGAAATTGGGCGTTATTGTGGGAGCCTTTAACGAGTTCGTGATCGTCGGCTCGTCTTTTTCTGCCAGTTTTTGGAGCACTTTGTGCGCGAAGGAAGCACTTGCCGTGAGCCGCCTGCGGCGCGATCATTACCCCCAACACAAAGGAGGCGCCGATGACGTTCGGATCCGGCGAAATTGACCCCAGCCAGTCCCACGGGGGCGGTACCCCGGTGCGTGCAGTGTCCGCCCTCGCAAATCAAGTGACCTTCAGCCGCCGCGAGCTCAATCGCATTCTCGACCTTTACGGCCGGAAAGTTGCCGCCGGTGAGTGGCGTGATTACGCTATCGACTTTCTGAAGGACCGGGCCGTCTTTTCGGTGTTCCGCCGCAGTTCGGAAGTTCCGATCTATCGCATCGAAAAAACTCCGAAGCTTGAGCGCCGCCAGGGCGCCTACAGCATCATTTCGGCAACCGGGCTTATCGTCCGCCGCGGCCACGAACTCGAGCGCGTGCTGCGCTCGATCGACCGCTCGCAATTGGCGGTAGTGAATTAGCCGCAGAGTCGCCGGTCAATCAAGGACTTGTTGCTGCGCCATCTCCCAGCGCTCGCTGCATCAATACGCTATCGAGCCAACGGCCGTGCTTGAAGCCGACGTCCTGCAAAATGCCGGCGTGGCGGAATCCGAGAGCCATGTGCAGTCCGATGGACGAGGCCTGTTTCGTCGAATCCCCGATGACCGCGATCATCTGCCGAAATCCGCCTGCCTCCGCTACCTCGATCAATGCCTTTAGCAGGGCCCGCCCGACGCCGCGGCGGTACATATCCGACGCGACATAGACCGAATCCTCGACCGTCCAGCGGTAGGCTGGGCGTGCGCGGTAAGGCGCGGCATAGGCGTAGCCACGGACCGTGCCGGCAATCTCTGCCGCGAGGTAGGGAAAATTATCGGCGAGCAGATGCTGCATCCGGCGCCACATCTCGCCTTCGTCGGGTGCAGCGAGTTCAAACGACGCCGTGCCATGCTCGACGGCCTGCGAGTAGATGCGGGTAATGACCGGAATATCGGTCGATCTGGCGGGGCGGATTTCGATGCTCATACGCTGCTGAGGCTAGCAAAACGAAAGCGCCCCGGCCTATAGCCGGGGCGCGAATCGCTATCTTGTCGCTCGTGTTACCGGCGGTCGCCGAGGAAGCGCAGCAGGAACAGGAACAGGTTGATGAAGTCGAGATAGAGCGCCAGCGCGCCCATGACCGCCTTGCGGCCGGCAATGGTGCCGTCATCGTTGGCGCTGTACATCTCCTTGATCCGCTGGGTATCCCAGGCAGTCAGGCCGGCAAAGATCAGCACGCCGATCACTGAAATCGCAAAGTCGAGCCCGGTGCTTTTGAGGAACATGTTGACGATCATCGCGAGGATGATGCCAAACAGCCCCATGGTCAGGAACGAGCCGACCGGCGAGAGATCGCGCTGGGTGGTGTAGCCATAAATACTCAGTGCGCCGAACGACGCCGCCGAGATGAAGAAGGTGCGGGTAATCGACGCGCCTGTATACGCCAGAAACACCGACGACAGCATCAGCCCCAGCAATCCGGCGTAGAGCATGAACAGCATGAGTGCTGTGCCCGGCTGAAGGCTGTTGATCCGGAAGCTCATGAAGAAGACCAGTCCGAGCGTTCCCAAGAACAACACAATCGCCAGCGGACCGCTGAAGATGGCCTGTCCGAATGGCGTCAATGACGTGATGCGTCCCGCCGCATCGGTGACCACGGCAGCGTTGAAGGTAATCCAGGCGACAACGCCGGTCAGAGCGACGCCGGCGGCCATGTAATTGTAAACGCGGATCATGTAGGCGCGCAGGCCTGCATCGATCGCGGTAGCACGCGCGGCACCGAAGCCGCGGGCAGCTACGTTACGGTCGTAGTCCGACATCGAAGTTTCCTCTCTCATGTTCCGGCTTTCGGCCGGCTACGTCACGCGCGCCGGCATGGTGCCGTCGCGCTCGTGGACCGAATCTAGTGGTTGGTCAGCCTTGGCGCCAGATATGGCTTGATAATGGCCTCGCAATATTGCGGATCGTTAATGCCTGGTAGCGGGCGGTATTATAGCCAAAACGCCCGTTCGTCTGCGGCACGTGGCGGAATGTCGCAAACTACAGATTCCTCAATATTGGCGCGGCCTTCTGGCCGAGGGCCATAAACGTGCCGGCAAGTCCGAGGCCAACGGTAACGGCAACCGCGGCGAGCGCCGCCGCCAAGGCCGGCAAAGGCAACCAGGCGAAGGACAGGTGCATAAGTTCGCCTACGATCAACCGGGCGGCGAGCGTGCCACTGACCACTCCGAACAGCGCGGTCGCCACGCCGATCAGCAGATACTCGATACTATACGCGGCGAGCAGCCGGCCGCGGGTGGCTCCGAGCGTTTTGAGGATGACGGCGTCGTAGACGCGATAGCGATGGCCGGCGGCCAGAGCACCGCCCAGAACCAGTACGGCCACAACCAGCGTAATGGCGCTTGCACCGCGGATCGCAAGCACCAGATTGGCGACGATGCCGCCGATGGCGTCGAGCGCATCCTTCACGCGCACGGCAGTGACCATGGGAAATTTTTGCGCGACCGAGGCGATGAGGGCTGCCTCCTGCGCCGGCGCGCCACCGCCGGGATAGACGAGCGTGGCCAGACGGGTATGCGGTGCGCCGCGAAACGAATTCGGCGAAAAGACCATGACGAAATTGATTCCGAGGCTCTCCCAATCGACCAGGCGCATGTTGGCGATCGTCGCGGTCAGGTTTCGGCCCAGGACGTTCACCACCACGGGATCGCCGAGTTTGAGGCCGAGACCGTCGGCGATACGTTTCTCGAAGGACACCAGCGGTGGCCCGTCATAGTCGGCGGCCCACCACTTGCCTTCGACCAGGCGCGAACCAGCGGGAATTTCATTCGAGTAAGTGATGCCGCGATCGCTTTGCAGAACCCATGCCGCGTCATCTCTCGGTTTGATGTTCTCGGCTGGCGTGCCGCCCGCCGAAATGATGCGTCCGCGCAGCATCGGTACTTCGTCCAACCGTCCCGACGGTGCCTGCGCGCGTACGAAAGCACCGAACCGCTCCGACTGATCGGCCGGGATATCGAGGAAATAGAATGACGGAGCTTTTGCCGGCAGTTCGTTAGTGAATTGCCGCTGCAGGTTGCCGTCGATCTCGATGACGGTAACCAGGAGCGCAATGCCAAGGCCGAGCGAGAGCACGATGGTCGGCGTCAATGCACTTGGACGGTGGATGTTGGCCACCGCCATGCGCAGCTCCGTTGTGCGCGCCCGTGGCGCGCGCCTTGCCAGAAACATTACGAGTGCGGCGACGACGCGCAACAGGACAAATATTCCGGCGGCGGTGGCAACATAGATCATCGCGACGCGCCGGTCGTAGGCGAGCAGAACGACGACCGCGGCCAACACGGCCAGGGCGCCGGCGGTAAGCGCGATATAGCGCATGCGCGGCCGGCGCGGTTGGGAGGCGACCATGTCGCGAAACAATTCGCCGACTGGCACGTCGTGCGCGCGACCCAGCGGCCAGATCGTGAAGACGATCGACGTGAGCAGGCTATAGATCAGCGCCAGCGCCAGTTCACCCGGATGCAAAGAAGGCACGATCGGCAACGGAATAATGGCGCCAAATACCCAGGAAATCAGAAACGGCAACATCGCGCCGATTGTCAGGCCGATGGCGCCGCCGATAATCGCCAGCAAAAGAACTTGCGTGAGGTAGATGACGAAAACGCGACGGCCGCTCGCGCCCAGCGCCTTCATTGTGGCGATTGTCTCGCGGCGGCGGTCGAGGTGGCTCTTGACCGCGTTGCCAACGCCGACCCCGCCGACGAGAAGTGCCGTGAGGCCGACGATGGTCAGAAATTGTGTGAAGCGCTCGACATTGCGCTCGAGCTGTGGCGACGCATTGCTCCGATTGCGAATATCCCAGCCGGCTTCGGGCAATTGTTTGCGCGCTTGTGTCGCGACCGCCTTCGCGGCGTCATCGCCGGCGTTGTTTGCCGGCAAGCGCACGCGATAGTGCCAGCGCACCAGACTCCCGGGCTGCAGCAAGCCTGTCGCGCGCACCGCGTCTTCACTTACGAGCAAGCGCGGGCCGAAGCCGATCCCGCCCGCAAGCTTGTCCGGCTCGCTCATCAGCGTGGCGCGGATCTCAATGCTGGCATTGCCGATCGTCAGCCGTGCCCCCGGCTTGAGTTCAAGCCGCGCCATCAGGGTTGGATCCGCGACTGCGCCAAAAGCACCGTCGCGCGCTGCCAGTGCATCGGCGAGCGGTTGCGACGGATCGAGCACGACAGGGCCGAACAGCGGATAGGCGGCGTCGACACCCTTCATCTCGACCAGCGTTGCCTGACCGTCGGCGGCGCGCGCCATGGCGCGCATGGTTGCCGCGCTCGAAACCTGCCCCTGGCTTTTGAGAAATTCGCGCTCATTTGCTTCGGCTTCGCGCTGGATCAGTGTGAAAGCCAGGTCGCCGCCGAGGATGACGCGACCCTCGCGCGCCAGCCCATCGGCCAAGCTCGCAGCCAGCGAACCTACGCCGCCGATCGCCATGCTTCCAAGCGCGATGCAAGCGAGGAACACGTAGAAGCCGCGCAGACCGCCGCGCAGCTCGCGCAAGGCAAAACGCAGCGGCAGCCAATACCCATTCCCAGTCGCGACTGTCGAAATGCTCATGGCGGGGTCACGCCATCGATGCGGCCCGAGCGCAATCGCACGACACGTCCGCAACGCGCGGCCAAAACAGAATCATGCGTCACCAGAACCAAAGTCGTTCCGCGTTTTGTATGGCCGGCAAACAACAGATCGATGATCTGCTTTCCCGTGTCCTCGTCCAGATTACCGGTCGGCTCGTCCGCGACCAGGATTTGCGGATTAGGCGCGAGCGCGCGAGCAAGTGCAACACGCTGCTGCTCGCCGCCCGATAATTCGGCCGGGTAGTGATTGAGCCGCTCACCGAGGCCGACGGCCGCGAGTTCATCGCGCGCGCGCACATGCGCGTCTGCGACACCGGTCAATTCGAGCGGGACCGCGACATTTTCCATCGCGGTCATGGTCGGGATCAGGTGGAAGGACTGGAACACGATTCCAATATGACGGCCGCGAAAGCGCGCCAGGGCATCCTCATCGAGGGCGCTCAGATTCTCCCCCGCCACGGTCACCGTGCCCCTGTCAGCACGTTCAAGGCCCGCCATCACCATCAACAATGTCGATTTTCCGGAGCCGGATGGGCCCACCAAGCCAATTGCCTCGCCGTTACCTATATGTAGGTTGATATCCTTGAGGATATGAACACGGGCCGCTCCGTGCCCGAGCGAGAGATTCACACCGGCAAGCGCAATGACCGACCCAGCCTGGGAATTAGTATTCATGAGACCTCATATGTCACAACCCCGCTCATATGGGAGGAGCCCCGCCTGGGTCCAGCGTCTTGCAGTATGGGCGCTGGCGGCCGTCATCTTCATATTGCTCGCGGGTGGATCCGTGAGCGCGGCCGAACGGTCTGTCAAAATTGTGGTGCTCGGCGACTCACTCAGCGCCGGTTTCGGATTGCCCCTCGATGCAGCTTTTCCGGCGAGACTGGCGGAGGCGCTAAAGGCCAAAGGCATCGCGGCAACGATCGCCAATGCGGGCGTGTCCGGCGACACCGCCTCCGGCGGCCTCACCCGCCTCGACTGGTCGGTTCCGGAAGGAACGGATGCAGTTATTCTCGAACTCGGCGCGAACGACGCGCTGCGCGGACTTGATCCGAACCTCACCAAGGCTGCGCTCAATACAATTCTGGGCAAATTGAAGGACCGTCATATCGTCGTCTTGTTGGCCGGGATGCAGGCGCCGCGCAACTTGGGCGCCGATTATGTGCGCGATTTCGATGCGATTTACCCAACGCTTGCCTCGACTCACTCGGTCGTCTTTTATCCATTCTTTCTCGAAGGGGTAGCTGCCGATCCCAAATTGAATCAGAGCGATGGCTTGCATCCAAATGCTGCCGGGGTCGACGTGATTGTGGCGCGTATTCTGCCGCGGGTTGAGGAATTGATTGCCCGGGCGCGCACCGCACGGGGCTCGTAGTTGGAAGTCTCGCTATGCCACGTCTCTTCACTGGCGTTGAAATTCCGTCCGATGTCGGGCAAGCGCTTGCGACACTGCGCGGCGGCTTGCCGGGTGCGCGCTGGATCGATCCTGAAAACTACCACCTGACTTTACGGTTCATTGGCGACGTCGACGACGATGTTGCCCAGGAAGTTGCCTCTCTGCTTGGGCGCGTCAAACGTGGATCGTTCGAATTGCACATGGATGGGCTCACCTTCTTTGGCGGCCGAAAGCCGCGCGCGGTGGTCGCGAGCGTTTCGCCCGCCCAGGCCCTGCTCGATGTACAGGCTGAGCACGAACGGCTGATGCAACGCATCGGTCTGGATCCGGAAGGGCGCAAGTTTACGCCGCATGTAACGCTGGCCCGCCTGCGCGAGTCTTCCAGTCAGCAGGTCGCCGAATATCTTTCGGCCCGCGGCTATTTCCGCACCTCGCCTTTCCGCGTCTCGCGCTTCGTGCTTTTTTCCTCGCGTGCCTCTGTCGGCGGCGGCCCCTACGTTGTCGAGGCGAGTTATCCGCTCAGCGTCTGATTTCCTCACGCGGGATTGAGCAGCCGTGACTGCACGTCGAGGATCGCGTTCGCGACACCGTGCGCATCGGCAACCGCCTCGCGCACCAGCGACAATGCCGTAAAGCGCGGTGGATCAACTTCGCCGACCACGCTGCCGAAATCGAATTTCAGATCGGCTTCGAATTTGCGGGCGAGCTGCTGCATGCGGTGGTTCTCAACGAGGCAATGCATTTGCAGCGATTTGATGCCGCGGTTGCGTGCGCTCAGGAGCGTACGTTCAAGCAATGCGGTGCCGACACCATGGCTCTGCCAAGGCTGTTCGATGCTGAAAGCGGCTTCCCCTTCACGCGCGAATGGCGAGCCCAGCGAGCGCAGCTCGGCCGCTCCGCGCAGGGTGCCGTCCACGAAGAAACCATGCACCACCGTCCCGAATTCCTTGGCCGAGGCCGCGTGCCGCACAATGAGTTCATCGGCGACCGCGCCGGAAAAACGTCGACTCCGGCTTTCGCGATCCAGGCGGAGCAAATGGTCGCGATAGGCATCGGTTTCGCTGATCCACAATTTACGGATCGTGCCGTTATCAGGCAAAGGCTCGTCCATATCGGATCTCCTCAAAATCAAGTCGGCCTGCCAGTCAGGTTCCTGCTGCGGCGGCTCGTGCCGCGAATCGTTGCTGGTATATAGATGGTGCATTGCAGCAATAATTCGACGCAAACGAGGTTCCGTGGACCCTCATGCGCAGAAAACGCATAGCTTCCAATGCGTTACCGCACATTTTGTGCGCAATATGACCGAAATAGCCGCACGGTGATTTACAGCGGCCGCAGTTCACCCTAGGTGTCGCGACAAGTGCCCGCGCTTCCTTCGCCTTAAACCCTCATGTCCGAGACCTTCAGCACCCGCTACGCTGCGTTGGTTACCGCCGGAAAGATCGAGGCCGATCCGGGACAGGCGACCTTGGCCCGGCAATTGACCGCGCTTGAACACCGGCTCGACCAGCACCGTTTGGCCCGCAAATCATCGTCGCTCGGGTGGCTGTTCGGCCAACGCGAGCAGGCCGGCGCTCCGCTGAAGGGCCTGTATGTCTACGGCGATGTCGGGCGTGGCAAGACAATGCTGATGGACCTGTTCTTCGAAACCAGCGCGGTGGTGCGAAAGCGTCGTGTACACTTTCACGAGTTCATGGCCGACGTGCACGAACGCGTTCACGTTTTCCGACAGGACATCAAAAACGGCGAGACGAGCGACCAAGATCCAATTCAGCGCACTGCGGCCGCGATCTCGCAGGAAAGCTGGCTCCTGTGTTTCGACGAATTCCATGTCACCGATATCGCCGACGCCATGATCCTCGGCCGCCTGTTCACGCGGCTGTTCGAACTCGGCGTCGTTGTCGTGGCGACATCAAACCTGCCGCCAATCGAACTCTACATGGACGGGCTTAATCGTGCGCTGTTCCTGCCATTCATCGCGCTTCTGGAACGGCAATGCGTGGTGGTGCGATTGGACGCCCGCACCGACTTCCGGTTGGAAAAACTGACCGGCGTACCGACCTGGTATGTGCCGGATGACAGCAGGGCCGACGCTGCGCTCGACGAAGCATGGCGGCGCCTAGCAGGCAATTACTCCGGCGCACCTCACAATCTGATGGTGAAAGGACACACAGTGCATGTCCCAAAGGCGGCAATGGGTGTTGCGCGTTTTTCCTTCGACGATCTGTGCGCGCAGCCGCTTGCAGCGAGCGACTACATCAGGATTGCGCACGAATTCCATACCATCGTGCTCGACCATATTCCGGTGATGGACTATGCGCAGCGCAACGAAGCCAAGCGTTTCATCATCCTGATCGATACGCTCTACGACCATGCGGTGAAACTGCTTGCCTCGGCAAAAGCACAACCGGACGAGCTTTACGTTGCGACCGAGGGCTACGAGGCCAATGAGTTCAAGCGGACGGCTTCGCGGCTGATCGAAATGCGCTCGCAGGGCTACCTTGGTCTGCCGCATGGGCCACGGCAGGGCCCGACAATCGACGTCGAAAAAATTATCGAGACCTGACCGGCAAACGCGCAGCGCCGCAATGGCGCCGCGCGTGGATTTTCAGGCGATAGGGCTGGACTTGGGAATGGCGCTAGTGTGGTATAATGTATACAAGACGGCGGACAGGAATGTTCGTATCTTGTGGGGGCAATGCCGACCGGTTAACCACCTCCCGGCCGTGCTCCGCGGCAGCAGCAAGTCGAGAGTTTCCCCACCATGGCGCGTAACAAGATTGCGTTGATCGGCGCTGGCCAGATTGGCGGCACGCTGGCCCATCTCATCGGATTGAAAGAACTCGGCGATGTCGTGATGTTCGACGTCATGGAGGGCATTCCGCAAGGCAAGGCTCTCGACATCGCGGAATCCTCACCGGTCAATGACTTCGATGCAAAATTCACCGGCACCAATACTTACGAGGGGATTGAAGGCGCTGACGTGTGCATCGTCACAGCGGGCGTACCGCGCAAACCCGGCATGAGCCGCGACGATCTGCTCGACATAAACCTCAAGGTCATGGGGCAGGTTGGTTCCGGCATCAAGAAATATGCACCGAACGCGTTTATCATCTGCATCACCAATCCACTCGACGCCATGGTGTGGGCGCTGCAAAAGAGCTGCGGTCTGCCGCAGCACAAAGTGGTTGGAATGGCGGGCGTGCTCGATTCGGCACGCTTTCGTTATTTCCTTGCCGACGAATTTCAAGTCTCCGTGGAAGACGTCACAGCTTTCGTTCTTGGCGGACATGGCGACACTATGGTGCCACTTATCCGCTATTCCGCGGTTGCTGGAATTCCGGTGCCCGACTTGGTGAAGATGGGCTGGACGACGCAGTCGCGCGTCGACGACATCATCAAGCGCACCGCGAATGGCGGCGCCGAAATCGTCAATTTGCTCAAAACCGGTTCGGCCTTTTACGCGCCAGCGTCTTCGGCAATTGCGATGGCGGAAAGCTATTTGTTGGACAAAAAACGGGTATTGCCTTGCGCCGCCTGGCTCAACGGCGAATATGGCATCAAAGATCTTTATGTCGGCGTGCCTGTGGTGATTGGCGCCAAAGGCGTCGAACGCATCGTCGAGATCGAGCTCAACAGCGGCGAACGCGCGATGTTCGAAAAATCAGCCGCCGCCGTGCAAGGACTCGTCGACGCCTGCAAGAAGATCGCGCCCAATCTCGATAACTAAACCAAGCCGGCGTTCTCCGCCGGGAGCATGTCATGAATATTCACGAATATCAGGCGAAGGCGGTCTTGCGCGAATTTGGTGTGCCGGTGCCGCGTGGTGTCCCTGCTTTCAGCGTGGACGAAGCAATCAAGGGCGCGCAGGAACTTGGCGGGCCGATCTGGGTCGTGAAGGCCCAGATTCATGCTGGCGGACGTGGCAAGGCCGGTGGCGTCAAGGTGGTGAAATCCATCGACGATGTGAGGAAGGAATCTGCGCGCATACTCGGCTCGACGCTTGTCACGCATCAGACCGGTCCGCATGGCAAGAAGGTCAATCGGCTCTATATCGAAGAGGGCTCGGCCATCGATCGCGAATTCTATCTTTCGGCGCTGATCGATCGCGAAACCTCGCGCGTTGCATTTGTCGTGTCCACCGAAGGCGGAATGGACATCGAGGAAGTCGCGCACAAGACGCCTGAAAAGATCCTCACCTTTTCTGTCGATCCGGCAACCGGGATCATGCCGCATCATGGCCGCCGCGTGGCGCAGGCCCTGAAGCTTTCGGGCGATCTCGCCAAACAGATCGAAGCCATCCTGCCCAAACTCTATTCCGCCTTCACGACGAAGGACATGAGCCTGCTCGAGATCAATCCTCTGGTGGTGACCCAGGACAAAAAGATCATCTGTCTTGACGCCAAGGTCGGCTTCGACGGCAACGCGCTTTATCGGCATCCCGACATTGTCGCGCTGCGCGATCTCACCGAGGAAGACGAAAAGGAGATCGAGGCCTCGAAGTATGATCTCAACTATATCGCTCTCGATGGCTCGATCGGCTGCATGGTCAACGGCGCCGGCCTGGCCATGGCAACCATGGACATCATCAAGCTCTACGGAATGGCGCCGGCCAACTTTCTTGACGTTGGCGGCAGCGCGACAAAAGAGAAGGTGACTGCGGCGTTCAAGATCATCACCTCTGATCCGAACGTCAAAGGCATCCTGGTCAATATTTTCGGTGGCATCATGAAATGCGACGTGATTGCGGAAGGCGTGGTCGCAGCGGTGAAGGAAGTAGGTTTAAAGGTACCGTTGGTCGTCCGTCTCGAAGGCACCAACGTCGATTTGGGTAAAAAAATTATCGCCGAGTCGAAGCTCAACGTGACGTCGGGCGACGATCTCGACGATGCCGCGCAAAAAATTGTCAAAGCCGTGAAGGGGGCCGCGTAATGGCTGTCCTCATCGACAAGAACACCAAGGTCATTTGTCAGGGCTTTACTGGCAAGAACGGCACCTTCCACTCGCAGGCTGCGATTGCCTACGGCACCAAAATGGTCGGAGGCACGTCGCCCGGCAAAGGCGGCTCGACCCATCTCGATTTGCCGGTGTTCGATACGGTCGCCGAGGCGAAAGAAAAGACGAAATGCGATGCCAGCGTGATCTATGTGCCGCCCGCGGGCGCCGGTGATGCCATTTGCGAGGCAATTCAGGCCGAGATTTCGCTCATCGTTTGTATCACCGAGGGCATTCCGGTGATGGATATGGTCAAGGTCAAGCGCTCGCTTTCGGGGTCGAGATCACGGCTGATCGGCCCGAATTGCCCGGGCGTGATGACGGCGGGCGAGTGTAAGATCGGCATCATGCCGGGCAACATCTTCAAGCCGGGGAAAGTCGGCATCGTGTCGCGCTCGGGCACCCTCACTTACGAAGCTGTGTTTCAGACCAGCCGCGAAAACCTTGGTCAGACGACGGCGGTGGGCATCGGTGGCGATCCGGTGAAGGGCACCGAATTCATTGCGGTGCTGGAGATGTTCCTGGCTGACCCGAAGACAGAGTCGATCGTCATGATCGGTGAGATTGGGGGGTCGGCGGAAGAAGACGCCGCGCAATTCCTCAAGGACGAGGCCAAGCGGGGCCGCAAGAAGCCGATGGTTGGCTTTATTGCCGGGCGTACGGCGCCGCCCGGCCGGCGCATGGGTCATGCCGGCGCAATCATTTCCGGCGGAAAGGGTGACGCAGAGTCCAAAATTGCGGCAATGGAATCGGCCGGAATCAAGGTATCACCGTCCCCTGCCAGAATCGGGAAAACGCTGGTGGAAGTACTGAAGTCATGATTCAGTCCTTAGGCCTTTCGTAGACTTACAGACG
>Ga0335077_10001151_pt1 | contig 30930 bp, 32 predicted proteins | sample Lox_Sample_31_FD_207151 | JGI IMG/M metagenome (GOLD analysis project Ga0335077, IMG submission 207151) | Soil microbial communities from Loxahatchee National Wildlife Refuge, Florida, United States - Lox_Sample_3.1 | ecosystem: Environmental > Terrestrial > Soil > Wetlands | place: USA... | reverse complement strand
TTCGCGCCAACCGGCGTCACCGGCGTCGCTGTCCGGGACACCCGGGCCGGCGCATGCCGAGTCGCGTAAGAACACGGCAAGCTCGGGACCCGGGAGCAGGCCCTCCAGCACGCCGCCCTGCCGGAAACCCATCCGCGCCGACGCGCCGGCAAGCACGCCGGACAGGTCGCCGCCGCCGCACAGCCAGATCCCCTGCTCCGCAAGCCCGCCGGCGGGCGGCCGGCCGCGCCCGCTGCCGCGGCCACCGGCACCGGCACCGGCACCGGCACCACAGCCGCCATCACGAGGCGAGACAGCCGACCCGCCAGTTGCGGGCAACGGGCTCACCTCCAACCAAGACAGGTGCCTGGAACAGCTTCCTAGAACAGTTTATCGCAAGATCCACGTTTTCGTACATGTGTTCGCACGTCAATTGCCGTCGCTCATACCCCAGCCGCAGACCGCAACGGCCCCGTGGTTCCCGGTTCCCGGCTGTCATGCCCGGCCGGGCGGATCACTTCGACCCCGGCCCGGCGGGCCTCGCGGCACCCGGGAAACCGGCCGCACCCAAAGCGCGGCGCACCGGCCCCGGATCCACGACCCGGCCCGGCCCGCGCCCGGCCGCCGTGACCGGGGCTAGCCCAGGGCTAGCCCAGGCCGGCGTACACGGTCCAGCGCACTCGGCGTGCGTGGCCCGGCCGGTTTATCCCGGCGCTTTCCACCCAGCTGACACCGCCCTCCACAGCCTCCTCAACCAGCCCAATCAGAACAAGATGCCACGCCGCTCACCCCGGCCGCTCACTTCCCGGACCCGGCTGCGTCCCCCGCCTCCCACCGCGCCGCGGCCACCACCTGTGCATTCGTCAACGTCACCGGCGGCATGTCCTGGGTTAGCCGGAGGAGCCGGCTCATCGGCGGGCCCGTGACGCGTTCACCTCTGCGGGCCTTCACCTCCGCAGGCCTTCATTTCTGCGGGCCTTCATTTCTGTGGGCCCCGAGAGCGCCATTGTCGGCGTACCATTGAGTGGTTGCGCACGTCCCTTAAGAGCGTGCTCGCGCTCGCCGCGGCAGGCACCTTCGCCATCGGAGCCGCCGCCGCGTCGGCACTCGCTGTGCCTGCGACGCGGGCCGCCAAGCAGCAGGTCACGCCACGTGCGGCGACACCCATCAAGCACGTTGTCGTCATATTCCAGGAGAACGTCAGCTTCGACCATTACTTCGGGACCTATCCCAACGCCGCGAACACAGACGGTCAACCCTTCCACGCCAAGCCTGGCACGCCGGCCGTGAACGGTCTGAGCGGCGCGTTGCTGACGCACAACCCCAACGAGGACAACCCACGGCGGCTCAGCCCTTCGCAGGCGCTCACCTGTGACCAGGACCACGCCTACACCGCCGAGCAGAAGGCCTTCGATGACGGGCGGATGGACAAGTTCGTGCAGTTCACTGGCAACAGCAGCTGCACGGCCCCCGCCGCGCACCCGGCGGGCCTTGTCATGGACTACTTCGACGGCAACTCCGTCACCGGCTTGTGGAACTACGCGCAAAGGTTCTCGTTGACCGACGACTCCTTTGACGCCCAGTTCGGGCCGTCCACCCCCGGCGCCCTCAACCTGGTCTCAGGCCAGACCCACGGAGCGGTCGGCCTGAATGCCGCGGGCCATGTGGTCCCGGATCCCGGCGTGATCGGCACCCCCGACGCGAGCGGGGTCGGCACCCTCTACAACGACCAGGATCCCTACTTCGACGACTGTTCCAACCACACCGGTGTGCCAACCACCGGGCCGATGATCAAGATGACCGGCCAGAACATCGGCGACCTGCTCAACGCGAAGCGAATCACCTGGGGCTGGTTCGAGGGTGGCTTCGCGCCGACGGGCACGACGGCCAGCGGCACAGCCGTCTGCGGCGCGACGCACACGAACATCGGCGGCGCGGCGGTCGCGGACTACATCCCGCACCACGAGCCATTCGAGTACTATGCCTCCACCGCCAACCCGCACCACGTGGCGCCGAAGAACGTCGCGGAGGTCGGCCACAACGGGCCGGCCAATCACCAGTACGACCTGTCGTGGTTCGGCAAGGCGCTGGACAGCGGCAACCTGCCTACGGTCAGCTTCCTCAAGGCCCCCGCGTACCAGGACGGGCACGCGGGATACTCCGATCCGATCGACGAGCAGCATTTCCTGGTCGCCACGATCAACTCGATCGAGCGCTCGGCCTACTGGCATAACTCCGCGATCGTGATCAACTATGACGACTCTGACGGCTGGTACGACCATGTGATGCCGCCGATCATCAACCCCTCGGCCGACCCGGCGACTGACGCGCTGAACGGGCCAGGCGTGTGCGCGAACGGTGCCCGGCTCGGTGGCTACCAGGACCGCTGCGGCCATGGCCAGCGGCTGCCGATGCTGGTGATCTCGCCGTACGCGAAGGTCAACTACGTCGACAGTACGCGCACCGACCAGACCTCGATCATCGGTTTCATCGAGGACAACTGGCTGGGCGGGCGGCGGATCGGCGGCGGCTCGTACGACGCGCTGGCCGGCTCGCTCAACGGCATGCTGAGCTTCCGCCACCCCGACTTCCGCCCGCTGATCCTCAATCCCGAGACCGGCGAGCCCGGGACGTAACATTCATGATCCCGGAGCTGCCGGTGGATCTCCCGGCAACGCTCCGGGATCACGGTCAGGACGGCTGCCGCGTGACATGTCAGCGTTTCGTGATGCGCGCCTACCTGCGCAGTTGGGCGCCAACGGCGAGCGCGTTCAGCTTGTCCGGGTTGTTCACCAGGTAAAGTGCCTGCACTTGGCCAGCCACGACGTCAAAGCTCAGCACGACGATCGGTACCGGGCCATCGAAGCCGACGATCCCTGGCGCGCCGTTGACGTTGGCGATCTCGATCCGGAGGCCGACCACGTTCCCAGCGACCGCGAGCAGGAACCGCGCGACCTTGTCCGCGCCCGTGATGATCCGCCGCGGCGCCTTCGCCTTGCCGCCGGAGTCGGACACGAGCCGCACACCGGGCGCCAGCAACGACATCAGCTGCCCCAGATCGCCGCCGACACACGCGGCAAGGAACTGCTCGGTCACCCGGCGCTGCTCCTGCCTGTCCGCGGCGAACCGCGGCCGCCGCGCCTGCACGTGCTCGCGTGCCCGGTGCGCGAGCTGGCGCACGCCGGCCTCGCTGCGCCCGAGTGACGCGGCGATCTCACCATGGCTGTAACCGAACACTTCGTGGAGAACGAACACCGCCCGCTCCAGCGGCGTCAGCGTCTCGAGGACCACCAATACCGCCATCGACACCGACTCGGCGGTTTCGACATTCTCGGCGATGTCCGGGGCGACAAGCAGCGGTTCTGGCAGCCAAGGGCCGACATACGACTCGCGCTGCACCTGCGCGGAGCGGAGCCGGTTCAGCGACGTATTCGTGACGATCCGGACCAGGTAGGCGCGGGGTTGCTCGATCGAGGAGCGATCAGCGGCGGTCCACCGGAGCCAGGCATCCTGCACGACGTCCTCGGCGTCCGTAACGCTGCCCAGCATCCGGTAGGCGACGCCGAAGAGCACCATTCTATGTTCTTCGAAGACCATCGCTTCCGGCGTTCCTGCGGTCGCGCCGGTCATGGGTGCCGCCCCCCGGTAGGCACGCCGCGACGGTCGGCGAACCCCTGCCCGCTCAGCCCGAACGCCGCGTTGATCCGGGATCTGACGTTCTCCAGGGCGATCATCGCGGTCAGCTCGACTAGCTGTGCCTCCGTGAGACCCGTGCGCGGGCGCGCCACCAGTTCGTCGGTCACCTCGGGCGGTGTCGCTGTCATCGCTTCGGCGTACTCCAGCGTCAGCCGTTCGGTATCTGTGAACAAATTGCGGTCGCGCCAATGAGCCACGGCGCCGATCTTCTCCGCCGGGATACCGTTCGTCCTCAGCTCCCACTGGCCGAAGTCGATGCACCAGGCGCAGCCAATCCGGATCGCCGCGGCCATCATGGCCAGATCCTTCAGCTGGCGGCCGGCCCGGTCCCAGCGCCGCGCCGCCAGCTCGTACCGTGCCTGCGCGCGCAGCACGCCTGGGTGATGCCCGAGGACTGCGCCCGGGTCGAGCAGCACACCGTACTTCCGCCGCGAGTACCAGCTGGCGGGCCAATATGTCACACTGCGCGGCGGGCGCAGCGAAATCCGTGTCATCTCCTGAACTCCTCCGGGTTCTGCGGCACCTGCCGGTGCCCCCTACCCGTGCAGACACGCCACGCTCGCCGGTCGTGACATCGCGGCCGCATTGGCCTTGTGCGCCGCGGTAAAGCCGGCCCGGTGGATCAGGTCAGGTCCCTCGCGAGTCTCGACGCGGTCGCCCCGACCTGCCGTAGCTCGCCAGCGCCGATGCGGTCGAGGAAGCATTCGCGGATGCACTGGTGATAAGTCGGCGTCGCCCCCGCCAGACGGCGGCTGCCAGCAGCGGTAAGCACCGCGTACAGGCCGCGAGCGTCGCTTGTACAGGCATGCCTTTCGACCAGGCCCTCCCGTTCCAGCCTGTCCACCAGGCGGGTGAGGCCACTGCGTGAGAGCAGGACCCGGTCGGCCAGGTCATTCATCCGCAGCCGGCGCTGTGGTGCGTTCGCGAGCTGCTGCAATACCTCGAAAGACGCCAGCGGCAGGTCGTGCCGGTCGAGAAGCTCGGCCTCAATCCGGCGCATGATCGTGACCTGGGCCCGCTGCAGACTCCGCCATACGGCGAGTTCCTCGGGTGAGATCACGTCGGCAAGCACATTCACCAGGCCATGCTAATGGCGCTCGCACCTGGCGAACCGATTGACCCGGTCGACGCCCGCCCTGCCTCTCCGCTCCGCCGTGCCTCTCCGCTCCGCCGTGCCTCTCCGCTCCGCCGTGCCTGGCCGCCGCGAGCGTGTGGCGCCGAACGCGGCGAGGGACGCAGGGGTGCGGACGGTCGGCAGCGCCGCTCGGGCCGTCGGAGCGCGCTTACGGCGCACCGTAACATGGGGGTATGACGACTGTGCCCACCCCCGAGCAGGTGACTCAGGCTCTCAGCCGAGTGCTCGATCCTGACATACGCCGCCCCATTACCGAGCTCGGCATGGTCAAGGACGTCACGATCGCACCGGACGGGGCCGTCCGCGTGGACGTCTATCTGACCGTCGCGGGCTGCCCGATGAGGGACAAGATCACGAACGACGTCACCGCCGTGGTGAGCAGGTTGACCGGCGTGTCGAACGTCGAGGTCGGGCTCGACGTGATGAGCGATGAGCAGCGACGCGGACTGCAGGACCAGTTGCGCGGCGGCCAGCCGGAACGCGAGATCCCGTTCGCCAAGCCCTCCTCGCTGACCCGCGTGTACGCCGTCGCAAGCGGCAAGGGCGGCGTCGGCAAGTCGTCGGTTACGGTGAATCTTGCTGCCGCGCTCGCCGACAGCGGGCAGAACGTCGGGGTGGTGGACGCGGACATCTACGGCCATTCGGTGCCACGGATGCTTGGCGTCACGACCCGACCCACCCAGGTCGAGCAGATGATCATGCCGCCCACGGCGCATGACATCAAGGTCATCTCGATCGGCATGTTCACCAAGGGCAACACGCCGGTGGTCTGGCGCGGGCCGATGCTGCACCGGGCCCTCGAGCAGTTCCTCGCCGATGTCTATTGGGGCGACTTGGACGTTCTCCTCATGGACTTGCCACCGGGCACTGGTGACATCGCGATCTCCGTCGCCCAGTTGCTGCCGACGGCCGAACTGCTCCTGGTGACAACCCCGCAGATCGCCGCCGCCGAGGTCGCAGAACGCGCAGGGGCTATCTCGATACAGACCCACCAGCGCATCGCAGGAGTGATCGAGAACATGTCCTACCTGCCCTGCCAGCACTGCGGTGAGCGGGTGGACGTGTTCGGCAGCGGCGGGGGCGAGGCAGTTGCCGACGCCCTGACCCGCATCACGGGGACCCGGGTCCCGCTGCTCGGGAAGATTCCGATCGACCCCACGCTCCGTGAGGGTGGGGACGCCGGCGTGCCGCTCACTCTCAGCGACCCTGCGTCAGCGGCCGGCTCGATCCTCCGTGAGATCGCGGACGGACTCGGGAGCCGGACACGCGGGCTGGCCGGCCGCCCGCTTGGCCTCACACCTGTGCAACCGCGACGCGGTGACCGAAGCCCTGTAACCGCAACCCCGGATTAGCCTTAACGGCTGCGCGGGCCGGCCCTGCGGGCCATCACGCCTGGCAGGGGTTCCGGTGTTCGCCTGCCGACCTGTACGATCTTGACGACCGCGGGCCCAGCGGGGTTGCCACGCCTTGCGGGGTGTGGGGTCTCGTTCCCCGCGGCAGCACAGTTCGGAGCTGAATGCTCAGGTTGCCTCTGGGTCGTAGGGAGGGCGCTCGCCAGCCGGGAGTGACCGCCCCGCGGCGGCGCCCCCCGCGGCGGCGCCCCCCGCTGCCCCGTCCCCCGCGTAATGCGCCGGCCCGGATTCGCTGAGGTCATCAAGGTCATCGAACAGATGCTTGCGCACGAAATTCTTCGGATTCAGATCAGCGATGTCGAAGTCGGAGAACTCGGGCCCGAGCCCTTCCTGCAGGTCAGCCTTGGCGCTATCGGCCAGTCGGCGGAGATCCCGCAGGGCGCGCCCCGCCTGCGCGGCGATCTTGGGCAGCTGATCGGGCCCGAACAGGACGAGCGCGATCACGCCTAGCACCAGGATCTTGCCGATGGACAGGTCGAACACACGGATCTCCACCAAAACGACGGGATCCGCCGGGGCAGGTGCCCGGCGACATCTCTAATGTAAACCGTCGATCGCCAGCTCAGGCACGCGTGCATCCTGCTTGTCGGGTTCAGGACGAACTGGCGAACCCCAGAGTGAGCGTGACGGTGTGCTCCGAGGCGCCTCGCTTGTAGGTGATTCGCACCTTGTCGCCCGGCTGGTGGCTGCGGATGTCCACGATCAGTTCATCGGCGCTGGTGACCGGGTTTCCGTTGAAGGCCACGATCACGTCGCCGGGCCGCAGGCCGGCCTTGGCGCTCGGCCCGCCGGGCAGGATCGGCGTCTGTCCCCCGGTGGCCGACCTCGCTATCCGCGCGCCAACGCCTGTGTAGGACATGTCGATGACCGCGCCGATGACCGAGTGGACCGCCTGGCCGGTCTGCACGAGTTCCTGCGCGACGCGACTGACCTGGTTGATCGGGATAGCGAACCCAAGGCCGATGCTGCCGCTCTGCCCGCTGCCGCCGATCGAGGTTCCGCCCAGCGTGGCTATGGCTGAGTTAACGCCCACGACCTGGCCCACCGCGTTCACCAGCGGGCCGCCGGAATTCCCCGGGTTGATCGGCGCATCGGTCTGGATCGCGTCGATGTACGCCTCCGACGCGCTGCCCGTCTGATCCCCGGCCTGGACGGGGCGGTTGAGCGCGCTCACGATGCCGCTGGTCACCGTACCCGCGAGCCCGAGTGGTGAGCCGACGGCGATCACCGGGTCGCCGACCACCACGCCATCGGAGTTGCCCAGCTGGACGGGGAGCAGATGAGAAATACCTTGCGGCTGGAGCACGGCAATGTCCGAGTAGGGGTCGGTACCGACCAGTCTGGCGGGCGCGGTCTGGGCACTATTGAAGACAACCTGGAGTTTGGCGCCCTTGACCTGGCCGTCGAGGGTGACCACGTGGTTGTTGGTGATGATGTAGCCGCCGTTGATGATGAAGCCGGAGCCGGTTCCGGTCCCGCCGTTCACCTTGATCATGACGACGCTGGGCAGGATTTTCGCGGCAATTCCCGCGATGGAATTCGGCGGCCTGTTCGTCACCGCCGACGGTATCGGCCCGGGATTGTAGGCCTGGCCGGTCACCGTGCCCGACGCACCGCGCGAGCCGTAGTAGCCTCCGATGAGCCCGCCCAGAAGCGCCGCGACCACCGCGATGGACAGACCGAGCGTGACTAGGGTGCCGGTCCTCGGTCCGCTCCGCTCCACCGGTCGGCCGAGTGTGTCCGCAGGCCAGGCGGGCGCAGGTGGCAGGCTGCCGAACCGCGCTGGCCCGACTGGCGCCGGCCCACCCGGCCCGCCTGGCGCTGACCCGACTGGCCCGACCGGCCCCGGCCCGACCGGCCCTGGCCCGACCGGCCCCGGCCCTGACCCACCTGACCCGACTGGCGCTGACCCGACTGGCGCTGGCCCGCCTGGCGCTGGCCCGCCTGGCCCGACTGGCGCTGACCCGACTGGCCCGACCGGCCCCGGCCCCGGCCCGACCGGCCCCGGCCCTGACCCACCTGACCCGACTGGCGCTGACCCGACTGGCGCTGGCCCGCCTGGCCCGACTGGCGCTGACCCGACTGGCGCTGGCCCGACTGGCCCCCCTGACGCGCTGTCGGCTGGGCCTCGCTCATAGCTGCCAAGCCACGGCTGGTAAGCCACAGAGCCTGGCTGGTAGCCCTCGGAAAGCTGCTGATGGGGCGCTGGGCCTGCCTGGTGACGAAACCCAGGCCCCTGCGGCCCGGCGGTGGGCTCGAGTGGATCCGCGGCTGCGCCCGGTGGCAGAGCCGCGGGCCAGAGTGGTTGTGGCGTTGCACTGGGCGGAGGCGGCCACCCGACTCCGGGAGACGGCGAACCGGCAGCGGGGGACGGCGAACCGGCGCCGGGCGGCGAGGCGCCAGGCCACAACGCATGCCCGCCTGCGCTCGGAGGCGGCGCGTCAGGCCTCAGCGGCTGCCACCCGTCGCAGGGCCCTAGTGCCGTCGGCGAGCCCGTTCCCCCGCCCTGGCGACGATTCCCGCCCTGAGCGAGCCCCCAGCCCGGGCCGGATTCATCCTGCCCGGGCACACCATGCCCCTGCTCCGGACGCTCAAACTCGGCACGCCCTGCCCCGGCATCCGGAACGTCGGCACGCTCAACCTCGGCAAGCTCGGACACCTGGTGCTCGGGATCGGCAGGCTCCGCGCGCCCAGGCCCCGCGCGCCCAGGCCCCGCGCGCCCAGGCTCTGGTGCCGGCGGCCACGCCTCCGGCTCCACACGCCCGGGTTCGTCGCTCGTCATGTCCCTACTCCCTGCACTCCAGCGCCGCGTGAGCACAGCGTGCCCCGCGTTGTCCACCCGCGGCGCCGCCCGCTTGTGCACGCCAGTGGCCTTAAGGGGAGTCTTTTGCGCATACGGTGCCCAGATGGCTGCAACGCCGCGAGGTGCCTGCCTGGGTGCCGTCGTGGACCGTCGTGGACCGTCGTGGACCACACAGCCAAGAAGACCCCCCTTACAGAAAACCAGCGTAAACGCGCCCAAACTACCCGTGGCATAGATGCGCTTCCGGGTGTTGCGTGCCCGCGCAATGACCCTTTCATGCATGTCGGCCCGACATTACCGGGCCAATCATGATCCGCACCCCACAAGTCGGCCGCAGGTGGTGCACTCTCAGCGGAATGGGTTAACCCAGGAAATGACGCGCCCGAATCCATGGCCGATGCGCGACCAGAACCCACGCTGGGCGTCGTATGGCAAGGCCCTGACGGCCGCCCCAATCGTCGCGGCGGGGGCGTCGGCGATGACAGTGAGGACGTGCCCATGACTGGACCAGGTGATCCCTTGCCCGGCCGGGTCCCGCGCGTAGACGGTCCGCCCGGCAACATCGACCTGGCGCCAGCCGACGAGTCTGGATGGCAGATCACCGCGCTGCACGAACAGCGACACGCCAGCAAGCCCATCTGAGTAGCCAAGCTCGAACACCGGGCCCGAAGCCGTGACTGCCTGTCGCGCATCGAACAGCACCAGGCCGCCGGGCAACTCGGCCGGCAGCGGCCAGCCTTTTGCCCGCAGCCGGTCGCGGTCCGCGGCGGTTAGGACGTTCCATGGCCTGGCCGCGGCAGCGACGCCGACCCTGGACATCGCCTGCATCGAAGCTGCCGCGGGCAGCCCAGGTCGAAAGTCCACGAAGATGCTATCGTTGATGATCCGAGAGTTGTCATCGAAGAGCTCGCGCCGCAGCGGAATCTTCGTGGCGTCATCCAGCCAGAACTTGGCGGCAAGGGTGCCATCACGGCGACGCGCCTCCACGACCGTGGCGGCCCGGTCACACGCGGAGCCCGCCCCGCCAGCGACGACGTGGTAGTTCGCGGAAAGCAGGTCAAGGGTCTCCTCGGTAACACCGAGCACATCGCCCGGCTGCGCTCCAGGCCCGCCCGCCATAAGTGCCTGACCAGCGGCAGCGGTACCTGCGCCCACGGTCTGCAGCAACGTCCCCTGCCGCGGCTGGTGGGTGATATCCACAGCCACCGTCATCGTGCCGTCCGGGCTCCACCAGGAGATGATCTGGACGCCCGCGTACGATACCGTCCGGCCTGCCGAGGCCGCCTCGTGCAGCAGCACCAAGCCCGGATCGTCATGACCGGTAGTACGCACGGTATTTTGAGGCACGCTCGTTCGGGGCACCGTATTTTGAAGCACCGAGCTACGCGGTGCCCTAACGTCGTCGGCGGCGCGGCGAGCGGCGCCCGCAGCGGGCTCTGCGGACCGCTGGCCGGCCGCCGGGGTTCTGGCGTGGGCGCCCAGCTGCGCACCCGCCGCTCCGTATGGCAACGCCTCTGCGCCTGTGACGATGACGAGGACAGGCGCCAGGATCAGGAAGAGCACCGCCACCGAAGTCACGGCCGAGCCACCCTGCCTGGTCGCAAAGCGGGCGTCGTCGTGGACGGCGGTTCTCACGGTCCCCCGCGCTGTCCGGCCGGGGTCGGCAAGAACGTCGCAGCCGGACTGGCGAAAGGCACCTCGCCTGTTGTCACGGAATGCTCCACCGTGAACATCTCCACCGGCGGGGTAACGTGCGGACCTGGCACCCCCTGCCCGCCGCCGACGACGAAGGACAATCCAGCCACGCCGACGACAAGGAAGGAGACCACACTGGCGATCAGATACTGGGCCCGTCTGCCGCCCGGCAGCCGGCCGTTACGCGACGCTCCGCCGCCCCCGGCCGACCAATAATCAGGCCGCCGGTTCGCGGGTCTGCGCGAGCTCCGCGGCCGGCCGCTGGACACATGGGCGTCCGGGTACATGAGCAAGGCGGAACGCGGACCCTCGGATCTGCGCAACGCCCGCCGTCGGTCACGAACGGGCTCGCCCGGCTCGGCAAACGCCAACAACCGCCCGAACAGGGTCGTGTCCATGGCCGGATCCTCGAGTGCCCCCACGCGCCGTTTGAGCGCCCGCAACGCGGCGGCCTCAGCGCGGCACTCCTCGCACGCAGCCAAATGCACGTACAGACGGTCCCGTTCGTCGTGGCTGAGCTCACCGTCGACAAGCGCGGATAGGCGATCTCCCAGGTGGCTCATGGTTCTTTGACCTGCTCTGACGGTTCAGGTCGCAGCTCCAGCGTCCGCGGTCTGCGGTGGTCGAGAGCGAGCCGTAGATGTGCGCGCCCGCGGTGGATGCGGCTTCGCACCGTCCCCAGTTTCACCCCGAGTGTCGCCGCGATCTCCTCGTAGGACAGGCCCTCGATGTCACAAAGGATCACTGCTGCGCGGTATTCCGGCGGGAGCGACTCAAGCGCGGCGAAGACATCGGCGTCAAGGTGCCGTTCCTCGAATGCCTCAGCGGGGGTGGGGCCTGGGCCATGGAGCCGTTGCACGGCGTCGTCCCCAAGGCCCTCGAATCGTATCCGCTGGCGGCGCCGTGCCATGTCGAGGAAGAGGTTCGTGGTGATCCGGTGCAGCCAGCCCTCGAAGGTGCCCGGCGTGTAGCTCGACAGGGACCGGAAGACGCGGACGAACACCTCCTGTGTGAGGTCCTCCGCGTCGTGGCTGTTACCGGTCAGCCGGTAGGCAAGGCGGTAGACCCGTACGGAGTGGGTTCGGACGATCTCCTCCCAGCTAGGAGGCGTCCAGTTCGGAGTGGCGGCCGGTGGCGCCCCCGTCCCCTTCACGGCCGTCCCCCTCCTCCCGCCTGCCTCCGTCACTACCATCGTGCCCAGTCTTCTCCCATTCCGCCAACTTGCCCGGAGCCGTAGTCCAAGCCTGCAGGAACAACGCCGGATCTGGCTTGCCGGTTCCCTGCTCGGTACGCGCCGAGCGGTCTTGGCCGCGGGCGGCAGCAGTTGGCCGGTATGCTGCGGCAGCAGGCAGGGCATGTTGAAGGGAGGCAGCGATCAGCAGCTCAGAGGCCATACGGGCGTATGTCGAGGGTTTCCTCGCCGAGGACGACCCGCTACGCGCGGCCCGCATGAACGCGGAGGAGGTGGGCGGAGCATCTCCCGTCGGCCCCGGGGCCGGCGCGGTTCTTCGCTTCCTCGCCGCCGCGATCGGCGCGAGGGCGGTCGTGGAAGTGGGTACGGGCTGCGGCACCTCGGGTATCTGGCTGCTGCGCGGTATGCGTCCCGACGGCGTCCTCACCAGCGTCGATGTCGAACCCGAGCATCAGCGGCTCGCCCGCAAAGTGTTCACGGAGGCAGGCTTCGCCAGCAACCGCTACCGCCTTATCAGCGGCCGCGCACTCGATGTGCTGCCGCGCCTGACCGACGGTGGCTACGACATCGTCTTCTGCGACGCCGCCAAGCATGAATACCTCGACTACCTTGCTGAAGGCCTGCGGCTGCTGCGGCCGGGCGGAATCCTTGTGTTCGACAACGCGCTGTGGGGCGGCAGCGTGGCAGATCCCACCCAGCGCGACCCTGACACAGTGGCACTGCGCGAGCTTGCCGCGCAGGTCCGCGACGACGAAGGGCTGATACCCGTGCTGCTGGCCGTTAGCGACGGCCTGCTCGCCGCTATCAAAAAGCCGCTCGCATAGCCGGCCGGCGGCTGGCGGGCCGGCGGCTGGCGGGCCGGCGGCTGGCGGGCCGGCGGCTGGCGGGGCGGCGGCCGCCGCGCACCCGCGGCCAGTGGCACACGATGCGCCATCATGTGCCAGCCAGGCCCGGGCAGGGCCACCAATTTCCACGAAACATGCCCTACAGGCCAGCCAGCCAGTGCAGCAGCACCCGGGTGCCGAAACCGGTGCCTCCCCTTGTCGTCTCGCCGTCGTCTGTGGTCGAGCGGGCCGGTCCGGCGATGTCGAGATGCGCCCAAGGGCGCCCACCGCTGAACTCGCGCAGAAAGAGCGCTGCCGCGATCGCGCCGGGTCGCCCGTAGCGGCGCACGGGGATGTTGGCGAGATCGGCGACTCCAGAGTCAAGGAAATCGCGGTACTCATCGACGAGAGGCAGCCGCCACAGCCGCTCGCCGCCCGCTTCACCTGCGCGGGACAGCGCGGCGGCCAGGTCGTTATTGTCGGTGAACATGGCGCCGACCATCGTGCCAAGTGCGATACGGGCCGCCCCGGTCAGCGTCGCGAGGTCCACGATGACGTCCGGGTCAATGGCCAGGTCCGCGTACGCCAGCGCGTCGGCGAGCACCAGGCGTCCCTCAGCGTCGGTATTGAGAACCTCCACAGTCCGGCCACCGAATTGGGTGATCACGTCGCCGGGCCGCAGGGCCGACCCTGACGGCATGTTCTCCGCAGCGGCCACCAGAGCCGTGACCTTGACCCGCGCGCCGAGGGTACCGAGCACGGACAGGGCCGCCATGACAGCCGCGCCACCAGCCATGTCGGTCTTCATGGTCTTCATGCCTTCGACCGGCTTCAACGACAGCCCGCCGCTGTCGAAGGTGATGCCTTTTCCGACGAGCACGACGTGGGTGTCCCACCCAGCTGGCTCGTAGCTGAGCTCGATCAGCCGCGGCGGGTGCGACGAGCCAGATCCGACCGCGACGATGCCGCCGAAACCCGCCGCAGCGAGCTCGTCACGGTCGCGCACGCGCACGCGAAGGTCGCATCGCCGGGCCAGCTCCGTTGCCTGCTCCGCCAGCCACTGCGGGCTCTTCCGCACGGACGGCGTGTTGACCAGGTCGCGCGCGAACGCGACCGCCCCGGCGACGGCGACCGCGCGTTCCGCGGCATTGGAGCAGGCGGCCGCGTCATCCGGTTCGGTCACAAGCAGCCGAACGGTTCCGCGGGGCGGCTGTGACCGGTCTGGTGCGGTGACTCCTGTCGCCGCACCATGCTCGGACGGCGCGCAAGATCCGGCAGGCACAGCAGATCGGGCAGGCACAGCAGATTCAGGTGCGACGCCCGATCCGTCGTTATCCGCGAGCGCGTACCTGTACGAGCCGAGCAGCACGCCCTCGGCGAAGGCCTGCACGGCATCGGCTGAAGCATCAGGGGGGAGCGCCACCACCGCGGTTCGCCCGTTCGCAGCCCGGCGCCCAACGATCGCACCGGCGCGACGCACCGCCGCGACTGACCCATCACCTATGCCGAGGAACAGCAGCCGCACAAGCCCGTGGCCCAGGTCGGCTGGCGCCTCTGTTATCTCCCCGGCCGCACCGGACGCCTCGTACGCCGCCAGCAGGCCAGCTGAGCCACCGGGAAGAAACTGATCGAATTCCGCGGCGCCGGGTCCGACGGCCGCCCCGAGGGCGGGTTCGTAACCAGCCGGCCCGGTGGTACCTGTAGCACGTCGGTTGTATCGGCCATCACCGCGGTCGCCGCTGACAGCATTGCCACGTTCGCCGCGATCCGTGCCGGTGGCGCGCACCGGTACGACAGCGAAATCGACGAGTTCACCCGACTCGCGTGTTGCGGCGATATGGTCGCGCAACGGCGATGGCCCAGAGACCGCCGCCACGCTGATCGTGACGTGCAGCACCTGGGTTCAGCCAACGCTGACGACGGACTTGAGCGCGTCGCCCAGCATGTTCGCCTCATCCGCGGAAAGCTCCACTACAAGGCGCCCACCACCCTCAAGCGGGACACGCATGACGATGCCGCGGCCCTCCTTGGTGACTTCCAGCGGACCGTCGCCCGTCCGCGGCTTCATCGCCGCCATCCTGCATCCCCTTCCTGTCTGGGGCCGCATGGGACCTTCCGGGCCGATACGGCGCCAGAACCGGCGCCCGCGGCGGGACCGGCCAGCCTCAAACTCGTCGATCAGTGGTACCTATTATCCCGTCTCCGGGCCTGGAATGGTAACGATCAGCTTCCCATCCTGCGCACCGGGCCCACAGCCAGGCTGCAACACAGGTAGTCACACGGCCTCGTCAGGACGCCGGTTGGACGCGGCCGCCGCCGCCGGGACCTCATTGGAGATCCTGGCGCGCCGGGCGCGACACTTGATCTGTGGACGCACGCTCGGGACTTTCCGATCTTTATGCTGATCACCTGCGCTCGCGCGGCAGCCGCGCCCCGATCGCGGCGCTGGTCCGGCTCCTCGCGCCGCTCGGCATCAGCCCGCCTGCGGTCCGGACCGCAGTGTCGCGGATGGCACAGCAGGGCTGGCTTAAGCTGCTGGTGCGGATGCCCGAGGGAGCCAGTTATGCCCCTCACCCGTCGGGCCACCCAGCGGCTCGACGAGGCCGCCGACCAGTCCGCCTGGATCAGCTCGCTGCCGCCGCCCGAAGTCGACGCGCTGCTCGAGCCAGAACGCGCATGCGCACAGCAGTTTTCAATGCCGAGGAGGCCCGGCTCTTGCCTCCAGCGGCCGGGTTCGTGGAGCGTTGGCTGCGAACCGGCACAACCACCTAAGGAGATCATGTGTCCGACAGCACCGCGAATGACTCAGCCCCCTCTGGGGTTCCTGCCGATGTTCTGTTCGATGTCGATGGCGCGGTGGCCACTGTCACGTTGAACCGTCCGGCGGCAATGAACTCGCTGACCGCCGCGATGAAGGTCCAACTGCTCGACGTGCTTGACGCCGCGGCGGCTGACGCAGCCGTCAGGGCCGTCATTCTCACCGGCGCGGGCCGCGGCTTCTGCGGCGGGCAGGATCTACGCGAGCACGGTGCTGTGCTGGAGTCGGGGCAGGGGGCTAGTACCGTGCGACAGCACTACAACCCGATCGTCCGCGCGATCGTGTCGATGCCCAAGCCGATCGTCGCCGCAGTGAACGGGATGGCAGCCGGCGCGGGAGCGGCGCTCGCACTCGCGTGCGATCTGCGGGTGGCGGCGGCGGGCGCGAGCATGCTGATGGCGTTCGCCCGGGTCGGGTTCGGCCCGGACACTGGCGCATCGTGGACGCTGCAGCGGCTTGTCGGCCGTGGCCGCGCGACTGAGCTCCTGATGGTCGCGGAGCCTATTGACGCGCCGCGGATGCTCGAACTCGGGCTAGTCAGCTCCGTGGTGCCTGCCGGGGAACTCGCTGAGACCGCGCGTCAGATGGCCGGCGAGCTGGCCAAGGGCCCGACCGCCGCCTACTGGGCGATCAAGCAGGCACTGGACTTCGCGGCCAGCCACAGCTTGAGCGATTCCCTCGACAAAGAGGCGGACCTACAAGAGCACCTGGCCGGTACAGCCGACCACTTGGCCGCCACCAGGGCTTTCCTGCAGAGAGAACGTCCAGAATTCCACGGTCGTTAGGGTGTGTCCCAGTTTCTCGGTGGATGCGGGCGGTGATCCAGGCGGCAATCGGCCAAGCCTGCTTGTTCTCGAGGACAGAAGCGGCTTGCCCGCCACGGCGGTCACCGCGACCGCGCACCCAGCGTCTACCTGGCCCGACGACGGCGGTGGCGCCTCTTTCATGATCGCGGAACATGATTACGCGCGGGCCTATCTTCCATGATCATGAAACGTGGCGCCATGCAGGTGACCCGTGGGAAGTGGCGAGAGATTCAGGGATCCGCGGTCAATTGCGGTGTGCGCCCGCTGCCCGGCCGCGGTCAGATACTCCGCGGACACGCCGCCGTCGTAGGCGAACGACCTTTCGTTCGGCGCCGGTAGGTGGGGACAAATGCTGAATGGCCGTGCCAGCGGCGTAAATCCCCCCCACCGCCGCTGACACGGCCGCGCCGGGACAACCCTCACCAACCCCCCGGCTGCCGCCGGCCACAGGCGGCCCGGCCGCCCCCGCCCGCGTGGATGGTGGGCGGATCGATCCGGCTGCCTGGCACCCCGTTTCTCGCGATGGCTTCATCCTCGGCTTGCACCTATGAATCTGTGAAACACAGATTATGAGTCATGTACGCGTCTTCGCAACGGTATCTTCTTAATTGCTGTAATCCGGCCAAGATCGCATGAGCGTGAGCATGATCACTATTAGCCGGCCGTTCGTTTCGCGCCACGATGCCGGGACCGGTTCTGCACGTGCAATTTGGTCCTGACGGCGCCGCTTATCCTGCTGGAAGGCATCTAACTGCACATATGCAGCTAGCGAGTGGCGCGTGTACAGTCACAAGCGCGGCGGGAACTATCCGGTCGCCCGCCGGGCCTTCGAGACAGGCGCAGTAATAGAAGAGTCCCCCGGAGGGCAGTTCGGGGGACTCTTCTTAGTACGCTACGCAAGCACTAGATGTCGTAGCGTCCCGCCTTCGCATCCTCGCGGAATGCAGCGAAGACGGCGCGGCCCACCACGTGGGCGCCCTCGTCCGGACGCTTGCTATCCCGGACGGCGATCACATCTGGGAGGTTGGCAGCGACTTCAACACACCCCCCGTTGTGCCCGCTGCTGCGGGCCTTTCGCCAGACAGCTCGAGACAGGTCGGTCATTTTCTCACTCCAGTTTGTCAATGAGTTGGTCGAGGTAGGCCGTGGTCTCCTCGGGTTCGAGCGCGGCGTCGCGAGCCCGGCCGAATGCCTGGCTGTACGTCGTCGCTTCCTCCGTGCTACTCACCTCCTGAATGGTCAGCTCAGCCTCCACGTACACGGCGTTTGGCTCGTCACCGGGAAACTCGAAGATGTTGATCATTGACAGCATGCCCGGGGGCGGCCCGTCCACGAAGCGCTGAACGCGTAGTTCCACGTTCGGGCGGCGGCTCATTTCGACGAGATGGGCGACCTGCTCGCACCGCTCGATCCGTGTGCTCCAGCGGTACATCAGCGACGCCTCGGTGATCACCGCGATGAGCCCGGGCACGGTGCCGTCCTCACGCTCGAGAATCTGCTGGCGCCTGAGCCGCGCTTCAAGCGCACGCTTACGCCACGCCAAGGGCCTCGGTCCAACCCGCAGGAGCGCATCAATGTAGGCGGGCGTCTGCAGCAGCCCGGGCAGGACCAGTGGCATAAACACCCGGATCTCGGCGGCGTCGGCCTCGAAACCGGGGAATTCACTATCGAACACGTCACCGTAGTCACGCCACCAAGGCCTCGCACGCGCCCGCATCGCGAGATCCTCGACCTCCAAGCGTACGTCGCCGACGACGCCATAGATACGTAACAGGTCCCTGATATCGCTCATCTCAGGGCGCTTCCACTGATTTGCCTCGAAGCGCCCCACCTTGCCGCGACCCCAGTTCAAGATGTCGCAGACATGGTTGGCCGTGTAGCCGCTCTCGACGCGGAGATCGGCGAGGATGCGGGAAAGCCGGCGCTTCGCCACGGTCGCGCCGCGAGCGTCGTCACTCATCTGAAGCAGCCTCCTTGACAAAGCACCATGTTTAGCATAGCGCTACCCAAGTTGTGAATCACAAGTATTGCCACGGATATTTGTGCGAACACCGACTCCGATGATGCTCTGGTGCGGCCGACGGTCACGGTCGGTATGCGTTGCTGCCGTCGCTCCAGCCCGCAGCGATCGCGCCGCCGCCGCAGGGTATGAACCAGCCGAGCCGGCCAAACGGCACCGGACTCGCCACGCTGCGGCAGGCAGGCGCCGGACCACGCGAGGGAACGGGCCGACGACCGCGCGCGAGCCATGCGTCCAGGACTGGAGCGCGGAGCAGGTCAAGGGCTCGCGGAGCTCGATCGGGCCGACGCCCTGCGATGGCTGCTTCGCCATCGGGCGCCAGGGGCGGCAACCGGCGGTGTACCTGCCCTTAGCTGGCTGCGTCGTCAAATTCGCCCTTCTTGACGCCGTCCAGAAAGCATTCCCACTCGTGACGGTCGTACGTCAGCACCCGGCCGGCCGGATCCCCTGCCACGCGCATCAGCACCCACTCACCAGCCCACCCGCCCGCTGAGCCACCCACTCGCTCACGTGCTCGCTCACCTGTCCCAGCCGCCCGATCATGAACAAACGCGATCTCGATCGCGCCGTCCCCATCGCCAGAACGCTGCCAGGCCTGAGCGTCGATATCGATTCCCAGTTCCTCCGCAGTCGGCTTCATTGCCACAATGACCTCCCTTATCGCGCTCCCCAACGGTGCGTTCTCCCTAGCCGTCGATGGCCGAAGGTTCGCTGTGCGGGACCGACGGCCGACATGACAGCTCACGGACGGCGTGCGACTCCGCACCAAAGCCACCGCGATCCTTCACTATCGGCCAGCGCCGGGTCATCCGCACCCCACTCACCGGCGTAGCAGATGGCTGGCGCAGCGCCCTCGTAAGGCGGGACAAGCTCCAGCCCGTCAAAGAACCGTTCCACTTGCTCTTTCGTACGGAAACAGCCGCTTTGGGTGGCAGTCGCATAGACGTCGAGGAAAGCCTGCACTGCTCGAGGTGGGTTCTTGTCCGCGGTCATGTGCGACAGCGACAGGTAGCTGCCGCTCGGCAGCGCGGCCAGATAGCGCGCTAAGAGCCGCCACGGATCCAGGTCGTCGGTCACGACATGCAGGACCGCCGTGATGAGAAACCCGACGGGTTCGTCGAAATCGATCAGCCCGCGCAATTCCGGATTGTGCAGCACGTCATCGGGATCACGAACGTCGGCCGCAATGAACCGCGTGTTCCCGGCGAGGCTGATCAGCGAACTCGCATGTGCGAGGACCATCGGGTCGTTGTCGAGGTAGGCGACACGCGCGGCGGGGATCGTCTTCTGCACGACATCGTGCGTGTTGCCCGCCGTCGGCAGCCCGGCGCCGACATCGATGAACTGGCGCACGTCGCGTTCCGCGATCCAGCGGGCAGACCGCTGATGGAAAGACCGGTTCGCCCACGCAATGTCGCGGAGCTCCGGAACAACTCTCGTGATCATCGCAGCGGCATCGCGATCTACCTGAAAGTTGTTGATCCCGCCCAAGTAGTAGTCGTACATCCGCGCCGGGCTGGGCCTGCTCACGTCCAAGCCCGGCGGGGGTTGCCCGACCTCGGTCATTTCGCCTCCACGGGGCCATTAGATAACAGTCTGGCGAGTAGATGAACACACTCCGCCACGTTAAAGCGAATCACAAACCGTGAGCTTCATGACGAGATGCGTTCAAGTCTGCACTGGATCACTGGGGGGCTCTGCGGCCGGCGGATATTCGGCGCGGTAGGCACCACGGCGGAAGCAGCCTTGCAGATGATCGTCAACCACCCCGCACGCTTGAAGCGTCGCGTAGGCCGTCGTTGGTCCCACGAACCGGAACCCGTGGCGTTTCAGTTCACGTGCGAGAGCCGTGGAGCCTGGCGTTGTGGCAGGTACGTCGGCGAGCGTGCGGGGTCCTTGAGCACCGAGATCCGCGTACCGCCACACCACGGCTGCTAGCCCTGCGGGCAGGTCCAGGGCCGCGCGGGCGTTCGCGACCGCGGCCTGGATCTTGGCGCGATTACGCACGATGCCCGCGTCGGCGAGCAGTCTGCTTTCGTCACCCGGCCCGAATCCAGCCACTGTGTGGATATCAAAGTCGCCAAACGCGGCGCGGAAATTCTCCCGCTTCCGCAAGATCGTCAACCACGAGAGGCCCGACTGGAACGCCTCGAGGCAAAGACGCTCGAAAATGCCCTGATCGTCGGTGACCGGGCGGCCCCATTCCTCGTCGTGGTAGGCGACGTACTCGAGCGCCGACAGACCCCACGGGCAACGGGGAAGGCCGTCAGGACCCAGGGCGACCGCCAGTCCTCGCGCCTGCGGCGCTACGTCATTCACCACGCCTCTTCGTCGTCGGCTTGCTGGCTGCCGGACGCTTCCGGCGGCTCGCGGACCGAAGCTTCCGATGGCTGAGGCGCCGACGTTTCCGGCAGGTCGCGAGCCCACGGTTGCTGCCTGGGCGGCCGGTAAGGATGCGAGGTATCAGGCTTGGCGCCGGGGCGCGAGCTGTGCCCGACGGCCGAGGCGCCCGGCCAACCGGGCCAACCGGGCCAATCCGGCGGTCCAGCATCGGGCGACGCCGGAAGGGCACCAGGACCGTGTTCACACGGTTCGTCGGCGACTGCTAAGCGGTCCTCGCGTTCCGCTGAACCGATGCCTGGATGGGTGCTTGCGCCATCCACGTCCCGCACGGCCTGAACCTGGCCAGGAATCCAGCTGTCGGTCTCGTGTCCTGTGTTGTTTGTGGGACCAGTGAAATCTCCGCCACCTGCAGGTCTCGTGGTTTCTTGGGGCCCGGTGATTTCTTGGCGCCCGGTGGTGTCCCGCGTCCCGGTGGCGTCCCGCGTCCCGGTGGCGTCCCGCGTCCCGGCGGCGTCCCGCGTCCCGGCGGCGTCCCGCGTCCCGGCGGCGTCCCGCGTCCCGGCGGCGTCCCGCGTCCCGGTGGCGTCCCGCGTCCCGGTGGCGTCCCGCGTCCCGGTGGCGTCCCGCGGCACCGTGGTGTCCCGCGGTCCGGTGGTCTCCGCAGTGGGGCTAGCGCTGCCCGGCGAAGCTGTGCTGCTTGCTGGGCCGGTGGCTCTTGCTGGGCCGGCACCGCTTGCTGGGCCGGTGCCGGGTAGTTCGCCCGTGCTGGCTGCTCGACCGGTGCTGCCGGCTTGACCGGTATTCTCGGCAGGGCCGGCACCGCGTGCGGGTCCGGCTTGCGATGTGGTCGCTGCCATCTCAGCGCCCAGCGGATCCGCATCCCGGTCGGCGCCGCTGGACGCACGGGGCGTAAGTGGAGCCGCGACCGCCGCTGCTGCTGTCGGCGGAACTTCCATCGGCCGGGCTGCCGTGGACGGGTCTGCCGTTAGCGGGCCCGCTGTCGGCGGACCGGCCGTCGGCGGACCGGCCGTCGGCAGAACCGCTGTGGCGGGAACTGCCGAGGGCGGACCCGGCGCCGACAGACCCGGCGCCGACGGACCTGGCGAGGCCGGACCTGGCGTGGGCGGGCGCGTGGTCGTTGTGGTCATCGGCACGCCTGCCCGCGCGACGCGCGCGCCGCCCGCTTCACGCGGGTCGCGCGCGTCGGCAACTTGCCTCTCCAGCGAGGCGATGCGGACGTCGCGCTCGCTCACCGCCATCGCGATGCGGGTAAGCGCCTCGTCGGTGGCCTGCATGTGGTAACCCCACAGCGCCGTCGGGGGCCTGTACAAAGCCACGTCCGTAGCGGCAAGCGCGCCGAACTCGGGCGGCGCGTAGTCATTCGGGAAGCGCGCCATCTCGCCGCCCCTGCCAGTCGCGACAATCACGACGGCGACCAGGATCGCGAGTATGGCGGCGACCATCAATACGGGCACGTAATGCATCGTGCCATGCTCAGCGCGTGGACTTGCGACTGCGGGGCAGAGTGCTGCCGGACAAACCCGCGATCATGGCGAATATCGGCTGGCCGGACGTCGGCCCTGACGACGCCAGCCTTCCGCGCGCCGCGGACCGTACCGCCCAAGGACCCAGTGTGACGGCGGCCGCGCGCGGCGCGGCCCTCGCAGCGGTGCGCAGCGCCGTGACCGGCGGCGCCCGCCTGATCGACCTCGGCGCCGCGAGCAGCGAGGCCGTCGGCGCGGTCCGCGCCATCGACCCGGGTGTCATCGTCTGCGCGGACGCGCCAGGCGCAGACGTGACCCGCGATCCTTGTATCGCGCAGCGTACCGGCGCGACCCTGCTGCGCCCGGGACCGGCGGCCGGCCCGTCAGGCGCAGGCGGCGGCCGCGAACCCGTTCTGATTACCGGGACGCCTGCTGACGTGGGCAGGCTCAGCGCCGCCGGTTGGGCGGTCCTGGTCGACGTGGACACCGGGGAACTCGCGGGCACGCTGGCCGTCGCCGCCGTCTGTACCTGGCTCGGCGCGAGGATCGTGCGAACAAAGCACATCGCGGCTGTGCGTCAGGCCGTCGAGATGGTCGAATCGATTCGCGGTACCCGGGCTCCGTCCTGGACCCGCCGTGGGCTCGCCTGAGCGGATGCCGCTTCCTGCTCGATCGCCTGGCATGGTGAGGAAAGCGTCGGCCCGGCGCATCATCTCCGCTTTGCGCGTGGACATGTCGCCGGTCACGTGAGTTCGTCTGCCGCGGTATCGGCGATCTCAGCGCCCGCGAGCGCCGCCGGGATCACCCGATCGTCCGCCGGCCGGGGCTGGCTGGTCATGCGAGCCCTGAATTCTCGTGGGCTTCCTTGATGACGCGGACCACCTCATCGGGATCGTCGGTCACGTGGAACAGTTCAGGATCGCCCTGCGATACCTTGCCCTCGGGCAAGAGCGTGGTCTTGATCCATGAGACGAGCCCGCTCCAGTAAGAGGACCCCACCAACACGATCGGGAACTTCGTGATCTTCCCGGTTTGGACGAGCGTGACCGCCTCGAAGAGTTCGTCCAGCGTACCGAACCCGCCGGGCATCACCACGAATGCCTGCGAATACTTGATGAACATCGTCTTACGCACGAAGAAGTACCTGAACTCGATCCCGATCTCGACGAAATCGTTGAGTCCTTGCTCGAGCGGCAACTCGATGCCAAGGCCCACGGAGACGCCGCCCCCGCCGACCGCGCCCCTGTTCACCGCCTCCATGATCCCAGGTCCGCCCCCGGTGATCAGCGCATATCCGGCGTCCGCGAGCCTGGCGGCGATCTTCTCCGCTAGCTCGTACTCCGGCGACCCCGGCCGGACACGCGCGCTGCCGAACACGCTGACCGCCTTGCCGAGTTCCGCGAGCAGCCCGAAGCCCTCGACGAACTCGGCCTGGATCCGCAGCACCCGCCACGGATCGGTGTGCACCCAGTCACTAGGGCCGCGCCGGTCGAGCAGTCGCTGGTCCGTGGTGGTCTGCGGGATGGCCTTGCCCCGCAATGTGGCGGGTCCCTGACGGCGCACCCGGCGCCGTGCGTCTGAATTCAATGCCATGGCCACACGGTAAACGAGCGAGCCGCGATCCGGTCGGCACGCCCTCACCTGCGGCGGGTCCATTTGGTGAAGCAGCGGTTGCGGGCGTGGACCACGTTGATGGGGCCGCTGTCCGGATGACCGGCCAAGGCCAGTGACCATTTGGCGCAGCCCGGGCCAGCCAGGCTGGCAGACCTGACTAAGGCGCCTGACACTTGCAGGCACTCACGCGCCGCGGCAGCCGTTCGGGATCCTATGCGTTTACACCGTGCTCGCGGAGGATCTCGTTCAGCATCAGCTTGTCGTGCGTGCTGCCTGCCGGCAGCCGCTTGAGCACGAGCACGCAGGGCATGCCGAACTCCCCGCCGGAGAACCGCCTTGTCCGGGTGCCCCCCACGCAGACCGACCAGGCCGGCGCCTCGCCGCGGGGCAATTCCTCGCCCGTTTGCACGTCGATGACGTGCGTAGTCGCCGTGAGGATCGTGCCAGAACCGAGTTTGGCGCCCTCGCGCACCCTGGCCCCGTCCACCACCATGCAGCGGGAGCCGATGAACGCATCGTCTTCGACGACGACAGGGACCGCGTTCGGCGGTTCGAGCACGCCGCCGATGCCGACGCCGCCAGACAGGTGCACGTTCTTGCCGATCTGGGCGCACGAGCCAACGGTGGCCCAGGTGTCGACCATTGCCCCGGTGTCGACGTAGGCGCCCATGTTGACGAACGAGGGCATCAGCACCACGCCAGGCGCGATGTACGCGCCCCAGCGCGCGATGGCCCCAGGCACCACGCGCACCCCGTCGAACCGTGTCTTCAGCGGGATCCTGTCGTGGTGGTGGAAATCGCCCACCTGCGAGCGTGCCATCGGCAGGAGGCGGAAGCTCAGCAGGATCGCGCGCTTGGCGCGCCCGTCCACGACTACCTGTCCGGTCGACGCGTCAACAGCCGCCACCCGGGCTGCGCCGGAGTCAAGACTGTCGACCGCGCCCGTCACGACGGCCCTCGCCGCGGTGTCGTCGAGGCCGAGGTCGCCGCGCCGCTCCCACAGCTCGTCGATAAGCGCTGGCAGCGGGCTTGCAGGCGCTGCGGAAGGCGGGACAGCATGCCCTGTCACCCCTGGTGCTTGGCTCATAACGAGCGAGCCTAGCGTGCGTCAGGGCAACAGGAACTTGGCCTATCGGCGGGTGCCGTCTTTGGTGCGCCCCGGCCTGCCGATGACCCAGCTGCGGGTACGGTCTGATGCTGTGGCGAGCGGGCACGCCAAGCGGTGGAGAGCAGTTGTGATCACCATGGTCACGGCTCTGGTCCTCGGCATCGGCGGGTACGCGGTCTTCCAGCACGCCAAGCCGTTCCTGCTCGGTAACGGCTGCCAGGCGACCGTCTCCGGCCAGGTCATCCCGCTCGACTCGCAGCAGGCTGCGATCGCCGCGACCATCGCGGGAGTGGGCTACCGCAGACGGGTGCCCACGGCGGCGGTGACGGTCGCGTACGCCGCCGCGCTGCAGGAGTCCCACCTGCACAACGTGGACTATGGCGACCGCGACTCCGTGGGCATCTTCCAGCAGCGCCCGTCACAGGGATGGGGCACGCCAAGCCAGCTCATGGACCCGGTGTACGCCACCACCAAGTTCTTCGCCGCGCTGGTCAAGGTTCCCGGGTACCAGAGCATGCCCGTCTACCGTGCCGCCCAGGCGGTGCAGCGCAGCGCCGACGGCGCCGCGTACGGGCAGTACGACCAAGTCGCAGGGATGCTCTCCGCCGCGTTCACCGGAGACGCGTCCCGCGCCGTCTCGTGCTGGTACACCCCCGACGCCAACCGTCCGGCGCAGTTCGCCGCGGCGATGAGCCAGCTCACCCTTACGTTCGGGAAGCTGGGCAGCCGCCGCGCCACGGTGGACCCTGCGGGCGAGCCTGTCGCCACCGAGGCGGCAGCGCGCGACCTGACCGTGCGGGTTCCGCGCCCGCGGACGGGCTGGGCCGTCGCGACCTGGTCGGTGGCGCACGCCAGTACCTACGGCATCAGGCAGGTCCGTTACGCGGGATACGAGTGGCACGCTGCCAGCGGTGAGCAGGGCTGGCGGCGCGACGCCGACGCGCCAGTCAGCGGCGTCGAACTCGGCTAGGGCGGAGTCGTGGAACTATGGCCTGCAAGGGTCAGCAGCGCTCGGCCACGAAACACAACCGCATGTAATCCGCGTACCAGCCATCGGGCCGCCGAAGGCGCCTTGGGCGGCGATCTCCGCCGTGAGGGCTCCAGTGCCGCAGCCGAGATCGACAATCCGCTCACCCGGGACCGGGCCGAGCGGGTCGATCAGGTATTTGCCGTGCTCGGTCACATCGGCGAATGAGCTGTCGTACCTGCCCGCATCCCATCTCATGCGGCAAGTCTACCGAAAGAATATCTCACCAATCGAAATAATCCGTATCAGAATGCGAGACGGTGGTCGGCCGAGGCGCCGATCCTGGACAGATCTTGCCGGCCAATGCAGGAATGGGTATCCACCTCCCTGCGCAAACGCTCCCGCGCGTGGCGATACTAGGTACACACCCGCGGTTGGTCGTGGCGTGCCCTGGACCAGATGCCGTGGCAGGGTCCCGGACAAAAGAGGAGTGGGACGTGACCTACATCATCGCGCAGCCCTGCGTCGATGTTCTTGACAAGGCGTGCATCGAAGAGTGCCCGGTGGACTGCATCTACGAGGGCGAGCGCATGCTCTACATACACCCGGATGAGTGCGTGGACTGCGGCGCGTGCGAGCCTGTCTGCCCGGTCGAGGCGATCTTTTACGAGGACGACGTTCCGGATCAGTGGAAGGACTACTACAAGGCCAACGTGGAGTTCTTCGAGGATCTCGGGTCACCAGGCGGAGCGTCCAAGGTCGGGAAGATCGACAAGGATCACCCGATCGTGGCGGCCCTGCCTCCGCAAGGAGACGAACACTGACGCTCGCAGACCGGCTGCCCCGGTTCCCGTGGGACCTCCTCGCCCCGTACAAGGAAAAGGCCCGTGCGCACCCTGGCGGGATCGTGGACCTCTCGGTCGGCACCCCGGTGGACCCGGTGCCCGCCGCTGTGCGGGACGCGCTCGCCGCTGCATCCGATGCGCCCGGATATCCGGCCACCGCGGGCACCCGGCGTCTTCGCGAAGCGGCGGCGGGCTGGCTGGCCCGCAGGCACGGAGTGGTCACCGCGCCCGATGCCGTGCTGCCCGTGGTCGGGACCAAGGAATTCGTCGCCTGGCTGCCGACGCTGCTCGGCCTCGGCAACGGCGACGTGGTCGCCCATCCTTCGCTGGCCTATCCGACGTATGACATGGGGGCGCGGCTCGCGGGCGCACGGCCTGCCGCGGCCGACTCGCTCACCGCGCTCGGCCCGGCTCCGGTTCGCCTCATCTGGGTCAACTCACCGTCCAACCCGACCGGCCAGGTGCTGCCCGCCGAGCACCTGCGCAAGGTCGTTGGCTGGGCGCGTGAACGCGGCGCGGTCGTCGCATCGGACGAGTGCTACCTCGGGCTCGGCTGGGACGCGCAGCCGCTCTCGATCCTGCATCCCAGCGTTTGCGATGGCTCGCCGGACGGCCTGCTCGCCGTGCACTCGCTGTCCAAGCGGTCGAATATGGCCGGTTACCGCGCGGGTTTCGTCACCGGCGACCCCGGGCTGATCAGCGACCTGCTCGAGGTGCGCAAGCACGCGGGGATGATGGTGCCCGATCCGGTCCAAGCGGCGATGGCTGCGGCGCTCGACGACGACGAGCACGCGGACGAGCAACGCGGCAGGTACGCGGCCCGGCGCGCGGTGCTCCGCCCGGCACTTGAGGCGGCCGGCTGGAAGGTGGAGCACTCCGAGGCCGGCCTGTACCTGTGGGCGTCCCAGCCCGCACGTGACTGCTGGGAATCGGTTGGTACGCTCGCCGAGGCCGGCATCCTGGTGGCGCCAGGGCAGTTCTACGGACCGCAGGGCAGGCGCCACATCCGCGTCGCCCTCACCGCGACGGATGAGCGGATCAATACGGCAGCTAAACGGCTGCGCGGGCTGAAACCGTCGCATTAGTGATGGCTCGTAGGCTGGGGAGGTGCTGCAGCTATACGACACGCGGACCGGCCAAGCCAGACCCGTCGGCCAGGCACGCCGCGGTGAACTGCGGATGTACACCTGCGGGCCCACCGTCTACCGCTACGCCCATGTGGGCAACCTGCGCAGCTACCTGCTGTCTGACCTGATCCGCCGCGCCGCCGAGCTGCACGGCCTGCAGGTCATGGTGTGCCAGAACATCCACCTCATTGACGTCCACACGGGCGGCATCGACCTGCGGTTCCCGCACCATGCGGACGAGCGCGCGGGCCAGGCGTGGACCGTCCGCGCCACCTGAGGGACCACTAGCCGACGCCAAGCAGGAGCTAGCTCAGCGTGGGTGGCAGCACGTGCGGCATTACGCGGACGCCAAGACAGCGGCAGTTCAGCAGATCATGGACCGGGCGGCGGCAGCCGCCTACCGGGTAAGCCATCTACGTTGGTTCGCGCGACCCCGGCGGGACGCAACAAACTGCATGCCTTTGCCAGATCTGCGCAATGAATCTCTGGGTGCGCGCATGTCCGGTTGCTGCAAGGCACATCGTGGTTACCCCTAGCATGATCGCGAGAGGTCACTGGCGCAGGGGTGAGGTGGCAGATGCTCGAAACCGCAGGGACGCCGTATCCGGCGCCCACCGACGCTCCGGGCACGCGGCACGGTAGCCTGCACGGCCGCCCGGCGCGCACGTACCTGATGTGCCCGCCCACCTATTTCACGGTGGGCTACTCGATCAATCCCTGGATGGACCCGCGGGTGCCGGTGGACACAGCACGCGCGGTCCGGCAGTGGGAACAGCTTCGGCAGACCTATCGCCTGCTTGGGCACACCATCCATCTCATCGACCCGGTGCCTGGCCTGCCCGACATGGTGTTCGCGGCCAATGGCGGCACGGTCATCGGCGGCAGAGTTCTTGGTGCCAGGTTCCTGCATGCGGAGCGCGCCGCCGAGGCCGATGCCTACCTAAGCTGGTTTCGCGCGAACCGCTATCGTAGCGTGCGCGAACCGCTGGTCATCAACGAGGGTGAGGGCGACCTGATGTGCGCGGGCCGCGCCGTGCTCGCCGGCCACGGGTTCCGCAGCGATCTCGCCGCCCGCGATGACATCGAGGAACTGTTCGGGCTGCCGGTGGTGAGCGTCCGGCTGGTGGATCCGCGCTTTTACCACCTCGACACGGCGCTGTGCGTCATCGACGCCAACACCGCCGCCTACTACCCGGGCGCGTTCGACGACGCGGGGCGGGCCGCGGTCGCCGCCCAGTTCAGTGACCTGATCGAGGCGACCGAGCAGGAGGCCGCGATGCTTGGCCTCAACGCCGTCAGCGACGGGCATCACGTCGTGCTCGCGGCCGAGGCGGCGGTCCTGGCGGCGGAGCTGGCTGTGCGGGGCTTCGAGCCGGTAGCCGTCGACATGTCCGAGTTTCGCAAGGCAGGAGGTGGACCCAAGTGCTGCACGCTGGAACTGCGACCATAGGTCGCCCATTTGGGGAGGACGACATGAGCCGGCCAGGCGACATGCGTGCAGGAAGCAGAACGAGCGAGCTGATAGCGCTGAGCGAGGCGCACAGCGCGCACAACTACCATCCGATCCCCGTTGTCATCGCAACGGCCGAGGGCGTCTGGGTCACCGATGTCGAGGGCCGCAGGTACCTCGACATGCTCGCCGGCTACTCGGCGCTCAACTTCGGTCATCGCCATCCGCGCCTGATCGGGGCCGCTCTCGCGCAGCTTGACCGGGTGACCCTGGTGAGCCGGGCATTCGACCACGATCAATTCGGGCTGTTCTGCGCCGAGCTCGCCGATCTGGCCGACATGGAGATGGTGCTGCCGATGAACACCGGCGCCGAGGCGGTGGAAACGGGCATCAAGACCGCACGGAAGTGGGCCTATGAAGTCAAGGGCGTGCCCGCGGATAAGGCGGTGATCATCGCCTTCGAAGGGAACTTCCACGGCCGGACCACGACCATCGTCAGCTTCTCAAGCGACGAGGACGCGCGGGCGTCGTACGGCCCTTATACGCCCGGCTTCCGGCTCGTACCGTTCGGGGACCTGGACGCGCTCGCCGCGGCCGTGGCGGACGCGGGCAGCGCCTGCGCCGCCGTGCTCGTGGAGCCCATTCAGGGTGAGGCGGGCGTTGTCGTACCGCCACCCGGTTTCCTTGCCGGAGTGCGGCAGATCTGCTCGGCACGTGACGTGCTCATGATCGCCGACGAGATCCAGTCCGGGCTCGGCCGCACCGGCACCACGTTCGCGTGCGAGCACGAGAACGTCAAACCCGACGTGTACCTGCTGGGCAAGGCGCTCGGCGGCGGGATCATGCCGGTGTCCGCTGTCGTATCGAGCTCGCCGGTGCTCGGCGTGTTCCAGCCGGGTCAGCATGGGTCCACGTTCGGCGGTAACCCGCTCGCCTGCGCGATCGCGCGTGAGGTGATCGCGATGCTGCGGACGGGCGAGTTCCAGCGTCGTTCCGCGGTCCTCGGCGCCCACATGCACGACCGGCTCGCTGGCCTGCCTGCGTCGACCGTCGCCCAGGTACGCGGGCGAGGCCTTTGGGCAGGTGTCGAGTTCACCAGCCTGACCGGGCGTGCCGTGTGTGAGCGGCTCGCCGAGCTTGGGGTCCTCGCCAAGGACACGCATGGCACAACCATCAGGCTCGCCCCGCCGCTTGTGATCAGCGAGCGCGACCTGGACTGGGCGCTCGACCGGATCGCGGAAGCGGTGCACTGACCGGCCCGGGCCTGGGGTGGCTCGGGGCCCGCAGTGGCGCAGCGCTCGCGGATGGCGCAGGACCCCGGGTGGCGCAGCTCGCGGATGGCACAGGACCCGGGGTGGCGCGGCGCTCGCGGATGGCGCAGGACCCGGGGTGGCGCGGCGCTCGCGGATGGCGCAGGACCCCGGGTGGCGCAGCGCTCGCGGATGGCACAGGACCCCGGGTGGCGCAGCGCTCGCGGATGGCGCAAGACCCCGGATGGCGCAGCGCTCGCGGATGGCGCAGGACCCCGGATGGCGCAGCGCTCGCGAGTGGCGCGCGCCGAAGGCGGCGCGTGACAGGGGGCATTATCTGCCGGACCTGCGCTTCAACGGCG
>Ga0335077_10001148_pt1 | contig 30970 bp, 28 predicted proteins | sample Lox_Sample_31_FD_207151 | JGI IMG/M metagenome (GOLD analysis project Ga0335077, IMG submission 207151) | Soil microbial communities from Loxahatchee National Wildlife Refuge, Florida, United States - Lox_Sample_3.1 | ecosystem: Environmental > Terrestrial > Soil > Wetlands | place: USA... | reverse complement strand
GCCGTGGCGGAGCCCACCTCCACGCTGTGGGAGCTCACCACGGCGAAGGGCTACGCCTCCGACGACCAGATTCTGGCCGCGATGTCCAAGCGGTTCCGGGTGCCGGTCGCGGAGGACGCCAAGCCCGAGCCCAAGATGAAGGAGATCATCCCCGAGGCCGTCGCGCGGCGCTACCACATCGTGCCGCTCCGGGCGACGGATTCGGTCCTCGAGGTCGCGACGGCCAACCCGTTCGACCTCGACGCCGAGAAGGGGCTCGCCTTCGCGTCCGGTCGCGAGGTGCGGATGCAGCTGCTCTCGCCCGGCAAGATCGCGTCCATCACCGACGAGATGTACCGGCCCGACAGCGTCATCGACAAGCTGCTCGAAGGCATGGAAGGCTCGGGCGAGATCGAGCAGCTCGAGCAGGAATCGCCCGAGGACGAGTTCCTGGTCAGCGCCGAGGAGGCGTCGCAGCGGCCGGTCGTCCGGCTGGTGGACCTGATCCTCTCCGAGGGCATCCTCTCGCGGGCGAGCGACATCCACATCGAGCCCGAGGAGGGCGGGTTCGCCGTCCGCTACCGCATCGACGGCGTGCTGCGGCAGGTGATGAAGGTCCCGCGGGCGGCGGGATTTCCGCTGGTCTCCCGCATCAAGATCATCTCGAGCCTGGACATCGCGGACCGGCTGCGCCCGCAGGACGGCCGGGCGCGCGTCGCCGTGAACGGCGTGCCCGTGGACCTGCGCGTGTCCACGCTGCCGGCGTCCATGGGCGAGAAGGTCGTCATCCGGATCCTGGACTCGCGGGCGACGGTGCTGTCGCTCGACGCGCTGGGGCTCAACCCGGAGGAGTTCGCGGCCTTCAAGGGGCTGCTGGACCATCACGAGGGCATCATCCTCGTCACCGGGCCCACCGGCTCGGGCAAGACCACGACGCTGTACTCGGCCATCCGGAGCATCCAGAGCGGCAAGACCAACATCGTGACCGTGGAGGACCCGGTCGAGTACCGGTTGCAGGGGATCGTGCAGGTCCAGGTGCACGAGAAGGCCGGCCTCACCTTCGCCAACGCCCTGCGGTCGATCCTGCGCCAGGACCCGGACGTCGTGCTGGTGGGCGAGATCCGGGACCGCGACACGGCGCAGATCGCGGTGCAGGCGTCGCTCACCGGCCACCTGGTGCTCTCGACGCTGCACACCAACGACGCGGCGAACGCGGTGACCCGCCTGGTGGACATCGGCATCGAGGCCTACAAGATCGCGGCGTCGCTGCGCGGCGTCGTGGCGCAGCGGCTGATGCGGAAGCTCTGCCCCGCCTGCAAGGAGGTGTGGGTCGAGTCGGTGCCGGAGAAGCTGGAGAAGTGGGTGCCCAAGGGCACGCCCCTCTACCGGGCGGTGGGCTGCTCGGAGTGCGCGATGACCGGGTACCGGGGGCGCTTCTCCATCGTCGAGGTGCTCACGGTGACGCCGGAGGTGGAGCGGCTCATCGGAGCCGGCGCGACCGCGGACAAGCTCGCCGAGGTGGCGCGGGCCGGCGGGATGCAGGGGCTGTGGGAGAGCGGCCTCGGGCACATCCTGCGCGGAGAGTCCAGCCTCGACGAGCTGATGCGAGTGGTGGACGTGCCGTTCGAGGGCGAGGACGGCACGGAGCCGGAGCTCGGCGCCGGGCAGGCCACCGCCACCGAGCCCGCGGCACCTCCCGCGGGCGCGGCGGTCGCGGCGCGCGAGGGGCGCTCGGGCGGCGCGGCGTCCGGGACGTTCGAGCTGCTCGACAACCTCGACCTGCCCGGCTCCAAGGTCACGAGGCTCAAGCGCAAGGTGCTGCTGGTGGACGACGAGGACTCGTTGCGGCGGGTGATGAAGGACCTGCTCGAGCGGGAGGGCTACGTCGTCTCCGAGGCGCGCGACGGGGTCCAGGCCCTGGACCAGGTGGACCGCACCGGCCCGGACGTCATCGTGCTGGACCTCAACCTTCCGGGCCTCGACGGCTACGGGGTGCTGTCGCACCTGCGCTCGCGCCCCGCCACGGCCGAGATCCCGGTGGTCGTGCTCACGGCCAAGGGCGACGAGGACAACGAGGTGCGCGTCTTCGAGCTCGGCGCCGACGACTTCCTCACCAAGCCGTTCCGCGCCCGCGCGCTCTCGGCCCGGCTCGACGCCGTGCTCGGCCGGCGCCGCCCCAGCCCCTAGCCTTCGTCCCCGTGCCAACGCCGTGAGCCGCACCGCCGAGGTCCGCCGCGGCGCCCTCACGACCGCCGTCGTCGTGCGCCTCGCCGTCGACGGCCGCGGACGCGCCAGCGTCAGGACCGGCGTCTCCGCGTTCGATCAGCTGCTCGAGGCCATCGCCCTGCAGGGGCGCTTCGACCTGGACGTCGAGGCCGCCGGCGCGTCGCCGCCGGACGCGCACGGCGTCGTGGTCGCGACCGGCGCGGCGCTCGGCGAGGCGTTCGCCCGGGCCGTGGGGCCGCGCGAGGTGACGCGCGGCATCGGGGACGCCACCGTGCCGGTCGCGGGCGCCCTGGTGCGCGCGGTGTGCGACCTCCGGGGCCCGGGTCTGCTGGCCTATCACGCGGCGCCGCCGGCGTGGCAGCTCGTGGGCGACTACGACGTCGCCCTGACGCCGGAGTTCTGGCAGGCGTTCGCGGGCGAGGCGCGGGTCACCCTGCATCTCGACCTGCTGCGCGGCGAGCACGGCCGCCCCATCACGGAGGCGGCCTACTCGGCGGTGGCGCGGGCGCTGGCCGCCGCCGCCGAGCGCGACCCGCGGGTCGCGGGGACGCCCGGCCCGGCGGGTGAGGGTCGGCCGTGACCGACGTCCGGGTGGCGATCGTGGACGTCTACGTGCTGCGGTTCCGTCCCGACGCGGACCGCGGGATGGCCGGGCCGGCCCGGCCGCGGTCGGGCGGCGGGCCGGACGTGCTGGTGCTGCGGCGGGCGGAGGGCCTGCGCAGTCCCGGCACCTGGGAGACCGTGCACGGACACATCGCCGAGGGCGAGACGCCGGTGGCCGCCGCGCTGCGGGAGCTGAAGGAGGAGACGGGTCTCGCGCCGTCGCGGCTCTACAACCTCAGTCGCGTCGAGAGTTTCTACCTGCACCGCCGCGACGTCGTCGCCCTGATTCCGGCGTTCTGCGCGGTGGTCCCCGCCGCTGCGACCGCCGTCACCTCCGAGGAGCACGACCGCGCGGAGTGGCTCACCCCCGACGAGGCGGCGCGGCGCTTCTACTGGCCGAGGGAACGGCGCGCGCTGGCGGACGCGCTGCAGCTCTTCGAGAGTGGCGATGCGGGCGGGGCGGAGGACGTGCTGCGCATCGTGTGATTCAGCCGGCGGTCGCCCGGCTGTCCTCTGCCGACCGAAACACTTCCTCCGCCGTCCGCTTGAGCTCCCGCAGGTCGAACGGCTTCGGCAACAGCCTGGTCCCGATGGCGAGCCGGTCGTCGCCGTCCAGGCGCGCGCTGGTGGACAGCACCAGGCGCGTATGCACCTCGAACGGCAGCCGCCGCAGGGCCGACGCGAAGGGCTCGTCGCCGGCCGAGGCGAGCCGGTCGGCGATCACCAGATCGTAGCGCTCCGTCCGGGCCAGCCGCAGGGCATCGGTGCCGCTGACGGCCGCGTCCACCCGGTGCCCGTCGCGGGCGAACAGGGCGCTCACGACCTGGCGGACCACGGGATCGTCGTCCACGACGAGAATGCGGCGGGGCCCCGCCGGAGCCGCGTCGGCGGCGGTCGGCCCGCCGCTCCCGCCGCCGGCCGGCGGCAGCGACAGCACGAAGGTAGCGCCCTGTCCGAGCCGCGAGTCGGCGGTCAGGGTGCCGCCGTGGGCCTCGGCGATGCCGTAGGACACGAACAGTCCCAGGCCGGTGCCCTCGCCCGGGGCCTTGGTGGTGAAGAAGGGACTGAACATCTGGGCGCGCACTTCCTCGGTGAGCCCGGGTCCCGTGTCGGCCACGCGCAGCACGACGCGCCCGTCCTCGACCTTGAGGCGGATGGCCACGCGCCGCGGCCTGCCGCGCGGCAGGTCGGTCACCGCCTGGACCGCGTTGGTGACCAGGTTCAGCGCCACCTGCTGCAGCTGGTGGCGATCGCCGAGGACCGCGGGGAGTCCCGGCGCCACGACGATCTCCGCGGTGACGCTGCGCCGCCTGAGCTCGTAGCCGAGCAGGGCGAGAGTGCGCTGCACCACCTCGCCCAGGTCCACCGGCTCCCGCTCCGCCGGACCCTTGCGGGCGAACGTCAGGAGGTCGTGGACGATGTGGCCCGCGCGCTCCGCCTGCTCGTTGATGATGCGCAGGTGCTCGCGCCCGGGCGCGCCCGCCGGCGACTGCTCCAGCAGGAACTCGGACAGTCCGGCGATCGAGGTGAGGGGGTTGTTCAGCTCGTGCGCGACGCCCGACACGAGGGTGCCCACCGCGGCCATCTTCTCGCTCTGGATGAGCTGCGCCTCGAGCGCCTGCTGCTCCGTGATGTCCTCCACGACCACCACCGCCGAGGCGTCGCTCACGGCGCGCGCGACGGGCGTCACGGCGATCCGGAGCACCCGGTTCAGCTTCTCCGACCGCTGGACGATCGGCGCGGGGCGGCCGCCGGCGACGGCGGTCTCGAGCAGTCGGGCCAGCGCGCCGGGCTCGCCGAACAGCGTCTCGCCGAGGCGCGCGCCGCCGATGGTGGTGACTCGCCGGCCGGCCAGCTCCGCGAACGCCGTGTTGGAGCGCTGGATCACGCCGTCCGCGCTCACCAGCGCGATGCCCTCGGAGATGGCGTCGAAGGTCGCCTCCCACTGCTCCTTGCCGCGGCGCAACAGGTCGAACAACCCGCGGCGCCGGCCGCGCTCGAGCAGCACCAGGGCGACCGCCAGCGCCGCGGCCACGCCGCCGAGCACCAACGACAGGGCGAGCGGCATCGCCTACGGCTGTCGCTGTTGTGCGGCGCGCGCCAGGACGCGGGCGCGCTCACTCTGGAGCAGGGTGAGGGAGTTGTCGAAGGTCGCCGAGTTCTGGTCGCCGTAGAAGACGGTGAACGTCTGCGAGATGGGGATGGCCGGGTCGAAGATGTAGACGGCCGAGGCCTGCTGGCGCTGGTCGAGCCGCGCGTCGGTCCACTGGGGCGAGAGCGGGAGGATGTCCAGCGGGCGGTAGAAGATGCCCTGGCTCTGGATGGACACCTGGTCCGGGACGAACGTCACCATCGGCTGCAGCCCGAAGAAGGTGACGAAGAAGACCGTGGCGCTGTCCCGTCCCACGGCGCGCGCGGCGGCCGCGATGGCCCCCGCCTTGCTCTGGACCAGCGCGTGCAGCGAGCCGTAGGTGTCGGGCGCCAGCAGGCGGATGACGTGCTCGTCGAGCGGCAGCACCCGCACCGCGAGGTTGACCGTGGTGATGGTGACGGCGACCTGGTCCTGGCGGAGCGAGCCGAAGCCCGCGGGAGGCAGGTCGCTGTCCTGCGCGGCGAGAACGGCCGGGGCCGCCAGGACGGCCGCGGCGAGCGCCGCCGCCTCAGCCCACGTGCGCCAGTACGCTGTCACGGAGATCCTCCGCGCCTTCGCGTGTCTTGGAGCTCGTCAGCACGAACTCGGCCGCGTCGAGGTGCAGCCGCAGGGCGATGGCCGCGGCGCGCGCCGCCCGCTTGCCCCGGGTGACCTGGTCGGCCTTGGTGAGCGCGACCAGCACGGGCACCCCCCGCGCGTTGAGCAGCGCGCCGATCGCCAGGTCGTCGGGGGAGGGCTCGCGCCGGATGTCCAGCAGCCACACCACGCCGGCGAGCGTGGCGCGGCGGGCGACGTACTCGTCGGCCAGCCGCTGCCACACCGCGCGCTCGGCGGCGGCGGCGCGCGCCCATCCGTACCCCGGGAGGTCCACCAGGTAGCAGCCGGTGCCCCAGCGGTACACGTTGAGGAACCGGGTCTTGCCGGGGATCCGGCTGGCGTGGGCGAGGGCCCGCCGGCCCAGCAGCAGGTTGACCAGGCTCGACTTGCCGACGTTGCTGCGGCCGGTGAACGCGATCTCGGGCAGCGCGGGACCGGGAATCGGCGCGTCCCACTGGGCCAGCGACGTCACGAACTCGCTTACCAAAAGCCCCCTCGGGGAGGGGGCCTCTGTCCGCGGCACGTCAGGCCTCTTTCTTGGCGCGTGGTCGCTCGGTCACCAGCAGCGGCTGGCGGCCCTCGAGGATGCACTCCCGGGTGATGGCCACCTCGGTGACGTCGTCCCGCGCCGGAAGGTCGAACATGATCTCCGTCATCACCTTCTCGAGGATGGCGCGCAGCCCGCGCGCGCCGGCCCCGCGCTTGATCGCCAGCTGGGCGGCCGCGCGCAGCGCCTCCGGCTCGAAGCTCAGCCGCACGTCCTCGAGCTCGAACAGCTTCTTGTACTGCTTGGTGAGCGCGTTCTTGGGCTCGACCAGGATCCTGACCAGCGCGTCCTCGTCGAGCGTCTCGAGCGGCACGGTGACCGGCAGCCGGCCGATCAGCTCCGGGATGAGGCCGTAGCGCAGCAGGTCGTCGGGCTCCACCTCGCCGTAGGGGTTCCGCCGCTGCAGCGCCGGCACGCCCCGGTCGACCTCGTCCTTGGTGAACCCGATCCGGCGCCGCCCGGTGCGCGACTCGATGATCTTCTCCAGCCCGTCGAAGGCGCCGCCGCAGATGAACAGGATGTCCTTGGTGTTGATCTGGATGTATTCCTGCTGCGGGTGCTTGCGCCCGCCCTGCGGCGGAACCGACGCGATGGTCCCCTCGAGAATCTTGAGCAGTGCCTGCTGCACGCCCTCGCCCGACACGTCGCGCGTGATGCTCGGGTTCTCGCTCTTGCGGGCGATCTTGTCGATCTCGTCGATGTAGACGATCCCGCGCTCGCACTCGGCGACGTTGAAGTCGCCGGCCTGGAGCAGCCGCACCAGGATGTTCTCCACGTCCTCGCCGACGTAGCCGGCTTCGGTGAGGGTGGTCGCATCGGCGATGGTGAAGGGGACGTCGAGCATCCGCGCCAGCGTCTGGGCCAGCAGCGTCTTGCCGACGCCGGTGGGCCCGATCAGCAGGATGTTCGACTTCTCGAGCTCGACCTCGTTGTCCTTGATGGACTGGGAGTTGATGCGCTTGTAGTGGTTGTAGACGGCGACCGCCAGGGCCTTCTTGGCCCGCTCCTGCCCGATCACGTACTGGTCCAGCACCTCCTTGATCTCCACGGGGGTGGGGACCTGGGTGATCGCGTCGGCGACCTCGCGTTCCTCGTCCTCCGCCAGGATCTCGTTGCACAGCGCGATGCACTCGTTGCAGATGTAGACCGACGGTCCGGAGATGAACTTCCGGACCGAGTCCTTGGACTTTCCGCAGAACGAGCAGCGCAGGTGGCGGTCGTTGGACATGGGCGCCTGGTTACGGGACCTTGAGGCGAATATGCCGAGCCGCCGCGCCTAAAGTCAAGCGACGCCTAGCTTTTCGTGCCCACCTCGAGCACCGAGCCGGGGGCCAGGACCTGGTCGATGATGCCGTACTGCTTCGCCTCCTCGGCCGACATGAAGCGGTCCCGGTCCATGTCCTTCTCGATCTGCTCCACCGTCTGGCCGGTGTGCTTGGCGTACAGCTCGTTGAGCTTGCCCCGGAGGTAGAGGATCTCCCGGGCCTGGATCTCGATGTCGGCGGCGGTGCCCTGCGTCCCGCCCGAGGGCTGGTGCATCATGATCCGCGAGTGCGGCAGGGCGCTGCGCTTGCCCTTCCGGCCGGCCGCCAGGAGGAACGACCCCATCGAGGCCGCCATCCCCATGCAGATGGTGTTCACCGGCGCGCTGATGTGCTGGATCGTGTCGTAGATCGCCATCCCGCTCGACACCAGGCCGCCGGGCGAGTTGATGTACACGTAGATGTCCTTCTCCGGGCTGTCGGCCTGGAGGAAGAGCAGCTGCGCGATGACGATGTTCGACACGTCGTCGTTGATCGGCACGCCGAGGAAGATGATCCGGTCCATCAGCAACCGGGAGAAGATGTCGTAGGTGCGCTCGCCACGGCTGGAGCGCTCGATGATGTACGGCGGATACAGCGTGGACACGTCGTCTCGGTCTCCCACGGATGCGCCCTGTGTCAACGGGTGGGCGGTGCGTCCTCCACGGTGCTCTGACCGAGGAGGAAGGTGAACACGTTCTCTTCGGTGATGGACCGCTCCAGCTCGCGGAGGCGGCCCGCCTTGTCGAGCGCGGCCCGCACGGCCGCGGGCGTCTCGCCGCGGCGGCGGGCGACCTCGGCGACGCGGGACGCGACCGCGTCGCCGCTCGCCGCGAGCCCCTTCTGCTCGGCGACCGTCTCGATGATCAGGTCGCGCCGCACGCCCGCCTCCGCCACCGGCCGGAACTCCCCGGCGAACCGTCCGCGCTGCTCCTCGGGGACGCCGTACGCCGCGACGTAGGCCGCGAGTGCGCGGTCCAGGAGCGACGGGGGCACGGCGACGTTGTTGGCGGCGGCGATCTGGTCGATCAGCTCGCCCCGCACCCGCGCGTCGGCCTCGCGCTTGGCTTCGGCCTCGAGGTCGGTGCGCACCGCGGCCCGGAGCGCCGCCACCGAGTCGAACTCGCCGACCTCCCGGGCGAACTCGTCGGTCAGGTCGGGCAGCGTCTGCCGCTTGACCTCGCCCAGGGTCGCGCGGACGCGGCGGCTCTGGCCGCGCTTGGCCGCGTCCGGGTGGTCGTCCGGGAACCGCAGGGTGCCTTCCCAGGCGGCGCCGGGGTCGAGCTCCATGAGCCGCGCCTCCAGTTCCGGCAGCGCGCGACCCTGTCCCAGGACGAACCGCACCGGCTCGGGCTCGCCCGCGGCCGGCTCGTCGAGGTTCGCGATGGTCGCCTCCACCAGGTCGCCGGGCTTGGCCCGCTCCGTGACCGGCGCCCACGGGGCCCGCTGCTCGCGCAAGCTCGTGATCTGGGCGTCCACCATCTCGTCGGTGACGGCGGCCGACCGCCGCGTCAGGCGGAATCCGCCCAGCCGCTCGAGGGCGATCTCCGGCTTCACGTCCACCAGCAGCTCGAAGGTGAGCGGGGAGCCGTCCTCGAACTTCACGTTGCGCACCTGCGGGTCCGAGATCGGCTTGAGGCCGTCCTGGTCGCGCGCGGCTTCCCAGGACGCGCGCAGCAGCTCCTCGATCACGCTCTGGCGGATCGCGTCGCCGAAGCGGCGGCGCACCACGGCCGCCGGCGCCTTGCCCTTGCGGAAGCCCTGCACCTTGAGCTGCCGGGCGTAGCGCTCGGTGGTCGCCGCCTCGGCGGCACGCACCCGCTCGGGCGTCACCGTCACGGCGTAGGTGCGGCGCGCCGCATCCTGCGCGGCCGCGGTGATGGCGATGCCGGTATCGGTCATAGTGCGAAAGGGGGGACTCGAACCCCCACGGGTTGCCCCACGGGCTCCTAAGGCCCGCGCGTCTGCCAGTTCCGCCACTTTCGCGCGCTGCGCGCCCGCGCCGCACGCGCGCCGACCCGGCGACGCCGCGGTCGTCGCGCCGCCCGCTCGATACGGCCGTGACGCGAGTGCCACCCCAAGATAACCGCGGCCGGCCGAGACGACGAGCGCCCGCGGGTGCGGGCGCTCGCCTGGTGACGGTCTTCCCGCGGCGCCGCTACCGCACGCGCAGGCGCACGACCCGCCGGGTGGCGCTGCCGCCACCCACGTTGGCGACCCGGAGCGTCACGATGTCGCCGGCATGCAGCCCGTGGGCGGCGCGCTGCAGCTCCTCGGGCGTCCGGGTCCGCACGCCGTTCACCTCCAGGATCACGTCCGCGCCGGCGCCCGCGCCGGGGGGGAACAGCTTCTGGAAGGCGGGCCCGTCGGCGTCCACCTCGGTCACCAGGGGGCCGCGCAAGTCGGTGTCGACCTGCCGCGCGTCCTCCGCGCTCAGGCTCTCCACCGTGACCCCCAGCTTGCGCGACGCCTCGTCGCCCGGGGCCACCCCCTTGTCGCCGCCCCTGGTCGCGCTCGCCACCTGGGCCGTGTCGGCGCCGGCGGAGGCGAGCCGCACGTCGTAGGTCCGCACCTGGCCGCCGGCGTGCACCGCCTGCACGTGCACCACTTCGCCCGGATGCCGGAAGCCCACCATGGACTGGAGCTGCGCCACGTGGTCGATCGCCGTGTCGTTGAGGGCGACGATGACGTCACCGGGCACGAGCCCGGCCGCCTTCGCCGGCGAGTTCTGGCAGCTGAAATCCTGGATCACGACGCCGCGCACGTCCTTGAGGCCCACGGCCTCGGCGTCCTCGGGCGTGATCTGGTTGATCGCGATGCACAGGACGGCGCGCTCCACGCGGCCGGTGGCGATGAGGTCGTCCATCACCTTGCGCGCCAGGTTGATCGGGACCGCGAATCCGTAGCCCTCGTAGTAGCCCGTCTGGGAGGCGATGGCGGCGTTGATGCCGATCACCTCGCCGTTGAGGTTCACCAGCGGCCCGCCCGAGTTGCCGGGGTTGATCGCGGCGTCGGTCTGGATGAAGTCCTGGATCTGGTAGCGGTCGTTCGGGTCCTGCAGCCCGTACAGCGGCCGGCCCTTGGCGCTGACGATGCCCGCCGTCACCGTGAAGGTGAAGTTGAGCGGGTTGCCGATCGCGAGCACCCAGTCGCCGATGCGCGCGCCGTCGGAGTTGCCGAGCGGCAGCGGCGTGAGGTGACCGGCGTCGATCTTGATCACGGCGACGTCGGTCGCCGGGTCGCGTCCCACCACCCGCGCGTCGAACTCGCGGTTGTCGAGCAGCGTGACCCGCACGTGCTCGGCGTCCGCGACCACGTGATTGTTGGTGAGGATGTAGCCGTCCTGCGACACGACGAACCCGGAGCCGGAGCCCTGGCGGACCTGCGGCCGTCGCGGGTTGACGTCCGGCCCGAAGAAGTACTGGAAGCCCGGCGGGATGTCGGGGTGCGGCGACGACTGCACCGTGCTCTGCGTCCGGATGTAGACCACCGACGGCCGCACCCGCTCGGCGATGTCGGCGAAGCTCGGGAGCACGCCGTCCACCGTGCGGGCGCCGCCGCCGCTCGCGGCGGTGAGGTAATGCAGGCCGCGCGCCGACTCCGCCCGGCCCGGCCGCGGGAGGTTCAGCCCGGACGCGAACGCCAGCCCGAGGACGAACGCCACGGCCACGATCCCGCCCAGCTTCAGCAAATCACGGCTCTTCGACGACATGCGCCTACCTCCACGTTGGCCCGGGAATGCCCGGTACTACACCCCGGGCTGCGTTCGGGTTCTACTTCGACTGCTTCCCCTCGTCCACGATCTCGTAGTCCGCCTCCACCGCCTCGTCCTTCTTCGGCTCGGCCCCCCCGCCGGCCCCGGCGGCGGGCTCCTCGGGGCTCGCGCCCGAGCTGGCGGTCTGGCTCTGGTAGAGCGAGCGCCCCGCCTCGCTGTAGGCGCCCTGCAGCGCCTCGGCCGCCTTCTTGATCCCGTCGGCGTCGCCGGCGCGCAACGCCTTCTTCGCGCCCTCGACCGCCTCCTCGAGCCGCTTCTTCACCGCGGGCTCGAGCTTGTCCGACCACTCCTTGGAGTTCTTCTCGACGTCGTACACCAACGCGTCCAGGCGGTTACGGGTTTCGATCTCGTCGCGGCGCCGCTTGTCGTCGGCCGCGTGCTCCTCCGCGGCGTGGACCATCTTGTCGATTTCCTTGTCCGACAGCCCGGAGGACGCCTCGATCCGGATCTTCTGCTCCTTGCTGGTCGCCTTGTCCTTGGCCGTGACGTGCAGGATGCCGTTCGCGTCGATGTCGAACGTGACCTCGATCTGCGGCATCCCGCGCGGGGCCGGCGGAATCCCGGTGAGCTGGAACTTGCCGATCGTCCGGTTGTCGAGCGCCATCTCGCGCTCGCCCTGCAGCACGTGGATCTCGACCGTGGTCTGGTTGTCGTCGGCGGTCGAGAACACCTCCGAGCGCTTGGTGGGGATCGTGGTGTTGCGCGGGATCAGGACCGTGGTCACGCCGCCCAGCGTCTCGATCCCGAGCGACAGCGGCGTCACGTCGAGCAGCAGGATGTCCTTCACCTCGCCCGCCAGCACGCCGCCCTGGATCGCCGCGCCGATCGCGACCACCTCGTCCGGGTTGACGCCCTTGTGCGGCTCCTTGCCGAAGAACTCCTTCACGATCTCCTGGACCTTCGGCATCCGCGTCTGGCCGCCGACCAGGATCACCTCGTCCACTTCGTTCGGCTTCAGGTTCGCGTCGGCCAGCGCCTTCTTCATCGGCTCCAGCGTGCGCTGCACCAGGTCGCCCACCAGCTGCTCGAGCTTGGCCCGCGACAGCGTGATGTTCAGGTGCTTCGGTCCCGCCTGGTCCGCCGTGATGAACGGCAGGTTGATCTCCGTCTGCATCACCGTCGACAGCTCGCACTTGGCCTTCTCCGCCGCCTCCTTGAGGCGCTGGAGCGCCATCGGGTCCTTCGACAGGTCGATGCCCTGGTCGCGCTTGAACTCGTCCACCAGCCACTGGATGACGCGCTGGTCGAAGTCGTCGCCCCCCAGGTGGGTGTCGCCGTTGGTGCTCTTCACCTCGAACACACCCTCGGCCAGCTCGAGGATCGAGATGTCGTAGGTGCCGCCGCCGAGGTCGTAGACGGCGACCTTCTCCTCCTTCTTCTTGTCGAGACCGTAGGCCAGGGCCGATGCCGTCGGCTCGTTGATGATCCGGACCACGTCCAGGCCGGCGATCTTGCCGGCGTCCTTGGTCGCCTGGCGCTGCGAGTCGTTGAAATACGCCGGAACGGTGATCACCGCCTTCTCGACCTTGTGGCCGAGATAGTCCTCCGCCGTCTGGCGCATCTTCTGCAGGATCATCGCCGAGATCTCGGGCGGCGTGTACCGCTTGCCGCTGATCTCGACCGACGCCAGGTCGTTCTGGCCCGCGGCCACCTTGTACGGCACCCGCTTCGACTCCTCGACCACCTCGCCGATGCGTCGGCCCATGAAGCGCTTGATCGAGAAGACCGTGTTGAGGGGATTGGTGACGGCCTGGCGCTTGGCCACCTGGCCGACGAGCCGCTCGCCGTCCTTCGTGAACGCGACGACCGAAGGCGTCGTGCGGCCGCCCTCGGCGTTCGGAATCACGACCGGATCCCCGCCCTCCATGACGGCGACGACGGAGTTCGTGGTCCCCAAGTCGATTCCAATGATCTTCTCAGCCATGGTCCGATCTCCGAACGCATCAGAGGTAGATGTGCGACGGTAGCGCATGGTCGCAGGAGCAAGGGACGTGCCCCTGTTTTCTGCCAATTCGGCAGCGGGCTAAGGCTATGCCCCGCTTCGCGGTACGTTGACACACCCCCCGGACAGGTTAGGTTGAGCCCGTGATCCCCTATCGCGACGAGAATCCCACGCTGAAGGCCCCGGTCGTCACCATCGGGATCGTGGTGGTGAACGTGCTCGTGTGGCTGGTGGTGCAGGGTGCGGGGACGACGGTGCCGCTCGCGCGGTCGGTGTGCGAGCTCGGCCTCATCCCGGGCGAGCTGACGGGGCGCGTGGCGGCCGGGACGGCCTTCGCGATGGGGCCGGACCTGGTGTGCCGGGTGGAAGGGGCGCGCCACGTCGGCCACGTGCTGACCTCGATGTTCCTGCACGGCTCGTGGATGCACATCATCATGAACATGTGGTTCTTCTGGATCTTCGGGAACAACATCGAAGACTCGATGGGGCGCTGGCGGTTCGTCGTGTTCTACCTGATGTGCGGCACGGCGGCGGCGCTCGCGCAGGTGGCCATGGACCCGGCCTCGCCGGTGCCCGTGGTCGGGGCGTCGGGTGCGATCAGCGGGGTGATGGGCGCGTACCTGGTGCTGTACCCGCGGGTCCGCGTCTACACGCTCGTGCCGCTGGGGTTCTTCCTGACGACCATCGCGCTCCCGGCGTGGGCGATGCTGGGCTACTGGATCGTGCTGCAGTTCCTGGGCGGGCTGCCCCAGCTGGCCGGCCTCGGGGACAATGGCGGGGTGGCGTTCTGGGCGCATATTGGAGGCTTCGGGGTGGGCGCGGCGGCGATCAAGCTGTTCGCGAACCGGGCGTACCTGGAGTCGCGCAGGCAGAATCCGTGGGCGCCGCAGCGAGTGCGCTGGGGCTGACCTCTTCGCAGTAGACAGCGGGGAGCGGTCGGAGTGCGGATCAGTTGCGAAACGGCAAGTTGCGAGTGGTTGCGAGACTCGAGTACTGAGAACTCAGGACAGACGAGGCCCGAACTCTTGTATCTGGCGCGCATCGTGGGGCGGGTCGTTTCCACCGTGAAGCAGGATACGCTCGCGGCCATACCGCTGCAGTGGCTCCAGCCGGTGGACGCGTCGGGGAAGGACCGCGGCGCGCCGGTGGTGGCGGCCGACACGTTCGGCCTCGGTCCGGGCGAGCTGTGCTACTACATCACGGCGCGGGAAGCGTCGATCGCGCTGTGGAAGCTGGATGTTGCGGTGGATGCGGCGGTGGTGGGGAAAGTGGAGAGAGTCGACCTGAAGTGAGACGTGAGGGGTGAGAAGTGAGAGGTTCAACTCTCACCCCTCTTCTCTCACGCCGGCGTCGGGGGTGGAACCCTGTTTCTCGCGACCGTGGTCGGCGACGTGGTCAGCACCCACAAGAACGAGCGCCTGGAGGGCAAGAAGCTCCTCCTGGTGCGGCGGCTCGCGCTCGACCTCGAGCCGGAGGGCGCGGAGGTGATCGCGCTCGACGTGGTGGATGCCGGCGTCGGCGACCGGGTGCTGGTGGTGCAGGAGGGGTCCTCGGCGCGGAAGATCTTCGACGATCCCTGGATCCCCGTGCAGGCCGTGATCGTGGGCGTGCTGGATCGCGTGGACATCGGCGGAAAGCGGGTGCTATGAACGACACCGAGCTCGACCAGCTGGCGGCGGACGTGGTGCGCCGCGTGCTGCGCAGCGCGCACGGTGCGGCCGGGCCGCGGGGTCCCGCCGTGGCCGCGGCTCCCGGGGCGCCGGCGGGAACGGGGAGGCCGCTGGAGGACATCGCGTGGCGCGGGCCGCAGGTGCAGCTGGCGGCGTGGACGCCCGCGGCGGGTCCGCGGCGGGTCGCCGACTTCGTGGACCACACGCTGCTCAAGGCCGAGGCGACGCGCGCCGACATCCTGAAGCTCTGCGCGGAGGCGCGCGAGCACCGCTTCGCCGCGGTGTGCATCAATCCGGCGTGGGTGGACCTGTGCGCGCGCGAGTTGGCGGGCACGAGCGTGGCGGTGGCGAGCGTGTGCGGCTTCCCGCTGGGCGCCACCACCCCGGAGACGAAGGCGGCGGAGGCCGCGGAAGCCGTGTCCCGGGGCGCGGCCGAGGTGGACATGGTGGCCGCGATCGGGCACATCAAGGGCGGCGAGTGGGGGTACGTCGAGGACGACATCCGCGCGGTGGTGGAGGCCTGCGGCCGCCGGGGCGGTGGCGCGCTGGTGAAGGTCATCATCGAGAGCGCCGTGCTGGCGCCCGAGGACATCGTGAAGGCGTCCGCGGTCGCGAGGCTCGCGGGCGCGCACTTCGTGAAGACGTCCACGGGCTTCCACCCGGCGGGAGGGGCCACGGCGGACGCCGTGCGGCTGATGCGGCTCACCGTCGGCGACGACCTCGGCGTCAAGGCGGCCGGCGGCGTGCGGGACTGCGCGTCGGCGTTCGCGATGATCGCCGCGGGCGCGAGCCGGATCGGCACGTCGAGCGGCGTCAGCTTCGTTGGGTGCCTGGGACCCGCGCCGCTCTCGCTGGCCGAGCTGCTGAAGCAGCCGCAGGCGCACGCGGCGTCGTGCCGGAGCGGCAGCTGCGCGGCGCCGGCCGGAGGCCAGCCCTACTGACCGCCGGGGCGGTGCCCGGCGCCCGCCTGCGGCTGCCGTCCCTCGGGACGGTGCTCGCCCAGGCGCAGGCGACGCTCCGCCGCTTCCCGCTCGTGGTCGCGTGCGGGGTCGCGGCCGCGGCGGCCGCCATCCTCGTCAGCGAGGACGTGGGGCCCGGCTGGCTGCGCGACCGGCTGCTGGCCGCGGCGACGCTCGGGCTTCCACTGTGCACCGCCACGGCCCTGCTCGCCGAGCGGGCCCGGTCGCGGGCGACGCGGGTGGCGCTCGCCCTCGCCGGCCTGGCGGCGCTGGCGGCCGTGCACGCCTCCTGGGACGGCTGGTCGAAGCCGGTCCAGTTCGCACGCTACGCCGAGCTGAGCGTGGCGTTCCACCTGCTGGTCGCGGTCGCGCCGTTCGTCGGTCGCGGCCTCCCGAACGCCTTCTGGCAGTACAACCGGATCCTGTTCACGCGATTCCTGGCGGCGGTCGTCTCCTCGGCCACGCTGTTCCTGGGACTGGCGCTCGCGCTGGCGGCGCTCGACAAGCTGTTCGGCGTGGAGCTGCCGCGCACGGCGTACTTCCGCGTCTGGGTCCTGTGCGCGTTCGTGTTCAACACCTGGTTCTTCCTGGGCGGCGTCCCCGGCGATCTCGACGCGCTGGAGGAGTCGCCCGAGTATCCGGCGATCCTCCGGGTGTTCGCGCAGTACACGCTGGTGCCCCTGGTGACCGTGTACCTGGTGATCCTGACGCTGTACTTCGCCAGGGTCGTGGTCTCGTGGGACTGGCCCAGCGGCTGGATCGGCTACCTGGTGTCGGGGGTGGCGGGCGCGGGCATCCTCGCGCTGCTGCTCGTGCATCCCCTGGCCGTGCGGGAGGAGCAGGGGTGGATCGCGGGGTTCGCCCGCGCCTTCTGGCTCGGGATGCTGCCCGCGGTCGCGATGCTGTGGCTGGCGGTCTACCAGCGCGTCCACCAGTACGGCTTCACCGAGCCGCGCTATTTCCTCCTCGTGCTCTCGGTGTGGCTGGGCGCGATCGCGTTGTACTATGGCGTCACGCGCGCGCAGCGGATCCGGATCATCCCGGCGTCGCTTTGCGCGGTCGCGCTGCTGGCCTTCGCGGGTCCCTGGGGCGCGTACTCGGTGTCGCGGCGGAGCCAGGCCGGCCGGGTCCGGGACCTGCTCGCGGCCCGCGGGGTCCTGGTGGAGGGGCACCTCCGGCGCGCCGCCGCCGACTTCTCCGTGGACGACCGGAAGGCGCTGTCGGGGGGCGTCCGCTACCTGGTCGCGACGCACGGGAGCCGGGCGCTGGTGCCGGTGCTCGGCGATTCGTTCGCGACCCGGGTCATCGGGCCGGCCGAGCGGAGCGACGCCGACCCCGAGGGCCGGGCCCGCTCGATCGTCGAGGCGCTGGGCGTCACCTACGCGTCCCGCGGGGGCGAGACAGGGAGCGCCGGGCGGTATTTCGCCTTCACCAGCGACGACGGCGAGCCGACGTCGCTCGCCGGCTACGACCTGCTCCTCGTGATCCGCACCTCGCCGCCGCCGGCGCCGGACGGCGCCCCGGTGGCGTTGCTGCTGCGCCGCGCGCCGAGCGTGCGCATCGTGCGGGCCGGGCAGGTGCTGCTGGACGTGCCGCTCGACTCGGTGCTGAGCCGCGGCCGCACGGCCGGCGCGCGGGGGAGCGTGCTGCCCGCGACGGCGCTGCGATTCGGGGCCGAGAACGCGCGGGCAAGGGCCGTGGCGGTGCTGCGCAGCGTGAACGGGTACGCCGGCCCGGCCGGGCCGGTCGTGAGGGACGTCCAGGGCGTCGTGCTGCTGAAGCTGAAGCCGGGCCGCTAGGCTAGGACGCCGCCTTCGACTCCGCCAGCGGCGCGGCGCGCACCACCACCTCGCGCCCGAGCAGCTTCGCGAGCAGGTCGGCTTTCCGCTGCGCGCCCCACAGCTCCAGCTTCAGGTCGGTCGTCACCAGCCGCGGCACCACGTCCACGAGCAGCCGGTCCGGCATCATCCGCAGCCGCATCGCCTCGACCGCCGAGACGTGGCCGCGGTCCAGACCGCAGGCCATCCGCAGCAGCGCGGCCAGCCGGCGCACCAGCGCGCGGTCCTCGGGCTCCAGCGCGGCGAACTCCAGGTGCTGCTTGCTGGGGCGCCGCTTGCGGTGGTAGCGGCTCACCAGCGCGATCAGCACCCGCTCGCGCGGGGTGAACGGCAGGGACTCCGCGTGGGCGATCAGGTGGTAGCTGTGCTTGTGGTGGCTGCGGTACGAGACCAGCTGCCCCACGTCGTGCAGCAGCGCCGCGGCCTCGAGCAGGTCCCACTCGCCGGGGGCGCACCCCAGGCGCTTGCCCAGGCCGTCGAACAGCCGGCGCGCCAGCCGTGCCGTCTGCTCCCCGTGGCGGCGGTCCGTGTGGCAGCGCTCCGCGAACCGTCGCAGCGCCCGGGCGCGGGTGGGGGCCTGGCCCTCGGGGGCCGGCCGCGACAGGTGGATCAGCAGGCCCTCGCGGAGGCCGAACGCCGACACGGCGACCTTCGGAGCGTCGAACAGCTCGAGGACCTCCGCCGCGACCGCGAGGCCGGCGACGATGATGTCGGCGCGCTCGGGGTTGAGGCCCGGGACCTTCCGCCGTTCCTCCACGCTCATCGCGGCGAGCCACTCGAGGATCCGCTGCAGCTCCGGGAGCCGGACCGACGACCCGTGGATGCCGCCGGTCGGCACGGCGCCGCGGTGCCGGGCGGCGGCGACGCGGGCCAGGTTGGTGAACGTGCCGCCCGAGCCGAACAGCTTGGCGGCTTCCCACTCGCGGCCCGGCACGGCGCGGCGGAGCTTCTGCCGCACCGCGCCCCGCAGCCGCCGCACCCCGTCGCCGGCATCGGCGGTGCCGGCCAGGAACTGCTCGGTCAAGCGCACGGCGCCGAAGGGGAGCGAGACGACGCGATCCACCAGCCCGCCCACGGCGAGGACCAGCTCGAGGCTGCCGCCGCCGATGTCCGCGACCACCGCGCGCCCCCGGCCGATCGGGAAGTGCTCGCTCACCGACAGGAACGCGAGCCGCGCCTCGGTCTCGCCGTCGATCACCTCGAGGGGGATGCCCAGCTCCCGCTTCACGCGCTCGGCGAACTCCGCGCCGTTGGCCGCGTCGCGCACCGCCGCCGTCGCCACCAGCGCCAGGCGCGCGGCTCCGCGCCGCTCGGCCGCCTGGATCATCCGGCCGAGCGACTCGAGCGCCCGCTCCATCGACTCCGGCGCCAGCACGCCGGTGGACGACAGCCCGCGCGCGAGCCGCGGCTGGTCCTTGAGGTCGTCGATGATCTGGAGGTGGCCGTCCTCGCCGCGCTCGGCGATCAGGCAACGAATCGAGTTGGAGCCGACGTCGATGGCGGCGAAGCGCTCAGTCGTCGGAGACATCGACCGTGGGGGTGAGCAGCGAGGGATCGAGCAGATTGGCGACTTCGCGGCGCAGCTCGGCCTGGACGTCCTCCACCGACCGGGAGGCGTCGATGGTCGTGAAGTCGTACTGGACCGCCATCCGGTCGAATTCCTCGAGCATCAGGCGCTGGTACTTCCGGAACGAGCTGTACAGGTCGGGCGCCAGCCCGATGTCGCGGCCGGCCTCCCAGTAGTCCAGCTCCCCGCCGCGCCGCAGGGTGCGGCGGATCAGCTCGTCCGGATCGAGGCGCAGGAAGAACACGCGCCGCGGGATCAGGGCGAAGCCGTACATCCGCGCCAGCCACTCGCGGTCGAGGCCGCGGGTCGCGCCGCGCGCGATGGTGGTGTACACGTAGCGGTCGGCCAGCACCACGAATCCGCTCCGGAGCGCCGGCACGATCTCGTGCTCGATCCGGTCGGCGAGGTCCGTGGCGTAGAACAGCGCCATCGTCGTGCGGTCGAAGGAGTGCCCCTCCTTCGCCGACTCGATGCCCCGCCGGGTCAGCGCCGAGCGCACCAGGCCGGTGGAGGAGACCGCGAAGCCCTGGCCCTCGAGCCAGCCCTGCAGCAGCTCGATGTGGGTCGAGCGCCCGACCCCGTCGGCGCCCTCGACCACGATGAGGTTGCCCGGCAGATCGGGGGGAATCTCGAGCTTGGCGAGCCCGGAGCCGTAGAAGCGGGCGTCCATCATCACGGCCGGGTCACCGGACTGCGGGGGCGGCCGGCGCGACCGCGGCCGGGGCCGAGCGCGGCGCGTGCGCGCGGCGCAGGCCCTTCAGGATCGGCTTCACGAGGCGGCGCATCTCGCGCTGCTGCTCGACCACCGATCGGCTCCCGTCGAGGACGGTGAGATCGAACTCCTCCGCGACACGGTCGTACTGCTCGATCACCCGGGTCTGGAAGACGCGGAACGAGGTGATCGGGTCGGGCGAGAGCCCCAGGTCCATCCCCGCCTCGTGGAACTTGAGCTGGATGCGGCCGCCGGTGATCCGCGCCACCGCGGTGTCGATGTCCACCCTGAAGTACAGCGCCAGGTCGGGCCGCGTGGCGAACTGGTACAGGCCGCGGACCCACGCCGGGTCGCAGCCGCGGGCCACGTCGCGCGCGAACGCCGTGTAGGCGTAGCGGTCGGCCAACACGATCAGCCCCGCCTGGAGCGGCGGCAGGATCGAGCGCTCGTGCCGGTCCGCGAAGTCGGTGGCGTGGATGAGCGAGAACGTGGTCGGAGAGAACAGGTTCTTCTTCTTGCCGCGCCTGGTGGTGTCCTTCACGATCGGGCTGGAGTTCCATTCCGTGAACGACACGTCGTAGCCTTCCGACACCAGGAAAGTCTGGAGCAGGGACAGCTGGGTGGACTTGCCCGACCCGTCGATGCCCTCGACGACGATCAGCCGCCCCGGATAGTCGTGCGAATCGTGAATGCCCATGCACCCTTCATGAAGCGGCGTCCGGCGCCGGCCGCTCGTCCTCCGCGTGGTGCTTGATGGTCTTGCCTTCCTCCAGGAAAACTACGTCCTCGGCCACGTTGGTGGCGAGGTCGGCCACCCGCTCGAGGTTCCGGCTCACCAGGATCAGCTCCATCCCCGGTCCGATAACCCGTTGATCCTCCATCATATGCGTGAGCAGGATCCGGAACACCGAGTCGTTCAGGGAGTCCACGGCGTCGTCCCGCCGGCACACGGCCCGCGCCAAGGGCGCGTCGCCCCGCACGAAAGCCGACAGGGAGTCGGAGAGCATCTGCCGCGACAGCCGCGCCATCTCGACGATCTCCGGCTCCGGCACGATGTGCGGGTAGGCGGCGAGCCGCTCGGCCGACTGCGCGATGTTGACCGCGTGATCGCCGACGCGCTCGAGGTCCCCGACGATGCGCACCGCCGCGAAGATCAGGCGCAGGTCCCTGGCCATCGGCTGGTGCAGGGCGATGAGCTGAAACGCCTGCTCTTCGATGCTGCTTTCCAGCGTGTTGATGGTGCGGTCGCCGCGGATGACCTCCTGGGCCTTCACGCGGTTGCGCGTCAGCAGCGCGTCCACGGCACTGCCTACCGCCTCCTCGGCCTCCGCTGAGGCTGCCATCAGGCGCTGCTTGAGATGCGACAGCTCCTCGTGGAAGTGCCGGCCAGGCTCGAGCGGATTGCTCATCCGAATCTCCCGGTGATGTAGGCGTCCGTCCGCTCGTCCTTGGGGCTGGTGAAGATCTGCTGCGTGGTCCCGAACTCGACCAGGCGCCCGAGGAAGAAGAACCCCGTGTAGTCGGACACGCGGGCGGCCTGCTGCATGTTGTGCGTGACGATGACGATCGTGTACTGGGTCTTCAGGTCCACGATCAGCTCCTCGATCTTCTGGGTCGCGATGGGGTCGAGCGCGGAGCACGGCTCGTCCATGAGCAGCACCTCGGGCTCGTTGGCCAGCGCGCGGGCGATGCACAGCCGCTGCTGCTGGCCGCCGGAGAGCGAGGTGCCCGGTTCGTCGAGCCGGTCCTTGACCTCGTCCCACAGCGCCGCGCTCTTGAGCGAGCGCTCCACGATCTCGGGCATGCGGGCCTCGGGAAGCGCGCCGGTGACGCGCGGGCCGTAGGCCACGTTGTCGAACACGCTCTTGGGGAACGGGTTGGGGCGCTGGAAGACCATCCCGATCCGTTGGCGCATCTGCACCGGATCCACCGAGGAGCCGAAGACGGATTTTCCGTCGAACGTGATCTCGCCCTGATGCCTGGTGCCCGGCAACAGCTCCTGGAGCCGGTTGATCGACCGCAGGAACGTGGACTTCCCGCACCCGGAGGGCCCGATGAGCGCGGTCACCGCATTCGGCTTCGCCTCGACGGTGATGTCGAACAGCGCCTGCTTGGCGCCGTACCAGAACGAGTAGTCGGCCGCGGCGAGCGTGCCGATGAGCCGCACGGTGCCGCCGGGCGTGACCCGGGTCTTGGGGACGACGGGGGGCGCGGTCATCCGAACCGCCCGGTGATGTAGGCCTCGGTCTGCGCCTTGGCGGGCGCCGTGAAGATCCTGGTCGTCGGGCCGACCTCGACCAGCTCGCCGAGGTAGAAGAACGCGGTCACGTCGGAGACGCGGGCGGCCTGCTGCAGGTTGTGAGTCACGATGACGACCGTGAACTCCCGCTTCAGCTCCTGCACCAGCTCCTCGATGTGCGCTGCGCCGCCCGGGTCGAGCGACGCGGTCGGCTCGTCGAGCAGGATCACCTCCGGCTCGGGCGCCACCGTGCGGGCAACGCACAGCCGCTGCTGCTGCCCCCCCGAGAGGTTGAGCGGCGAGTCGTCGAGCCGGTCCTTGACCTCGTCCCACAGGGCCGCGCGCCTCAGCGCGCGCTCGACGATCTCGGCCCGCTCGGTCCGCGAGACCGCGGGGCCGATGGCGAGTCCCGCGGCCACATTCTCCGCGATGCTCATGGTGGGGAAAGGCGTGGGGCGCTGAAACACCATGCCGATGCGGCGGCGGACCTGCACCGGGTTGATGCCCCGCTCGTAGATGTCGTAGCCGTCGAGCAGCACCCGCCCCGTCACGCGGGTGCCCGGCACCAGCTCGTGCATCCGGTTCAGGCTCCGGAGCAGGGTCGACTTGCCGCAGCCCGAGGGACCGATCAGCGCCGTCACCGTGTACTCGCGGCAGGCCAGGGTGACGTCACGCACGCCGGTGCTGGTGCCGTACCAGGCCGTCAGCGCGTCGGTGGCGAGTCGCGGCACCGTCGCGGGCGCCGCCTGGGGGGGCGCGGCGGCCGGCTGGGCGGGCGGCGGCGTCACGTGCGGAGCCCGCCGGGCGCGCTCAGGCGTGCTGACGCTTGGCACGCACCACCGCGCGAGCGAAGAGGCTCAGGGCCAGCACGAGCATGATCAGCACCAGGGCGCCCGCCCAGGCCTGCCGGTGCCACTCGTCGTACGGGCCGAGGGCGTAGACGTAGACCTGCAGCGGCAGGGCCGCCATCGGCCCCTGGACGCGAGTTGAGAAGAACTGGTTGCCCAGCGCAGTGAACAGCAGCGGCGCGGTTTCGCCCGCGACCCTGGCCACCGCGACGAGGCAGCCCGTGACGATACCCGCCGCCGCCGTACGCACCACCACCACCAGCGACGTCCGCCACCGCGGGTACCCCAGGGCGAGGGCCGCCTCGCGCAGCGAATTGGGCACCAGGCGCACCATCTCCTCGGTGGTCCGCGCCAGGATCGGCACCAGGATCATGCCGAGCGCGACGCCTCCTGCCAGGGCCGAGAAGTGGCCCATCGGCTTCACGAGCCAGGTCCATGCGAAGATGCCGATCACGATGGAAGGCACGCCGTTCAGCACGTCGGCGATGAACCGGATGGCGAAGCCTAACTGTCCGCCACCGAACTCCGCCAGGTAGATGCCAATCGACACGCCGACCGGCACGCCGACGGCGCAGGCCAGGCCGACGATGATCAACGTGCCGACGATGGCATGCGCGAACCCGCCCCCGTGCTCTCCGAACGGCACGGCGGACCTGGTGAAGAAATTCCAGTCGAGCGAGCCGGCGCCCTTGACCAGCAGCATCGCGAGGATGACCGCCAGCGGGAGGATGGCGAGCGCCGCCGCACCGTAGGTCGCGCCGGTCATCACGGAGCCGAACAGACGGCGGATCAGGCGACCGTGCATCAGATGGCCGTGCTGCCCACGGCGGAGCCGCGGGCCACGCGCCACACCAGCACGCGGGCCAGGGTGTTCACGAGAATGGTGATGACGAACAGGACGGCGCCGACCATGAACAGCGCCGAGAGGTGCATGTCGGACACCGCCTCGGAGAACTCGTTGGCGATCGCCGCGGCGATGGTGTAGCCGGGCTGCAGCAGCGATGCCGACACCTCGTGGCGGTTCCCGATCACCATCGTCACCGCCATGGTCTCGCCCAACGCGCGCCCCAGTCCGAGGATCACCGCGCCGACGATTCCCGCCCGGCCGTACGGGAGGATCACCGTCGTCACCGTTTCCCAGCGGGTGGCGCCGAGGGCCAGGCCGGCCTCGCGCTGCGAGGGCGGCACGGCCAGGAGCACCTCCCGGGACACCGCGGCGATGTACGGCAGGATCATGATCGAGAGGATGACACCCGCCGCCAGGACCGACGGCCCGTAGAACACGCCCCCGAAGATCGGGAGCCAGCCGAGCGCGTGGCGGGCCACCTTCCAGACGTGATCGCGCAGCAGCGGGATCAGGACGAAGATGCCCCACAGCCCGTAGATCACGCTCGGGACGGCGGCCAGCAGCTCGATCAGCGTCCCGACCGGCGTGCGGAGCCAGCGCGGCGCGAACTCCGTCAGGAAGATCGCGCAGGCCAGGGCCAGCGGCACCGCGATGACCAGCGCGACCAGTGACGAGTACAGGGTCCCGAAGATGAGGGGCAGGGCTCCGAACTGGCCCTGCACCGGGTCCCAGGTGCTGTGCGTGAGGAACCCGAAACCGAACTTGGACACCGCCGGCATCGCGTTGGACACGAGCTCCACCGCGATCAGGACCACCAGCAGGGGGAGCAGAAGCGCGAGAACGGTGAGCAGGGAGCGGTAGATCACGTCGCCCCGGCTCACCGTCCTCAACGCCCGCCACCGTTCTTCGGCCGTCGGCTTTGGAGCGAGCTCCGGCTCCAGAGCGGTGGCGGGGATGTCGGTCAACGGACTAGCGCCCGCGGTAGTTGCTGGGAAGCACCGGCTGACCGTTCACCGTGATGCTCTTCAGGCGCTGCTCCTCCAGCTGCACCACTCGCGCGGGCAGGGGAGCGTACGCGAGGGCGCTCGTGAACTTCTCGCCGTCGTGCACGGCCCACCACACGAACTCCAGCAGCGCACGGGCCTTGACGGCATCCGTCATCTGCTTGGGCAGCAGCAGCCAGGTGAACGACGAGATGGGGTACACCTGGGCCCCGTCGGCGTCGGTGATCGAGATGCGGAAATCGGTGTTCGGGTCGAGGCTCGCCACCGCGCCGGCCGCGGCATTGGTCGTGGTCTCCAGGGAGGCCTGGATGTAGTTGCCCGCCTTGTTCCGGACCACGCCGTAGCCGATGTTGTTCTGGATGGCGTAGATCAGCTCCACGTAGCCGATGGCGCCGGGGGTCTGCTTCACGATGTTGGCGACGCCGGGGTTGCCCTGGCCGCCGAGACCCACGGGCCAGTTGACCGACGTGCCCTTCCCAACCCGCTGCGCCCAGTCGGGGCTCACCTTCGTAAGGTAGTCGGTAAAGATGTACGTGGTGCCGGAGCCGTCGGACCGGTGCGCCACGACGATGTCCTGATCCGGGAGGTTGGCGTCCGGGTTGAGCGCCGTGAGGCGCGAGTCGTTCCACTTCGTGATCTGGCCCAGCCAGATGCCGGCCAGCACGTCACCCGTGAACCGCAGCTGCGCGGTCACGCCCGGAATGTTGTAGGTCGGCACCACCGACCCGAGCACGGTCGGCAGGTGGTACACGTCGCCGTTCACCGCCTGGATCTGCGCGTCGGTCATCGGGCCGTCGCTGGCACCGAAGTCCACCGTGTGGTCGGTGAACTGGCGGATGCCGCCGCCCGACCCGATCCCCTGGTAGTTGATCTCGACGGTGGGGTGCGCGTTGTGGTACTCGAGCACCCACTTCTGGTAGATGGGCTGGGGGAAGGTGGCGCCGGCCCCGTTGAGGCGCACGGTCTGAGCCGCGACGGATCCCGCGAGCAGCACGGTTCCGGCGGCGACGGACAGCACTGCTGCGATTCGCTTGGTCATGTGCAACGCTCTCGGGTCAGTAGGTGAACTGCGTCTGGAACAGCGCCTGCGTGACGGCCTTGGGGGCGGTGACGCCCGTCGGCGTCTGGAACGAGGTGCGGTCGATGTCCGCCAGGAGCCGGACGTTCTGGCTCAGCTGGTAGGACAGGCCGCCGATGATCGTCGTCCGCTTGTCGAACGCCGCGCCGGCCGGGCAGCTGGCCACCGGCGGCGTCGCCGGCGAGCAGGTGTTCGGATCGGCAATGTCCACGCGCGCGACCACGGCGACCGGCGTCGCGGGCAGACGATACCAGCCGTAGGCGCTGAGAATGCTGCCGGTGGTGCTGATCTTGGCGGGGTTGGTGACCGTGTCCTTCGTGGCGGCGAACTCACCCGCCAGCAGCAGCGACTTGGAGCGGTACGAGACCAGGCCGATGAACCGGTTGCGCGTGCCGCCGCTGGTGGGCGTGCCGACCTGCGCGTACCCGGTGATCCGCAGGCCGCCGACGCGGCTCCCCTCGTCGGAGGGCAGCAGCCGGAACGACGCGCGCGCCGCGAAGTCCTTGTGCTGGTCGCCCGGGGTCTTGTTGTAGTTCTCCCCGTTCATCGCCATTGCCTGGAAGTTGAACTGCTCGCTGTTGAAGCTGCCGTCCACCGCCAGGCCGAAGTCGGACGACGACATGTAGCTGTTGCGGTCCACCGGCACCGGGCCCTGCATGCGGTAGTCCCACAGCGCCTCTTCCCAGTCGATGAACGGCGTCTGCGTGAGGCCGAAGCGGAACGTGAACGGGCTCCCGCTCGGCGTCCACCCGGCGTAGGCGTACTTCAGCCGGTACAGCAGCGCGCCGCCGGCCGTGGCGTCGGCGTCGTGGTAGACGTCGAGCGTGACGCGGGTCATGATGCCGCCGTTGAACTTGCCGATCGCGTTCACGTACGCGCGGGTGATGTCGAAGTTGTTGGCCGGGCTCAGGGAGTCGAGCTGCGCCCCCCACTGGGCGTAGATCACGCCGCCGACGGAGACCGAGGGCGGGGTCGGGTTCTGCGCGGCGAGCGGAGCCGCCGCTCCCGCGGCCACGAACCCCAGCGCCGCGAGCGTTCGACGAGACAAGAGTGCCATGTGCACGGTCCTCTGCGAAGGTGAACGGTTGGTGCTTGGGGGTCGTCCGGAAACCATCGCCGGCGAAGAAAGCCCCCCCGCGTCACGGCGACGCGCAGAGGACGTAACAGACGCGTAACGGCGGGTCTGAAGCCCCGAATCGACTAGGCGAGAAGGAGCCGCGCGGCGAGCGCACCGCCCAGCCCAAGTGCCGCGCCCGCAACCACATCGCCGGGGTGGTGCACCTTCAGCCTGACGCGCGAGACGCCGACCAGGGCGGCGAGGGCCAGGGCGGCGGGAGCCAGGGCGGGGTAGGTGCTCGCGACGGTCCCGGCCACCGCCATGGAGGCGGCGCTGTGCCCCGACGGGAACGAAAACGGGTCGGGCACCCAGACCAGGGCCAACGGGACGCCGTCCGCGTCGCACGGCCGGGCGCGCACCACCGTGCGCTTGAGGACCTGCACGGCCACGTGCGACAGCGCGTTGGCCAGCAGCGCGGCGCGGCCCAGCTCGGCCAGGTGGCCGCCGGCCAGCATCAGCACCAGGGCGATGCCGATGGTGGTGGCCGCGTCGCCGAGATGGGTCACCCAGCGCATCAGGCGACCGCCTCCAGCTCGTCGGCGGCGACGAAGGCTTCCCGCAGCACGCGGCCCTCGTACGCGGCCGGGACCTCGAGCCCCAACCACCACAGCAGCGTGGGTGGGACGTCGAGGATCGACGTCGGGCTCCGGAGGACGTGCCTGCGGCGGATGCGCGGACCGGCCAGCACGAGCGGGATCCGGTCGTTGACGGGATGGGGCGTGTCGTGGTCGGTGGCGTGGACGCCGCCGCCGCCGTGGTCCGCCAGCACCACGAGCAGGGAGTCGGCCGTGCAGGCGCGCAGCCGTGCGACCGCCGCGTCGGCCTCCCGCACCGCGTCGAGGTACGGCGCCGACATCCACCCGGCGGTGTGGCCGGCCCGATCGCAGTCGTTCACGTAGACGATCACCAGGCCGTCCGGCACGAACCGGAGCCGGCCCAGGGCCGCGGCCGCCACCCGCCGCGCCGGCCCCGCCGTCGCGACGAGGCGGGAGACGCCGGCGGCCGAAACGAGCACCCGTGCCACCGGCACCTCGACGGACGCGACCTCGCCCGCGACCGCGACGGTGGGCAGCTGCCGCGCCGCGAGCTCCCGCGGCACGGGCCTGAGGCTCCCGAGCCTGCGCAGGGTCGCCAGGCCCGGCTCGACCAGCTTGTGGGTGTCGGGGCCGACGCCCGTGGTGAGCGAGAGCAGGGCCGCGACCGTGGTGCTCGGGCGCACCGTGACGGCCGCCTCCGCCCGGGTGTAGTCCTGGCCCAGGGCGTACAGCGAGGGCGCCAGGTCCGGGACGACGGCGTCGGGCCGCAGCCCGTCGATCAGCAGGATCACGCAGCGCGCCATTGAGGATCCTCCAGTGGCTTGCGTCCGATCGCGACGGCGTATTCGTCGAGGAGTCGTTCGTTCTCGTCGTCGGCGTTGCAGGTCACGGCCGCGAGTCGCGCCTCGTCCGACATGCGGCGGCGCAGCTCGGCGTCGAGCACCAGGCGGGAGATGGCCGCGGCGAACCCGCGCACGTCGTCGGGCGGGACGAGGAAGCCCGTGACGCCGTCCACCACGCTCTCCCGGAAGCCGCCGGCGTCCGCGGCCACGACCGGGAGCCCCGAGGCCATCGCCTCGGGCGCCACCAGGCCGCAGGTCTCGGTACGGGAGGGCAGAACGCACAGGTCGGCGCTGGCGTACAGCGTCGCGAGCACCGGGATGTCGAGGAACCCGAGGTGGGTCGCCCAGGGCATGGCGGCGGCGCACCGGTGCGCCATCGGCCCGTCGCCCGCGAACACGAAAGCGGCCGCGCTCCCCAGCTGCTCGTGCGCGAGCGTCCAGGCGGCAATCAGGACCTCGAGGTTCTTTTCCGCGGCCAGCCGGCCGACGTGCAGCACCAGCGCGGCGCCGTACGGGACCCCGAGCCGCTGGCGCAGGCCGGGGTTGCGCCGGCGGTGGTCGAAGGTCTCGGTGTCGGCGCCGCGTCCCCATACCCGGACGCGCGCCACACCGCGGCGGGCCAGCTCGGCGCGCACCGCCTCGCCCGGCGTGTGGACGAACCGGGCCGGGCGGTGGAACCAGACCAGCCACCGCCAGATCAGGTCCTCGAAGGCCCCCAGCCCGTAGTAACGGCTGTGTTGCGGGAAGTCGGTGTGAAAGGAGGTCGCCAGGGGAATCCCGCGGCGCAGCGCGTAGCGCCGCCCGACGAGGCCCAGCGGCCCTTCGGTCATCACGTGCACCAGGTCGGGCCGGAAGGCGTCCAGGAACCGAGCGATCCGCCGCGGCTGGGGGAGCGAGAGGCGCACGGCCGGGTAGGGCGGGAATCCCACCGAGGGGGCCCGCAGCTCCGTGTCCGTCGCCGCCGCCATGGATCCCGGATACGCCGGCGCGACCACCGCGACGTGCTGGCCGGCGCGGCCGAGCGCCTCCACGACGCGGCGGACGATCGTGGTGACGCCGTTGACCTGCGGCGTGTAGGTGTCGGTGACGAATGCTATGCGCACGGGTGCATGGTGGCGGTGCCGCGTCAAGTCGCGGCGACGCCTAAGTCACGCATCCGTAACGGTTAGGGCCGGTTCAGGCCGGTCGCGGCTCGGGGAAGTGGATGCGGATGGTGGTGCCGGCACCGAGGGAGCTGGTGGCTTCGACCCGGCCGCCGTGGGCTTCCACGAGGTGCTTGACGATGGCCAGGCCGAGGCCCGTACCACCCAGCTCGCGCGAGCGGGCCGGGTCCACGCGATAGAAGCGCTCGAAGATGCGGGGCAGGTGCTCGCCGGGGATGCCGACGCCGGTGTCGCTGATCTCGAGCCGCAGCGCACCGGGCTCGGCCGCGGCCGCGACGCTGACGTGTCCGCCCGCGGGCGTGTAGCGCACGCTGTTGTCGAGGACGTTGAGGACGACCTGCCGAGCCGCCTGCGGGTCGGCGAACACCGTCGCGTCGCCGATCCTGGTGGTGAGGGTGAGTCGCGCGGCGTCGGCGCGGGGCTTCAGCGTGCTCCACACCTCCTGGACGAGCGGCGCGAGCGGCAGGCGCTCCGGCCGCGGCGACCACGCGCCCGACTCGATGCGCGACAGGTCGAGCAGGTCGTCCACCAGCTGCTGCATGCGCCGGGCGTTGGCGAGCACCTTCTCGAGGAAGTCGCGGCGCACCTCGGCCGGGACGTCCTCGCCGGTCAGGGTCTCGGCATAGCCGCGGATCACCGTGAGCGGCGTCTTCAGCTCGTGGGACACGTTCGCGACGAAGTCGCGGCGCACGGTCTCGAGGTGCTTCTGCCCGGTGACGTCGTGCAGGACCAGCACCGCGCCGCCGCCCGGAAGCGGGTGCGCCGAGAGCAGGGCGGTGCGCTCGTCCAGCTCGATCTCGAGTCCCCCGGTCTCGGTGCCGCGCAGGGCACGCTCGACCGCCTCGTGCGCCGGCCGCTGGCGGAACAGCTCGAGCGCCGAGGGAAGTGCGGCGCCGGGCCCGAGCCTGAGCAGACGGCGCGACGCCGGGTTGAGCGTGGTGACGGCGCCCGCGGCGTTGACCGCGATGACGCCCTCCACCATCGAGGCCACCAGCGCGGCCGTCTCCGACCGCTCCCGCTCCAGGTCCGCCATCCGGCCCGACAGGTTCTCGTCGATCGAGCGAAGCGCGCGGGCGAGGTCGCCGACCTCGTCGCGGCCGCGGGTGTCGACGGCGGGCCGGTCGCCGCGCGCGATGGCCTGCGCGGCGTCGCGCAGGCGGAGCAGCGGGCGCGCCACGGAGCGCGCGAAGCCGAGCGCCAGCAGCACGCCGACGGCGAGCGCGAACAGGCCGCCCAGCAGGACGGCGTTCTGCGCGTCCTGCACCACCGCGTCCACCTGCGGCAGCGGCGTGGAGACGCGCACGGCGCCGCCGGGCACCGGCATGGCCACCTTCAGCTCCCAGCGGCCGGTCGACACGCTGCGCCGGACGTCGGTGCCGGTGCGGCCGGCGAGCGCCTCGCGGAACTCGGGCCGGGTGGCGTGGTTCT